>Ga0335075_10015568_pt1 | contig 11389 bp, 7 predicted proteins | sample Lox_Sample_24_FD_206723 | JGI IMG/M metagenome (GOLD analysis project Ga0335075, IMG submission 206723) | Soil microbial communities from Loxahatchee National Wildlife Refuge, Florida, United States - Lox_Sample_2.4 | ecosystem: Environmental > Terrestrial > Soil > Wetlands | place: USA: Florida...
CCCGTTTCGCCAGGGAACGCGGCAGTGGAAAGATCTCTGTGAAGACGATCAGCCGCCTGGAGAAGGGCGAGCGGGATTCCTACCCGGAGTCCACCGTCGGAACCGTCGAGACCATGTACAAGTGGGCACCAGGGAGTGTCGAGTCGGTTCTGATGGGCGGCGAACCGAATGCGCTCCTGATCGCGCCGCAACCGGGCCGCAACCCCATCACGACCACGTACGCCCCACCCACGTCCGGTGAGCGCCTGGCCAGCTGGGTGTTCGTGCGGATGAGGCAGCGTGGTCACGGCGAAGAGGTCATTCACGAATTTCTCGCCGCCGAAGGCCTGCCTCGCGAGCCCACGACGGTGACCGCGGTCAGGCGGATCGCCGAAGCCACCGGGGCATCCGTCGCCGAGGTCCTGGCCTTGCTCGGCGTCGAGGACATTAACTCACGCCGGATCCTGCAGCCTGTCACCGGCGACAGTCACAGCCATGTAGTCGGAGACGGAGCAACGGGCACCCGGCCAAGCTGAAACGGGCTGCGGTGAAGTGCAGCCCGTCTCAACATTGGTGCTGCCCGCCGTGACCGGCAAGGCTGACCGGGCGATCTGGCCGACGGTGACCTTGACTCGGCGGGCTAGCCTAAATGAACCTCGCGGAAGCCCTTGGAGGTGTGCTCAACGGCCAGCGAGAGCGGCTCAGACTTGGCCGCGGTCTCATAGCCATGCTGGAAGCCTCGCCGCCACGCGACCCACGCGTCAGGCACCGTCAGGGCGATCAGCCCGAAGACGGTGGTCATCCCAGCGGGTAAGGCCATGGCGATGGCCTGCTGGGCACTGATCGCGTCCAGCGCGGACACGATCACGGTGATTAACGAGAGGACTGCGCCGAAGGCCGCGCACCAGCACGCTAGCCGTGTTCGAGGATTTGAACGAATTATCCGCAGGTAGTGCGCGACCGACCAACCGCCCATGTATGCTCGTCTCCCTTCCGGGGCCCGCTTCATTGCACCATTGGCGACTCTTCCGGCAGCTAGGGCTACGGCGGCCATCCCTGCCGACCTTTAGAACCTTAGTGCTCAAGAGTGAAATGTCATGGATCTAAGCCGCAGTCATTGTGAGTGTCGTGAAGCGTTTTAGCCCAAGTTGTCGCCGGGACGGGATCGCGGTTTCAGTCGCGTTACTCCGCATTCAGGAGTGACGAAAGTGACTGATGTGACTACTATCGCTTTGCGCCGGCTTTGCGCGGGCGAGGCCAGGCGTGAGCGGCGCGAGACGGAGCGTCGGCTTGTGAGTGAAAAGCCGGAGATTAAACGCTATGTCCCGTTCCGCCTGGTGGTGACCGCACCGCGAGCCTGCCGACCTGGGCCGTCTATCTGGATTCGACCTGAGTGGGCGTGGGAGGACTTGAACCTCCGACCTCTTCCTTATCAGGGAAGCGCTCTAACCGACTGAGCTACACGCCCGGGCTGGCGCCCGGATCGGCCACCGATGCCACCTGCGCCGAGCTAGGTTACCGCAAGCCGGAGTCCGGTGCTCAGTCGGTCTCCTTGAGCGTGACCTCGATGCCGCCGGCCAGATGGGTAACCAGGTTGTATATCACCGCGCCGACCGTGGCCAGGGCGGTAATCAGGACCACGTTCACCGCGCCGATCAGCATCGTATAGCCGAGAATGCGAGAGGCGGAGAACCACTGGCCGTTGGCGTCGGACCCAGCGGATCCCTTGCTGGAGGTCACGTCGCTGATAGTCGACTGGATCGAGTGGAAGACGCCGAGCTTGTTCAGGACGTAATAGAGCGCTGCGACAGCGACGAACAGGACGACCCAGCCGACCAGCGAGATCATGAAGCTGAACTTCATCACCGACCAGGGCTCGATCCTGGCCAGTACCAGCTGGGCCCGGCGGGTCGGTGCCGCGCCCCTGGGTACGTTCCCGGTCTTAACAGCGGCGGGCCGCACGTTAGCGGTCTTGGTGGCGGCCGCAACCCGCTCCCGCACCGTAGCGGGCCCGGGCGGCGCCGATCCGGGCGGGACCGGCCTGGACGGGCGAGCAGGCTTTCTGACTTTGGACTTGGTCAGGGCCGCGAACGGCGCGGTAACCCGGGCCGCCACCGACGGAGCCAACCCCGGTGAGGGTGCTGACGCCATCTGGGCCGGGTACGGCGGAGCCTGCTGCTGATAGGGCGGAACCCTGAGCCCATCGCCCGCTGGCTGGGTCTGTGGCCCGGGCGGGCCGTAAGCGGCCTCAGGCAGCGGAGGGGCACCGTAGGGCGCCTGCTGACCAGCCGGGCCGACGGGAGCCTCATACGGCGCAGGGGGCTCGTACGGCACCTTCTGGCCCGGGTACGGCGGGACATCGTGGCCTCGGGCTGGCATGTCCTGTCCGGCCGGGCCATGTGAGTTATCTGGTAGCGCTGCGTCACCGGGCAGCGGCATGTCCGCCGGTGGGCTGGCGTCCCCAAGCGGGTCGCCTGAGGTCGCCTGCGCCGGCTTGGAGCCCCCGGAAGCATCCTCATCTGACCCGTCGGTGAGCCATAGCTTTGGCTCCACGCGGTGATCCACCCCGTCCTCCTCCGGAACGTAGCCTCTCATGAGGTTATCCCCATATGGCCGTTCTGCGTCCCGTTCGGCTTGGCCGTCGTCATCCGTGGCAACATCTATATGACGCCGCAAGTCCCCATCACGTTGCAAACGAGGGCTCGCTGGCACCCGGGAAGTCCGTTGCGGCTGATCGCTTCCGAAGTTATCCGTCACTCTGGGTCACCCCCGGTGCCAGCGACGTCACCGTCCTCGAGGGCTGCCCCGTTGGAGTCCCCGGCCGCCTCGGCGCCGTTCTCTGCTCCGTTGGAGTCCTCGGCCGCCTCGGCCCCGTTGGATCCGTCGAGTGATTCCTCGTTGCGCGCGATAGCCACCAGGCTCTGCCCGGAGTCCAGGTTGACCAGCCGCACGCCCATCGTCTGCCGGCCTGACTGCTTGATTTCGGCCGCCGCCGTCCTGATCACCCCGCCGGCCGAGGTGATCGCGAAGACCTCGTCCTCCGGGCGCACCATCAGCGCGCCCGCGAGCTCCCCCCGGGCCTCGACGATCCGGGCCGTCAGCACGCCGTGGCCGCCGCGGCCCTGGACCGGGTACTGGTCGACCGGAGTGCGCTTGGCGTAGCCGCCGTCGGTGGCCACGAGCACATCGGCACCCTCGCGCACTACGTACATGCCCAGCAGCCGGTCGCCGTCGCTGAACCTCATCCCGATCACGCCCGAGGTGGCCCGGCCCATCGGCCGCATCGCTTCGTCAGTGGCGTGGAACCTGATCGCCTGGGCGTTCTTGCTGACCAGCAGCAGGTCGTCCTCGGCCGACGCCAGCCTGGCCGCGATGACCTCGTCGTCCTCACGCAGGTTGATCGCGATGATCCCGCCGGCCCGGGGCGAGTCATACTCGGACAGTTTCGTCTTCTTGACCAGCCCGGACGACGTGGCGATGACCAGGTACGGGGCGACCGAGTAGTCGGGCAGCACCAGCACCTCGGCGATGCGCTCATCCGGCTGGAACGCCAGCAGGTTGGCCACGTGCTGGCCGCGGGCGTCGCGGGCCGCCTCAGGCAGCTCGTAGGCCTTGGCCCGGTACACCCGGCCCTTGTTGGTGAAGAACAAGATCCAGTTGTGGGTCGAGCTGACGAAGAAGTGCTCGACAATATCGTCGGCGCGCAGCTGGGCGCCGCGGACCCCCTTCCCGCCGCGGCGCTGCGCCCGGTAGAGGTCGGTCTTGGTGCGCTTGGCGTAGCCGCCACGAGTGATCGTGACGACCACGTCCTCCTCGGCGATCAGGTCGGCCACTGACACATCGCCGTCATAGGCGATGATCTCGGTCCGCCGGTCGTTGCCGTACTTGGCCACGATCTCACCGAGCTCGGTGCCAATGATCTGCCGCTGCCGCTCCGGCGAGGCCAGGATCGCCTCGTAGTCGGCGATCTCCGCCATCAGCTCGTCGTACTCGTCGATCAGCTGCTGCCGCTCCAGCGCGGCCAGCTTGCGCAGCTGCATGTCGAGGATCGCGCGGGCCTGGATCTCGTCGATCTCCAGGAGGTCCATCAGGCCCTGCTGGGCCACCGCGGCCGACTCGCTCGCCCTGATCAGCGCGATGACGTCGTCAATCCGGTCGATCGCCTTGATCAGCGCGCTCAGGATGTGGGCCCGCTCCTGGGCCTTGCGCAGCAGGTAGCGGGTACGCCGGACGATGACCTCGATCTGGTGGGTGACCCAGTACCGGACCATCTGGTCGAGACGCAGGGTCCGGGGCACGCCGTCGACTAGGGCCAGCATGTTCGCGCCGAACGTCTCCTGCAGCTGGGTGTGCTTGTACAGGTTGTTCAGCACGACCTTGGCGACCGCGTCCCGCTTCAGCACGATCACCAGCCGCTGGCCGCTGCGGCCGCTGGTCTCGTCCTGTATGTCGGCGATGCCGGTGACCTTGCCGTCGCGTGACAGCTCCGCGATCTTCGCAGCCAGGTTGTCCGGGTTCACCTGGTAGGGCAGCTCGGTGACGACCAGGCAGGTGCGGCCCTTGCGGTCTTCCTCCACCTCGACCACCGCGCGCATCACGATCGAGCCGCGGCCGGTGCGGTAGGCCTCCTGGATGCCGCGGCGGCCGACGATCAGCGCGCCCGTGCTGCCGTCGGGCCCGCCGGGGAAGTCCGGGCCCTTGATCCGCTCGATCAGCGCCTCGAGCAGTTCCTCGTCGGAGGTCTCGAAGTTGTCCAGGTACCACTGGACACCCGCGGCGACCTCGCGCAGGTTGTGCGGGGGAATCTTGGTCGCCATGCCGACCGCGATCCCTTCCGACCCGTTGACCAGGAGGTTGGGGAACCGGCTGGGCAGGACGACCGGCTCAGCGGACCGGCCGTCGTAGTTGGGCCGGAAATCTACGGTCTCCTTGTCGATGTCCCGCAGCATCTCCATGGCCAGCGGGGCCAGCCGGCACTCGGTGTAGCGCATCGCCGCCGCCGGGTCGTTTCCCGGCGAGCCGAAGTTGCCCTGGCTGTCCACCAGCGGCATCCGCATCGACCAGGGCTGGGCCAGCCGGACCAGCGCGTCGTAGATCGCGCTGTCGCCGTGCGGGTGGTAAGTTCCCATCACGTCGCCGACCACCCGCGCGCACTTGAAGAAGCTGCGGTCGGGCCGGTAGCCGCCGTCGTACATCGCGTACAGCACGCGGACGTGCACGGGCTTGAGGCCATCCCTGACGTCGGGCAGGGCTCGGCCCACGATGACCGACATCGCATAGTCGATGTAGCTGCGCTGCATCTCGACTTGGATGTCGACCGGCTCGGTGCGGTCGTGCCCGCCCGGTGGGGCGGGTGCGTTCACGTCGGTCACTGTTCTTGCATCTCACTTCCGTGATCACCAGGATCTAGCCTGCTGAATGCTCCGGATCCCCCGTGATCAGCTAGTACGGTGCCACCGGCTCAGATGTCGAGGAACCTGACATCCTTCGCGTTCCGCTGGATGAATGCGCGCCGCGCCTCCACGTCCTCGCCCATCAGCACGGTGAACAGTTCGTCGGCCTGGGCCGCGTCATCCAGCGTGACCTGCCGGAGCACCCGGCGAGCCGGGTCCATCGTCGTCTCCCACAGTTCGGTGGCGTTCATCTCGCCCAGGCCCTTGAACCGCTGCACGCCATCGCGCGGCCTGGGGTCCTTCCGGCCCTCGGCGATGCCGGCCTCGATCACCGCGTCCCGCTCCCGGTCGGAGTACGCGTAGCCGGGGGCGACGCTGCGACCCTCCCACTTGATCTTGTAGAGCGGCGGCTGGGCCAGGTACACGTGGCCGACCTCGACCAGCGGCTTCATGAACCGGAACAGCAGCGTGAGCAGCAGCGTGGTGATGTGCTGGCCGTCAACGTCGGCGTCGGCCATCAAGATGATCTTGTTGTAGCGCAGCTTGGAGACGTCGAACTCGTCATGGATGCCGGTGCCCAGCGCCGTGATCATGGCCTGGACCTCGTTGTTCTTCAGCACCCGGTCGATCCTGGCCTTCTCGACATTCAGGATCTTCCCACGGATCGGCAGGATCGCCTGGAACAGCGGGTCCCGGCCGCCCTTGGCCGAGCCTCCCGCCGAGTCACCCTCGACCACGTAGATCTCACAGATCGCCGGGTCGCCGGACTGGCAGTCGGCCAGCTTGCCCGGCAGCCCCGAGCCGCCCATCAGGTTCTTGCGGGTCAGGTCGCGGGCCTGCCGGGCGGCGATCCTCGCTCTGGCCGCCTGGGTGGCCTTGATCACGATTGCCTTGGCCTCGCCCGGGTTGCGGTCGAACCAGTCCCGCAGGTGGTCGTTGCACACCTTCAGCACGAACGACCTGGCCTCGGTGTTGCCCAGCTTGGTCTTGGTCTGGCCCTCGAACTGCGGCTCGGACAGCTTGACGTGGATGATCGCGGTGAGGCCCTCGCGCACGTCATCGCCGGTCAGGTTCTCGTCCTTCTCGCGCAGCAGGTTCTGCTCCCGCGCGTAGCGGTTCACGATCGAGGTGAGCGCGGCGCGGAACCCCTCCTCATGGGTACCGCCCTCCGCGGTGTTGATCGTGTTGGCGAAGGTGTGCACGGACTCCGCGTACGAGCCGGTCCACTGCATCGCGATCTCGGCCGAGATCCCGGGCGCCTCGTCGCCGAACTCGATCACCGAGTCGTGCACCGGCTCCTTGGACGCGTTGAGGTACCGGACGAAGTCGGCGATACCGCCTTCGTAGAGGTAGTGAACGACGTTCGGCTCGCCGTTGATGTGATCGGGCCGCTCGTCGGTGAGGGTGATCCCCAGACCGCGGTTCAGGAAGGCCATCTCCTGCAGCCGCCGGGACAGCGTCTCGAACGACCAGACCGTGCTCTCGAAGATGTCGGCGTCCGGCCAGAACGTGATCGTGGTGCCGGTCTCGTCGGTCGGCTCGCCCCGTTGCAGCGCATCAACCGGCTCGCTGGCCAGGTATGACTGCCGCCAGACGTACCCGTCCCGCCAGATCTCGACCTCGAGAACGGACGAGAGCGCGTTCACCACCGAGACGCCGACGCCGTGCAGCCCGCCGGACACCGCGTACGACTGGCTGTCGAACTTGCCCCCGGCATGCAGGGTGGTCAGCACGACCTCGACCGCGGGACGATTCTCCACCGGGTGGTTATCCACTGGTATGCCGCGGCCGTTGTCGAAGACCCGGACCCCGCCGTCGGCCAGCAGGGTGACGTCGATCCGGTCGGCGAACCCGGCCAGGGCCTCGTCGACCGCGTTGTCGACGACCTCCTGGACGAGGTGGTGCAGACCGCGCTCGCCGGTGGATCCGATGTACATGCCGGGGCGCTTGCGGACGGCCTCCAGCCCTTCAAGAACCCTGATTGAGCGCGCGTCGTACGACAAAGCGGAATACTCCTCCTGAACAAGACAGCCACGCGGGCACTGCCTCGCGGGAACATCCCCCGTGTCCCCCTCCGGCTGCAGTTACATTTTACCTGGCCGTACCGTCAGGATCAGCCGTATGTGTCGCGTGGCCCGCGGCTGCCTCGCACCCGCCATTCACCCGGTCGCCTGGCCGGCCCGGCCGCTCCGGCGGGGCCGCGGACCCGCACCCGCTGCACCGCGCCATCGCCGAGTTGGGTGTTCAGTCGGTGAATCAGGTGGGCCGCGAGCAGCCGCACCTGCGTCGCCCAGGCGGTGGAGTCCGCGGTCACGGTCAGCTCGCCGTCGGCCAGGGAGTCAGGCCGGGTATGCGCGGCTAGCTCGGGACCGACAATCTCCGCCCATCGCCCGAAAACCGACCCCACCGCGGCCGCCTCGCGCCAGCCGTGGGCGTCGAGCAGGGCGTCGATGGCCGTGTTGAGCGGCTCCGGGTCGTCGCGGCGCGGCCGACGGCCAGGGCGGCGCGGCGCGGGCGAGTCCGGGGAGGCGTCACGTTCTGGCCGATGGGCCTGTGGCCGGGCCGGCCGGTTGCCCTTGGCCAGGGCATCAGCCTTCGCCCTGGCCAGGGCCTCGCGGGCGACTCGCGCCCGGGCCTCGTCGTCAGGCACTCCAGATCGCCCCGCCGGAAACCTCGAACCGCTGGCCCGCCAGGCGGGCGGGCACGTCGGCGGGCACGGCCGCGGTGACCAGTACCTGCTCGGCGCCGGAAACCAGCCCAGCCAGGGCCTCCCGGCGCCCGGCGTCGAGCTCGGCGAAGACGTCGTCCAGCATCAGCACCGGGTCGTCGCCGCCGGAGCGCAGCAGGTCATAGGCGGCGAGCCGGAGCGCAAGGGCCAGCGACCAGGACTCGCCGTGACTGGCGTAGCCGCGGGCCGGCAGCTCCCCGATGCGCAGTTCAAGATCGTCCCGGTGCGGGCCGACGAGGCAGACCCCGCGCTCGAGCTCGGCGTGGCGCACCCGGGCCAGCGACTGGCGCAGCCCGTCGGCCAGGGCCGCCATATCCGCGGACGGTTCCTCGTCCTGGCCGGCCTGCCGGTAACTCATCCCGGCGGCCATATCCTCTCCGGACACCGCGGCGTAGGCCTTGGCGACCAGCGGCCGCAGCGCGACCGCCAGCTCCAGCCGGCCGGCGGTGAGCTCCGCGCCCTTCGTCACCAGGTGCTCGTCCCAGACCTCCAGCGTGCTCGGGCGTCCCGCGCTGTCCCCGCCCGCCGCCCCGCGCCTGGCATCGATCCTGGCCACCTTGGCCGACTTCAGCAGCGCCGTCCGCTGGCGCAGCACCCGCTCGTAATCGGCCCTGACCCCGGCAAACCGGGGCCGGGTGGCGACCAGCAGGTCATCGAGGTAGCGGCGCCGCTGGTCAGGGTCGCCCTTGACCACGGCCAGGTCTTCGGGAGCGAACAGAACGCAGCGCAGGGTGCCCAGTGCCTCCCGCGGCCGCGGCAGCGGCACCCGGTTCAGCCGCACCCGGTTGGCCCGGCCCGAGTTGATCTCGATCTCGACCAGGCTGTCGCGATGCGCCGAGGTCACGACGGCCCGCAGGATGGCCCGCTCCGCCCCGTGCCTGATCAGCGGGGCGTCGGTGGCGACCCGGTGGCTGCCGAATGTCGCGACATAGGCCGCCGCCTCCACCAGGTTGGTCTTGCCCTGCCCGTTCGGGCCGGTGAACGTGGACACGCCGGGTGCCAGCGCCAGGTCAGCAGCGGCGTAGCTGCGGAAGTCGGTCAGCGCCAGCCTGGTCAGGTGCACGCCTGCGAGATTAGCCGAGCGCCGTGCTGGCCTCGGGGGGACGACCCCCCAGACCCCCCCGCGTGCCACCCCCCGCCCACCTCCCCAGTCCCCTTCACGGCCTGCGGCCGGCCGTCGCGGTCGACCCGGCCGTCGGCCGGCTACCGGCTACCCGGCCAGGCGGATCGGCATGAGCAGGTACCGGTAGTCGGGCTGGCCGTCTGGTGCAGGCTTCCCGGTGATCAGCGCGGGCTTGCCCGGCTCGGTGAACGACATCCGCACCGTGTCCGAGTCGATCGCGGTCAGCCCGTCGAGCAGGTACTGCGGGTTGAACGCGATCGACAGCTCATCGCTGTCGTAGGCCGCCTCGAGCACCTCCACGGCCTGCGCCTCGTCGCCGGTGCCGGCCTCAAGCACCAGTTGCCCAGGGGTGAACGACAGCCGCACGGCGGTGTTCCGCTCGGCCACCAGCGCGACCCGCTTCACGGCTTCGGCCAGCAGCGGGGTGGACATCTCGGCGGTCGAGTTGACGTGGCTGGGCAGCAGCGCCTGGTGCCGCGGGAACTCACCACCGAGCAGTCTGGTCGTGGCCCGCCGGCCACCGCCCTCGAACCCGATCATGCCGTCGCCTCCGGCTACGCCGTCGGCCGAGTCGCCCTCGCCCGGCAGGGCCAGGGCGATGGCCACCTCGGCACCGGACGTGAGCGCCCGCGCGGTCTCGGCCAGGGCCCGCGCCGGGACCAGCACCGCGGCCGACAGATCGGGCCGGGCCGGGGTCCAGCGCAGTTCCCGCACGGCCAGCCGGTAGCGGTCGGTGGAGATCAGGGTCAGGGTGTCACCCTCGATCTCGATCCTGACGCCGGTCAGCGCGGGCAGCGTGTCGTCGCGGCCCGCCGCGGTGGCTGACTGGCTGACCGCCGACGCGAACGCGTCGCTGCCCACGGTCCCGGCAGCGGGCGGCATCTCAGGCAGCGCCGGGTACTCCTCTTCGGGCATCGTCAGCAGCGTGAACGTGGCGCTGCCGCAGGTCAGTACGGCCTTACCGCCCTCGGACGCGATCTGCACCGGCTTGGCCGGGAGGCTGCGGCTGATCTCGGCCAGGAGCCGGCCGGAGACCAGGGCGCTGCCTTCCTCTTCGGTGGCCACCGGGATGGTGGCCTGGGCCGACACGTCGTAGTCGAAGCTGGACAGCGTGAGGTCGTCCCCGGCGTGCAGCCGCATTCCGGCCAGCACCGGCACGGTGGGACGGGCTGGAAGGGCGCGGGCGGTCCACGCCACGGCGTCAGCCAGAACGTCACGCTCGACCTGGATCTTCACAGGGAGCTGCCTCCTGTTGCTCGGCCTAACTTGTTCTTTGTCTTTAGGTAATTAGAGAGAAGTAGTCGTCGTAGGGCCGGTGGATTCTGGGGATATCCCGAACCGGCGCAGGTCATCCGGGCCGACGGCCTCCACAGCGGCTGTGGCTGACGGAGGGCGGCCGGTGCCGGGCGTGTGGAAACCCTACTGTCGGCTTCCGGATAGCGCGGCGTTACCCCCCAGCCGTCCGGAGTTTTCCCCTGCACCCCGGCGTCTGTCCACACATTTATCCACAGCCTGTGTGCACTGATTGTGCCCGGAGTAACTGGTATGAGAACCTTCACCGCGCGTTCACCCGGATAGCGCCTGCTGCTTGATTCGGTTGGTGAGCTCCGTGACCTGGTTGTAGATCGACCGGCGCTCGGCCATCAGCGAGCGGATCTTCTTGTCCGCGTGCATCACGGTGGTGTGGTCGCGGCCGCCGAACTGCTGGCCGATCTTCGGCAGCGACAGGTCGGTCAGCTCGCGGCAGAGGTACATGGCGATCTGCCGGGCCGTGACGAGCACCCGGGACCTCGAGGTCCCGCACAGGTCGTCGATGGACAGCCCGAAGTAAGAGGCGGTCTGGCCCATGATTGTCGAGGCGGTGATCTCGGGCCCCTGCGCCTCGGGGATCAGGTCCTTCAGCACGAACTCGGCCAGCTGGAGGTCGACCGACTGCCGGTTCAGGCTGGCAAAGGCGGTGACCCGGATCAGCGCACCCTCGAGTTCGCGGATGTTGGTCGAGATCCGGCTCGCGATGTACTCGAGCGCGTCCGGGGGCGCGTTCAGCCGGTCCTGGACCGCCTTCTTGCGCAGGATGGCGATCCGGGTCTCGAGCTCGGGCGGCTGGACGTCGGTCAGCAGCCCCCACTCGAACCGGCTCCGCAGCCGGTCCTCCAGGGTGACCAG
>Ga0335075_10015569_pt1 | contig 11389 bp, 9 predicted proteins | sample Lox_Sample_24_FD_206723 | JGI IMG/M metagenome (GOLD analysis project Ga0335075, IMG submission 206723) | Soil microbial communities from Loxahatchee National Wildlife Refuge, Florida, United States - Lox_Sample_2.4 | ecosystem: Environmental > Terrestrial > Soil > Wetlands | place: USA: Florida...
TGCCTTGGGGTCCTGAGATATTTCTTGATTTCCTTATACGAAAGAACACTGAGAAGCGAGCCGGTTGCAAAGAGAGAGACAAAGGTAAAGGTAATGACTACCTGCAAAAATGAGTAAGATAAGTTGGAAGGGCAAATACAATCAAACCTGTATGCATATTTTCGGGAATGGCTGGAAAAGCGTATTGATCGCCTTGATTTGACATCGCTACTAGTAGTTTGTCACACACGCTTAGTAAAATCGTAGTCCTCAAAGGTAGAGAGGATTTCGGGAATCCCGTCGCCATGATAAGGACAGGTTATATAGTGGACAACCTCATTGAGTCTGTGATCAGGGCTATAGTTAATTATTTTTGGGGCGAATTCTCTCGTAACCCAAATTTCCCCCGATTCCGTGAAATGCGTTTGAGAGTTTGTTTCGGTACCCCACAGTCCAGCAATATGGGAGATGGGGTTTTACACATGTTTAAGTTTCGTCTATTGAGTCTTTTTAGCAAAACTTTCATAACCTAAGTTGAGCCAACGACGATAAAATTGTCCAAGCTCGGCGTTGGCGTTCCGGCGGCGCAAGGCGGCACAAGCTCGTACCGAGTGGATAAACTTTGTCCAACAACAACCCCGAGACTTTCGCCAAATCGAAAGCCGGCCACTAACACAGCGGTAGGAAGGTTTGCCCCACACTCGGAAACATGAAAGAGGATTTTCTGTCGGGCCGCGTGGGGTTATCACATGGTATGATCGACGGGTCCTTAGCGAGACACACCCATTAGCTAAGCCAGAAACAGCTTTCCTCCCATATCATTCTTCTACCATCAAAAAAACAGGGAAAATTCTAGGTCCATGATATATAGTGAATTTAGCCATGCTCTTTCCATTTATGGACTCAGAATTACTGTAAATGGTGGTGGTGGAAGAGTAATTTAAAGAGGTTGCGTTTTTGTCGATATATGGCTTAAGCACGGTGTCTCGTTAAGTACCCGCCGATCATACGGATTCCGTCTGCCTCGGACGCGGGAAAGGTCATAGCGCTTCTTTCGGCATTCCGAATTTCCGCATATCTGAACAGTTCCAAGCTTATTATGCCCTCGAATGTGATGCGGAAAAATCACAAGCGGCGCTTGCAACCTTAGGACTCTTCAAGCATGGAATGCCTTGAAATTCCTAACCACAAGTCGCAGACGGGACCTAAGCCAGAATTGGGGGCAGGCGGCAAGTTACCTACCCCCTGGATCACGTTTTTACTGCTGAGTCTCCCTGGAATCAGAGAGTCCAAGCCACAGGACCGTCGAGCCAAGTCAACGCGATTCCGACCACCACCCAAAAGCAGACAATCTGAGATTCGAAAATTTCGAAGGTGCTCATTTGCGCAAGGACCGCTTGAATTACAAGTCTGATTCCCTATCGAAACAAATAACGTTCAAGACGAGATGTCATTACGCCGGCGTGATGCCTGTGGTTAAGTTAAAAGTGCCACGGACTTGCGCTGTAGGCCTATGTACATAGATCAATTTCAACCGCGTTTTGGATTTATTATAGCGGTAATTGATTGATCCTCCACAACCGGGTTTTTGATTTGTGCGCAGATTCATTCTGGTGGCGCCGATCTACAAAATTCGGAAGCGGACAAATTAAATAAGCGAGCAATCACGTATCTAATTTACCAAACGCCGTGGGTAAGGCCTAAAACTCCTAATTTTGCATTGTCCTCCACGCGGAAAACAAACTGTACACAAACTCTGCCAACGTATCATCTATGAACCATAGCCCTCGGACCCCACAGCCGTCAGTCTTTGTTTATTGTCATTTTCACATGTCCCGGACCGTTCTTTGTCACGGGTTTAGCGTTTTCCACATGCTCTCAATTTGACTAATTGTGCTTCAGCCTGCAGAAAATGTGGTTGCCGCAGTCAGTTCAAAACTTCTTGTCCCCAAATAATGAGCGTTCACTCGTTAAATATGCTGCGTCTCGGCTTCCCTCCGCGCCTTCTTTGCTTTTTCAATCATACCAACCAGATCTTTCGATCCATTCTTATAGTCGAATCTCGCCCGTGAGGCGAAGTGTTGCCGAGTGCTCAGTGACAAAAGTCTATTCTTTAGCAGCTACTGCACAGATATTGAAGAATTATACTCACTCCTGCATGCCCCGACTGTCACAGAAGGACGCCAATGGAGCGTTTTCTGCTAGTTCGACAAAATCCTGATTGATTGCCTTCAGCGTTGGGCTGCCCGCGTTTAAATCTGCGAATTGTCTCTTCGAGAAGGTAGATAATGTTAAACTTTATTTTCCCAATCCGCTCTTGAATTGAAATTTCACCCCCAGGAGAAGACAATGCACCATCTCAAGTGATAGCCTTTGATTTCGACTCCGACTCGGATTTCGTGTCTACGATAGAAATATCTCTCAGCCAAGATTGATGTTGGCGATTTGGAAGGACTTTAGGCTCACAGCTACGACCCGAATTGATGCGTTCGAGGTCATCTTACCAAGAGTAATTGTCCTATCTTATAATCCCAACATTGCACCCCTTCTGCAGCCCTATTTAGCTTCTAGCGGATCGGAGTCCCCTGTCCAGTTTGCAGGATGGTATTGCCCCGTATATCTGAGGGCTTCACTTCGAACTTCAATTTCGAATTTCGAATTTGAAAAATTCGTTGCGCGCCCCGGCCACACGACTGCCTGACTGAGTCTGACGAGGACCCTCTGTTCAGTATTAGTCAGCTTTCAACCCGTTAACTGTTAGTTTCTAGAGTTTGTCATGGTTACAGTCCTTTATGAGAGGCATTTCCGCCGTAGATCCACAGATTTGCGACGGTGGGATCACGAGAGTTCCAGCATGAAGATCACACTTCGACCCTCTCTGCAAATCCTTCCTCAACAAAGGAAAAATCAACCCATCACTCGCTATTTATTGACTCCTTGGTGAACTTCATTTGGCAGCTATGAACCCGTGCCCATCGGGAAAAACGCCGACTCCGGAGCCGGCCCACGACCAAAGAAACTCTATTCACGCAAGACCCCACTCCTGAACCTAAAGCACGAAAGCGCAAACGAGTAACCACACGCCTCGACTCACATGTAGTTTGCGACCAAAATTCAAATGGAGGCTTGAAAGTGGAGTTGCACTCATACTAATGCAGATCTGGCCTTATGAATAAAAAGTTTAATCTGAAAGGGGTTGCAGTCCCAGGGAAATAACGAGAGTCGCATGACCAAACTGTATTTCTGCACTGGTGAAATTTCGTAGCCCAGATACAGTTTTTATGGTAACCGTATTTCCGTGGGGCGCAAACCCAATTCTAGGAACTTGGTGATCATGGATACCGAACCTTAAGACTTCAAGGAATTTATCTTCCACATGCGCGTCGGATCTTAATGTAGAGAATTTTGGAAATGTACCCAACTCGGCTTCTTCCGTAGTTGCACTGAGACTTCCCGCTTTCGCCTTTAAAAAGAACTCACATCCGTTGAAAACATGTCGTCGGTCTTCATCTTCCGCAAGTATCTCTCGTCAGTGACGCCTGAACCTTTAACCATCTCAATCACGTATCAGCTCTTATGTAACATATATGGATAATTAGAATGTGTGGATACAGGACTGTTGTCGCGGCTGACGGATCGAAATCTCAAGAGTACTATGATTACGGGTCGACTTCTTGTCCAGATTCCGGCTACTATCATGACCCCGATGAAGACAGCAAAGGCTAAAGCTGAGAGCCAGTCTTGAGCTGGCGCTGTCTAGGAAAGACTAGGAATTCAACGTGTTATCAAGGGCAGTCAATATGAATAGGTGAATATGGATCAATGAACTCAATTCAAATATTATATATAATGCTCACCGTGAAGGCTCAATATTGCGTACCATCTGCCCACTCACCAATCCTTCTTTAATTTTTGATAATCCATAATAATCATTTTCCCGAACTGAAAGATCCATTTTGGCAGGGCTCCAAACACCAGATCCTGCACTTCTGCATACCTCCCCCTCACGCTGGCAAGTGTTAAAATCGATAAGAACTGGTGTATCGTCCTCTCGCAACATGATGTTCTCTGGGTTGATATCGTTATGGATGAGCCCGAGTCCATGCAAATGGATGAGGCTGTCCTCAATTCCCCTCAAGCAAGCTTGGACATCCAGAGGTCGGTCTGTGTCTTTCAATCGGGCAGCAAGTGTAGTCGGGTATTTCGTGAAGACGAGGCCATAGACATGGTTGTTTCGGACTGTGCAACCAAAATACTGAGCAATATTGATATGCGGGTGTTGCTTCAGAGTCTCGCAAATACGGATTTCATCCATGACGATATCGGATAGACGGCAACCGATCGGCGCGCCTGGATTATAGTGCTGCAAACCGGGGCGTTTGATATAGGAATGGTTCGGTAGCGGATCGGGGGCGAGGGTGATGCCGGGGGAGACCGGGGAGTAAATCTCTCCGGTTGGAATTACGGGGTTGGAGTTGGTTAGAGAGATTAGAGTGGAAAGCGCCACGCTTCATCCCGACTATCATCATATCTAATGGATCCCGTATCAATTATAGAATCGACAGCAAGCCTTGCAGAGACGTGTGTGAAGATTTACACGTATGTCAAGAGTATCCAAGCTGTGGATGTTAATATCCGAGTCCTGACTGTTGAAATTGATCACCTTTCGATGGTTCTTGACTCAATCACGGACGGCTTCAAGGTGTCTAAGGGCCCCAACCCCCTCGATTGGGAACTTGGCTCGTTGACTGGACATGAAGCACGATATTGGGAAAACGTCAAAACACTCGATGACTGCAAGCAGACGTTGGCGACTCTCGAGGGAATTCTGAAGAAAATCAAGCCGAAAGAACATGGATTGAAATTTTTTAAACAGGCCACAAGTCGAATCCAGCTGGATATAATAAAATCGGAAGAGATTGCATTGCTCAAGCAGCAGATTGCAGCTTACCGCCGAGCAATGCAATTGTCGTTACAATTGATAACCATGTACTAGGCTCTCACCCAGCAGGGCTGACTTCTAGTTCTTCCGTTCTGAACAACGAACAGGCCAATGCGGGTCTATCTTCCAGACTAGATCTCCTCACGGTGGATATCCAACAGCTTTCGCTATTTGTCCGGAGCCGCAGCAACTCGACTTCGAATGGAAGCCATGATGAACACAATTCTCGCATCATGAACAACCTGGAAGAATGTGCTCGCTCTGCAGCAAAGCTTGTCTCAGCGGCGTCCACCATAATCGGTTCATCTGCATACGGGTCTGTATATGGAGAGCCAATAGGTGCGGAACAAGTAGAAGCGATCAATAGATGGAATCAGGAGACCAGGGAAGCCATCATGGACGAGGAAGACCCTGATGGTGATGTTTCACAGCTAGCCGAGTCTGATTGTCCCATCAACGATGGCGGAGAGAATGACAACTATGAGCGTGTTCTCCCAAATGCCAGTCAGACATCCCGGGAGGAGCCAAAGGACGAGAAAGTAATCGTTGAGTCCACCTTGCCTCCGGTTCAGTCATCCAAACCGCTCGACTCGGAGGCCTATGTTGGAAAACTTCACAGCGACGAAAGTACTATTGTCCGCCAGACTGTAGCTGAGACGGCAAAAGAATTGAACCGAATCAGCAAAGAGTATTCGGACGAGCCTCGAAATGGAGATTTGGATGAAATTACGACTTTGAAAGAACGCCGTAACAAGAATCCCGACGATCTCGCTTTGCACAATCCTCTGGCAGAGAGTATTCGAATGTCACAAGATGCTATTGAAAAGGCGCCGCGAAATTACTGGTTATGGCATAATCTCTGTCGACTATACGCTTCAATCAATAGTCTGGATGAAGCCATCCAGGCCTGTGAACTCGGGATGAAGAGGGCCAATGACAACCCATCGCCGTTAATGGAGCTGACCAACTTGTACGCAGCAAAAGGCGATTATAAAGCTGCTGTAACAATTGGAATGTTGCTGCTCAAGGTCAAACCAAACGTTATACTGTCGGTCTTAAAGGACTCTGGTCCTCACGAGGATAAACTGAAGAGCAAATTAGAACGGTAAAGCTAGCTCGTGTAGCAAACTAATCCAGAGCAGACTGCAGCCGGGAATACAACAAAATAGTGCCTCTGTCAGGGAGTGGTTGTCTGCAAACACTGCTTTTACAGTAACTCCTCGGGGCGCTCAGATGAACTTGCATTTTGCTGCCTGGACAGGCGATAGCGAAATTTTAGCAAAACTTACGCCACAGGAAAAGGAGGACATCATTATGCCAGACAATTATGGATGGACGACTTTACATTTGGCTGTATGGAACAAGCACATCAATGTCGTGAGATTTTTCTTAAAGATCACAACTCCCAGTCAGATGCAGTGGATTTCCGCACAGAATAACGATGGCCTCACAGCCTTACATTTGGCGTCATGCAACAACGATCACGAGATGATCAAAATACTAGTGAATGCGGAAATACTATTTAACATGAGTGGGAGTATTTCCCTTCAGGATAATGACGGACAGACACCGATGCACTTGGCGGCTAAGAATGGACATGTTGATACGATCAGGCTGTTGAAGGATCTGGGAGGACATGTTTCGGTACAGAATAAGGATGGAGCTACGCCAATGCATTTGGCAGCAATGATTGGATGTGTAGATGCGATCAAAGTATTGACGGAAGCTGGAGCAGATGTTTCGGCGCGGAGTAGGCTTGGAGCAACTCCAATGCACTGGGCAGCAATGAATGGCCGTGTGGACACAATCGGAGCATTGAAGAAAGCGAAAGCAGACGTTTCGGCGCGAAGTAAGCTTGGAGCTACCCCAATGCATTGGGCGGCGGAAAGAGGACAGGCTGATGCAATCAAGGCGTTAAGGGAAGGAGGTGCAGATGTTTCGGCGCGGGATAAGAATGGAGATACACCGATGCATTGGCCTGCAAGGAATGGACACGTCAGTGCAATTAAGGCATTGACCGAAGCCGGTGGTAACGTCTTAGCGCAGGATAAAGCTGGGGATACACCAATGCATAAGGCAGCGCTGCATGGACAAGTTGACGCGATCAAGGCATTGAAAGAAGCCGGTGGTAACGTCTTTGTGCAGGATAAATTTGGGGATACACCAATGCATAAGGCGGCACTGCATGGACACGTTGACGCTATCAAGGCATTGAAAGAAGCGGGTGTCAATGTTTTGGTGCGGAACAAGGACGGAATGACGCCAATGAATTCGGCGATCTGGAAATCACAGTGGAATGCAGTTGCAGTACTGAAGAAATTATATTCAATTAACTAATTAATTGTGTATTAAGAGTCTATAATATCATACTTTATGTGTTTAATTTTTGATGAAGAGGTGGTGAAGCTGTGACTATTGGGATATCCTCAATTTGGCTGTAAAACTGAACTCGCGAAGCAATGAATGACATAAGGATATAACACTATCGTCGTCCTATCATGTTCCTTCAGGCATTGTCGGACTCAGTGAGGATGGAGATAGGAATTCAGTTTAGGGTTTAAGGTGCTTATAGCGATTTTTCAGGTCGGTTCCAGTGGATTACTTTTTGTTTCGGTTGCGCCGACGGTATGGTTGTGGAGGCATTTGAGGCAATTTCGTGGAACCTGACTCGTCACCATAATGCCACCTGAAAAATGAAAAGTGCCGATTGGCAGCCTATCATCGGGGATTTTGCACCGCAAATCCTGTACTTATGCATTCTGCCAACGCGTTGATCCTGAGCCATAATTTTATAAGTTCGGTGTTAAAATAATACATGGCGGTCAGCGCCATTGGAGCTTGGTCCTGGGAGAAGGTTACGTCTTGGCCAGAGATAATCTAATTCTGCTTGGAATAGAAGTTGTATCTATTAAACTGAATTTTCAAGTCCACCTTCAATTGCAAGCTGGACTCCATAACATACACGATACTCGGACGTCTTCTTCATCTCCTCGGATAGTATAATACCCAATTTCTTCGAACCCTCGTTTGAGGTAAAAAGGCAGTCCAACATAACTAGAACGAAGAAATATCTTCTTTCCCTCTGCTTGAGCTTGTTCCGTACCCCACTTCAATAACGTTGTCCCGACTCCTTCCTTTTGATATCGCGGATGAACTGCCAATTTTTCCAAAACCCATGTATCCTGCTCAACATACTTTTTGATCTTTTCCACTCCTAAACGACGCTCCAACTTGATCCGATCTTGCTTGACCCACGTCCTTGGAAACAACCAATCCTGCCAAGCATCATAAAAACTGACCACCTTTCGATACATCCATTGCAGAAAACTCTCTCGTCTGCCCAGTACTCTCTACACTGCAAGTCCTGCAACATGCTCGTCAAGCGTTGCCATCACAGTAATGATGTTTGGTTCAAGTTGGTGATGTTTCAAGTCTCGTATCTGCTTTGAAAGCTTTCGAATCGGTATATCCTCTGCCTTCTCGGGGATAGGGGCATCGGGATCAGAGCTAGTCCACAGACTTCCATGGCATCGCCCGCAAACGCCACACAGCAAATCACAGCAGCTTCGCGGAAATAGAGAGGATTGGAAGGATTGACATGGAGAGTACAGGATGGCATTGTGGTGTCTCAGCGAGGTCGAATTATTGGCTTGATTTGAAATCTCTGACATTTGAGTTATTTAGCTGACGCTACTTACATCTGACATCGAATTTAGACAAGTAACTTTGAAGTCATTCCTATCTTCTATATGACCAGATCCCGGTCTTCCGTGTGAATGGCGGTCGTCCCCCTGGCAAAGAAAACCGTCCCAAGTACATTCCATGCAAGAAATTTAGTAATGCGCGATGCGGCGCAAAAGAGTATCAATTGATCGATTGACATGAATTATCGTATCTCACCAGAAGTGGCCAGGCCCTTCAATATACAACAACAACGACTGTTCAATATAGTCGTCGTATACTGACATTGTGAGGTCACTGTATAGCGGTGATGGGAACTTCAAAGTCAAATGTGCGCAGCGGCGGGTTAATATGACTTCTCAGTTCCGGCATCGGCGTGGTGCCCCAACCTTAAATCTAACTGTCCAGTCCAATTCCGCTCAGGACAAATACATATCTTCCTGCAATTGAAGGCGGATTTTTCGGACAAATTGTTTTTGTGGCGCTGAATTGCAGCCCCCACGGGGAACGTTGGCACTTTACCGACTCGAGTACTGCAAACGATGACGCCAAAGACTGAGGCCACTGGTATTTCTCAGACAAAGATTGCTGAAACTGCGCTGAAATCCCTTCAAAGACGCAAGGCAGATCAAGGAACCCTTTCACGTGCTCCCTCAGACTTTTCTTCGCCGCAAGAAGCAGCCGCACCTGCCTCGCCATCGTCTGATTTAATCCAAATCGGAACTGCTCAAACAGGTTATCCATGGCAAACTGTGGGTAAAATCCAGGTCGGCTGGAACTCTGATTTCACCGCCGTCCAATACGAGGGCAGCGGAGTTCTCGTCAGCCAGAATCTAATTCTCACCGCGGGACATGTTATTCCATGGGGTAAATCAGGGTGGTGGATGCGGTTTGCAGCTGGGTATCGGTCTGGAGAAACACCTTTTGGCTGGATTTATATTTCTAAATGTATTGGCTATGACGATGTGAGTACTCCGGCTGTCAACGACTTTGCAGTCTGTCAATTGTATTCGAATTTGGGAGATGTCTGTGGATGGATGGGCACGCATTGGTGGGCGGATGACAATGTTTATCTCTCTGGAATTTGGAGTTGTCAGGGATATCCAACCCAGCTCCCTATTGCAGCTACAAATATTCCAATTCAAAAAGTGACGGATGGCAATGGCGACGACAAGTTGTTGTTTACTGTCGAGTTTGCTACTGGGAGTGCGTGGGATGGAGGGCCGTTGTGGGACGGTGGCCTTTCTGGCACTGTTAATCCGCTAGTCGTTGGGGTCTTAAGTGGACAAAACTTTCCGTATTCGGTATTTGCTGGCGGCGAAGACATGGTCGATCTTGTGATTTATGGGATCCAAAACTGGCCATGAAGAGGTATGTAAATTGGAATGTTTCTGCTAGTTGTTTCCAAGCTTCGAATACAATTACAACTTAAAATGTCCATTGTTTAGCTCGCTTAATGTAACATATCAACAGGGTATGGTCTTTGGACTGGATTTCTACTTTCCTGCAGGAGACCTAATCATCTGCATTAGGCTCCAACCATTGCACCGGTCTCGAAATATCTCTGCTTCACGACGAAAGTTCGAGCCTGCCAGCAACACGACCCTCCCAAGTGTCGTCTGCGTCGACAGTAAGACCAATTATATTATTATCCGCCCGTCATCTGATGGCATCTGACAGAATGACACGCACGCATTGACACACACACCTCTCTCAGATGTAATAGAAATGCAATATCATATTAACCTCTTGCATACATATTTCCCTGATGAGGTCAGATCTGGTATGATCTCAACCCATATTCTTCTCATCTGATAGTGCACCGTGGTGGAACACCGAATCTGCGTCTCCACTTGACCCTTCATCCTTCCCAACAAAGTGAAGACTCTTGGGAAACATGCATGGCTCACGAACGAATGCGGTTGGATGAAACACATTTACAATATCCTCGACATTGATGCTTTCACGCCATCGGATATATTCGTAAATATCGATTTCAAAACACATATGTTTTCACTATTGGAGAGTACGGTCAACGGATGTCCCCACAGTACGCCGTATCGCTCTGCAACATCGTAGTTCGTCAATCTGAAAATGGGGATTCGCGTCAGATGACGCTCGACAAGGTTCTCATCAATATTCACAGTACTTCAATGGTCTCGAAATTGAGTGTCTCTAACAAGCACGATAATTTTCAGATATTCGGAAGCTCATACTCTGGTTGCATCGTTCAAAGAATTCGAGACAAGGATGGGAAATACGGTGGACTTAGGAATTCCCCAGTTGCTCGCAGAACTCATTGAATACATGGTGAAGAAGGAGACATTGGAAATGTAAGATGTATCTAGGCAATTCTCGCCGTCATATTTGGATCTCTGTGGTACACACCGTCTTCTCCATCTTACATATATTGTTCCTGTTAATAACGAACCCCTGGGAACATTATTTCCTAGAACTCCGTCCCGATCAACGCTTGATCGCCATACGTTAAAAATTATAAGCTGTGAAACCGTTTTGTGACCGCAGATCACCACTTCGATTCTAAACTCCGTCACCGAGTGTGGCTCGAAACCCAGTTCTGATGACCAACGCAGAATATAGACATGGCTTCAAAGGACAATACCACGGCTTGAATGCAGAGGTAATACTTCTCTCACACTTTTACTCATTGCTAGAGTCTGATCGAGAAAATCATACGGGAACGGATATACGAATCACAATACTGGAAGGAATTCTGTGTCCCTCTGAACGCGGCAACACTATGTGATCAAGCTGTAGGACTCAAGT
>Ga0335075_10015570_pt1 | contig 11389 bp, 13 predicted proteins | sample Lox_Sample_24_FD_206723 | JGI IMG/M metagenome (GOLD analysis project Ga0335075, IMG submission 206723) | Soil microbial communities from Loxahatchee National Wildlife Refuge, Florida, United States - Lox_Sample_2.4 | ecosystem: Environmental > Terrestrial > Soil > Wetlands | place: USA...
TTGTGTCGCTAATTCCATGACAGGAGTGGGGCTGGATATGTCGATGGCATGTTATCCAGTCAGCCTTTTAGTTGCAGAGCGTACGCAATTAGTGACGTTTCTCTTAGCCGTCATGTCGGGTTCATCAAGTACGTCTGGGATGGGCTCAGACTCCACAGAACATACGTTCTGAGCATAGATATCACTTATGTATTGTTCCAGTCATTAATACACCGAACATCGCAATTTCCCATGTCTCATAAATCCGCGCTCTGCGCTGTAAATAAGGCGGAGCCAAGCAATTGCCTTGTGCACCGGCTGTAAGCACCCCAAATTACTGAAATAACCATTTATGACTCGACGGGCATGCGTATAATTAGCAATTTTCACAAATCCTTTTTTGGTAGTCTAGTCACCCGGCCTTGTAACTCGTTTGCCACCATAGCCGACGATCTATCCATCATTTGTTGCTTTCCAATCACACCATTCTAGTCGACCCCACTCCATAATTTTGTAATTGTGACCGGAAGTACGAACCGGATAACTCTCACAGCAGGGCTCCATTGACGGTCAATGGAATTAGGAGTAGCCCGCCAGTATTGTGGGCGATGGTTTGAGTTCTCTGGCAGGGTTCTCAAAAAGATATCATTAGACGCCCTGCCTGCGGAAAGCGCACAGGAGGCCGGCGCGCTGGTAGCTGGATGAATTCGAGACACTTAGCCGAAAGAGAAGGGGCTCGGTGAATTATACGTCAATTTACTCCCACCACTAATGCCACGCTACCGGCACGAGCGCACGAGTCCGTGCCACACGGTCTTGGTAGGCTTGCGCCAACATGATGCCCTCTAGCAAAACAAGATTCCTGTGGGACCGCATTCCCTTATATAAGGGTCCTGCATGATCTGGATTTCGGGATGCGACGTTAGTTCTCGATGGACATCCTAAATCGCCACCCTTATCTCAGCTGGGCTCCTTTGCTAGGAGCTGTGGTCTACGGTATACAACACCTACTGACACCGAAAGCTATTGGGAATATCCCACACAACAATCTCGTCCTGCTCGTTGGAGACTTTCCTGCCATTCTCGATAGCGTAAAGCGAGGAATAGGCGTGGGGACATGGATTTCGACACAATCGAAAATACACGGACCTATACTGAGCATTCACATGGGACCCTTCTTGACCAAGGTCATAGTCACCGATCCGCACGAGGTTGAAGACATTCTCACTCGCCGTTACAACGAGTTCACATTTAGCGACACCCAAAAGGCGGTTTTTGGTGGTGTGATGCCATACGGACTGCTCAGTCTCCCTCGAAACGCTATGTGGATAGCGCACAAAAGGGCCTTGAATCCCGCGTCAGTATTATTCTCGTTCGTTTAGAGCCGGTTGTACTTACCACTCTGTAGAATGGGAGATCCATATTTGCGAAAGTGTACCTCAAGAATTACCGCTATGGCCCAAGAATTGGGGAGGCTCTTCGAACTCAAAGCCAGTATGGTACCAAAGGGGTCATGTTTTGACATGTCTGACGACTTGCAACTATATACCATGGTAAGGGAAGCTGTTAGATAAAATGCTTGTGACTCATGGTTATCACCTTCAGGACAGTGTATCAGCATTTGCCTTTGGCGAACCTTTCGGTGGCGTAAAATCTGCCTTTGAAACAATCTTATCAGGTGGTAGAGCGGGTATGCTCTACGATACCAATACTGGAGTGTCTCATTTCAGTACGCCGGGTGTGCCTTTACACGATGCAGTTCGAGTCCTATTCGATGTACGTCGCCCATCCCCAGTCATTTCTGTGCCTCTCATCTGGTGCCAAGGTCATGGGAGAGGCAGCACTTTCCCCATTTCCGCATCTCACATATATGCTCTGTCGCCATCGCATAACATGGAAGAATGCAAATAAACTATTGAATGACTACCTGGATTTGAAGATCAAACAGGGAAGGGACGACTGTGCTAGCGGTTCTGATTGCGACAAGAACACCGTCCCAGAGATCGCCTTCTCCGGGGAAAGTCGCCATGGGCTGTTTCCTGATAATGAACTCAAAGACGAATTGCTAAATCTCTTGTTGTACGTATAAATATCAACCCGCCTTTGTATCGCTCATATCCCATAGGGCGGTCCGTATTTATTTTATACTTCATGGTCGTTTCTGAGTTTCCGTAGGGTCAGGATACAACGTCAACCGCTCTCCAGTGGGGACTAAAATATTTGAGTCACCACCCCGAATTTCAAATCAAGCTCAGGTATCATCTTGAACGAAAGGGTGTATTCTCGGAGGAAAGGGAGAGCATTACCTACGATGATCTCCGCAGCGAAAACTTGCCGTACTTGGAAGCGGTCGTCCTTGAGATTCTCCGAATCAGCCAAGTGGCGTTGTTTGTTAGTAGGATGGCCAGCTGCGATACACAAATCCTAGGTTACTTCATTCCAAAGGGTACGGAGATCGTCTTGCACATTGGATACGCCGGCCTTCAGAATGCCAAACCTTGCGGAAAGAACAGCATCAACAGGTGCCCTGTTCGGTATCGCTCAGGGGCGACGAAACCTTTATGGCATGGTGATGGGGAGATTTTCAACCCGGATAGGTGGCTAGATGGACACGGCGCCTTCAATCCAAATGCAGGCTTGGCTTTCCCGTTTGGTGCAGGGCCCCGAAAGTGTTATGGATACAAACTGGCAGTGAGTGGGAGAAGTAGTCCCTGGAGAGTGTCTCACAAACTCGTTTCAGATCTTACAGATGAAGCTCGCTTTGGTGGAGATCAGTCGTAGGTTCTACCTTGAATGGCCCTCAAGGTCGGAGCTCGATTCGTGGAAAGTTAGGGAGACTGTTAACCGTGTTCCATTGCACAACTATATCGTTATGCGATCATGGAATGAAGTCGAGAATTAGACGTTGCTTTCACTCAGGGCAGCTTCTGCAGCGTGGAGCTCCTCTGAATCTTGAAATTGCTCAGGGTGCGACCTTGCATAAACCTGTACACAGCTATCGCTTTTACTGGTCCAATACCGGTGGTTTAATATGCACTTACGACAAGGTCGCGAAGCTCGGCGACTGCAGTGGTGAGGCGTTTCTGCGTATCAGCCACCATCCTCCTGGATTCCTCTTCCATTTTCCTCTGTGGTAGACGATTTCAACTTCTCTATTTCCGGCGTGTGATCGATGCGAACCTCGTTCTTGGTATGCCATTCATCCGCTGCCCCTTCAGCCATCAATTTATCAGCCTTGACTTTATGTTCCTCCCGTTCCTTCTCGTACAGTGACACTTCCGTCCATAGCCTATGGCAGAGCAAACTCCGGAGTCAGTGCTCTCTTGGTCATATGATGACCACTTGGACAGACCTAGTTATGACACCAGTCTTGATCTTAAGCTGGCGTTTCTGTTTAGTGGCGTCACTCATGTGAGCTGAAATGCGAAGGCGGGTTTATGTAAATTCTTGAGGGAGGGAGAAGGTTCAGTAACAGGCTATCTACGTAGTTTAGCGCCGTCACCGTCAAGGATTCTGCGCACTTTGGTGCTCCGTGAACGGAATTGAATCGCAATCTGGGTTGTAACGAGGCATTTGGTCATGATTACAATTACTGACCATAGGCCATATCCCCCGAAGTTCCCACTGTTGGTCGACTGGCTGGATACAAGTCGGGGGTCGATCGCTCAACGACATTCTGCTAAAGAATAAAATCCGTAAATCATTGGCTCTAATTCCTATCTCCCGGATGCACTGTTGCAATTTAGGCGGTTTTGTCGCTCCCGACCCTTTACTACGGGGAACTTGTCTCCGTTCCAGCGCTTTTCCTTTCGAATTCAAAAGCAAGTCATGGTCCATTCTCTGCCATCTCTCTGTGTCTGTGATCTCTGCAGCTGTCTGTTCCGAAGTTCTCTTTTCAACACCAACTTGACCGGCCTGCGGGGTATACAGCTTCCGACAACCGGTACCCATATCTCTAGGGTTTTTAAAGGTCGAGATCGAGCTGTTCCATCAGATGGTGTCTATTCATGATTTGCACCCGTGCAACTGCTTGCACAGTCAAGCCAACGGCGGACCAGACTGGCGGTTAACAATATTGCGTCCATGAGGCTCAGATTTTTCTCTCCGACTGCCTTATTTGTTACTGAATAGGGTCTTCTCGGCTTGCGTGCTCGTGGTTTCTTGCGAGCCTTCGGATTCGGTGAGCGCTCAGTCCCCACAAGGCTCAGCTCGGTCATTCCGGAGAAAAAAGAACCACCTTTTCGAAGATGGGCACAAAGGAACCACGGATTTCGGTTTTTGAATTAGGGATCTCCGATCACGCTCGGCCATTCGTCATGGGTGTTTACCGTGGATTCATTTCCGACCGAAAGCCGTTCGCGCTCGTGTTGTTTTAATATTCTGCTTATAATTGTGGGCCTCTGCTGCCGTTTATACGGGAAAAACGTGACTACTGAGGTGACAAGGACACTCTCTAGCCCCGAACACTCAATCCCAATTATCAACCCCGATGCCGGACAACTGAGATGTTTCACTTCGAACTGTGCTTAATGATGCCAGGGCGTCCTCTTGACTAATTCTCCAAGATACGGCGTCCCAGCAATCGATCGCAGGGAGTTATTCAGCCTTCTTGGGTGCGCACGCCAGGATTAACTCACCATCACGAGTAACAATCGCCACTCCCTGTGCTGCATGATTGGATGCTGGTCAATCTCTTTCACTGGCCGTGGCTCCATCCCGCGCGCTTGTGCCGCCATTGTGCGACACCTTTAATTTATATTCCACAAGGTAATTGAAAATGGGACTTCCTCTCATCGCGGGCTAACTCCAGCTGTGCCTTCTGTTCATGCTACACAAAGATCGTGAGAGTCACAGAGTATATAAGACACTTGAGGAACATCTCGAGGTGTTGTCCCACATCTATCTTCTCCTCACTCCTCTTCTCTCTCTATATCACCCGGGAAACTCGTGCTTAATACGCGCAGCATGTCGACTAGTGAGTACCTCCTCTTCTTACCATTGATATCACCGTATGCCTTACCATAATTATAGAAGCGATGAGCTATCGCCAGCTCTTGAACGATAAATTTCAAGGTGCGAACGGTTCATGTTTGATAGTCATGATGGAACTCAACTCGTTGCAGGCACCAATTCTCTCGAGTACGACTACAGCTCCCAAGGTAAACTCCACGAGCCAGTCTGGCTTGTTGTTGTCTATAGTAGGTCCCCCGTTCTTTCTTTTTTTGTGCAGAGACCGACGTAACACCCTTCAGTTGATGGTGTTGAATATGGCCGTGGAGAAGCTCCTACGAAAGGGGACGCCAAAGAAAGAGCTGCCATGAATGCATACATGCGGCTCATGCGGAATCGAAATCGCTGAGATGCGCTGCTCGATTTGTGCCCGTTCTCCTCGACAGCCGTCCTCGCCTCCCCGGGGTCGACGGATGGTCTAATTTACGATTCCATCTGTTTGCTCACCTGATGCCTATTTGTCGTTTTGTTTCCATTCCTAACGGACTGGTTTACGATTCCACAAATTTATTCACTTAATGTCTGTTTATCGTTTTGCGTTTTTATTTCTTTGTACTCCCCTTGTTTGTCTCCCCCCGCCCCCGTGGCCGATTGGCGGTCCGATCTACGATTCCGTATGTTTTCTTCACTTGATATCTATTCACCTTTCGATTTGTTATTCCAATTTGTTGTTCTTTTCCCGCCTGGGGCGCATGCCCTTTTAGCCCGACGGCCTTGAGTCGCGTGGCGCAAGTTTTGTATGGGAAAGTCGACTTCAAGGACGTTATGACATCATTTGGCACTGCTTTGTTATGGGAGAGAAGGAGGGGTTGTGCTGTCGGATTCCGGGCGGCTTGCGCCCAGCACAGCCATGTCCGGTGCGTGGCTTGCGTCGAAAGGCTGTCCTAAAGATGAGAGAATTCCAGAAAACCCCCGGGTCGCTCTTGAAAAGAGCAGATAAATTAAGTTTTGGAGAAACGCAAGGCAGGCTAAATGTGACTGGCTCCACATTAATTGGTATATTTGTCGCTACGGATCATCCAAGGCTATCCTCTATTGCCTCACCCCCTAGAGCCCTCGACTCATTGGAGACCTATAAGAGCGTACTCGTTGCTCCATGACCGGTCCTTAGCTCTTCCAACCCAAAAGCACCTTCCACACCTGTCCAAAACAGTCCTTACTCGAAACAAGAACCAGGACCGATCGAGAACGCATGCCCGGCTCCAATGCCCGTGAGTGCCGCAATAGACCCAAATTTAGTAATAACCCCTTTTCTGACTTAAACTCCGCCCGTATTTTCCAGCCCAAACCCCCACCTGCCGCCTAATGCTCAACGACTATCTCCAACAGTGGAGGAGACAAGATAGAGTGAGATGGACCGCAGCATCCAGGGGTCCCCGCCAACGACCCCACTGGACCGTCACTTGCTACCGTACGTCCTGTTTGTCTCTCCCTCTCATTTCTCATTCCTAACGATTGTCTTTCGGGACGTTGTTCAGTTTCGGATATCAAGTATGGCACTGGCCATGGCCTCTCGAAGAGCGAAGCGAAAGAACGAGCTGCACGAGAGACCCTCGACATAATCCACCGACAGCATGTCGCCGTCTGGAGCATCGAGTACTTCAAGTGGGCCACAGAGAACCGCTCTGGGTATCGCCAGTACTCTGCTTGACCGACCAACCAACCAACCAACCAACCAACCAACCATCCCACCCATTCATCCATGCACCATCCAACATGGGCAATCAAAGAATCCTCACTTCCAACGTAGACAAGGGCCACAGCTCGGACCTCGGACCGTCGCTCCTTCAATCGCATATTATGTCCATGCCTTCCGCTGGGTCTCACCGTATATATGGTTATGTATTGTTCTCTCAACAAATAGACACGCCCCAGACGGACAATTACTGTATCATATCCACACGCCCCCCCTCTGGCTCCACGGACTTTACTAATAAAAATACCGGTCCAGAGGTACGCAGACCGAAACGTCAGACATGGCAGGCATGAGTCGAGTGACCAAAAATTAAAACCGTCTCGTTTCAAATCCTATAATATGCTCGGCTCCTGCCGATAAAGTAGCCTCGTATCGTTGTTTCCACTCACAGAGCCCGGTGTAGGGTCATCAAGGTCTTGATATTGCACGAACGAAAAAAGGGGATCTAGTACTTTTACATGGGAAACAGACGGGGACAAAACCAAGAAAGAAAAACCGGGATCCAGCGGCCAATATCCTCCTCGTGGCTCACTGGCAGAATAGAAATACAGGCGTGAAAAGACAGGACAAGGAAGTATGACGTGATTCGACGATAAAAAAAGAAAAGAAAAAGGCAGGAAGGATGTGGTCCGGGGAATGAAGATGTTTCTACTCCAAAAGAAAAAAAAAAATTCGGTCGTGGTTGCGGGCGTAAGGTATGCTGAGAAATGTGGGGGATCGTTTATTTTCGTGCATTCTCAGGATGTGTAACGAGAGGGTCGCTTCTTGCCGTAATAGGTTAGGTCATAAACGTCCAAGAATGAGAAAATGGTGGGGTGTGACGAAACCGGATATGAGGAGGAGGGGGTGGGGAAGTGTATCAGCGTGATCCAGCAGGCTTCGAAAGCGACCAAGCCCGGAAACGGCGAATTTCCAATCTACAAAAAAAAGAAACAAAGTAAGCGAACGATATCCCTGAAAGTGCCTGACAACGAAAAATACGCACGGGCGTTCCAAGTCTTCGTCACACTTGGCCCACTTCCAACGTCCGGTGGTGGGCCCAACGGCGGGGACTCTCTCGTCCTCGTCGTCGTCCTCAAACTGCTTCATGCGGAAACCGAGCCTGAGGCGATTGCTACGTTCGTACTGCCAGTACCGTTCGACATGCACCCGCCACTCCTCCTCATAATCGTCCAGAGACGCATCCGGATACTTGTCCGAAAACGAGGCGAGCCGAGTGGCATTGAGGATCATAGCCCCATGGCTCGCGTACGTGAACAGCATATCCTCCGACATGGGGATAAACACGTCCGGAGAAATCACGATCCCGGGGACGGTGCAGGTCTTCGAGGTGACGAGGTGTCCTTGGGGAGGCAGAACGTCCATGGAAGGTCGACTACGGTCGAGCGATGGTCGTCCAAACGGCACAGGCGACACCATGCCGCTGGACATAGCCGGCTCACTGCTCCAAGGAGAATGCGCCGAGCGCGCGCTGCCGAAATTGCGAGGGCTGACGGGATTATCGAGACTGGATCGTCCAGCCGGTCGTGGCGCGATACAAACGGAGACGTGCTGATGGGTCTGGACGCGAGCAAAGGCGTCGAAGTACATCTTTTCGCCAATATTCGTCGCCGGTGGGATGCCCCGTGCCGTGAGCAAGGCGCGGAATTCATCCTCTAGGTCCCGCTGAACCGGGAGCTTGTCGTATGACCAGACGGTAGGGAAGAGCTGCGACTCGATGATGACTTCGATGTGACCCCCGGGCTTGAGAACCCTCCATGCCTCCTTGAGGAGAGGAACCCACTTGGATTCGGGAATGGCAAGCTCGAGGAATGCAAGACGGATGAAATCAAACTCGTTGGGTTGGAAAGGGAGCGTGTCGAAGAAATTGCCCTGACGGAACTTGATGCGCGCGATCTGAGAATCGTTCAGACCCCTACGGTCCCGGAGTTCTTGCGGAGTGAGGAAGACGTCCACAATGTCGAAGCCCACGAGTGTCGCATTCTTACACTCCTTGACAGCGTCCGAGAGCCAATAGCCACGTCCACAGCCGATGTCCAAGATGCTCTTCAGCTTGGAGAAGCTGTCCATAACACTAAAATGATAGGCTTTCTGCTGAAGAACGGTTGACAGAAGCTCTTGAGTGTGCTTTTCCCTGTGTTGCCACAAATATCGGTACAATTCGACTTTTTTTAAAAATCAAATGTGGCGAAACTCACCCTTGGAGTACCATTTCTTCGAGCGAAATAGGATACGGAACATTGGCCGCTGCATGCGCATGGCGACGAATCCCGTGCCTAGTCTGAGTGCTCATCGGCATCTCGTCCTCCTCCTGCACGCCACCAAACGTTCCTTGTGCCTTTTGGGCGCGTACCGCGGATCTCGAACCACCAAACGTCGACGCGACGTTCGAGGTGCCCGATCCAGACATGGCAGAAGTCAAGGAAGAGGAGGTGACGATGCTGTCTGGACGCTGGCCCCGACGAAAAATCGACTTGAGGGTGCGTTTCCTCCGGCTCTCGTCATCCGAGGTCACGCATGCCGGTTCCTGAACGTACGAGTTCGCCGCGGGCGTTTTGGGCGAGGGCGAGGAGGGCTGTGTCTCGGGTGTGACGGGCGATGGAGGCTTGACGGCGGCCAGGGACACAGACGAAGCCCCAATGGGCGTCGTTTGCAATGGCTGAAGGGGAGGTCGTGCGGCTCGTCGAGACTGCGCGGCGGTCCCACTCGAAGTCAGTGTAGGAGAGACGAGGAGCTTGCGCGGAGGAGGTGGGAGACCCTGGTCGAACGTGGGACGATTGGGAGGTGCACTCGTTACGGTATGCGCCACTCGTGTTGGTGAGATGGGATGGCGTGGTCGAGCCCCGGTGGCTTCGATGGATGTCGTGCTGGGTGTGATTCTACTGCTGCCAGGCGATCTGGCACGGGACGGGATGGACATGAAGGCGGTGTCTTGGGACGGTCGGATGGGCCGGATTGAGCTCACGGGAGGGGGACTAGTGGACTTGCTGCGGGGCGCGGCATGAGGGGACTCCGGGCTGTTGTCATTGTGTCTCGGACTCGGTTCGAAGGCTTCTAGGATCCTGTTGGCTGTTTTCAAAGACCTTGACAAGGTGGGGGAGTGTGAAGAGGACGAGGACGATATGGACGGTGGTACGGGAACGACAGGATCGGACGGGTCCGGGAAGGTCTTGGAGCGTTTTCTTGTCAAGGGCCGCGGTGGTGGCGACTTAGCAGGGAAGGCACTTGGAGGAGACGTCGAAAGCCGTGGGCCAGGTTTTGGTCTGAGGGGGTACGGGCCGGAAATCTTGATAGGTGCGGGACTTGTTCGTTTAGAAGGGTCCAGTGTCGGCGAAGGGGCTGACCGCTTTGGCGCATCTAGTGTGGGGGACTGGGCTGTTCGTGATCTACTCGGGGATAGCGGTGTAATAGGGCTCGTCGATGGCTCGACCTTCGTCGTGGAGGAAGTCCGTGTATGAACCGGGGTGGGGGGGGTCTTGGATGTGGTGGTAGAGCCAGGGCTGAATGTAATCGTAGGTTGGGCGCGAGCCCTGCTCGCTGCCGTGGGCTGCAAAAGGCTTGAACTCGCCGTCAGAGGGGCCGTCGGTCTGGCCCGAAGCGAAGAGACGGCAGGCAATGGGGGAGGCTTGGAAGTCGGAGCCGCCGTCGCCGCCGGAGTTGTAGCCCTGCTCGCCGGAGCACTCTTCGTGGTCGGAAGAGGGAGCGAAGGGAGGGGCTTCTTGTGTTGAGGCAGTGTGCCTGCTTTGTTTCCCAAAAAGGAAGTGCTGCCGTTAGCGGTGCTGACTTGGACTGGCTCCGGAGCAGAAGAGGATGGTTTGTGGCGAGTAGAGGAAAAGAGAAAAAAAGGAGAGGATTTCTTGACGGGCGTCGTCTGGGCGCTGGAAGATGGCTTTGTAGGAGAAGGGCGCCTCTGGGGGAGGAGAGCGAGCGCATCTTGGAATTTGGCATAAACTGAGGTATCTAAGAACGGTTTCCGGGGCGTGGGTGTCGTCGGTTTGTTAGATAGCATGGGGCGGGACATGGCCGTCAACGTCGTATATAAGAGTGCGGTCGTATGGGGAGGCCGTCGAGAGCGAGCCCTCAAAAAGCTCCTAGAACGCCCGAGAGTACAGGACTGTGGAAAAATAAAGCGAAAGAAAAAGAAAAAGAAAATGCGGCAGAGTTTAAGAGGGGCAATTAGGCTACGACCGGACAGAGCGTGAACCCGTTATGAAGAATGAATTGGAGATGGTTGGGATCACTCGATGGACTCGCTCGGATGTCGTGCGGACTCTCCGGCCTTTTGCTCGCTCTAGCCTTCAATTCTTTTTTCCCTTTTGGGGCATTCTTCGTCCAGCTTTTCGGTTTTCATCCCTTTTCTTCATTTTTGCTTTCTTTTCTTTTTTGTCCACAACAGTATAGGGGCTCTTTCCACACTCAGCTCTCTTTCCCGACCACGCTCTTCATGCCCCCTCGCAAACGGACGGCCAAACAGGCCCAGACCACGGCAGACGATCCTCCAAAGCCCCAGAAAAGACAAAAGAAATCAGATCAGGGCGACCATCCAATTCGGAAAGGGGTACGAACAGAAACTGCGGGGCCCACAGAGTCAACCGCGCCTCTGCCCTCAAGCGAACCAAACGATCATTTGACTCCCGATCAGTCACCTGCAGAGAACGTACAACCGCCAGTTTCGAATGGCCAACCGCCTCATGACCAGCAACA
>Ga0335075_10015572_pt1 | contig 11388 bp, 10 predicted proteins | sample Lox_Sample_24_FD_206723 | JGI IMG/M metagenome (GOLD analysis project Ga0335075, IMG submission 206723) | Soil microbial communities from Loxahatchee National Wildlife Refuge, Florida, United States - Lox_Sample_2.4 | ecosystem: Environmental > Terrestrial > Soil > Wetlands | place: USA...
GACCTCATCGACACCACCATCCCCCTCACCATCGCCGCGTAGCCAAAACAAATCCCACCAAACCCGACAAATCCCCAGATCAACCCGGGAATTCCCCAATCTAAACTGCCGTAACTTCGGTCTAGTCAGCCCCAGCTCAGCGGTAGCGACTTGAGCGCAAAAGACGTGGATGGAAATTTGATTTCGGGGGTGTAGTCCTGTGGCAGGTCGAAGTCAGGAATCTGCTTGAGCCACTCGTCGACAACGATGGTCAGTTCTATCCGTGCCAAATGCGAACCTATGCAGCGGTGCGGTCCGCCGCCGAATCCCCAGTGCCGGTGCATCTTTCCGTCCATGACCAGCTCGTCGGTGGAGATCGTGTCGCTGCCATCGCGATTGATCGCGGCGGTACACAACCGCACCTGTGAGCCGGGGGGAAGCGTCATGCCGCCCACGTTGACGAAGTCGGTGGTGACCCGGGCCGCCAGCGGTGCCGCAGGCTCAAGCCGGACGATCTCTTCGACGAAGACCCGGATCTGCTCTGGTTCGTTACGAAGCTCTCTTCGCAGCTGTGGTCTGCGCGCCAATTCGAATAGCGAAAAGCCGATCGCCGCGGCGACCGTGTCCAGGCCCGACAGAACCAGTAGGTGGCTCATACCAAGCAACTCGAGGTCAGTGAGATCGCCCGGACCGGTCATCACGTTGGACAACATGTCAGAGCCCGCACTCTCGCGACGTTGCCGGATGGCGTCAGTGAAATACGACAACAGCTCGTAATGTTCCGACTTGCCCGCCACGGCGGCGTCTTTCCAGACGATCACGCTGTCTCGGTCCTCCAGCGGCAGCCCGTATAGGTCCATGAACACCTGATACGGGTAGAGGCGCCCGAGATCTGCCATTACTTCGCAACGGCCACGGTCAGCGAGATCAGCAATCATCTCAACGGCGTGGCGCGTCATCACAGGGCGGAATTTACTCAAGGCCTGGGGACTGAAATGCGGCTGCAGGATTTTGCGGTATCGGGTGTGCTCGGGAGGGTCGAACGCGGAAGGTAGCACCGGCACTGGACTGCCGGGGGGCTGAAGCGCTAAATGTGCTGAGAAGAGGTTGGGCAGGCACAGTGCTGCAAGCACGTCCTCACGGCGGGTCAGGTAGTAGGCGCCGTTCATGAACACGACCGGCCCAGCGTCCCGCAACGCCTTCCATCCGACACCTCGATCCGCCGCCATCGGTAACGCCGAAGCCTCCAGCCGCGGCAAGTGGAACGGGCTCGGCCGGCTTTTGCCGAGAGTGCTACCCAAGTGATGTTGTTTTGAAATTGGCTCCGGCGCAGTGGAATCCATGAGGCATCCCTCCGAGACAATGGCGTAGGAAAATCGATCTGCGCTGAGGGCGATTCAGCGCGTGATCAGGTGAGAATTTCGGCGATTGCCTCGGCGGGCGTTGCTGCCGCAGCGCCAAGGCGCAGTGGTGAGACTGTTCTCACCGAGCCCAAGCGAGTTTTCCCCGTTGACCTTTCAGCGGCGCAGGATGCATAAATCGGTCGACCTATCTCGGTTGACCGGAGCGGACGCAAATATTGGCACAAGTACGGCGCCCGGGTGAAACACCGGCGCGGCAAACGAGGTCGGCAACGCCAACCAGCCCAGCTCTGATGACAGATGTGTCCAACTAGCCGGCCGATCGTGCGTCATCCACACGTTACGAAACGGCTTCTTGTTCGTCACTGTCGAGACGGGTGAATAGAGTCGGACAGCGGTATGAAGTTCCAATTGGCCGGAATGCGATGGGACACGTTGGCTTGCATGGGTCCACGCGGCCGGCTCCGGCAGTTCAGCTGCAGCGAACCAGGTACGCAATGACGACCCTGCGACCAGGGCAATGAACAGGCTGAGCGCGGCGACGCTTGCGATGGTCAACTGCCATCGTCGCGTCCTGCCAGCGCTCCGAAGATCCACAGTGGCTGGACTGTATAAGACGAAACTTGTGCAGGAACTTCAAGCAAGCTGTGAGATCGCTGCAGGTCTGCTGGCCGACTGCGGGGACGCTAGCGGTCGTAGGCCGGCGGTAGGGGCATACCGAGTTCGGCCATCACGCCACGCAGCATCGCGGGGTAGTTGGTGATGATGCCGTCGACGCCATCGGCGATCTGAGCCCGCATGTCGTCGGCGTCATCGACGGTCCATGGAATAACTTTGAGCCCCAACGAATGTGCTCGGTTGACCAACGGTCTGTCCACCAAGAAGTAGGCCGGCGAGAGGATGTTCGCGCCGACCAGCGTGGCCCCGATCACCGGATCGCCCACGATCGCGGGGTTGACGCCGGCCAGCCAGGGTGAATCCGGGACCCAGGTGTGCTCGTTCCATAAGGTCACCAGGGGAATCGACGGCTCGGCCCGGTGCACGAGCGGCAGGGTTCGCCAGTCGAAGCTTTGCACGTCAACCCTGTCGACTTTGCCTGCCGCCCTGACTGCCGCCAGCAGCACGTCGACGAACTCCTGCGGATCGGCCGACATGGCCGGGTGATCGGCGGCGACCTTGGTTTCGATGTTGTAGCGCACATCGGCGCGATACGAGTCGGCGAGTGCGAAGACGTCAGGCAGGGTGGCTATCCTGTTGCCCCACACCACTTCAGCGTTCGGGAACTGGCTGTTCGGCTTGCCGCAGTCCAGCGTGCGGATCTGCGTCAGGGTCAGGTCGTGCACGAGTTTTCCGACGTAGGGATACGACGGGTCGCCGTCGAACGCAGGCCCGGTATCGGAGCACTGCTGCGGCTCGATGATGGGGTCATGCCAGACTAGCGGCTGGTGATCTTTGGTGATGTTGACGTCGAGTTCCAGTGTGCTGACGCCGAGTTCGATCGATGTGGCGAAGGCCCGCAGCGATTCGCCGGTGGCCTCGCCGCGGCCACCGGCGTGGGCCTGCAGGTCGAAGGCGGGCAACGCCGCGTTTGCGGCCGGCGCCAAAGCCAGCACCGCCGCAGCCGCTACCGCACACCACGATCCGCGCTCAATGCGCATAGGCCGGTCCCTGCGGCAACAAGTGCAGCCGAACGAGCTTGTGCCAACGTCGTTGCCGATAGCGGTAGATGCCGACGGCGATAGCGGCGACTAACGCAGTGAGGCGGCCGGCATCGATATCGACGGTGTCGCTGTAACGGCAACGGTTGTCGTCGATGGGTTCGGCGTGCAGGGTATGGTTCCAGGCCCGCAGTACACCGCCGTGCTCATGGCTGCGGATCGTCCTAGTCGCCTCGTCGACCTCGGCAATCTCGACGGTGTGCCGGTAGGCCGGTATCAGGTGGAAGGCGAACAGCCAGGCAGTGCCGCGCTCGCCGACCCGCAGTGGCTCCGCGCGTCCCGCCAGCGCCGGCACGCCGAACAGGCCCTTGCACACGTAGAGAAACGTGGCCGGCGACTGCATTGCGTGCCACACCCGCTCGGCACCGGTGAGGAGGGTCGTTTCGAGATGGATGGTCCGCATCGACGGCTCCTTCGCGTGTTAGGGTGCCCCTAATTGTGCGGGTTGGCACACTGCTTGACTACTCGCATTCGGGAAGGGGAGCAATCATCGCCCCACCAAACCGATTTCGGCCCCGCAAGCAGCCGACACAGGACCGGGCCGCCAAGACCCGTCAGCGGATCCTGGATGCCGCTGCTCACGTTTTCGCGGAGCATGGTTATGCCGCGGGGACCACGAACCGCATCGCCGAGCATGCCGGATTGTCGATTGGCTCGCTGAATCAGTACTTCCCGAACAAGGACGCGGTTTGACTGCACGAGTTGGAATCCGCGACCCTGGAGGCGGCAGCGCAGTTGCTCGAACGGCATCCGGGAGTGCAGGCCAGCGGTCGACTGAGCGCCCGCGTGGTGGGGCACCATCGAATCGCTGGTTCACCGGCTGATCACATCACCGGATCCCGTTGACGCGCAGCAGCTTGAAGACGAAATCGTGATCCTGCTGACCGGATACCTCAGCCGCCGCTAGCGCCTGCGCTGACGGGCTATCTCGGCCAGCACCACCCCGGCGGCTACCGAGGCGTTCAACGACTCGGCGGGGCCGGCCATCGGGATCGACACGATCGCGTCGCAGTTCTGACGCACCAACCGCGAGAGGCCCTTTCCTTCCGATCCGACGACCACCACCAACGGACCGGCGGCGTCCAAATGGTCGAGGACGGTGTCACCGTCGGCGTCCAGCCCGACCAGCTGCAGGCCCCGATCGGCCCAATCCTTCAGTGTCCGATTGAGATTGGTGGCGCGCGCGACGGGAACCCGCGCCGCAGCACCGGCGCTGGTGCGCCAGGCCACCGCTGTCACCGAGGCCGAGCGCCGCTGCGGGATCAACACTCCGTGACCGGCGAACGCCGCGACCGACCGCACGATCGCACCCAGATTTCGCGGATCGGAGATGTTGTCCAACGCGACGATCAGTGCCGGCGGGTTGTCCAGGGCGGCCTCGAGCAGCTCGTCGGGATGGAGGTACTCGTAGGGCGGCACCTGCAACGCGATCCCCTGATGCAGGCCGTTGGTGGTCATCCGATCCAGGTCGGTGCGCGGCACTTCGAGAATGGCGATACCGGAATCGGCTGCCCGCGTGACGGATTCGCTGAGCCGCTCATCTGCCTGGGCTTCAAGCGCGACGTAGAGTGCGGTCGCCGGTACCCCGGCGCGCAGGCACTCCAGGACCGGGTTTCGGCCCAGCACCGTCTCGACGTCGTCGTCGCTGCGCCTAGCGGGCCGGCGCGGTTGCGCCTTAAGCCGCTTGGCGGCCGGATGGTGGGGGCGCATATGTGCGGGCGGGGTGGCGCCGCGGCCTTCCAGCCCGCGACGCCGTTGACCGCCGGAACCGACCGTCGGCCCTTTCTTGGTGCCTGATTTGCGGACCGCCCCGCGGCGCCGCGAGTTACCGGCCATCGGCTTGGGTTCCCAGCGACCACTGCGGGCCGTCGCCGGTGTCGGTGACCTCGATGCCGGCGTCCTTCAGCCGGTCCCGGATCTCGTCGGCCAGTTTCCAGTCGCGCTGCACGCGGGCCTGCTCGCGCCGTTCCAGCTCGGCGCGCACCAGCACGTCGACCGCTGCCAGCGCAGCCGACGTCTCGTCGTGCGACTCCCAGCGCTCGTCGAGCGGGTCGCAACCGAGAATGCCCATCATCGCGCGGATCGCGGCGGCGCTGGCCAACGCCTTGTCATGGTCACCGCCATCGAGCGCGCGGTTGCCTTCCGCACGCGCGTGGTGCACCTCGGCCAACGCGACCGGCACCGCCAGGTCTTCGTCGAGTGCTGCGGCGAACCGCGGTGTCCACTGCCCCGATTCGACAGCGCCGACCCGGTTTTGCACCCGGTGCAGGAAGTCCTCGATCCCGACGTAGGCGTTGACCGCGTCGTGCAATGCGGTCTCGGAGAACTCCAACATCGAGCGGTAATGCGCGCTGCCCAGGTAGTAGCGAAGCTCGGCGGGCCGCACCCGCTGCAACATGGCCGGGATCGACAACACGTTGCCCAGCGACTTGCTCATCTTCTCGCCACCCATGGTGACCCAGCCGTTGTGCAACCAGTACCGTGCGAACCCGTCGCCGGCTGCGCGGCTCTGAGCGATCTCGTTCTCGTGATGTGGGAAAACCAAATCCATTCCACCGCAATGGATATCGAACTCCCGACCCAGATATGTCCGGGCCATCGCCGAGCATTCCAAATGCCAGCCCGGGCGTCCGCGCCCCCACGGCGTGGGCCAAGACGGCTCACCGGGCTTGGCGCCCTTCCATAGCGTGAAGTCGCGCTGATCGCGCTTACCGGCGGCAACTCCCTCGCCTTGATGAACGTCGTCGATCCGGTGTCCGGACAATTGGCCGTATTCGGGGTAGCTCAGCACGTCGAAGTAGACGTCGCCACATCCCGTATAGGCGTTGCCGGACTCGATCAGCCGCTCGATCAGCTCGACCATCTGGGTGATGTGGCCGGTGGCCCGCGGCTCGGCCGACGGCGGCAACACGCCGAGGGCGTCGTAGGCGGCGCTGAACGCCCGCTCGTAGGTGGCTGCCCACTCCCACCACGGTCGGCCCGCGGCGGCGGCCTTGTTGAGGATCTTGTCGTCGATGTCGGTGACGTTGCGGATGAACGCGACGTCGCACCCCCGCGCCATCAGCCAGCGGCGCAGGATGTCAAAGGCCACGCCGCTGCGCACGTGGCCGATGTGCGGCAGACCCTGCACGGTGGCACCGCACAGGTAGATGGAGACGTGCCCGGACCGCAGCGGGACGAAATCACGCACGGCACCGGATGCCGTGTCGTGTAGCCGCAGGTGAGCGCGATCGATCACGACGTGCCAGCTTACCGGGCTAAACCTGTGCGGATAGCAGCGCAGCGCCGCGGACCCGTTTCCGAGCACCGACAAGGGAGACGATCACCACGATGCGAAAAAGTCCGATTGAAAAAATGTCATTGCAGCGGCTAGGGGGCGGTCCCTTCGACCTCGACCAGCAAAGCTGTCGCGATCGCCGCGCGGCCCTCACCGCGGCCGGTCAGCCCCAGCCCATCGGTGGTGGTCGCCGACACCGACACCGGCGCATCCAGCAGTTCCGACAGCACCCGCTGCGCCTCGGCACGGCGTGGTCCGACTCTGGGACGGTTGCCGATGACCTGCACGGCTGCATTCCCGACCCGGTAGCCGTGCCCGGCGATCAGGTCGGCGACGTGGCGCAGCATGTCGACCCCGCTGACGCCGGTCCAGCGCGGATCGTCGACGCCGAACACGTCGCCGATATCGCCCAGTCCGGCCGCCGACAGCAGCGCGTCGCACAACGCGTGCACGGCCACGTCGCCGTCGGAATGCCCGGCGCACCCGTCGACGTCGGAAAACAGCAGACCCAGCAGCCAGCAGGGCCTATCGGCTTCGATCACGTGCACGTCGGTCCCCAGACCGATCCGAGCGCTCACTGTTTCACTATCGCTTGGGCCAGCAAGATGTCCCACTGGGTAGTGATCTTGAAGGCCAGCGGGTCGCCGTCGACCACCTGCACCTGACCGCCGATGTGCTCGACCATGGACGCGTCGTCGGTGAAATCCACCCCGGTGAGCTCCGCGGCGCGCTGGTAGGCCCGCAGCAGCAACTCGGTGGCGAAGCCCTGAGGCGTTTGGACGGCTCGCAAACCGGCCCGTTCCGGCGTCCCCAACACCACGCCGTTGGCGTCGACGGCCTTGACGGTGTCAGAAAGCGGCAGCGCGGGCACCACGGCCGAATGCCCGGCCCGCAGTGCCTCAACGACGCGCACCACCAGACCGGGCGGTGTCAGCGGTCGGGCAGCGTCGTGGACCAGCACAAAGCTTGGCTGTTCAGCGTCGGCGACCGCCGCTAACGCGCGGCTCACCGACTCGCCGCGGTTCGCTCCTCCGGGGACGATGGTCGCCTCGCGGCCCAGGATCAGTTTGGCCTGCCCGGTGCGGTCGGCCGGCACGGCCACTACCACGCGGTCGACGACGCCAGACTCCAGCAGGCAGGTGACGGCGCGTTCAACCAGCGTGCGCCCATCCAAGTGGAAGAACGCCTTGGGCACGCCGGCGGCCAATCGTTGGCCCGACCCGGCGGCCGGGACCACCGCGACAGTCGTCACCCCGGCCCCTGCGCGTCAGGGATTCAAGACGCGGCGGCCAGAACCTCGTCGAGGATGGTCTCCGCCTTGGCGTCATCAGTGCTCTCGGCCAGCGCCAGCTCACCGACCAGAATCTGGCGGGCCTTGGCCAGCATGCGCTTCTCGCCCGCGGACAATCCGCGCTCCTGGTCGCGGCGCCACAGATCGCGGACAACCTCAGCGACCTTGTTGACGTCACCTGAGGCCAGCTTCTCCAAGTTGGCCTTGTAGCGGCGGGACCAGTTGGTCGGCTCTTCGGTGTGCGGCGCGCGAAGCACCTGGAACACCTTGTCCAGACCTTCCTGGCCGACCACATCGCGGACTCCGACGTATTCGGCGTTTTCAGCGGGTACTCGAACGGTCAGGTCGCCCTGCGCCACCTTCAAGACGAGATATTCCTTTTGCTCCCCTTTAATGGTTCGGGTTTCGATCGCCTCGATCAACGCAGCACCGTGGTGTGGATAGACAACGGTGTCTCCGACCTTAAAAATCATCAGTTTCGAGCCCCTTTCGTTACTCCATGCTAACACGCCACGCCGACACGTGCGGAACAACGGTGCAGGTCAGGGGCACCGCACGTGAACAGAGGGGGTTGACAGACAGGCAAATTCATGCAAGGCACCGACTTCACGGGATCCCGCTGGACGCCCCCCGGAAGCTCCAGGTTTGCGCTGTTCGGCACGGTCAAGATCATACTGCGCTGGGCTAACCACCGCGCAGTCGCCCTCGGCTACCGCCCGGTTTGCCGACCTACTACTGTGCATAGTCGAACGTTGCCATGGAGAACGTTGCCATCGGATAACTCAGTGCCATGAGTAGCCCGAGCAGGAGGCTTGGAGTGAACCGCTTCGACTACCGCGACTCGAACCGCCGCTCAAGCCGGATCGCCGCGCTCGCGGCGGGTGGCCTCATCGGCGCGGCCGCGCTCGCCGGCTGCGGCGCGGGTCAGCTCTCACAGACCGCCAGCCAGGAATCCGCCGTCGACGGCAACGCGGCGGTGATCAACAACCCGCCTAGTTCGATTGCCCTGCGGAACGTCCGGATTCAGGCGCAGCAGAACACCGACTACCTGCACCCGGGCGCAACGGTCGATCTGGTGCTGGTTGTCGTCAACCAGTCGCCGGATGTCGCCGACAAGCTGGTCGGCGTCACCACCGACATCGGCAAGGTGACCGTGACCGGCGACCCCACGTTGCCGGCCGGCGGGACGCTCTTCGTCGGCACCCCGAACGGTCAGAACCGCAAAGCCGCAGACAGCGCTGCCGCCGTCGAGGCCGCCAACTTCGTCAAGGCGACGGTGGCGTTGACCAAGCCGATCACCAACGGCCCGAACTACAACTTCACCTTCAACTTCGAGAAGGCCGGGAGCGTCAGCCTTCCGGTGCCGATTTCAGCGCCCGAAGGCCCGCCGTTGTCGGCCGCGCATCCCTAAATTGTCCGAGGCGCCGGATACGGTCACCTTGTGGCCAAGGCGCGTTCGCAGTACCGCTGTTCGGAATGCCGCCATGTCACCGCCAAATGGGTCGGACGCTGCCTGGAGTGTGGCGCCTGGGGCTCTGTCGACGAAGTCGCGGTGCTCAGCGCTGTCCGAAACGGCGCCCGCCAGTCCCTAGTCCCGTCCTCGGCCGCGGTTCCGATCAGTTCCATCGAGCCACACGGCACCCGCCATTGCCCTACCGGGATCGATGAACTCGACCGGGTGCTGGGCGGCGGCGTGGTACCTGGATCGGTCACCCTGCTCGCGGGCGACCCCGGGGTGGGCAAGTCAACGCTGCTGCTCAAGGTCGCCCATCAGTGGGCAGCATCGGGGCAGCGCGCGCTGTATGTCTCCGGCGAGGAATCGCGCGGCCAGATCCGGATGCGGGCCGACCGGACCGGCTGCAGCCATCACGAGCTGTATCTGGCCGCCGAATCTGACCTACAGGCAGTGCTCAGCCACATCGAGGCGGTGCAGCCCACGCTCGTCGTCGTCGACTCGGTGCAGACTATGTCCAGCGGTGACACCGACGGCGTTGCCGGTGGGGTCACCCAGGTGCGGGCGGTGACAACTGCGCTGACGGCCGCTGCGAAAACCACCGGTGTGCCGCTGATCCTCGTGGGCCACGTCACCAAGGACGGTGCCATCGCCGGGCCGCGCTCGCTTGAACACCTGGTCGACGTCGTGCTGCATTTCGAAGGCGACCGCAACTCGCTGCTACGCATGGTCCGCGGTGTGAAGAACCGGTTCGGTGCCGCCGATGAAGTCGGCTGTTTTCTCCTGCAGGACAACGGGATCGAGGGTGTAGCTGACCCATCCGGGCTATTTCTGGATCAGCGGCCGCAGCCCGTCGCGGGCACTGCCATCACGGTGACTCTCGACGGCAAGCGTCCCTTGATCGGCGAAGTCCAGGCTCTGCTGGCAACACCGTCGAACAGCTCACCGCGGCGCGCCGTGAGCGGGATCGACCACGCCCGGGCGGCGATGATCGCTGCGGTGCTGGAAAAACACGCCCGCCTCAAGATCGCGGTCAACGACGTCTACCTGTCCACGGTGGGCGGTATGCGGCTGACAGATCCGTCGTCGGACCTGGCGGTCGCGATCGCGTTGGCGTCGGCCTACGTGGACCTGCCGTTGCCGGCCACCGCGGTGATGATCGGTGAAGTCGGTTTGGCCGGCGATCTGCGGCGGGTCAGCGGCTTGGAGCGCCGGCTGGCCGAAGCCGCGCGGCAAGGGTTTACCACGGCGCTGATCCCGCCGGGCTGCGATGCGGTGCCGACGGGGGTGCGGGCGCTGGAGGCGGCCAGCATCGTCGCGGCGCTGGAACACATGCTCGACATCGCCGAGCACCGCGCCAACCCACCGGCACCACCACGTCGGCTGGATGTAGCGCACAATGACTAGCGATGAGTGTTGGCAAAGCAAGCACGAACGGCGCCGTGCCGGCGCCGCGGCCCACCCTGCGTGAAGCCGTCGCACGGCTGGCGCCGGGAACCCCGCTGCGCGACGGCCTGGAACGCATCCTGCGCGGCCGGACCGGTGCGCTGGTAGTGCTGGGCTACGACGACAGCGTGGAGGCGATTTGCGACGGCGGGTTCTCGCTCGACGTGCGGTATGCGCCGACCAGATTGCGGGAGCTGTGCAAGATGGACGGCGCGGTGGTGCTGTCCACCGATGGCAGCCGAATCCTGCGGGCCAACGTGCAGCTGGTGCCCGATCCGTCGATTCCCACCGACGAGTCCGGTACCCGGCACCGCTCGGCCGAGCGGTCCGCCATCCAGACCGGCTACCCGGTGATCTCGGTCAGCCATTCGATGAGCATCGTGACCGTCTACCTCGGCGGCGAACGTCATGTGCTGGCCGACTCGGCCACCATCCTGTCGCGGGCCAACCAGGCCATCGCGACGCTCGAGCGGTACAAGATGCGACTCGACGAGGTCAGCGGGCAGCTGGCGCGGGCCGAGATCGAGGACTTCGTCACCCTGCGCGATGTGATGACGGTGGTGCAGCGGCTCGAGCTGGTCCGTCGGATCGGTCTGGTGATCGACTACGACGCCGTCGAGCTGGGGACCGACGGACGTCAGTTGCGGCTTCAGTTGGAGGAATTGCTCGGCGGCAACGACACCGCGCGGGAGCTGATCGTGCGCGACTACCACGCCAACCCCGAACCGTTGTCCAAGGAGGAGGTCGGGGCGATTCTCGACGAGCTGGATGACCTGTCGGACACCGAGTTGATCGACTTGACCGCCCTGGCAAAGGTCTTCGGATTTCCGTCGACCGACGAGGCTCAGGATTCGGCGATGAGC
>Ga0335075_10015573_pt1 | contig 11388 bp, 10 predicted proteins | sample Lox_Sample_24_FD_206723 | JGI IMG/M metagenome (GOLD analysis project Ga0335075, IMG submission 206723) | Soil microbial communities from Loxahatchee National Wildlife Refuge, Florida, United States - Lox_Sample_2.4 | ecosystem: Environmental > Terrestrial > Soil > Wetlands | place: USA...
CGCTCTTGGATCTCCGGCTGGGCGGCGACGCTAATCGTGATGGACGCCGTCGGGCGGACCGGGCTTCCGGCGGGCGGGTCAAACCCGAGCACGAGGCCGGCCTCGTTGACGTCTTCGACCTCCGCGGACCAGGAGGTTGGCATGAGCCCAAGCTCACGCAGTCTCTGGATTGCCTGTTCGGCCTTGTCGCCGACGAGGCCAGGCACCTCGATCGTCCGGCGGGTGGGGGTGCGGGTGGTCATGCTCACCCCTAGGACGAGGTGAGATGCCCGTTTCGGAGAGAACCTCAGCGCATTCGGAGAGAACCTCAACGAATGGTTGATGCCCAGTCGGGTGGCGGCATGTCCTCGTTACACGAACACCTGTTCGATAGGCTTGGACGATGCCCATCTACAGCTTCGTCCTCCGCGTCTATGACCCCGAGCAGCCTTGGATCCTGGTCTCGACCAGCCGCGAGAGCGTGGAGCTGGCCGACGGCGAGGACTTCACAGCCTGGGCGCTGGAGCGCTACCCGAGCAAGACCCATCGGGTGGAACTGGAGCGCGACCTCTTCCGCTGGGCCACGTGATCGAACCATGGCTTAGAAGGCAATCCGCGGGGGTACGCAAGCGCAACCTTGGGTCCAGGAAAACCTCGTTTTGCAGGTAAGCGGGCCGTCGCCAATATCCAGATATTCCCTGCCGTGCCGAACCTAATGTTCGGAGATTGTTCGGACGGTTCGTCTCCGCTGCGGCACGGAGCGCACCTCGAGCACGCGTCCGGAGGTCGCCTCTCGAGGATGGGTCCGGCGCTTCCTCGGTGGGGCGCGCGACGCCAGACGAGGGAATGGCGAGGTGGACTCATACCGGCTCGACGGGGGAAACCCGACCTACCGCCTCGGTGGCGACGACGATCCCATTCTCGCCAAAGCGAGTACCACCGGGAGTTGGCTCGGTGTGAGTGCTGGCCGTTGGTTCCGAGTGTCAGCGCCGCCGCGGAAAGCGGGCGTCATCGGCCGCTCGAGCGACCCTCGCGTGCCGCGCGCCACTCTCGGGCGAGGATCGCGTAGACCGCCTCGCTTGACCACTTGCCCTTCACCCAGGCGTTCTCGATCAAGTGTGCTTCCTTGCGCATGCCGAGCCGCTGGAGCACGCGGACCGACGCCGTGTTGTTCGGCTCGACCGAGCCGCAGACGCGGTGCAGACCGTACCCGGTGAACGCGAGCTCGAGGATCGCCTCAGCCGCCTCGGTCGCGTAGCCCTGGCCCTGGTGGTCGGGATGGACCATGAATCCGATCTCGCCCTGGCGGCCCTCACCGACCGCGACGTTCACGGTGCCGATCAGCTCGCCGCCCAGATCGATCCCCAGCACGACCCCCTCCGCCAACGGCCGCGCGATGTGGCCATCGAGCGAGACGCGCACCTCGTCCTCCTCACGCGGACCCCAGAACAGCCAGCTGGTGACGTCCTCTCGCGAGTGCAGGGCATACAGAGCGGCGAGGTCGTCGGTCACGAGCCGCCGCAGCCGCAGCCGCTCTGTCTCGATGGGCAGCCGCAGTTCGAGCGACACGCGGCAAACCTACCATCGCCTTGATCGTCGCGACTGACGGCTGTTTTCGACGCCGCATGTGGTCTGTCAAGGCACCACTGGTCAGCTTGCTGGAGTTGTGCTTCTTGCTCTGCGCGGTCGGTCGATCCCCGCACCGCAGCGCGGCGATTGTCCGTCGAAAACCGGTCGGGGCCGGGGTGCCGCGGCGTTTTAGCGGCGACGGTTCTGCACTACGCTCACGCGGTGACGCGGTTTGTCATTGACCCTCCAGCCCTGATCGATTTTCTGCGCGAGGGCCAGTCGCTGAGGGCGGAGCATCAACTCGTCGCTCCCAATGCGATCCGTTCGCAGGCTCTCGAACTGCTGCTTGTCGCGGTCCGGGATGGCGTGATCAGCGAACGGGAGGCCCTCGCTCTGCACGAGGGGATCACCGCACTGAAGCTGCGGCTGCTCGGCGACCGCGTGTCACGCCGGGCGGCCTGGGACCTCGCTCGCCAGCATGACTGGCACGACCTGCGCTACGCCGAGTACCTGGCGATTACTCAGCTGCAGGCCGACGCGCTCGTGGCCGGTGATCAACAACTGGCTGACCGCGCATCAGGCCTGGTTGCCCTGGCGCCAGCCTCGGCCCTGTCCTCCTGAGCGACCCACCATCAAAACCGCGCCCGGACCAGGGCGCCGGGACACTCCGACACTCGCTTCCACCCATGTCACGGGGGTCGATGCTGGCGCTCGGTCTGCGACGAACTGGAGCGCGCGAGGTCCGAGCCCGGCGCATGCTTGTTGAGGAGGGGAGCGTCGGCGCCCGCGTCTCGGTTGGGGCGCCGCATCGTTGAGTGGGTTCGGAGCCGGCCATCCAGATCGCTGCAAGGCGTTCGCCGGCGCCGGCGTCCGCCGCATCGTCCTTTCCGCGGCTAAGGATTCACGAGCGGCGGCGAGATCCGGCGAGCGCTCTCCTCCGAGAGGACTCGCCCATCAACAGGCCGATCGATGAGGGAAGCAATCGCCAAGTCGGGACGGAGCCGATCGTCGGGTCCGCGCGAGCGCATCCACGCGAAGGGAGCGGCCGCGATCACGGAGCCGGGCCTCCTGGCCAATGAGTGCTTTCGGCAGCCGGTGCTTGCTGACCGCAGTAACTCCGCAAGCGCCAACGCGGTCCCTCCTGTTGGCGAATCTCGGGTTTCTTGCGCGTGACGCCAGCGAGACCTGCGTTTGCGTCTGAGGGAGTGTCCGTTCTGAGTTGTCACGTGGAGGTTGGCTCGCGTGTGAGGGTCACCCCGCCCCTGCGGGGTGGGGGGGTGGGGTAGCGTCTCGGGCGTGGAGTCCGAGGAGCGACATCTTCCGAGTGGCACGGTCACGATGCTGTTCACCGACGTGGAGGGGTCAACGCGGTTGCTGGAGGAGCTCGGTCCCGAGCGGTACGCGAGCGCGTTGATGGTTCATCGTGAACGGCTTCGCTCTGTCGCGCGTGCGCGCGGTGGGGTGGAGATGGGGACGGAGGGCGATGCGTTCTTCTTCGTGTTCCAGAGCGCTGGTGAGGGTCTGGCGGCGGCCGGGGAGATGCAGTCAGCGCTCGGGGGTGGTGCGTTGCGGGTGCGGATGGGGGTCCATTCGGGCGAGGTCCTGCTCGCTGGGGGAGACTATTTCGGGTTGGCTGTGCATAGGGCGGCGCGGATCTCCTCGGCTGCGCATGGCGGGCAGGTTGTCGTTTCGGCGCAGACGCGGGCGCTGGTGGACGTACCGTTGCGGGATCTCGGGGAGCATCGGCTCAAGGATCTGGGGGCGCCGGAGCGCCTGTTTCAGTTGGGTGAGGCGACGTTCCCGCCGCTGCGGACGCTGCGCCACGTCCATCTGCCGGTGCAGGCAACTCCGCTGTTGGGTCGTGAGCGGGAGCTCGCGGAGCTGCTCGAGCTGGCCGGCACTCATCGGCTGGTTACGTTGACCGGGACGGGCGGTACGGGGAAGACGCGGTTGGCGCTCGCGCTCGCGGCGGAGCTTGCCGACCGTTACGCGGACGGGGTGTGGTGGGTCTCGCTGGCGGTGGTGACGGACCCGGCGCTGGTGGTTCCAACGATCGCGGCTGCAGTCGGCGCGGGTGAGGATCTCGCGCGTTATCTGGGTGATCGGTCGCTGCTGTTGGTGCTGGACAATCTGGAGCAGGTGATCGATGCCGCTCCCCTGCTCGGTGAGTTGTTCGCGTGCGCGCCGGGGTGCGCGGCGATCGTTACCAGCCGGGAGCGGCTTGCGATCTCGGGTGAGCAGGAGTATCCGGTTCCGCCGCTGTCGCCTGCGGGGGCGGTTGAGTTGTTCACCGCTCGGGCGCGGCAGGTCAAGCCTGGCTTCGAGCCGGGCGCTGAGGTCGATGCGATCTGTGCTCGTCTCGATGGTCTGCCGCTGGCGCTTGAGCTTGCCGCGACACGCGTGAAGCTCCTCTCCGGGAGCCAGCTTCTGAGCAGGCTGCAGCAGCGACTGCCGCTGCTTGCTGGCGGCCGCCGCGACCTTCCTGGGCGTCAGGCGACGATGCGCGCGACGATCGCCTGGAGCTACGACCTACTAAGCGAGGGCGAGCAGCGGTTGTTTGCGCGGCTGGGGGTGTTCGTCGGCAGTTTTGAGCTCGAGGCTGCCGAGCAGATCTGTGAGGCGGAGCTTGACGACCTGCAGTCGCTGGTTGACAAGAGCCTGCTCCGCGAGGGCGAGAGCGGTCGGTTCTTTCTGTTGGAGACGACCCGCGAATACGCGCTTGAGCAACTTGGCGCCAGCGAGAACCAGGATGAGGTTCGGGCTCGTCACGCCCGTTGGCACTTCGCGCTGGGCATCGCCGCCGGCCGCCAGGACTCGGAGCGGGCGGACACTGTTGCTCGCCTGCAACAGGATCCCGGCAATGTCGGGCTCGCCCTCGCCTGGGCGCTCGACCACGACGTCGCAGCCGGCTTGCCGCTCGCCGACGTACTTTTCTACCCATGGCTCGGAGCCGGCCGTAACAGCGAGCTAAGGCGCTAGTACGAGCGCGCGCTCGCCGATCCGGGCGCGCTGTCACCCGGGCAGCGAGCCGACGCGCTCGCCGGCTTCGGCATCACGCTCGCCTACAGCGACACCCCCGAGCCGGCGCGGACGGCCCTGACAGAGGCCCTCGCGCTCTACCGCGAAGCCGGAGACGAACGCAATGAAGCACGCGTGCTCATGCGCCTCGGCGGCGTCGAATTCGTATCCCGCTCGCCCGACGGGATGGTCAAATGGTCAGAGCAGGCGCTCCCGATCTACGAGCGACTCGACGATCCGGAGGGGATCGCCCGATCACTCCATTACATCGCGGAGGGCCTCCGAGACAGTGGCGAGTTCGAGCGCTCAGCCAAGCTGTACAAGCGCGCGATCGAGATCAAGCGCGAGCACGGTCTTGCCAACGTTGCCGGCGCGCTGCACAGCCTCGGTGACCTCTCCCTCGACAAGGGCGACCTGTCAACCGCCGAGCGCTACTACTACGAGGCGCTCGCACTCGCGCCAGAGGAGGACGACGTGCGGTTGCAGGCCTACTGTCTCGCCGGCCTCGCTTGCGTGGCCGCACAGAGCGACGACCCGACCACCGCCGGGCGGCTGTGGACACTCGCCGAGCGGATCGAGCAGCAGATTGGCTTCCGGATGCTCCACGCCGAACGGGCCCGCTACGAGCGGACCCTCACGCCGGCGCTGCGCGAGGAAGACCACTACCGCGCCGGCGTCGCGAACGCTGCGGAACTCGACCCACTCGCCGCGGTCGCCGACCTCCTCCACCGCTGACTACAAGCCTGTGGGACCGGCCTAAGCTAAGTGGTTCTGCGAGGTTGCGGCGAGCGTCGATCGGGGCCACCGGCTGCGCAGCGGCCACCCGGCTGCGCAGCCACTACCTAACAAAGGCGGGCATCGCCCACGAGCCCCGGGCGAACCCCGGCAACCACGGTTTGACGACCGCTCCCCCCAGCGAACATCGTCTCGACCGAACCCGGTTCACATCTGGACGCGCCTCTCGGCCCGGCCGCTGGCGGTCTCGCAATGCGCGGCAATCAGGGAAGCTGTTGACCGCCCTCCCGTCCGGCCCCTGGCGCTCAGCGGGGGTCGGTACGGTAGGCGATCGATCGATGTCGGATCGCGACGACGCGGACGGTTTGGTCGCTCTTGGAGAGCTGGTAGATGATGCGGTAGGCGCCCACGCGTAAGGAGCGGAGCCCGCGAAGCCGGCCGCGCAGCGCGTGCCCGGAGTCCGGCTCGCGCTCGAGTAGTCCGAGCGCGTCCTCGACCGCGTCGATCAGGGGCCAGTCGAGGTCGAGCAGTTCCTGTCGGACCCGTCGCGCGAGGACGACTTTGGCCACGCCTCAGCGGGCAGCCCGACGTTGGGCAAGGTCGCGACGAAGGTCATCGAGGGCGGTCGTGTCGCCTTGCGCGAGCTCGCTCATGCCGGCCTCGATCGCGTCGAGCGTCGCAGGGTCCGAGAGGATCTCTGCGGTCTCCTCGAGCGCTTGGTACTCGTCGATCGGCACCAGCGCTGCCGCGGGCTTGCCGTTTCGGGTGACGAGCACGTGATCTCGGCGGTCGGCGACATCGCTCAACAGTTCGCTGAGCTTCGTTCTGAACTCCCGAACGGGAACGACCTTCGCCATGGACAGAAAAGTGTACTTCATTGCGTACACGACTGACGTAGTTCGCACCTGCGCGTGCCCCACCCGAGCTCTCGTAGCGGCAATGTCAACCCACAGAGGGAGGATTCATGCAATCCATGCTGTTGGACGCCGCAGGCCACCGCCGCGCCCCGGTCACGATGCCCGGATATCACCGCGGGCGTCCGCCCGGAACAAGGGCGAGCAGTATCCGGCCGACCCGCCGACCGTCGAAGAGATCGTCGCGGTCATGAGAGCCGTCGGTGATCGACCCGAGGCTCATCGGCTCCGCGCGTTGATCGTGCTGCTCTGGCGTGCCGGGCTGCGGATCAGCGAGGCGCTCGGCCTCCAGGAGAGCGATCTGGACGCATCCCGCGGCGCCGTGCTCGTCCGCCGCGGGAAAGGCGGCAAGCGGCGCGAGGTCGGGATGGACCGCTGGGCCTGGGACCAGCTCGATCCGTGGCTCGAGATCCGACGCGAGCTCCCGATCGGCGCGTTGCTCTGTGTCATCCACGGACCGACCGCCGGGCGGCGTTGGGAGGCGTCCGCTGCCCGCAAGCAGCTCCACCAGGCGGCGGCCGCAGCGAGCGTCCGGCGGCGATTCGCTCCGCACCAGCTGCGGCACGCGCACGCGGTCGAGATGGCGCATGAGGGAGTACCACTCGTCGTGATCCAGCGTCAACTCGGCCACGCCAACCTCGGGGTCACGAGCATCTACCTACAGGGCATCGACAGCTCCGAGATCATCAGCACCGTCCACGGGCGGCCCTCGCCAACGATCTCTGCCACCGCCGGCCTCCAGCTCAGGCGATAGTCCCGCGCGATCGGGTCGGCCGCCGCGTGGTCGGCCCGATCCCGCACCCCAGCGTGGCGAGGAGCAGGGCGGATCCGGTCGGCCGGAACCGCCCTGCTCTCGTTTTCGCATGGGCGGATCGTGCCGATGCGCCGTTCGCTTTTCCGCTATCGGCACCATGGCGGTTGCCGACAACGGTGACTTGTTCGAAGGCTTCCCAGCAGGACGAGTCGGGCCGGACCGGGTCGTCTGGCGAGGACCTCAGATGCGGGGCAGCCGGCGCGGTCGACGGTCGAGGTCCAGGTCAGGACGCGCTGGGAACGGCGTCGAGGTCGAGTAGGAGCTCGGGCGCCGGTACGCCGTCCTCTATATCGACGCCGTGGATCTCGCGGGTCTGCGCGCGGAACCAGACGTCGAATGGGTCCTGGGAGCTGGCCAGGCCGGCGAATGTCGCCTCGGGGTCGTCGGTTTCGATGTAGACGATCGTCAGATCGCCCATCGGGGTCGACTGAAGCCAGGACAGCTCGCGCTTGATGCCGTGGCGCTCGCGTGAGGCCTCGTAGGCTTCGCGCCGCGGCCCGCCCGGGGCATGGCTCTGAGCTGCTTCGCGGAGCTGGTCGGTCTTGCCGGGAAGGATGGGTGCGACAAAAGCGATGCTGGACATGTGTGCCTCCGATCAGGTGGTTGATGGGACACCTGCAGCCTGCTCGTCAGAGGCGCCCGAGACATCACTCGTTCAGGTGAACTTCGACCAGCTCACGGAGTGGTGCGGCGGGTGAGGTCTGCCGCCACGGCAGCGGCCAGGCCTGCCCGGGTGGACACTCCGAGCTTCTCGAACGCGCGCCGCAGGTGGCTGTTGACCGTGTGTGGAGAGATGAATAGGCGGGCGCCGATTTCGCGGTTGGTGAGGCCTTCGGTCACGAGTTCGGCGACGCCGCGCTCGCTGCGGGTCAAGCTTTCCCAGCCGCGCTCGCCGCGGGCACGGCTGCCGCGGGCTGCGCGACGGCCTCCGAGCGAGCGGTGCGCGGCGACCGCACGCGCCGCGAGCCACCTTGCGCCCATCTGCTCATACCGGTCGATCGCGGTCTCGAGCACCGCGCGCGCCGCTGTCGCCTGTCCGACGGCGGCCAGCACCGACGCGGCGTCCTCGCAGGTGCCGGCGTGGTCGAGCGCCCGGCCCGAGCGCTGCGCGATCAAGATCGCCTCGGTCATCAGGGCCGGGTCGCGGTCGATCAGGCCGCGACAGCGCACAGCTGCCGCGACGACGCTCGGAACCGTGTCATCGACCTGCGCGGCACGCTCGGCGTGCGCCGTCGCGACACTCGCGAGGTCATGCCGGTCGAGCGCCAGCGCAAGCCGGGTCATCGCCGGCGCGATGACTCGATGGCCCATCAGGTTGACTTGCTCCCGTTCGTGCCCGATGAAGCTCTGCAGCCGGTCAAGCGCGCTTGCAGGCTCTCCGGCGACCTCGTCGAGCAGCGCCGCGGCGTAGAACAGCTGTTCTGCCCCGAAGCAAGGCTGCTCAGCGTCGAGCTCGGCCTCGAACGGGGCGAGCCATGCCCAACCGGCTGTGAGATTCCCCTGAGCGGCTGCGACGGCCGCGAGCTCTCCGTGGAAGAGCGGGAGGGCGTTGAAGTTCCCGCGTTCCAGAGCGAATCTGACGCCGCCCTCCAGTTCCGGCACGGCCCGCTCCCATTCGCCTCGGAGCAGCCTGATCTCCGAGCCGAACAGCTGGACATCGGCCTCCAGCATCCAGGACCCAACGGCGGTGCACTCAGCGGCGGCGGTCCGGACCGCCGCCTCGGCGTCATCGAACCGATCGCCGTAGATCAGCGCCATAGCGTGCAGCATGTGCGGTACGCGCCGGCGTGCCTGGAGGTCCGGCGGGTTCAATGCGATCTCCGCCGATCGCGCCGTTACGTCGATCGCCTCAGCAAACCGACCTTGGATCACGAGCGCGGTGCTGAGCGTGGTGAGATTCCACGACATCATCACTTGGTCTCCGGCTCGTTCGGCGATCTGGTATCCCCGGCGTGCATCGGACTCGCCCCCACATGCGTCGCCGGAGAAGCACCGTCCGAGACAGCTCAGGCCGAGCGCGTGAGCCTGCTCACCAAAGGTCGCCACCGGATTGCCGAGCAAAGCGTCGGTGTGCGCGATCAGATCGCGGCCGCGTCGCTGAATCGACAATCCGCTGATCACGACGAAACGGAACGGGATGTCGACCGCGGCTTCGTGGGACCGGCCGAGCACCGACTCGGCAATCTGGATCGACTCGGGAATGTTCCCGGTTCGCTGCGCGCATTCGGCGAACTCGAGCAGCAGCGCGTCGCGCTCCTCATCCCCTGCGGGCAGCAGCTCGATCGCTCGGCGCAGGAGGTCCGTGGCGATTCCCGGCGCAGTCGGTGCCACGGTCGCGGCCGCCTCGCGAAGCGACAGCGCCGCCGCTCGGTCAGGCGCGATCGCCCCCAACATCAGGTGGGCAGCCACCTTCTCAGGCGGACGCCCCGCGTCGGCCAGCGCGTCGGCGGCAGCACGATGCAGCGCGGTCCGGGCGGCCAGTGGCTGTGCTTCGTAGATCGCGTCCCGCACGAGCTGGTGACGGAACACGAGCACACCGCGATGATCGGCGACGAGCCCCGCCGTGAACGCAGCACCGAGGTCATCGACCATGTCGCTCACACGCCGACCCGCGACGAGCGCCATCTCGGTCAGCGAGAACGACTCCCCGAGCAGTGCCGCGCTCCTCAAGGCCCTGATCGTGTGCTCGGGCAGCTCGGCCAGACGAGCGGCGACGAGCTCGCGAACCGAATCGGGCAACCCGCCCGGCCGTAGCTCGGCCACCCCGTTCGAGCGGTCGATCCGGCCCTCTGCCTCGAGCGAGCGCAGCAACTCCACGACCCACAGCGGACTGCCCCCCGTCCGATCAATCGCCACCGACAGGTCAGATCCCAAAGGCGCGCCGACCTGAGCCGTGGCGAGCGCCGCGAGGTCGTCCTCGACCAGCGGGCCCAATCGCACATGCGCCGCGTCGCGCCGCACGGCATCGTCAAGCAGCCGGGCCAACTGCGAAGAACGAGGAGCCGGCCGGACTGTCATCACAAGCATCACAGGCGCCCAGCTCAGCCGCCGCATCACCCAATCAAGCGTCAGCAGCGTTGCGCCCTCCGCCCAGTGCACGTCATCGATCGCCAGCAGCACCGGCTGCCGATCCGAGATCGACTCGAGCAGGTCGATGATTGCCTCCACAACCAGCACCTGGAGTTGACCCGGCCCGAGCGGCGCCGCAGCTTCCCCACCCTCAGCCAGCAGCCGCGCGATCCCAGCCCGGCGCTCATCCCCAACACCTCGGCGAAGCCCAAGCGCGTCAATCAGCGGCCCAAACGGCCGCGCCGCTTCGAGCGGGTGGGCATCGCCACGCAACACGGCCACCCCACGCTCAGTCGCGAGCTCGATCAGCCCCCCAAGCAGCGCCGATTTCCCAATCCCAGGCTCACCCTCGATGACCGCACATCGCGCGGACCCGCGCCGAACCAATTCGAGCCGAGCGGCCAGCAGCTCCAGCTCAACACCGCGGCCGACCAGCCTCGCCAGCGTCCCCGAAGACATGGGATCAGCATCTCAAACGAAACAGCCGACCCGTGGACACGCCAGCCAGCCGCGCCCTGCTTCCAGTACCGGGAGGGCATCTCGTCGCTCGCGATGAGAGACGCGTTTGCGCGGAAGCCAGGGAGCAGCCCGTGCTTGCCGAGAGGGGCAAATGGAGCAAGCGCCGCAAACGAAGCGAACGCCCGGCTCGACTTGGCGCAGCGCATAGCGGGTGATCGCTTTGCGCGATAAGCACCCGCGGCGACTTCTCTCACGCCGCTCAGTCGCGGCGAGACGATCGGTGGATCCACCATCGTCCGAAGGAGGACGCATGCCATCCGCCACGTTGTTGGACGCCTGCGGTCGACGCCGGTCGCCGGCCACCCTGCCCAGCTTCCATCAGGGGCGCCCGCCGCGCAACAAAGGTCGGCGCTACCCGGCCGACCCTCCGACTGTCGAGGAGATCATCGCCGTGATGCACGCCGCCGGCGCGGGCCACGATGCGATCCGACTGCGTGGTCTGATCGTCGTCCTATGGCGAGCCGGGCTGCGGATCAGCGAAGCACTGGCCCTGGCGGAGAGCGATCTGGATCTGCATCGCGGCGCGATCCTGGTGCGCCGCGGCAAAGGCGGCAAGCGCCGCGAGGTCGGTATGGACCGCTGGGCCTGGGAGCAGCTTGCCCCGTGGCTTGAGCTACGCGCGACGCTGCCAGTCGGCGCGTTGTTCTGCATCCTGCGCGGCCCGACCGCCGGGCGACCGTGGGCGCCGGCCGGCGCTCGCGCGCAGCTCCACCACGTCGCCGCCTTGGCCCGGGTACGACGCCGGTTCGCTCCCCACCAGCTGCGGCACGC
>Ga0335075_10015574_pt1 | contig 11387 bp, 10 predicted proteins | sample Lox_Sample_24_FD_206723 | JGI IMG/M metagenome (GOLD analysis project Ga0335075, IMG submission 206723) | Soil microbial communities from Loxahatchee National Wildlife Refuge, Florida, United States - Lox_Sample_2.4 | ecosystem: Environmental > Terrestrial > Soil > Wetlands | place: USA...
CGAGGCGCACGCCGATCCAGCCGCGGCCGCCGACGTAGGGCGGCGGGAAGAACCGGTCAGGAGCGGCGGCCACCAGCGACACCTGGGCACCGGGCAGCCCCGCGCACCACAGGTGCGGGAAGTCGTCCTCATGATGCCCGGACGCCCACAGCGTGACGAACGACTTCTTGTCTCGCACAAACCACGTCGGCGCCCCATGGCTCGCCCGCTCGGTGACCTCGGGCAGCGCAAGGCAGATCTCCCGCAGCCGTCCGGCGAGGTCTTCGGCCATCGAGCGCCTCCCGTCGTTGCCGCTCGGGGTGAGAATACCCAGCTAACCGACGAGAGCGGCGTGTGGATGGTCTCGATTCATCCGGTTCGGCTGTTCAGCCGCAACCAGGTCATCGCCTGGCTGACTCATGCCGAAAGGCTCACCACTGGCCACCGGGCTGAGGGCAGGTGACCGACCCAAACCTTCCTATATGGCCGCAGCATCCAATAGCGCCCGGACAGCGCTGTCTGGCACGGCCGCCCGCTTGTCATCGCTCCCCATTGCTAGATGCTCTCCGAGGGGCGTGTCTGCATTCCCGTTGGCCGACCGCCCGCGTCGTTCTCGCCTGGCATCGGGACACTGCCTCGCCGCTCGTCCGGTCATTCGTCACACGGTCCGTCGGCGATAGCGCGCGATGGCGATCTTGGGTATGCCGAGCAGCGAGCGAGGACCCGTGTTGAATAGAATTCAATTCATGAATTCTATTCAGAGATGATTCGGCTGCCCTTGAGAACCGCGATCCACAGGAAGGCCGGGACGTGAGGTTAAAGCAGGAGCCATACTGAGAGCCATTCGCCGACCAGGGGGCCGTGAGATATGCCGGACATGACGCCGCGTCGCTTGCGGCTGTGGGGTGAACCCGGCCAGCTGGCCCGGGTCGACGAGAACGCCCTGGAGGAAGCACGCAGACGCCTCGGTCAGCTGCGCCGCGACGTCGAGCTGACGGATATCGATCAGCGGGCAACCGACTCGATCGACATCATCCTCTTGGTCCCGGCGTCGCTCCGCAGTGGCGACATTGACGAGATCGCGATGATCCTACGGGCAGCCCTGGGGATCGGGCCTGGTCCGCACGCGCTGATAGGCGACGATACCGGAGAGGTCCGGGGCATCGGTGGCGAAGGCAGAACGTGTCCCCGTTGCCATGGCTCAGATGGCTCCCACGTTCCCGGCTGCCCGAATGACCACCGATAGCTCGGCATGGCCAATCCGACGAACCCACCGCCGCGTCGCTTCGTACAGCGGACAGGACGCGACGTCTGGACGACTAGCGGTCCGCTGGCCTATCTAGAGAGCATCCGGGCGGCCGGTACCGTGGCCGCGCCGCTGCTCGCGGGGGCGAGCTTTACGCTAGTCGCGCTAATTCTGCAGTCGGCAACCCCGTTTGGTCGATGGCAGGACGTTTCCCTGCTGCTATTCGTCGCGGCCGGATTGGCGCAAATCTTCGCGGTCCAGTCGGTCATCTGGACCCGCCGCTACATGGCGACACCAGACGACCTCAGGCAGTGGTTTCCGGACGACTTCACTGATTGCGGGGAGCGTCCTACCCAATGGCTCCAGCTATTGCAGCGGTTTAACGACGAGCGCGCAAGGCGATGGGCTGCAAGAACGAGGGCCTGGATCAATGCTGGGATTACTCTTTTGCTGGCCGGGATCGCGGTGGGAGTGGTGCCGCCGGGACCCATCAGCTTCGTCCGCTGGCCGGTGATCACGGTGGCCTGGATCGGGGTCGCGGTCGAAGCATCCTGGGTGGCTGCCATGGTGCTGGACGAGCGAGCCCGCCTCGGCATGCTGGTGCGCTCGGGGGCGGTGTTCACCGCAGGGGGTGCCACCGCCGCCGTCGGCTTCGCTGCCGGCGGAACGCCGGGCGGACCAGCCGTCTGGTGGGCGGTGGCCCTTGCGCTCGCGACGGCTGTTGTCTGGCTTGCGGCCTGCGTCGACGTCCGTATCTCGCATGGCCAACTGCGGGTGCGCGCTCCGCTGCGCGGGGGACAGGCAATTGCCCGCGCGGCGCTCGCCCCCATCGCTCCGGCCGTCTTCGTCTTGGCCCTGTGGTCCGCTATCGGAGAATTCGCGAAAAAGCGCTACCAGGCGCTTCGGGCCGACCATCCTGGTGTTCAAGAGTTGCTGCCGAAGGGCGTGACCCTTGGCGCGCACCACCGGGCTTGGAGCCGCTGCGTAGCATTGCCCGTTGCCACCAGGAGCGATCTGGCCTGTCTGCTGGATGAGTCGAGGCGGCTGCTCGGCCCGGACGGGCAGCCTGAACTGGCTGAGCTCTGGGAGAAGGTCATCCGATCGCCGGACTGCGTTGTGCAGGTCATCGACCGCGATGATGACGACGGGATCCGGCTCGGCTATTACGTCGTCTACCCCTTGCTCGAGACGGCGGTGACCCGTCTCTGGTCCGGCCAGATCACGGTCGGCGCGCAGATTGGGCCAGACGACCTGGCCGTATCGCCGGGCACCATAGCGGGTTGGTACATCGCGATCATTTGGGCGCCGGGCCGCCCGTGGACACACCGGTGCGTAATCGCGACGCTCGTAGACGCACTTGCCGCGGCTGGCGCGGGCGGCGCGGCCCAGCCGGTATTCGGAGAGCCGGTTACCCCTCAAGGCAGGTCGTTTATGCAGCAGTACGGCTTCACTGCCGTCAGTGCGGCAGCAGATGCTATCTCGGTTTTGGAGAAGCGAACTCGCTAGCCGGCAGAGGCCTGCGAGGGAACGGATTTTCGCTTTATCGTGAGGACGTAACGTTCTGCTTGAGGCATAGACAGTTCGTCATTTTTGACGACAATGAAGATATTCCGAAGCCGACGGGAGTAGTGGCAACATCTGGGGGATCCGTGGGGGCGTCAGCGCATCCGGCTGGTGGAGCCGATGAGGCCGAGAACGGTGTGACTATGACGCACGAACTGTGGCGTGTGGTAACCGTTGGATCGTCGAAGAGCCGTCCGCACGTTCAATTCGGTTCAATTCTCCAGTGGGTGGCAATGCGAATCCGTCGCCTGGTGGCATTCGCAGTGACGCGCGCCGCGGCCCCGCTGCGGAACCGGAGTGACGAACCGGCGTACGCCCGCGCACGGGTGGAGAGCGTAAAGATCGAAGAAAAATATCAGTACCGGCAAGAGATCTCGCTTAACGCTGACGTCTCCGAGGTAGGAGCACCGGTCGGGCAGATCAAGATCGTCGTGCCGTATGACGGTGACGAGTTCTTCACCCGGGATGCGTACGCCGATGTGGACACCGCGCGGCGCGTCGGCGCGGTTCCCACTGATAAGGCCGTCGTCGGCTTCCTGGCAGTGACCGATTACGAGAAAACCAATCTTGAAGGCCCGCTAGGGCTTCAGGGCAATTACGGCTCAGTCCCGATCGCAGTGCGGTTGCCAGGTCGGCCCGGCCCGGACGAGACCGATCAACTTATCATCGATAACAGTGAATGCGTAATTTTTCAGGAGTATCGGCCGGAAGCTCTCAAGATCCTGCCAGTTCACGTCGACATGGAACTGGACGATCCCGATACGGCCGAGGATCCTGACCGTCCACAGCGGTCCTCGGAAGTAGACGGGATTGCGGATCTGCTGGCTCGATGGCTGGAGCGGATCAAAGCCATCGGGAATGCGCCCGAACGTCGGCTCGACTTCGAACCGGGCCTGTGGCTTAGGGTAACTGTCCGACTGCACCTGCCCCGCGGGCAGGCGGACAGGGTAGAGGCAAGAGTCAGCAAGGTCTCTATGAGCTGGCCCACGCACACGTCGCTGAGCTCGCTCGAACTGCATGCAGACAGCAGGAGCGGGCTGCAGTACAACCCAGAGCAGGAACATGATGGCCGCAAAGGCGGACTCGAATGGTCCGATGTCCCGATGAGTTTGGTCGGCCAGCAGCGCGATCCGGAAAGCATGCGTTCCGCCGGCGACTCGGAGGCCGAAGAGGAAGACCCTGAGACCAGGAAAGAGCTCGTCACGCTGAGCAGCGGTGAAATGACGCTTTCGATAGCCAATCCGGGAGATTTCTATAAACAGGACGCACTCAGCGGCCGGATTGAGGTGACCGTTGACCGTTTGCTGTCTGGAATGGATGCTCGCCTCTACGATGCGGCCGGACGGCCGTACCCGGCTCGGCGGACCGGGCTGAAGCTGACGAGCGTCGTCACTACCGAGTTCTCGCTGTCGCTCTACGACGCCTTCGTTCGCCGGGCGATGTCGCCGTACCAGTGGCTGTATTTCGACGAGGTCATCCCGAGTGCCCTGCGGCTCGACGACATAGCGATGGCGCTCCGGAACCGGGGGTTCACAGTCCCTTCGGTGCGCGACCTCGATCCAGCGGATTGCTGTATCGAAGCGCACCGGGTGCAAGGACCAGATCCGCTCCGCCTCCAGGTGTATGTGAGGGGAGAGCGGCATAAGGCCCGTCGCGAACGCAGCGTCGACGGAGTCATGACGTACCGTACCGCAGTCGACAGCGGGGACCTGCGGCTCTATGTCTACGGCTCACTGCGGGGGGAGAGCAAACCGGTCGTCCAAGAGATCAACGCGTTGAGACGGGCGCTGCGCGAGCGCTTCGACCGCCTTCCGGCCGGACGCTGAGTCGGGAGGTGACCATGTGGGATGTGACCATCGAGCCGCGGGCATCGGTGGCCCGCTGTCATGAGTGCGGGTCGTCACCGGTGTTCGCGCTGTGCCATCACTGCTGGCGGCCGGGTTGCAAGAAGCATGTCCAACCGTCGCCGCGCTGGGCGCGCAAGACCTTCGCCCGGGAAGGAGGCGGCCCCGGCCTCGCCAAGGCCCCGGCCTACCACTGTGGAGCCTGTGCGCACAGGAAAGCCCTGACCACGGGGATTACCGGGCGCTGGCTGGCGATCGGTCTCGTCGGTGCCACGCTAGCAGCGGCCGGCATCACCACAGTCTGGCTGAGCCTCATAATCGGGGAGATCTTGCTGCTAGCAGGCGGGCTGTGCGCCCTCGTCGCCGTGCTGCAGGTCCGCCGGAAGGTGGCCCGAGAGCGGACGGCGCGGCCAGTGCCACTGCTTCCCAAAGCGGTCGACGTGGAACTGACCGAGGAATTGCGCGGGCAGATCACCCTCGGGGGAGAAGGCGATGAGTACCGGACGGTGCTGGAGCCGGTTAAAGGCGCTCTCAGCCTGCGCCTGACTTTTGGCGGGCCGGACCGTCAGCGGGTGCTTCGTCGGCTGAAACGAGCCCGCACGGCGGATGCCACCGTGCCGTGGTGCGCCGGGCGCATTCTGCTGCCGGGGCCGTTCGGCATCCGCGCGGGAGACGAGATCGCTGGTCCTATCCTGCCACTCGACGGCGATTCGGATGATTACACCGTCTTCCGCCGCTTGGACCCGCCCTCGTCGAGCCCCTGGAACTACCAGCGCGGTTATGAACTCCGCGCCGAGCCGGAGATCGCTGGCGGGCCTATCTGGATCACTCCGTCCATCGTCCCTGACTCAGGCCGTCACGGGCTCGAGCTTGATGTCCAATGGGTCGAGTTCGGCCCGGACGAGGACAAGCCGCTCAGCCTACGGATGATCGAATTGCTGCGGCTGGAGTTCCCGGTGAGCTGGGGAGAAATACATACCTGGGAGTTTCGTGGCGTGAGCGTCCAGCCACGGGCGACGGTCGGCAGACTCGGGGAAGGCCGCCGGTTTATCGAACTGAAACGGCTGACCCCCGCTGACCAGGGGGAAGATGAGGCCCGGGCGACTCACCTAACGCTGTCAATCCACTTTTCGGAAAAAGTCGATCCGCGAGACGAAATATCTGGACGGGTTACTGGCGAAATGCGAGGGACGCTTTCCGGAGTCACCGGCGTGGCGCTCTTCAACTCACTTGGCGGCCGGCGCGCGCTAGGAAAGCCGGCTAGCATCAAGACGCGAGTTGACCTAGGCTTCCGGCTCAGCCTGGCGAACATCCGCTACCAGGCTTTGCGGGTGGAGCCGGACCGCGCAGCGGAGGACAGCAACCGGGCTAGCTATGCTGACAGCTTTCCCGTGATCCCGGACGACGAAGCGGTCATCGCGCTGACTAACGCGATGAGCGAGGAAGGCTACTACGTCAAGCACGTAATCGAGAACCCGCCGCGTAGCGGCAGGCGAGCCAACGAGCTGCAGCGTTACTGGGACATCAAGGGCCGAAAGTATGTCGGGGTCTACCCCGTCGAATTCCACATCATCGTGACCGGGGAGGAGGTCCATGGCGGCGGCATCCGCCCTGACCGGGGAGGCACGCAGGTCCGGATCGTGGTGAAGGGTGCCTACACCGACGCCGAAATGGAGCGGAAAGTCCACGAGGAGTACAAACGGCTTCGCGATCTTACGCTGGAGACGCTGGGACGCCAGAATTCCACAGCTAGTGAGACAGGATAACGCGATAGTGAGCTGGGAATGCGCCGAGTGCAACGATCAGAGCCAGAAACCTGTCGCGGTGTGTCATCATTGCGGCAAGCCCCTGTGCGCAAAAGACCTGGTGGTGATCTTTGATGATGCCTTCGCCGCGATACGAAGGAAGTCAAGACACGAAGCGGTGCACTGCCGGAAATGCCGCCGCGAACACCACCTGGGGTCCTTCCCGCTCCGAAAAGAAAGCTGATGATCGAGGTCGCGATCCCGCCGATCCACCCCGGCGATAATGACCTGAAGATCTGCCTGACCAACACCGGGCCGTATGAGTACTTGAACGTTATCTTCGTGATCAGGCTTCCGGCTGGCCTCATGCGGCTTCGCGGGCAGGAAAGAATAGGCCCCACCCGGCTTCTCCCCGGGGAAACAGTCTGCGAGAAGCTCCGGGTCCGCGCCGAAAAGCCTGGACGTTATCCGCTGACGAGTCCTAACTTCTCCTATCAGGACCACAACGGCAAGCCTCACCGTGAAGCAAGCTTCACCGCAGAGATCATCGTCCACCCAGCCTCCAACCCGGCACCTGGGCCGGCACCCGGCCCGGCGCCTGAACCGCGGATAAGCATTGAGCTGCAGACGCGCGAGCTGCCGCTGGGTGAATGGACCATTCTGCGCTGTCGCTTGAGCAACGCTGGCGACAGAGACGCGGAAAAGCTGGAGCTGGCTCTATCTGGCCAGGTCACCGTGGACGAACGCAGCCGAAGGTTCGCGCTCGACCGGCTGGCGGCCGGCGCTGCGGCGAACGCTTCCTTCTACGTGCGCGCTAAAGAAGCGGGCACGCAAGTGCCGGTCTACTTCGATCTCACCTACAGCGGGCCACGTGAACGTCGTCCCGATCCGACGGTGGCAACAGTTAGCGTGAGCAGCAACCCGACGCCAGTGCCGAAGTTCCCGCAATCAACCAGGGAACTGATCAAGGTGCTCTACCTCGCCGCGAACCCCGTCGACCCAGCCAATCCGGGAAAGCGGCGGCTGCGCGTCGAGGACGAGTTCCGTGAGATCCAGCAAACCGTCAGTCAAGGTCGGGAGCGCGACAACATCCAGCTGGAAAGCCGGTGGGCGGTGCAGCCACGCGATATCACGCAAGCTCTCTTCGCTGTCGAGCCGCACTTCGTGCACTTCGCCGGGCACGGTGATACCAAAGAGGGAAGCATCGTAGTCGGAGATGAAAACGGTTACATCCACACCATCCCGGTCGGCGGGCTGGTGCAGGCGTTCCAGGCAGCCGGCCAGGGCGTGCGCTGTGTCGTGGTTAACGCGTGCAGTACCGAGCGGCTGGCTCAGGCGCTGGCGGCAGCCGGTCTGTGTGTCATCGGCATGCGGCAGCCAGTGGGAGACCAGTCTGCGGTCCGCTTCAGCATCGGCTTCTATCAGGCCCTGGCTGCCGGACGATCAGTCGAGACAGCGTTCGGCGCTGGTGTTGCGCAGCTGATGATGACGCCACTGGGCGATGATGATCGAGCCCCCTTCTTGCTCTGTGGCGGTCAGGCGCCGCGTTAGCTTTGGGTGGGCAGACTCCCTCGACGACACCGGCTCTCTCTTCCCGTTCTGTGAGGACCTGGAAGAGTAGTTCGGCACCGCGTCGGCCCAGTTTCATGTAGCCGAGCTGGTCGATGCACAGGAGGTCGACACGGCATCCGCGACGACCGCTCTAGTGCTCCCGTTCGTCGCGGTCGGTCCAGGTGCAGACGCAGGCCTCGTTGCCTTCCGCGTCCGCCAGGACCCAGAACGACCGGGCGAAGGAATCGTTGACAAGCCGGCCGCCGGCGGCCAAGGCGGCGCGCACCCGGGCCTCGGCCTCGTCATGGGCCACCGTGATGTCGACGTGGATCCGGTTCCGCTGCGGCCGCGGGCTGTCCATCTGCTGGAACCAGATCGCCGGGAGTTGCCCGGCGGGATCGACGATGGCGCCCTGGCCGCCGTCATCGCTGCCGGGCTCGTCGGCGTAGCCCATCACCGCCTTCCAGAACAGGCGGATCGCGGGGATGTCCAGTGCGTCAATGGCCAGTTCTAGCGCCTGGACCGGCCGCGGTGACGCGGCCGATGTGGGGTCGGCGGGGGCAAGCCCGAGCCCGGCCAGGGCCGCGTCGATGCGGTGTGCGAGCTGCACGTCGCGGCCGGTGGCGGCGTTCAGCCCCCTGGCCTGGACGGACAACTCGACCCGGTCCGGGCGCATGTCCACCCTCAGATGAGCGTCCGCGTCCTGCCCGCATGCGGCGACCGCGGCGGCAGCCACCTCGCTGGCCTGCGCCAGTGACCGCACCGGGACCGAGGCATTCAGCGTGCCCAGCAGGTACCGCCAGCCGATGCCGGCCACCGCCGCCGACGCGGCGGTGCGGGAAAGAGGTGTATCGAGATCCGGTTCGCTCACCTGTCCAGGATGCCAGCGAAGGTCCCGCAGAGCTGGCCCTTCCGAGCGTGGCAGGTGCGGCAAGATCCGGCCTGCGTCGTCACATCGCGATGGCTACTGATGAGCGGGTCGCGGGGGAGGCGGAGGATCCGCTCGGCTATCTGATTCCGCTTGGTCTCCGACGTGCCGTTCGGTGAACGACATGGCCCGGTTTGGTGGGTCGCGTCTCGGTGCCTGCCGGAACCAGGGGCAGTCGCGCAAGAGCCCCGCTGAAGGGACAGCACTCGCGCCTAATCGCCGCCCGTTACGTGCTACGACGTGGGTGACATGAGTGAACGGAGAGCCGAGTGACTTATCGAAATCACTGACAAAGCGCGGCGTTTGCTTGCTTTGAGATCGATCATGCGTTCTAATAGAGCATGGGCAGAGGAAGAGGTAGCTCGCTGAGGGGTCGCGGAGATCACCTCGGCCGCCAGGCTCGCGTAGTGACATCTTGGCCGCTCGATGGCAACGCAACCGCCGTCAACGTGCTCGGCCTGCGCTGTACCCACATCGCCCTCTGCCTCTCGCGAACGTCCGAGGGAATTGAGTCAGCGGTGGATCACACCAGAGGTAGAGGATGAGAGTGTTTTTCCCGAATGGTGACCGCCTAAGGCGTGCCGGCATCGTTCTCAATAAGCCGTACGGAGCTGAGATCAACGCAGAGACTGAGCATAGATCGCCTGCAGGAGAGCCCATGCCCAAAGATGCTGGTGACACTAATTTGTCAGATGTCCTTTCCCGTATACGCGGCGTGTCGGGAACTGCGCTGGCTCCAGGCGACAGACTAGTCGGATGCAGGCAGGCAGCGGGCAGTAACAACTGTGACAGCCGCCTGCGAACGATCGACGGCCTGGGCGAACTGCCAGATTGTCCGGCCGCGACTGCTCTTCGCGCTTACTTGCGGGGTTCTACTCGCCTTACCCTTGTCGAGGACTGGGTGGATTCGGTTCTAGGCGAGGAAGGTCGCAGTCGTTGTTTCGGGCCGACTGCTGTAACTCGCGCTGGGAGAAGATTGAACGTACTTCATGTCATGGACTCTGACCTGCCGTGTGACGGGCAGTTGTGGTACGCAGGAAGCTTCATTATTGCACTTATTAGCAGAGCTCAATCGCCTCAGAGGGAGATGTTTACGATGGCGCATGAGCTGGGTCACGCTGCACTCTATATGGTTGATCCCGAAGTTGACCAGAATGATGCGGGAGTGGACAAGATTTGCAATATCTTCGCGACTGAATTGATTATGCCAACCAAGTTGGTGCGCAATATCTGGCACAGCACTCCAGATGCGGGAGCTGTTATGCAGATTAAGAATAAATGCAGCGCCTCGCTACCGGCCTCATGTCTCCGCGTAGCAGAATACCTTGGCGATGCCACCGTTGGAATAGTATCAGACAGAGGCATTATCCAGCATTGGTATGGTGTCATCCCGGGCAGGGAAATCAAGTCTGCTCTTGATCGTCTGACATTTGGAAAGAGCCTGGAGGGGAAATCTTCCATCGATCTTCCCGGCGGCTTGACGCTAAGCCTTAGGCGCGTGGGGAAAGAGCGGGCAATTTTTCTTGCACGTAAGATTGCATAACTTGCATGGCTTATTTTTTTGGGGAAATAATTGCAGCTACGCTCCAGCCACAAGCCCATGCTTCGAGACTACTCTGCTTGTTGCTGCGCGGTGAAGCTTAGTGTTTCAGCATCGCCATACATGGAGGAGAGATCATGGCAAAGTCGGTAAGCCAACGAGTCCACGACGCCTTCGCCGGAGACTCAATCGCCGATCTCAAAGGCTATGAAGACAAGGTGCTTGCCTCATGGAAAGACGTCTCAAGCTCCCTAAGCAGATCCGTGGTACTAATCCTGACCGTCATAGTAATATTCGAACTGCTCGCGTACCAGAACTCGTCACGCGTATTTACGATTGGCTCGATATCGTTTGCGGACACGTCTACTGTTCAGATGTTTCTACCCACTATTGTTGCATATTCAATATATGACGGATGTCGGTTGACTTTGCGTTGGATGGATCTACAAGCGGCATACATTGTCATTGCGGAAAAATGTCTGCCGACAATATCGGACAACGATATCGACCTGCTAATAGCCCCCACGCTGCCGACATTTTGGGCTGTGGGAAAGCGGCTCTCCGTTCAAAATTGTGATCGTGGCGAGAAGTTCGCCCTGCTGGTGAATATGTCGCTTGCCTCGATGAGCGTGATTATCCTTCCTGTTGGGTTCGAAGTCCAGGCATATTATCATTTGTTTGCCAAATTTGGCGGAAGTGATGTACTGCTGTGGGCAAATGCCGGAACTACTTCCGTTTTCCTGCTCAGCGCAGTCACGTATATGGTCCTTCGCGGAGACTAGCAGCAAGATCCAGCCGTCGTTGTCACCTAGCGATGTCTACTTGATGAGCGGGTCGCGGGGGAGGCCAAGTATCCGCTCGGCGATCTGGTTCCGCTTGATCTCCGACGTGCCGCCGGCGATCGACATGGCCCGGTTCAGCAGCACGAGCGTGGCCGCCATCGCACCGTTACCGTCGAGGAACGCCGCGTCCGGTCCGGCCAGTTCCGCCA
>Ga0335075_10015575_pt1 | contig 11387 bp, 10 predicted proteins | sample Lox_Sample_24_FD_206723 | JGI IMG/M metagenome (GOLD analysis project Ga0335075, IMG submission 206723) | Soil microbial communities from Loxahatchee National Wildlife Refuge, Florida, United States - Lox_Sample_2.4 | ecosystem: Environmental > Terrestrial > Soil > Wetlands | place: USA...
CATAGCTGAACAGTGACCCGGTCTGGGCGTCCTCGCCTCGCATGTTCGCCTCCCGCGCTGGCCGGGACAACGAATCATGGAACCGAAACGAGCGCCAGGTCTTTCAGCAGCCTGCTAAACCCCCAGGCGATCGAGGCGGATCACCGGCACCGTTTCTCCTGCCGCCAGGGCAGGGGCGTGGGGTGGACGGAGAATCAGCGCATCCGCCTCCGCAAGCAGCCGCAACAGCGAGGAATCCTGCCGCGGAAACGGCACCGCGATCAACCTTCCCGCGTCGCCGCGCGCGAGGCTGGCGCGCAGATGATCGGCGCGCCCGTCATTCGCGCTCACGGCCGCACCCAGCGTCATTTCCTCGGTCGGCGGTGCCTCGCCCGGCAGGCCGGAGAGCCGGGCGAGCGCGGGCATGAGAAAGAGGATCGCGCACACCATGGCCGAGACGGGGTTGCCCGGCAGGCCGAGCACCGGCACCCCGCCGACGCGTCCGGCCATCAAGGGCTTGCCCGGCCGCATCGCGATCTGCCAGAAATCGAGCGCGAAGCCGCGCTGCGAGAGGCCGGCCCGCACAAGATCGTGCTCGCCCACGCTGGCACCCCCGGTGGTGACAAGGAGATCCATCCCCCGCGTCGCCGCGGCCGCCTCTGCGATCGCTGCGATATCGTCCGGCGCCACCGGCAGCACGGTGGGCTCCGCCCCCGCGGCGATGGCCAGTGCGGCCAGGGCATGGGCGTTGGAGCTCACGATCCCGCCCGGCGGCAAGGGCTCGCCCGGCAGCGCGATCTCGTCACCCGTGGCCAGAATGGCGAGGCGTGGCGCGCGATGAACGGTGATCCAGGGATGATTCCCCGCCGCCGAGAGCCCGATATCGCGTGCCGTGAGGCGACGCCCTGCATGGACCAGCACCGCGCCCTCGTGAAAATCCTGCCCGGCACGCCGGATATGCCGCCCCGCGACCACGGTCTCGCCGACCGTGACCTCACCCTCCTTCTCCTGCGCGTCCTCCTGCAGGAGGACGGCATCCGCCCCCTCGGGCATCACGCTGCCGGTGAAGATGCGCACGGCCTCGCCCCGGCCAAGCCTGCCCGCGAAAGGATGACCCGCGGGTGCGGACCCGATGAGGCGAAGCCGCGCCCCCTCATGACCGTCAACCGAGGGGAGGGCATAGCCGTCCATCGCGGAGACATCGAAAGGCGGCTGGGTCCGCCGCGCGATGACGGGCACGGCCGCGACACGGCCGAGCGCGGCGGCGATCGGCACCGTCTCGGCGGGGGTGGGCGTGAGCGGCTCGAGAATGCGCGCCCTGGCTTCCTCGATGCTCAGCAACCCGCCCGCCATTCCCTCCGGTTCCCTCTTTAAACCGCCCGGAATTCACCGGACTTCCCGCCCGCCTTGTGGGTCAGGCGCAGCGCCTCGATCCGCATGCCGCGATCGGCCGATTTCAGCATGTCGTAGAGCGTGAGCCCGGCCATCGCGGCCGCCGTCATCGCCTCCATCTCCACTCCCGTGCGGCCCACGGTCTTCACCGTCGCGGCGATCTCCACCGAAGGGCCGTCCGGGTCGGGGGTCAGCTCTACGGCCACCGAGGCAATGGGCAGAGGATGGCAGAGCGGGATCAGCTCGGCCGTGCGCTTGGCCGCCATGATGCCGGCGATGCGCGCGGCCGCCAGCACGTCCCCCTTCGTCGCCGTGCCGCTCGTGATCATCGCGAGCGTCTCCGACGCCATCAGGACGCGGGCCCGCGCGGTCGCGATCCGTTCCGTCTCGGGCTTCGCGCCGATATCGACCATCGCGGCCCGGCCCAGCGCATCGAGATGGGAGAGCGTCTCTTCAGCCATCACATCCCTTACGCGTTGCCGAGGAGCGTTCGGGTCGCCACGGCGACCTCGCGCTCCCGCAGCAGGCTTTCTCCGACCAGGAAGCAATGGGCGCCGGCGGCGACTAGGCGGCGCACATCCGCATGCGCGGCGATCCCGCTCTCCGCGACCAGGAAACGGTCCGGCGGCACATGGGATGCAAGATCGAGCGTAACGTTAAGATCCGTCTTCAATGTCCTGAGATTGCGGTTGTTGATCCCGATCAACGGAGTCTCCAGGCCAAGCGCTCGCTCAAGCTCGCGGGCATCGTGCACCTCCGCCAGCACATCCATGTCGAGCGCCCGGGACAAAGCCTCGAGCTCGCGGGCTTCCTCGTTCGTCAGCGCAGCCATGATCAGCAGCACGGCGTCCGCGCCCATGGCCCGGCTTTCGTAAACCTGCCAGGGATCGAGAATGAAGTCCTTGCGCAGGATCGGCAGATCCACCGCCGCGCGCACGGCACGCAGATGGTCGGACGAGCCCTGGAAATGACGCGGCTCGGTGAGCACCGAAAGGCAGGTCGCACCTCCGGCCTCGTACGCGCGGGCCAGGGCGGCGGGGTCGAAGTCCGGCCGGATCAGGCCGGCGGAGGGAGAGGCTTTCTTGATCTCGGCGATGAGCGCGAAGCCGGACGCCGCCACCCGCTCCTTGAGGGCGAGGCCGAATCCGCGCGGCGCCTTCCCGCCGGCGCCGATCCGCTGCTTGAGGGCATCAAGGGTGGTTTCGGCCTTGCGCCGCGCCAGGGCGGCGCGGGTATCGGCGCAGATCCTCTCGAGCGCGTCCGCCGTTCCTGAAGAGATGTCGTCCCCGCTCATTCCGCCTCCTGCTGGCTTTCGCGCCTGAGCGCCTCGAAAGCTGCGAAGGCCGCCCCGGAATCGAGTGAAGTCCGGGCCTCCTCCATTCCCCCGCGCAGCGTATCCGCCCGTCCGGCCACGATGAGCGCGGCCCCCGCATTCAAGAGAACGGTGTCGCGGTAGGGACCGCCCGCTCCCTTCAACATGGCGAGCAGGGCGGCCGCATTCACCTCCGCGTCCCCGCCGCGAATGGCGGCAATGGGCACGCGGGCAAGTCCCGCCACTTCCGGCGAGAGGGTGAATTCGCGGATCCCGCCTCGCGACAGCTCCACCACATGATTCTCTCCGGCGAGCGTCAATTCGTCGAGCCCCTGGCCATGCACCACCCAGGCGCGCTCCGAGCCGAGCCTCCCCAGCGTCTCCGCCATCGGTCGGGCCCATTCGCGGGCGAAGACGCCGACCAGCTGACGGCCCACGCGCGCCGGATTGGCGAGCGGGCCGAGCAGGTTGAAGATGGTGCGGGTGCCGAGCTCCGCCCGCGGTCCGGCGGCATGGCGGAGTGCGGCGTGATGACGTGTCGCGAAGAGGAAGACGCAGCCGGCCGCGCGCAGGATCGGCGCCAGCCGCTCGAACGGCAGCTCGATCGGGATGCCGAGGGCGGCGAGCACATCCGCCCCGCCCGTGCGTGAAGAAAGGGCGCGATTGCCGTGCTTGGCGACCGGCACCCCGGCGCCGGCCACCACGAAGGTGACCGCGGTCGAGACATTGAGGGTGCCGGCCGCATCGCCGCCGGTGCCGCAGACATCGATCGCCTCCGGCGGTGATTCCACCACGATCATGCGCGCCCGGATCGCCCGGACCGCACCCGTGAGCTCCGCGACCGTCTCGCCCCGCACGCGCATTGCCATCAGGAGCCCGCCGATCTGCGCCTGCGTCGCTTCGCCTGCCATGATCACGCCGAAAGCCTCCTCGGCTTCGGCTTCCGTCAGCCTCTCGCCGGCGGCCAGCCGGGCAAGAACGGGCTTCAGTCCGGATAGCACCGGAGCAAAGCGGAGAAACTAGATCAATATGGCTTCTGGCGGAATCAGGGCACCCCGCTGCAGAGCGATCCGCCAAGGCCATGAAATTGATCGAGAAAGCAGCTCTGGAGCATGATGACCTGAAATCATCACGCTCTAGGCCGCCCGGGCCGGCGCGTTGGCGCCGCGCGTGATCGCGACGAAGTTCGCCAGCAGCTCATGCCCTTGCTCGCTCGCAATGCTCTCGGGATGGAATTGCACGCCGAACACCGGCAGAAGCGCGTGGCGGACCGCCATCACCGTTCCGTCCTCCGTCCAGGCGCAGGCGATGAGCGCGGGGGGAAGGCTCTCGCGGGGAACGATGAGGCTGTGATAGCGGGTGGCGATGAAGGGATTGGCGATCCCCTCGAAGAGCCGGCTCCCGTCATGATGGATCCGGCTGGTCTTGCCATGCATCGGGACCGCAGCGCGCCGCACCTCGGCGCCGAAGGCCTGCGCGATCGCCTGATGACCGAGGCAGACGCCGAGAATGGGCACCTCGCCCGAAGCGGCCTTGATCAGATCGAGGCAAATGCCAGCCTCGTTCGGCGTGCAAGGGCCCGGGGAAAGCACGATCGCCTCCGGTCGCCTCGCCAGCGCCTCTTCCACCCCGATCGCGTCATTGCGCCAGACCTCCGAGCGAACCCCCACCTCGCCCAGGAAATGCACGAGGTTGAAGGTGAAGCTGTCGTAGTTGTCGATCAGGAGGAACATCGGCCCATCCTGCTCCGGCTCCGGCGCGTGTCAATGCGCTTGTCGCGTTCATGTCCTCTTCCGGGGTGCATCGCCGCGGAATACGGACGGGATCGGGACACTCGGTCATTGTTTTCACGCGTGATTCAGACCTACGGCGATTCCATTTTCGGTCATCACGCTGGCTTACCCGAGCAGCTTCACGCCGACGAGGGCCAGGACCACGGCGAGCGCCGGCCGGAGGATGGCTTCCGAGGTGAAGCGCGTGGCGAGGCTGCCGGCCACGATCCCAGGAATGGATCCGGCCACCAGCGAGACGAGGATGTGGAGATGGACCGTGCCCAGCCATGCATGGCCGAGCCCGGCCAGCAGCGTGAGCGGCACCGCGTGGGCGATGTCCGTGCCCACGATCTTGGCCGCCGGAAGCCTGGGATAGAGGAAGAAGAGGGCGCAGGTGCCGACCGCGCCGGCGCCGACGGAGGAGATGGAAACCAGCACGCCGACGACGAACCCGACCGCGATCGTGGCCGTGATCGAGGTGCCGAGGCCGAAATCCGGGTTGCGCCGCACCGCCGCACGGACGATCGGGCCCTTGAAGAGAAGCATGCCGGCGGTCAGCACGAGTGCTGCGCCAAGGGTGATGGAGATCACCGCCGCGGCTCCGGGCCCGGTCGTGCCGAAATGCCATAATGCGAGAATGGTGAGGATCGTCGCCGGCACGCTGCCGGCGGCCAGCCGCCTCACGATCTTCCATTCCACCATATCGTTGCTGTGGTGTGCGATCGTGCCGGCGCCCTTGGTGATGCACGCATAGAGAAGGTCGGTCCCGACCGCCGAGGCCGGATGCATCCCGAAAAGGAGGATCAGGAGCGGGGTCATCAGAGAGCCGCCGCCAACGCCGGTCAGCCCGACAAGGACGCCGACGAGCAGGCCGGAGAAGGCGTAAAGCGGATCGATCAGCCACGAGCCGTGCATCCGGTACCGGTCCTTCGCCTCACCCACCCCTCAACGGTGATGACCGAGAAGCATGCTCTGCGCGAGCGAAAAAATCTCCATCTGCCGACACTTGGCTATAGACAAGAATCTTCTCTCGAACACGCCCGGCAATGGTGGAGGGGATCAGCCGGGGCTGGCGGCCGGCACCTCCGATGTCGGGTCCGGCGTGGCGCCGAGATAGGCGATCGCGCGATCGAGCACGGCAATGGCGGACGATGTCGCACCGACATTGAGCAAGCTGATCGCCTGCGCGAGGAGTCTGGCCGCGATGTTGCTCCCTGGGCCGGGTGTCGGGTTGTCCGGCGTGACCGGCTGAAAGACGAGCTGGGTCTGCACGGCCTCGATCCATTGTTTGGCGTGCACGGAATCGCCTGCGGAAAGGGCGCTGCGCGCGGCGATCAACTGTGCGCCCTCGCGGCGCCATTGCCGCTCCAGGCTCTGGACCGCGTCAAATCGCGTCTCGGGCGGCGGCGCGGATGTTGCAAGGTTCCTTTGGGCAAGGTTCGTCCGGCCGGGGCTCTTTTGGGCCGTCGCGGTGCGCGGCTTCCTCCCCCCTGCCGCCAGGGAAGCTTGCTTCGAAGCGAGTTTCAGGGAAGCAAGCCTCTGGCGGGCCTGATCGAGCTCGGCCTGAAGCGCGCTCAGAGTGCTGGTATCCCGTGCGATATGGGCGCTGATTTCCGGCATTGCCGCAAGTTCCTGGGAAGCCTCTCCTGTCCGGGCGCGGAGTTCATTGTAGCGCGCGGTCTGCTCCGCAACCTGGGCAGCGAGCGCGTGCAGCTCTGCCTCAAGCCTCTTGCGTTGTGCGGCGAGGTCTTCGTTCCGGTGATCGATCCCATCGTTCGCTGTCGGCGACGCGCCCGGCTGTGTTGCGGCCGCACTCCTGGTCGGCGAAGCGGTTTGCGTCTCTCCGGGCGACGTGAATGCCGGTTCCGATCCTGCGGCGTAAGGCCCCATGTGATCTCGAGTGGTGCGATCTCGAGCGGTGTGATCTCGAATGGCCGCGGCACGCCAAACTTGTTTCGTTATCAAAACCGGAACATCGAGGGGATTGAGGGGAGAGCCCACGAGCAGTGCCGCCAGCACGCCCGCTCCCGCGAGGGCAGGCAGGACATAACGCCGTGCTCTTCTTCGTGGTTTGGCTCCTCTTGCGGCTTTGCCTGGCCGCCGGGACGACAGCGTCGCCGACATGCGGGGTTCCGCGAAGAGAGAAATCTCGGCGGGGCTCGCGATCCTGGGCGGAATGTCCCGACCCACATCCCGATGAACATTCCCCTGCACCGTCGGGGAATTTTCAGGAACCTTGGCCGCTTCCACGAGATTTTCCGGAGACTTCGCCGATTCCTGCGGAATGTCGGACGATATCGCCGGCGGGCCGGCCGCTTCCGCCTCTGCTGTTCTTGTCTTTGCCGCCGGAGCAGGTTCGGTTCGGCGGAACATGCGCTTGATCGCGCTCTCGAGCGGATTCGCGCGCTTCCCGATCGCCTTGCGCTTTCGCCCCGGGCGATTCTGCCCTGTGCGATTCTGCCCTCGCTCACTCTGCTCCTGGCGCGGAGCGGGGTCTTGATGCGCCAGATCGGATCCGTCACGCGCCGCATCGGGCTCGATATCCGCCCAGCTCTTTCCTCCCCTGCGGGCAAGTGTCGCGAAGACTTCGTCGATGACCGCCGGATCGCCGGTCGCCTGGGCGTTGGAGATATAGGCAGCGAATCCTTCCATGGTATCGAGATCTGGCAGTGCGGCGGATCTGTTGGTCGTGCTTTCCATCGGATCAGCCCTCTCATCGAGATGCGGGCAGGCTGCGAGGAGAGACCCTGCGCCAACCCGCTGCTGAAACCCGGCTTCATCCGGGCCTGCGCCCCTCACCTCAGCGCGGGTATGGAATTTCCGCGACGTGAGGCGGGACGAAGGGACGCGGCACTGCGCCGTTCATGCTCTGACGCAAGATACCGCTGCCCAGCGCAACACCTTCATGAGGCTGCCCTGGGCGGCCACGCGCTCTTCGCGCGCCGCGTAAACGAAGCCATGATTTCATGGCATCTTCGTGGCCATGCATGCACGGAATTGAGCGGCGAATTCGCGAATGCAGGCAGGCAAATCCCCCGGCGCTGGCGAATCAAAGCCTCGGCCGAAGCGTGACAAGTTTTGGTCGTCGCACCCGGGCCTTCGCGCAAGCCTTCCGATCGCGCTCTTTCTTCGTGCTCAGGGTGTTCAGGACGGCGTCAGTCCGCGCAAGGATTGGCCCCGCCGGCGCGCAAGCTCGAGTCCGACGAGAAGCAGGACGGCGACCAGCAGGATCAGCGTCGCCACCGCGAGGATGGTGGGGTCGATCGTGTAGCGGAGATTGGTCCACATCTGGAGCGGCAGGGTCGTCTGCTCAGGACCGGCAATGAAAAGGACGATCACCACCTCATCGAAGGATGTCATGAAGGCGAAGAGCGCGCCCGCGACGATGCCGGGCATGATCAGTGGCATCGTCACCTTGAAAAAAGCCTGTACCGGCGAGGCGCCAAGGCTCAGCGCGGCACGATAGAGCCGCTGATCGAACCCGCTGAGGGTGGCGCTGACGGTGATCACGACGAAGGGCACGCCGAGGATGGAATGCGCGACGATGATCCCGAGATAGGTGTTCACGATGTGCAGGTAGGAGAAGAAGAAGAACAATGCGGTCGCGGTGATGATCAGCGGGACGATCATCGGCAGGATCAGGATGCTCGTGATCGCCGTGCGAAACGGCATGTGCGGGCGCGTGAGACCGAGGGCGGTAAGCGTTCCGAGCGTGGTGGCGATCAGCGTCGCGAGCGGGGCGATGATGAAGCTGTTCTTCACCGCCCGCAGCCAGTTCGGGTCGGTGAAGAATTTCATGTACCACCGGGTCGAATACCCGGCGGGGTTGAGCGTCAGCATCTTGTGGGTGAACACGAAATAGGGAGAGGCGTTGAATGCGAGCGGGATGATGACGATGAGGGGCATGACCAGGAAGAACAGGACGATCAGCCCATAGGCGCGGAAGAGATAGAACCATCCTCTCTCGACCAGGCCTGCGGAGGGGGGAAGCTCCGCGCTCATCCAAGCGAGATCCTGCCGATGCCGATGATGCGGTTATAGATCACGAACAAAACGAGGGTCACCCCCGTCAGGATCGTGCCGAGAGCGGCGGCAAGCCCCCAGTTGAGCGATTCCTGCACATTGAAAGCGATGCGGTTGCTGATGAACTGGCCGCTCTGGCCACCGACGAGTGCGGGCGTGATGTAATAGCCGATGGCCAGGATGAAGACGAGCAGGACGCCCGCGCCCACCCCCGGCAGCGAGAGGGGCACGAACACTTTCCAGAAGGCGCGCCAGGGATGCGCGCCGAGGGAGACCGCCGCGCGAACGTAGGAATCGGGGATTCCGCGCATGACGCTGTAGAGCGGCAGAACCATGAAGGGCAGCAACACCTGCGTCATCACGATGATGGTACCGAGCCCGTTATAGATGAGCTTGGGCGGGTTGCTCGCCGAGGCCAAATGAGCGGCGATGAGGACCGAGTTCACCACCCCGTGCGATTGCAGCAGCACGATCCAGGCGACGATCCTGACGAGAAGCGACGTCCAGAACGGCAGGAGCACTGCGATGATCACGATATTGGCCCGCCGCTCCCTCATGCGCGATATCCAGTAGGCGAGCGGATAGCCGAGCACGAGGGTGAGCAGGGTAATAAGCGCGCTCATCCACGCCGTGCGGAGGAAAAGGAGCACGTGGATGCGCTCATAGGCCGGCACACGCCCGATATGGCCGTTGGGTCCATATTGCAGGTCGAGCGCGGCGAGATAGAAATCCGCTGTCACGGGCGCGCTTTCGCGTTTGAGCAATCGCCAGAACGCGGGCTCGCTCCAGGCGGGATCGATCCGCTCCAGCACCTTCTTCCAGGACGCGTCTGGCGGGAGATGGGCGACGCGGAAGGTCGTCTTGTTGATCAGGCCGAAGGCGCCCGGCAATTCCTCGTTCAGGCGCTTGGCGATGCGGCCGAATGTATGGGCATGAAACGCCGTGCGGAGATCGGCCGCCACCGCCGCGTAGGCGGCCTCCGGGGGAAGCGCGCTCGGCTGCCCTTGGGGCTTCCCTTGGGGGGGCTGCCAATGCCGGAGGATCGCCACCGTGCGCGGCATTTGTGCGGGCAGCGTGGGGTTGGCGAAGCTCAGCCACACCATGCCGCCGAGCGGAATGACGAAGAGCAGCAGGATATAGGCAAGGAGCGGCAGGGTCAGCAGGAACGCCCCAAGCCGCTTCTGCCGCTCCGCCCGGCGCAGCCCGCGCTTGAGCGTGGCGCGCTCCGCGGCCGGCAGTCCCGGCTTCGCCGTGGCAGACGCGGCGCTGCCCGGCATCGCCGCCGGCTCAGGCGGCGAGCCAGGAGGAGAAGCGCTGGTCGAGCTGCGGCCCATAGTTCGACCAGAAGGCCACGTTCTTTGCGATCGCGAGCTTCAGGTGGGGTGGGTTCGTCGGCATGTAGGGCCACATGCGGATTTTCGGGTTCTTGTAGTAGGTGAGCTCCTGCATGAGCTTGAAGGAGGATTGGCGCGCCGGCGAATAGGCAATGTAACGCGCCTGCGCGACGAGGCTGGTCGTGTTCGTCGAGAAGCGAAGGAACTTCATGGCCCGCGCGAGCTTGTCCTCGCTCAGCCCCGCGGGAATCACCCAGCCGTCCCATTCATAGAGCCCGCCATCCCAGATGAAGGCGAAGGGCTGATTGTCGGAGGCGATGGCATCGAAGATGCGGCCATTGAAGGCCGTGGCGATGACGGCTTCCTTCTGCGCGAGCATCTGCGGCGGCTCTGCGCCCTCGCTCCACCAGACCACGTTCCGCTTGATCGTGTCGAGCTTGCGAAACGCACGATCCACCCCGGCCGGCGTTTGCAGCACTTCGTAGATCTTGTCCTTCGCGACGCCATCGGCATAGAGCGCCCATTCCAGGTTCCCGGCGGGGATCTTCTCCAGAGCGCGGGTGCCGGGGAAGGTTTTGAGGTCGAAGACGTCCTGCACCGTCCGGGGCGGGTGATCGGCCGGAAAGGCCTTCACGTTGTAGGCAAAGACGGTGCTGTAGGAGATCGTCGAGACATAGGCTCCCTTCTTGCCGTCGCCGCTGAGCGAGCCCGGAATGAAATCCTGCGAGGCAGGTGTGCCGTCCGGTGCGGGCTCGAGATCCTTGTCGAAGTCGATCTCCTGGAGAATACCCTGGGAATCGAGCTGGAAGGCGGGCGATTGCAACATGTCCACGATGTCCCACGTGACGTTGCCGCTCTCTTCCTGCGCGCTCACCAGGGCCGGGCCGTTGGCCGATTTCTCGATATTGTTGAAGCCGATGCCATGCGCCTTGGTGAAAGGTTTTTCGTAGCCTTCGATTTGGCTGAACTGGTAGGCGCCGCCCCAGGAGCAGAGATTGATGGTCCCGGCGGCAGCGGCGGCCATCCGGCTCCGCGCCAGCGTGCCGAGCGAGGAGAGCAGCACGAGACCGGACGTCCTTGCTCCCAGGGAGGCAAGAAGGGAGGCAAGATCACGCCGGCTGATGGGCAGAACCCCGGGTTTCCCTTTGCGATCGCTCTCGTTCATCGGTTTCCTCCTTTTCTCGGAGCGCCTCTTCATCGGACGCGAAATGCCCGGCAGATCGCCGTATCCCAGCCGAACGGCGTGGTGCCGCCGGCCTGCAGGTCATGGCCGTTTCCCGTATTGGGAACTTTCGCGACGATGGGCTCGACGCCCGCCGCCTGGATCACCGCGCGCAGATGGTCCCCCTGGAAGAGGACGCTCTGCACTCTTCCGGAAAATATGTTCGGCAACGCGCCAGGCTGCGGCGCGATTTGCACCTGTTCGGGACGGATGGAAAGCGCGCAGCGTTCCCCCGCCTGCAGGTCATGCACCGCAAGTGCCATGGTCTCGCCGCCCTCATTGTCGAGTGCCACCTTGCAGGTCGATCCTTGCACTTCCTTGACCTTGCCGGCGAGCCGATTGTTCTCTCCGAT
>Ga0335075_10015576_pt1 | contig 11386 bp, 12 predicted proteins | sample Lox_Sample_24_FD_206723 | JGI IMG/M metagenome (GOLD analysis project Ga0335075, IMG submission 206723) | Soil microbial communities from Loxahatchee National Wildlife Refuge, Florida, United States - Lox_Sample_2.4 | ecosystem: Environmental > Terrestrial > Soil > Wetlands | place: USA...
TTTGTAGGATTTTTATGTGACTGTGTTCTCGGCCGTGTCACTAGCCGGGGGGTTGTTCCTCGTGGCACTGGCCGTCGGCGTCGCCATGGGCTCGCGGCTGGCGCCGCGGGCGCTGGAGCGACGCCAGCGGGTGGCCGTCGAAGCAGCCGGGATCACCGTCGCACAAATGCTGGAGCGCATCGTTGCGTTGATGCCGCTGGGCACCGCCGTGGTGGACCGTCACCGCGACGTCGTCTACCACAACAGCCGGGCCAAAGAGCTCGGCCTGGTGCGCGAGCGCCAGCTTGACGACGAGGCCTGGAAGGCGGCGCGCCAAACCCTGGGCGACGGTGCTGACGTCGAATTCGATCTGCTGCCGGGCAAGCGGCTGGTTCCGGGACGATCGGGCCTGTCGGTGCACGGACAGGCCCGGCTGCTGAGCGAGGAGGACCGCCGGTTCGCCGTGGTGTTCGTCTACGACCACTCCGAATACGCGCGGATGGAGGCCACCCGGCGCGACTTCGTGGCCAACGTCAGCCACGAGCTCAAGACCCCGGTCGGTGCGATGGCCGTGCTCGCCGAGGCCCTACTGGCCTCCGCGGACGACCCCGAGACGGTACGACGGTTCGGCGAGAAGGTGCTCGTCGAGGCCAACCGGCTGGGGGACATGGTCAGCGAGCTGATCGAGCTGTCCCGGCTGCAGGGCGCGGAGCGGTTGCCGGATATGGGCGCCGTTGACGTCGATACCGTTGTGTCCGAGGCGATTTCACGTCACAAGGTGCCGGCCGACAATTCCGATATCACGGTCTGCACCGACGAACCCAGTGGCCTGCGGATGTTGGGCGAACAGGCCCTGCTGATCACCGCGCTGGCCAACCTGGTGTCCAATGCGATCGCGTATTCACCACGCGGCTCACTGGTGTCCATCAGCCGCCGCCGCCGCGGCGAGAACATCGAGATCAGCGTCACCGACCGGGGCATCGGGATCGCGCGTAAGGACCAGGAGCGGGTCTTCGAGCGGTTCTTCCGGGCCGACAAGGCGCGCTCGCGGGCCACCGGCGGGACCGGACTCGGCCTTGCCATCGTCAAGCACGTCGCGGCCAATCACAACGGCACAATCGGGTTGTGGAGCCAGCTGGGAACGGGATCGACGTTCACCTTGTCCATCCCGGCCTATGACGCCGAGATCGAACAGACCGAAAAACCGCCCGAGCGCGAAATCCGGCCCAAGATGCCCCAACGAGAGCCCCAACGAGAGGAAGAACTGCGCCGATGACTTGCGCGTATGACGATGCAGAGCGAAGCGATGAGGAGGAATCGCGCCGATGACGAGTGTCCTGATCGTGGAGGACGAAGAATCGCTGGCTGATCCGCTGGCGTTTCTGCTACGCAAAGAGGGCTTCGAGGCCACCGTGGTGACCGACGGCCCGTCCGCGCTCGCCGAATTCGACCGGGCCGGCGCCGACATCGTGCTGCTCGATCTGATGCTGCCGGGAATGTCTGGCACCGATGTCTGCAAGCAACTGCGATCCCGGTCCAGCGTGCCGGTCATCATGGTGACCGCGCGTGACTCGGAGATCGACAAGGTCGTCGGCCTGGAGCTGGGCGCCGATGACTATGTGACCAAACCGTATTCCGCACGTGAGCTGATTGCCCGGATCCGCGCGGTGCTGCGCCGCCGCGGCGACGACGACTCCGAGGTCACCGACGGCGTGCTGGAATCCGGCCCGGTACGAATGGACGTCGAGCGCCACGTCGTATCGGTCAACGGTGAGGCAATCACGTTGCCGCTCAAGGAGTTTGACTTGCTGGAGTACTTGATGCGCAACAGCGGCCGGGTGCTGACTCGCGGTCAGCTGATCGATCGCGTGTGGGGCGCCGACTACGTCGGCGACACCAAGACACTCGACGTGCACGTCAAGCGCTTGCGGTCGAAAATCGAGGCGGACCCGGCCAATCCGATTCATCTGGTAACGGTGCGCGGTCTGGGCTACAAACTGGAGAGTTAAGCGCCGGCGATGACGATCTCGGCTGCGACCGCCAGTGCCAGCGCCATGATCGACACTTGCGGGTTCACTTCTGGGCAACTGGGCAGTATCGACGCATCGGCGACCCAAACGCGATCGACACCACGCAGCCGACCGGTCTCGTCGACTGGGCAGCGCTGCTCGTCCGCGCCGGCGGCCATCGTGCCAGTCGGGTGAAAAGCAGCCAGGTGCAAGCTTTTCGGGTTGGCTATTCGCAATGCATCCTGTAATTCGGACATCGATTTCACCACCGGTGCTGTGGGTAGACCAGTGAGCACCTCGACGGCGCCCGCGGCGAACAGCAGCTTTCCCATCGCTTCCAGGGCGGTGATCAGCTTGGCCGCGTCGGCGCGGGCGATGTTGTAGGCAAGTACGGTGTCGCCGCGGACTGAAAACACCCGCCCCACACCGCGATCGGCAACCATGGCACCGAATGTCGCAACGTGGGTGGCGCGCTCAAGCCAACCGAGCAGTTCGGCGCCGTAGCCGGGATACACCATCGATCCCATACCGGGCGGAGTCGAGGTGGCCTCGATCAGCACACCGTGCGATGCGTGCAACTCGTCGACCGCCGCGCTTTGTAGCACACCGCGCCAAGCCACGACATCATCGTCGAAGCGACCGGCCATCGGCGCAGCCGGATGCAGCGCCAGGTTGTGGCCCACCCGGGGATGCATACCAAGTTCGCTGCGGCGCAACAACCCTGGCGTTTCGGTCGCGCCTGCCGCCACCACCACCGTCTCGGCCAACACGTCGAACAGGGTCCCGTCCGGTCGGCGGGCCCGCACCCCACAGGCGCGTCCAGCCCGGTGCAGTACGCGCTCGACGCGACTGTGCGACACGATCCGCGCGCCGTGTGCACAGGCTTGTGGCAGCGCGTTGAGGTGTACTCCGAACTTGGCGTTGCGCGGGCAACCGATCGCGCATTGACAGCACGCGTCGCAGCCGGGCGCATTGCGCGGGATCGGCGCCGCCTGCCAGCCCAGCGCCCGGGCGCCGTCCAGCAGCAGCCGTCCGTTACATCCCATGATTGACATTGGCACCGGCGCGACCTGCAACGTCTGCTCGACATCGGCCAGCTGCTCAGCCAGCCGGCTCGGATCGGCGAGGCTGAGGCCGAACTCGTCGCGCCAGCGTTGTTGCACCGCGACCGGTGGCCGGTAGCAGGTGCCCGAGTTGATCACCGTGCTGCCGCCGACAGCGCGGCCGATTGGCAACACCACCGCCGGTCGACCCACCGCGACGGTAGCCCCGGCCCCGCGGTACAGCCCGGCGTAGCGGTCAATCGGGTGCATGCTGCGAAACTCGTCGACCGTCCAGCGCCGTCCTTCCTCGAGCACGACGGTGTCCAGGCCGGCCCGCGCCAACGTCCGTGCCACCATCGCGCCGCCGGCCCCGGAGCCGATGACGACCGCATCGGCGGTGGTCACCGACGCGGTGTCGGTCGAGGAGTTGACGGTAAGCGCAGCATCAGGGCGGGCGATGTCGTGGCCCTGGGCGCGCTCAAGCAGCTCGGAGGCGTAGATGTCCGCACCGTTGGCCAGCAGGACGACGGCCTTGAGCGCCTCGACGGCCGCGCCGGTGTCGGGGCCGAGTCCCGCTATCCGGCGCAGTACCGCCGCGCGAGCCTTCGGATGCAATCGCGGCATCGACCGGCCCGTGGTCAGCCAACTCGCCGCCGCCGTAGCCAGCAGCCCGCCGCGCAGCGCCAGTCGCGATGTCGTCGGCAACCGCCTGACGTAACGGTCGACGCGCTCGACCAGCTGCGCCGACGACGGGCCGCCGTGCTCCTCGGGCAGTAGCGCAGCGCCGAACGAGGCGATAGCCCGCTCGGCTGCGGTCATGTTGCCCGCCTTCTCCCCGGGCCGTAACCGGCCCGTATCGTCGCCGGGCGTGTCATGTTGCCCGCCTTCTCCCCGGGCCGTAACCGGCCCGTATCGTCGCCGGGCGCGTCATGTTGCCCGCCGTCCGAGACGTCGGCCGAGCTTGATGAAGAACGGGTATGTCGCGAAGATCGCGCCCGCCGCGGCATGCATGCGCCAGCTCAGCTTGTCCGTCTCGACGCCGAAAACCCCACTGTTCCACATGAAGTCGCGTCCGTTGCGGGCGCGGAAGGGGCGCCACAGCAGCCCCAAACCCGGCACGTTGTGGTACAGCCCGAAGGAGCCGCCGAAGAACACGCCCAGAGTGGCAGCCTCGGCGGCATCGCGTTGCTCGGCCGGCAGGCTGCGCTCGATGACGGCGCCGGAAACCACCAGCATCGGCGGGTCCAGCAGAAAACTCACGAGGGAATCCTTTCGTTGATGGGTGGCGCCTCGGCGCCGCGCAAGCCGACCTCGGCGTGGCCGGTGCCGATCACCGACCAGCTGCGGTCGTCGATCTCGACGTGGATGTCGGCCTGTTCGGTGTTGGTGCACACCGCGGCGGCGCCGTCAGGATCGGTGTAGCCCAGGCTCACGCTTCGCTGCTCGGCCTGATCGACACGGATCAGCACCTGACGACCGCCGATCCGCCCCTTCAGCTGCCAGTGCCGCAGGCCCAATGTGGTTCGTATCCGCACCGACGGTAAAACTCCTGCGGGCCCGTCCTTTCCGTCGACACGGAATCGGACGAACGCCATCGGCGGGAGTCTGCGCAGGGCGGCCTTACGCGACACCGCGGTGACCACCTCCAGCACATCGCCGTGGCCGAGGTCGGCGTGGATCCAGCCCCAGCGGCTGGCGTTGCCGTGCCCGTAGATGTGGGCAACGCCACCGCGCCACCCGTCGACCCGGTGGGCGGTGTCGCCGACGCCGAGCGAGCCGGTGAACTGTGCGGTCGGAGCGAGCACGACTTGCGCGCCGGGCAGCAGTTCGCGCTCCCATACCGGTCGCGGGAAGGTCCACAGCGGGGCACCGCTGTCCTTCCAGCTCAGGTCCCATGTCAGTGACCCGGCTCGTCCGGCCAACTCTTCCAACGTGATTCGAGCTTCGTCGACTGTGAGCCAGGCCGATCCGGTGGCCGGCGCAACGGGCTCGGGACCAAAACGCTGAGTCAGGGGTGGGCCGTCCGCGGGGAACCAGCTCAGCCAGCCGTGCGCATAGGGATCGCGGGCGCTTGTCGAAGTCGGGGACACCATCTCGTAGTGGACCCAGAGCCCGGCGCGGGTCACCGGATCCGACAGGGTTGCGTACCAGACTTCCAGACGGCCGGGCTGACCGCGCCATCGTGGTAACGCAGCCGACTTCAGTTCCTCGTTTACGGCGTCACCTCCCGTATCGCGTGCGTCCACTATATTGGTTGAGCCAATGAACCAGTCAAGTGTCTTCCGGCAGCCGGACCGCCAGCGGCTGGACGAGCAAATCGCCGCCTCGATCGCCGACGCCATCCTCGACGGGGCCTTTCCGCCTGGGTCGGCGTTGCCGCCCGAGCGTGACCTCGCCGAACAGTTCGGTGTCAACCGCACGTCATTGCGCCAGGGGCTGGCCCGGTTACAGCACATGGGCCTGATCGAAGCCCGGCAGGGCAGCGGCAACGTGGTGCGTGATCCCCAGGACCTCAGCCATCCGGCGGTGGTCGAGGCGCTGGTGCGCAAGCTGGGACCCGACTTTCTGGTCGAGCTGCTGGAGCTCCGCGTGGCGTTCGGCGGGTTCATCGGCCGGCTCGCCGCCGAGCGTGCCGCACCCGACGACGCCAGGGCGTTAGATGCCGCCCTGTCGTCTGTGCGCGAGGCCACGACACCAGCGGCGCGGCAGGAGGCCGATCTCGCTTTCTTCAGTGTGCTGGTCCATGCCACCCGCAACCGCGCCCTCGGGCTGCTGTACCGCTGGGTCGAGCACGCCTTCGGCGGGCGCGAGCACGAGCTGACCGCCGCCTATCAAGACGCCGAAGCAGTGGTGGCCGAGCTGACGGCGATCACCGCGGCTGTCACGGCGCGCGACGCGCCGGCAGCGGCAGCGACGGTGGAGACCTACCTGCGGGCCAGCGCGCTGCGTATGGTCGAGTCGTACAAGGTGGCCGACGCAGACGACTGATGCTTCCGCTGCACCGCCCGTTACTCAGCCGCGCGGGTTGCCGGGTGGACGGCGACGAGTCCTAATGCGCTACGCCGCTTGCACATTGCCGCCAGTTCGGCGTAAGCCTTCTCGCCGAGCAGCTCGGTGAGCTCGGCCGCCAGGCTCACCCACACCTGGTCGGCGCCGACATGGGCGGCCGGATCGCCGGTGCAGTACCAGTGCAGGTCGGCGCCGCCCGCGCCCCAGCCACGGCGGTCGTACTCGGTGACGGTGGTCTTCAGGATTTCGCTGCCGTCTGGACGGGTCACCCATTCCTGGCTGCGGCGGATCGGCAACTGCCAGCAGACATCGGGCTTCATCGTCAGTGGTGGCACGCCCAGCTTCAGCGCTTTGCTGTGCAGCGCGCAGCCCGGGCCGCCATGAAACTCGGGCCGGTTCAGGAAGATACACGCCCCCTTGTGTTTGCGGGTGCGGAACTGCTCTTCGCCCTCATGCTCGTCGAGTTCGAGATAGCCCTTGCGGCTCAAGCCCTTTTCGCGGAACTGCCAGTCGTCGTCGGTGAGTTTGGACACAGCGTCGTCCAGCCGGGCGCGGTCGTCGTCGTCGGACAAAAACGCGCCGTGCGAACAACATCCGTCATCGGGACGCCCTTCTACGGTGCCCTGGCACGCCGGGGTGCCGAATACACACGTCCAGCGGGACAGCAGCCAGGTCAGATCCGCGGCGATCAGGTGCTCGGGATTGTCCGGGTCGTAGAACTCCACCCATTCGCGCGCAAAGTCCAATTCGACTTCACCAGGATGATTTGGCTGCGAACTTGCCACAGTTTTCACGGTAGTCGAACCAAACCCCCCAGCGTCGCAGGGCTAAGTTGTGTTTCGTGCGATTAGGAGTGCTGGACGTCGGCAGCAACACGGTTAACCTGCTTGTCGTGGACGCCCGCCGCGGCGGACATCCGACGCCGATGAGCTCGACCAAGGCCACCCTGCGGCTGGCCGAGTCGATCGACAACTCGGGCAAAATCACCCGGCGCGGCGCCGACAAGCTGATCGAGACGATCGACGAGTTCGAGAAGATCGCGGACAGCTCGGGCTGCTCCGAACTGATGGCGTTCGCCACATCGGCGGTCCGCGACGCCAAGAACTCTGAGGATCTACTGTCCCGAGTCCGCAAAGAGACCGGAGTCCAGCTGCAAGTGCTGCGCGGCGTCGACGAGTCGCGGCTGACCTTCCTGGCGGTGCGTCGTTGGTATGGCTGGAGCGCGGGCCGGATCATCAACCTCGACATCGGCGGCGGCTCGCTGGAGCTGTCCAACGGCGTCGACGAGGAACCCGAAGTCGCGATGTCGCTGCCGCTGGGCGCCGGGCGTCTGACCCGCGAATGGCTCAAAGACGATCCCCCCGGCCGGCGCCGCGTGGCGATGCTGCGTGACTGGCTGGACTCCGAATTGGCCGAAGCCAGCGCCAAAATGCTCGACGCCGGCAGCCCCGACCTTGCGGTAGCAACGTCGAAGACGTTTCGCTCACTGGCCCGTCTCACCGGCGCGGCGCCGTCGGCCGCGGGACCTCGTGTGAAGAGGACACTCACCGCCAACGGCCTCAGACAACTCATATCTTTCATCTCTAGGATGACGACCGCTGACCGTGCAGAACTGGAAGGGGTGAGTGCCGAGCGAGCGCCGCAGATTGTGGCGGGAGCTCTGGTCGCTGAGGCGAGTATGCGAGCGCTGTCGATAGAAACGGTGGACATCTGCCCGTGGGCGCTTCGTGAAGGTCTCATTTTGCGCAAGCTCGATAGCGAAGCTGACGGAACCGCCCTCGTCGAGACTTCTGTGCGGGATGCTATTAGCCAGCGGGCTGATCGGAATGCGGTTGACCGATCGAAGGGCGACTGAAGATGAGCGAACCACACGACTCGAATACCAGACCGATTTCGGTCGCCGAGTTGCTGGCGAGGAACGGCACGATCGGCGCCCCGGTTCCCAATCGCCGTCGCCGTCGCCGCGGCAACTCCGACGCGGTGACCGTCGCCGAGCTGACCGGTGAAATCCCCGTCATCGATGACGACATCGTGCCCGAGGCGATCGGTCACCCCGGGCCCGAATCGCATGAGCCGCACGCCAACGGGTCGGCTCGGCTCGACGAGCCGGTCTCCGACGAGGCGCGGACAAAGTCGCCGCACTGGTCCGAACCCGAGCCCCGGTGGCCGCAATCCCCGTCGCCCCGTCCACATGAATCACGGCCCGAGTCGCGGGAATCGCGCCCCGAGCGCAGTCCGTACCCGCTGCCGTCGCGCAATAACGTCCCGGTCGCCCGTTCCGGCGACGGGGACGACGTGTCGGCGGACCGATCCGGCGCCGAGGGGATGAACCCGGACCCGTTGGAGGACTACGCGGGGATGTCGGTGGACGTGATGGACACCGACGTGCGCGACGCCGAACTCGAGAACGAAGACTCCGCCTATGTGCGCTCCTACCTGCGTTGGTCCGCCGGTCGGTCGCGCGGCAAGGACGCCGCTGACGAGGTCGAGTCGCACGCGGATTACCGAGACATCGCCCATGCCGCAGAGGAGGACTACCCGGAGGACGATCTCGCCTACGATCTGCACGGTGAGGGCGCCGCTACGTGGTCTCGTCGCGAGACCATGCAGGCCGGCGGAATGGTTGTGCTGCAGTCGATTCTGGCTGTCGGATTCGGCGCCGGGCTGTTCATCGCTTTCGACCAGCTGTGGCGGTGGAACAACATCGTCGCGCTGGTGCTTTCGGTGCTCGTCATTCTCGGCCTGGTGGTCGGCGTTCGCGTGGTCCGCAAAACCGAGGACATCGCCAGCACGTTGATCGCGGTGGCGGTGGGGGCGCTGGTCACGCTGGGGCCGCTAGCGTTGTTGCAATCCGGCTAGCTGCCCAGCAGAAGCGTGCGCCCAGCCATCAAGGTCGGTCTATCGACGGCCTCGGTCTACCCGATGAGGACGGAGGCCGCTTTCGAGTACGCGGCCGAGCTCGGCTACGACGGGGTCGAGCTGATGGTGTGGGGCGAGTCGGTCAGCCAGGACATCGGCGCGGTGGCCAAGCTGTCGCGGCGTTACCGGATGCCGGTGCTGTCGGTGCACGCGCCGTGCCTGTTGATCTCGCAGCGGGTGTGGGGCGCCAACCCGATTCCCAAGCTGGATCGCAGTGTGCGGGCCGCCGAGAAGCTTGGCGCCCAAACCGTCGTCGTGCATCCGCCGTTCCGCTGGCAACGGCGCTACGTCGACGGGTTTTCCGAGCAGGTCGCCAACTTGGAGGCGACCAGCGACGTGCTGGTGGCCGTGGAGAATATGTTCCCGTTCCGGGCGGACCGGTTCTTCCGGGCCGAGCAGTTGAAGGAACGGATGCGTAAGCGCGGCGGTGGCCCCGGGCCGGGGATCTCAGCGTTCGCGCCGTCCTACGACCCGCTGGACGGCAACCACGCGCACTACACGCTGGATCTGTCGCACACCGCGACGGCCGGCACCGATGCGCTGGACATGGCCCGACGGATGGGTTCGGGCCTGGTGCACCTGCACCTGTGCGACGGGAGTGGGCTACCGGCCGACGAGCATCTGACGCCGGGCAGCGGTACCCAGCCGGTGGTTGAGGTGTGCGAGATGTTGGCCGGCGGCGACTTCGCCGGCCATGTCGTGCTGGAGGTGTCTACGTCCGGAGCGCGTTCAGCTCATGAGCGCGAGGCCATGTTGGCCGAGTCGTTGCAATTCGCCCGCACGCACCTGCTGCGTTGACCCGCGCCGACGACGATGCAGAAAAGGAGAGCGCGATGAGGTGGGGGCACGCCCACTCGCCGCTGCGCGGCTGGAGGTACCCCCACCCGCTTGCGAGGGAGAGCGGCGCCTTCAACCGAGAGGGAAATTCCAGCCGGACGATGTCGCTCCGATCGGTCCCGGCCACCAGCTGGCCGGGCTGGTGCACCTGACCGAAGGCTGCGATGTGCGGCCGCTGGTCTCGACGCTGGGACCCACCGACGGCCGGCCACCCGTGATCCAGCTGTGGGTGCGGCCGCGCGGCCTGGCGCCCGACGTGCTGTTCGCGCTGATGTGTGGAGATGTGTCGGCGCCGGTGACTTTCGCCGTGAACCGCGCTGGCTGGGCGCCGACCGTGCAGCTCACCGCCTACCTGCGCGCAATGCCGGCCGACGGCTGGTTGCGGGTGGTCTGCACCTGCATGCAGATCGGGCAGGACTGGTTCGACGAAGACCACACCGTCGTCGATTGCGAGGGCCGCATTGTGGTGCAGGCCCGCCAGTTGGCGATGGTGCCGGCGGCGCGGTAGCCGAACCGATACGCCCGCTATGCCCGAAAGCCATCGCCGTCTGCCATGCTGGGCGGCATGGCGAGAATCGCGATCGTCGGCGGGGGCAGCATTGGCGAAGCCCTGCTGTCGGGCTTGCTGCGGGCCGGCCGTCAAGTCAAGGACCTGGTGGTGGCCGAGAAGATGCCCGACCGCGCGCGATACCTCGCCGAGACGTATTCGGTGCCGGTGACGTCGGTGCATGATGCCGTGGAAAACGCGACGTTCGTCATCATCGCGGTCAAACCCTCCGATGTGCCTGCGGTGGTCGCTGAGATCTCTCAACTGGCCGCCGAATTTAGCGACGACGTCCCCGAGCAGGTGTTGATCACCGTCGCGGCGGGAGTTACCACGACCTTCCTGGAATCCAAGCTGACGGCCGGGACGCCGGTGGTCCGAGTGATGCCGAACGCGCCGGCCCTGGTCGGCGCCGGGATCAGCGCTATGGCCAAGGGCCGGTTCGCAACCAACGAGCAGCTCAAAGAGGTCGCCGCGCTGTTCGACTCGGTCGGAGCTGTCCTGACGGTACCTGAGGAACACCTGGACGCGGTGACGGCGGTGTCCGGTACCGGTCCGGCGTATTTCTTCCTGATGGTCGAGGCATTGGTCGACGCCGCCGTCGGCGTCGGGCTAAGCCGCTCGGTGTCCACCGAGCTGGTCGCCCAGACGATCGCCGGATCTGCGGCGATGTTGCTGGACCGAATGGAGCAGGACCGCGGAGCGCCCGGCGAAACGGCGTCGGACCTGTCGCTGGACACCACGGCTGCGCGGCTGCGCGCGATGGTGACCTCGCCCGGCGGTACTACCGCTGCTGCGATGCGAGAACTGGAAGGCCGTGGTTTGCGGGCGGCGATCAATGAGGCGGTGCTGGCCGCAAAAACCCGCTCTGAGCAGCTAAGAATTACATCAGAGTAATTTATAGAATTTTATTTATTTGCCACCACCCGTCGCACTAACCCCACTAGTCCCGCTATTCTCCTCTTGGTATGCACCTGTGGGTGTCAGCGGAGGGGAAGCCGCTGGGATTGCAGATGCCTGACTGATTGGGTTGCGATGACGTCTAT
>Ga0335075_10015578_pt1 | contig 11385 bp, 10 predicted proteins | sample Lox_Sample_24_FD_206723 | JGI IMG/M metagenome (GOLD analysis project Ga0335075, IMG submission 206723) | Soil microbial communities from Loxahatchee National Wildlife Refuge, Florida, United States - Lox_Sample_2.4 | ecosystem: Environmental > Terrestrial > Soil > Wetlands | place: USA...
GCGGCGGGGGTTACCCCGCCCCACGACCCGGACTTCGTTAGAGGAGAGCAATGCCCAAGATCCTGGAGTTCGACGAGAACGCCCGACGCGCCCTCGAGCGCGGCGTGGACAAGCTCGCCAACGCCGTCAAGGTGACGCTCGGCCCCAAGGGCCGCTACGTCGTCCTCGACAAGAAGTGGGGCGCCCCGACCATCACGAACGACGGAGTGACCGTCGCGCGTGAGGTCGAGCTGGACGACCCCTTCGAGAACCTCGGTGCGCAGCTGACCAAGGAGGTTGCCACCAAGACCAACGACATCGCCGGTGACGGCACCACCACGGCCACCGTGCTCGCCCAGGCGATGGTCCACGAGGGTCTGCGCGCGGTCGCCGCCGGTGCCAACCCGATGGGCCTCAAGCGGGGCATGGACGCCGCGGCCGTCGCCGTCGGCGACGCCCTGCGTGCGGCGGCCCGCGAGGTCGACTCCAAGGAGGACATGGCCTCGGTCGCCACGATCTCCAGCCGCGACAGCCACATCGGCGAGCTGCTCGCCGAGGCCTTCGACAAGGTCGGCAAGGACGGCGTGATCACCGTCGAGGAGTCCAACACCATGGGCACCGAGCTGGAGTTCACCGAGGGGATGCAGTTCGACAAGGGCTACATCTCGGCGTACTTCGTGACCGACCAGGAGCGCATGGAGGCCGTCCTCGACGACCCCTACATCCTCCTGCACCAGGGCAAGATCTCCTCGATCCAGGAGCTGCTGCCGCTGCTGGAGAAGGTCATCCAGGCCGGCAAGCCGCTGTTCATCCTCGCCGAGGACGTCGACGGCGAGGCGCTCTCGACCCTGGTCGTGAACAAGATCCGCGGCACCTTCAACGCCGTCGCGGTGAAGAGCCCCGCCTTCGGCGACCGCCGCAAGGCGATGATGCAGGACATCGCCACCCTCACCGGTGGCCAGGTCATCGCCCCCGAGGTCGGCCTCAAGCTCGACCAGGTCGGCCTGGACGTCCTCGGTACGGCGCGCCGCGTCGTGATCACCAAGGACAACACGACCATCGTCGACGGCGCGGGCGACTCCGCCGAGGTCGAGGGCCGGGTCAACCAGATCAAGGCCGAGATCGAGAGCACGGACTCCGACTGGGACCGCGAGAAGCTCCAGGAGCGTCTCGCGAAGCTCGCCGGCGGCGTGTGCGTGATCAAGGTCGGCGCCGCCACCGAGGTGGAGCTGAAGGAGAAGAAGCACCGCATCGAGGACGCCGTCTCCGCGACGCGCGCCGCGATCGAGGAGGGCATCGTCCCCGGGGGTGGCTCCGCGATCATCCACGCGGTCTCCGTCCTCGACGGCGACCTCGGCCTCACCGGCGACGAGGCGACCGGCGTCCGCGTGGTCCGCAAGGCGGCCGACGAGCCGCTGCGCTGGATCGCCGAGAACGGCGGCGAGAACGGCTACGTCGTCACCACCAAGGTCCGCGAGCTCGGCGTCGGCAACGGCTTCAACGCCGCGACCGGCGAGTACGGCGACCTGGTCGCCCAGGGCGTCCTGGACCCGGTCAAGGTGACCCGCTCCGCGCTGGTCAACGCGACGTCGATCGCCGCCATGCTCCTCACGACCGAGACCCTGGTCGTCGAGAAGCCGGAGGACGAGGACGAGGCCCCGGCCGCTGCCGGCCACGGCCACGGCCACGGGCACTGAGTGACCTGACTCCACCGCACCACCCGCACCACGCCGAGCCGGCGTGAGTTCACCGCCGAGCCGGCGCGAACTCGCGCCGGCTCGGCGATTTCGGGTCAGTCGAGGAGGCGGCCCAGGTGCTGGGTGGCGCCCCGGCCCCGGTTCTCCGGGGTGTGCCACATCAGCTCGCGCGGCTGGCCCGTCGGGCCGCCCAGGCCGTACGACGAGACGTCCTCGCTGAGCCGCAGGAAGCGCCCGCCGGCGAGGTCGTAGGCGTAGGTGCCGCCGTGCTCGCCGCCGTAGACGGTCAGGTTGACCACCTCGCTCCCGGCGGGCAGCCAGCCCTCCGCGCCGCTGTCCTGGATCGTGACGACCTGCTCGCCGTCGGTGCTCAGGATCTGGACCCGGTCGTCGCGGACGCCGTCGGCGTACGTTCCGCAGTACTGGCTGAGCACGATCCGGTCCCCGGACGCCCCGAGGCCCAGCAGGTTGCAACGCTCTCCGGTGCGGGGGTCGAAGGCCGTCTCCTCGCCGGTGGCCAGGTCGCGCACGTGCACCATGCCGGCGTCGCCGTTGCTCGAGTCGGTCCAGACCATCGCGTCGTCGGTGAACGCGACGTCGCCGACGACCAGCCCTTCGTCCCGGACGTCGTCGGCGTCCGTGAGCGAGACCGACCAGAGCCGGAAGGTGTCGCCCTCGGCGTCGGCGTCCTCGGCCTCGCCGTCGGTGCCGACCGGCCAGCCGCCCTCGGGGATCGCGCCCTGGGTGTCGGGGGTGGTGACGTAGAGCCGGCCGTCGGGCCCGACGTCACCCGCGGGGAGCTCGACGCCGGGCAGGTCGGGCCAGCTCATCGTGCGCCAGGTCCGGGCGTCGCGGTCGAAGACATACGCGAGCTGAGCGACATGGAGGCCGTCTTCCGAGGTGGGTGCCCCCATCCCCGCCAGAACCAGACGATCGGTGCTCAGCTCGACCGGCCAGGTCTGGGTCTGGTCGATGTCGAGGCGGGGCAGCCAGTCCTTGTCGCCGGTGGCCGGGTCCAGCAGCGCGAAACGCGGGTAGCGCTGGTCGGCGCGCGGCCCGTCGCGGAAGAGCACCAGCCCGTCGTCGGTGACCCCGTCGAGGTACTGGCCGTTGTCGGCCTCCAGGTCCTCGTTGGTGTACGACGTCAGCTCCTCGTAGTCGCGGCCCTCGACGGCCGGCTCGGCGTCGCTGAGCCGGATCGTCGGCGCGTCCGGACGCGGCGGGCTCGCCGCGAGACGGTCGTCGTCGACATTCGAGCCCGCACTGGTCAGGGCGAGGGTGGCGGCGCCCGTCACGACCGCTGCGGTCGCCAGGGCCGTGGCGCCGACCAGTCCGCGGCGCCGGCGTACCCGCCGACGACCGGTGGCGACCACCGACGCGACGTCGACGTCACCGGGAGGCGCGTCGTCCGCACTGCTCCGCATCAGCTCTGCGAGATCGTTTCCCATCACTGCCCCCTCATCACGTTGACCACGAGCTCGTCGCGCGACGCGCTCTCGAACACCGACCGCAGCGACGCCAGCGCGCGCGAGGTCTGGCTCTTGACCGTCCCCTCGCTGCACCCGAGCGCGGCCGCGGTCTCGCGGACGTCGAGCTCCTCGAAGAACCGCAGGACGACGCAGGCCCGCTGACGCGGCGGGAGGCCGGCCAGGGCTGCCATCAGTGCGGCCCGGTCGGTCACCGCGGCCGCCACGTCCTCCGTGGTCGGCTGGGCCAGGTCGGGATCGGCCGGGAACTCCCGGCTCGAGCGCCGCCGTGCCTCGTCGATGACCACGCTGGCGACCGCGCGCCGGGCGTACGCCAGCTCGCCGCCCTGCTTCTGCAGCTTCGGCCAGCGCACGTAGACCCGGACCAGCGCCTCCTGCACGTGGTCACGGGCCCGGTCCCAGTCGCCGCACATCAGGTACGCCGTCCGGCGGAGCCGGGTCCGCGCGGCCACGGCGAACTCGGTGAAGGCCTGCTCGGCGTCCGGGTTCACCCGTGTCCCTCTCGTCGTTCCATGCCCTCCCAACGAGGTCAGGAGCGGATCGGTTGCACGCGACCTCGGGCGATCAGCCGCAGTCCGGTTCGACCGGGCCGCGCTCGACGCCGCGCAGCAGGTAGATCCGGCGGCCGTCGCAGCCGGTGCCGTGGGCGGCGTACCGCTCCTCGACCAGGGTGCGAAGCCGTGCTCCGGCGGGCTCGTTCCAGGTCTCGAACCGGACCCACTCGACCAGCCAGGTCGGGGCGTCCGGGCCGGTGACGAGGGCGCCGAGCTCGGCCAGGTCCGGGTCGAGGGTCCGCATCGGCAGGCTCCACAGGTGCTCGTACGGCGACCCCATCCCGCTGGCCAGCTGGAGGTCGGCCCGGCCGCCGAAGACGACCAGGCTGTCGCCCGGCTCGGCCACCCGCTCGATGGCTACCCCGGTGTCGTACTCGTGGAACTCCTGCAGCCCGGCGGCGTTGATGACGACCCAGCCGACCAGGCAGGTGACCGACGAGAGCGCGGCGCCGACGATCACCCCGCGCATCGTGCGACCGCGCCGGTTGGAGCGGCGGGCCAGCAGCGCCGCGGCGAGCGCGGTCGCCGGGAGCAGGGGGAAGAGGTAGTCGCGCCAGAAGCTGCCGCCGATCACCAGGGCGGCGGTGTCGAAGGCCAGCATCGCCGCGGTCGCGGCCGTCACCGCCTTGCCGTCCGCCCACTCCTCGCGGATGTGCAGCACGAAGCCGCCGAGCACCAGCAGCATCCCCGCGACCAGTCCGGCGGTGAGCAGGATGCCGGCGCGCAGCGTCGGCGCGTGCGTGCTGCCCACGGTCAGCGCGGCGGCGGCGTCGGAGCGGAAGCCGCCGACGGCGTACCAGAGCACGTCGAGCTCCACCCCGGCCGAGCGCGCCCAGAGCACCGTCGCGACGAGGGGTACGGCGGCGCCCGCCAGGCCCGCGACCGCGAGCCGGAGGAAGACCCGCCAGTCGATCTCGCGGACCGCCCACGACACCAGCAGCAGGGCGCCCGCGAAGACGAGGCCACCGAGCAGGTTCTGCTTCACGTGCGGGGCGATCCCTGCCGAGAGCCCGGCGAGGACGGCGATCGGGACGGATCGTCGGCGCAGGGCGATCAGCGCGAGGGCGCAGCCCGCCATCACGAACGGCAGTCCGAGCAGCTCGCCCTTGACGGCGACGGCGTCGATGACGGTGTTGGTGGTCAGGGCGGCGACGCAGACCGCCGTCCAGCGGGCCGAGCGCCGGCCCGCCACCAGCCGGGCCGTCCAGGCGGCGGTCACGACGAGGGCCGCGCACGCCAGGGCGCCGACGACCCGGATGAACAGCGGACCGCCGATCTCGTCGGAGATCTTGAAGATCGCGATCAGCAGCGGGGGCCGGTCGACGAAGAACGCGCCGTACACGCTGTCGGGCATCGGGTCCCAGGAGCGGGCGACGAGCAGGAAGCCCGCCTCGTCGGCCCGGATCGGCCGGGTCAGGCCGGGCAGCCGGAGCAGGAACGCCGCCAGGGCGGCGATGGCGACGGTGTGCCGCGAGTCGACCCATCCCGCGATCCGCCGGCCGGCGTCGACGAAGGGGGAGCCGCTGCGCATGGCGGACACCTTCTCAGACACCCCTCCACGGGATTTGTTGCACGTGGGTAACAGGCCGGACGTCGACCGGCAACGTCGCGGAGCCAGCGTGAGGACCATGTTGTGGAGAGTGCGTACGACGCTGCCCGATCGGCCTGGAGCGCTCGCCGTCCTCGCCCAGCACTGCGGGGCGGCCGGGGTGAACATCCTGGGCCTGCAGATCTTCCCGGACGCCGAGAGCGTCACCGACGAGCTGGTGCTGCGCACCCCGTCCGGCTGGGGCGTCGACGACCTCGCCCGGCTGGTCATCGGCGCGGGCGGACTCGCGGTGAGCGCCGCGCCGTGCACCGAGGCGGCCCTCGCCGACCAGCCGACCCGCTACGTCCAGGCGGCGCGGACGATCCTGGCGCAGCCGGAGTCGTTCCCCGAGATCGTCGCGCAGCTCTTCGACGCCGAGTCCGAGCCGCCCACCGGCGAGGGGCCGGCGCACGACGTGATGGAGCTCGTCGTCGGGGACGTCGAGGTGCAGGTACGGCGCCCCGCCGCGTTCACGCCGACCGAGCACGCCCGCGGTGCCGCGCTCGCCGACCTGGTCAGCGACGTGCTCCAGCGCAGCAAGGAGTCGGCCGCGATCGGCTCGAGCACCGGCAGCCGGCGGCTCGGCGCCGGGCGGTCCCCGTCGTACCTCGCGGCCGGCGACTCGGTCTCCGCCGTCGTCGGCGACCTCGTCGTCGGACTCGCGACCGTCCAGCAGCCGCAGCCCGACGAGCCGGACGTGCGCTCGGTCGTGCTCCGGGTCGACCCGACCTGGCAGCGCCAGGGGATCGGCACCCGGCTGCTGGTCGACGCCGCCAGGCTGGCGCACGGACTGGGTGCCGCCGAGATCCTGCTGACCACCCGCTCGGACAACCGCGCGGTCCTCCCGATGGTGCTCGCCGCCGGCCTGCGCGGCCGGATCCGGATGGCCGCCGACGTCCTGACCGTGCGGGTGCCGGTGCGGGGGCTGCGGCTGGTGGAGTGAGGCGGATCGGTGGGCCGGCTCTGCGGGCTCATCACGGTATGCAGACGAGCCTGCGGTTCCCACGGTGGGTACGCCGTGGGAGGCGAGAACTGGTCGGCATACCGTGATGAACCTGAGGCACTCGCGACGCCCCCACTGAGCCGCAGGCCACACGTACGGCGGCGCTCGGACCCGCCGTACGCCGGTAGGCTGTCGGGGTGGAGCTCCCCGACAAGTTCGCTGCCCTCGGTCTCACCTACGACGACGTCCTGCTGCTGCCCGGGCACTCCGATCTGGCGCCCGCGGACATCGACCTGACCTCGCGACTGACCCGCGAGATCTCGCTGAAGGTGCCGCTGGTGAGCGCCGCGATGGACACCGTGACCGAGTCGCGGATGGCGATCGCGATGGCCCGCCAGGGCGGCCTGGGCGTGCTGCACCGCAACCTGTCGATCGAGGACCAGGCCTACCAGGTCGACCTGGTGAAGCGGACCCAGACGGGGATCATCTCCAACCCGGTCACCATCGGCCCCGACGCGACGCTCGAGCAGCTCGACCAGCTGGCGGGGGAGTACCGCATCTCCGGCTTCCCGGTCGTCGACACCGAGGGTCGCCTGATCGGCATCATCACCAACCGCGACCTGCGCTTCACGCCGGTCGCCGAGTGGGCGACCACCAAGGTCGACGAGGTGATGACGCCGATGCCGCTGATCACCGGCCCGGCCGACATCAGCCGCGAGGACGCCACCCTGCTGCTGCGCCAGCACAAGCGCGAGCGGCTGCCGCTGGTCGACGACCAGGGCCGCCTCGTCGGGCTGATCACGGTGAAGGACTTCGTGAAGTCCGAGCAGTTCCCGCTGGCCTCCAACGACGGCGCCGGCCGGCTGATGGTCGGCGCGGCGATCGGCTACTTCGGCGACGCCTGGGAGCGCGCCACCACCCTGATCGAGGCGGGCGTCGACGTCCTCGTCGCCGACACCGCCCACGGCCACGTCACCCTGCTCCTCGACATGGTCCGGCGCCTGAAGTCCGACCCGGCCACCAAGCACGTCCAGGTCATCGGCGGCAACGTCGCCACCCGCGACGGTGCGCAGGCGTTCGTCGACGCCGGCGCGGACGCCGTCAAGGTCGGCGTCGGCCCCGGCTCCATCTGTACGACGCGCGTCGTGACCGGCGTCGGCGCTCCCCAGGTGACGGCCGTCTACGAGGCGTCCCTCGCGTGCAAGCCGGCCGGCGTACCCGTGATCGCCGACGGCGGCCTGAAGTACTCCGGCGAGATCGCCAAGGCGCTGGTCGCCGGCGCCGACACCGTGATGGTCGGGTCGCTCCTGGCCGGCTGCGAGGAGTCGCCGGGCGACCTGATCTTCGTCAACGGCAAGCAGTTCAAGGCCTACCGCGGCATGGGCTCGCTGGGCGCGATGTCGAGCCGCGGCAAGAAGTCGTACTCCAAGGACCGCTACTTCCAGGCCGAGGTCACGAGCGACGACCAGCTGGTGCCCGAGGGCATCGAGGGCCAGGTCGCCTACCGCGGCCCGCTCTCCGCCGTCGCCCGCCAGCTGATCGGCGGCCTCAACCAGTCGATGTTCTACGTCGGCGCGGCCACCGTCCCGGAGCTGCAGGAGAAGGGCCGCTTCGTGCGGATCACCCAGGCCTCCCTGCAGGAGAGCCACCCGCACGGCGTGCAGATGACCGTCGAGGCGCCCAACTACAGCGGGCGGTAGCCACCCGGGTCATCCCGCGGCGGGAGCGGCGATCCCTCCCGGCGCCCGGAGGTCCTCGGCGACGACGTCCCAGTCCGTGCTCCCCGGCCACCGCTCGAGTGCCCGGGCCGAGGTGGCCCGCACCAGCTCCGCCTGGGCCGGAGGGATGCCGGCCTCGCGGCTGGAGGCGACGATGGTCTCCAGGAACGCCAGGCACATGTCGAGGCGTGCCTCGCCCGTGGCGTACGTGCGGAGCTCGACGCTCGCCGTGAGGCCGGGCAGCGAGTCCCGGAGCGTCTCGACGACGGCCTGCGCGTAGGGCAGGAAGCGCCCGGGGTCGATCCCGTGGGCGCTCGCGAGCGTGGTGGCGTGCAGGTGGGCGTACATGCCGGTGAAGAAGATGTCGAGCATCGCCAGGTCGAGCGTGGCCGGAACCGCGTGGTTCGAGCCGGTGAGGTCGCTCGTCCCGCCGAGCCCGTCCCCGAGGACGGTCAGCTCGGCCAGGTCCTCGGACGCGCCGGCGTACAGGACCAGGCAGGAGTCGGTGCCGACGACGGGCGTCGGGACCATCACGGCTCCGGTGACGTAGCGGACGCCGAGCCGGCCCGCGAGGGCAGCGGTCTCGACGGTGGCGTCGGGCGTCCCCGTCGAGACGTTGACGACGACCTGTTCCCGCAGGGCGGGCGCGATCTGCCGCAGCACGCGGCGCGCGGCGTCGTGGTCGCGCACGCAGATCACCACGAGGTCGGCCGCGTCGGCGGCGGCCTCGGGGCTCCGGGCCATCTCGAGCTGAGCGGTGTCGTCGAGACCGAGGTCGGCGGCGCGGCGCGGTGTCCGGTTCCAGGCGACGACGCGGGTGCCGGCCCGGGCGCAGGAGCGGGCGATCGCCGTACCCATGGCGCCGAGGCCGAGGACGGCGATCGTCGGGGTCGAGGGGCTGTTCGTCATGCCTACGATGGTCGAGTGCCGGGAGGTCCCGGTCCAGTACGCACTTCGGTGTGCGTGCTGACCCCCAGGTGAGCGAGGTCGCCATGGAGAAGCCCGCCCCCGAGTGCGGCGTGAACGTCGTCATGGGGCTGATCGGGTCCAAGTGGAAGCCGACCATCCTGTGGTGCCTCTCGGAGGGCGAGCACCGCTTCGCCGAGCTGCGCCGTGCGGTCGGCGGGATCTCCGAGAAGGTCCTCGCCGCCCAGCTGCGCGAGCTGGAGCGCGACGGGCTGGTCGTGCGCGAGGCCCACGAGGGCTTCCCCCTCCGGGTGGACTACCGGCTCAGCGAGCGCGGGGCGGAGCTCGACGATCTCCTCGACCCGATCGCCGCCTGGGGCGACCGCTACCGCGGCGTCGGCGCGGCCCGGTAGCACCTGACGACCCTCCCGGTCGGTGGGCCGTGAAAGACTCGCGCCCGTGACCGACATCGAGATCGGCCGGGCCAAGCGGGCTCGCCGCGCGTACTCCTTCGACGACATCGCCATCGTTCCCTCGCGGCGCACCCGCGACCCGGAGGAGGTCAGCGTCGCCTGGCAGATCGACGCCTACCGCTTCGACCTCCCGGTGCTGGCCGCGCCGATGGACTCGGTGATGTCGCCGGCGACCGCCATCGCGCTGGGACGGTACGGCGGCCTCGGCGTGCTCAACCTCGAGGGGCTGTGGACCCGGTACGAGGACCCGACCGGCCTGCTGGAGGAGGTCGCCGGACTGCGCGGCGCCCAGGCGACCGCCCGGCTCCAGGAGATCTACACCGAGCCGGTCAAGGCCGAGCTGATCACCGAGCGGCTGCGCGAGGTGCGCGACGCCGGCGTGACCGTCGCCGGGTCGCTCTCGCCGCAGCGCACCAAGGAGTTCGCGAAGGCCGTCGTCGACGCTGGCGTCGACATGTTCGTCATCCGCGGCACCACGGTCAGCGCCGAGCACGTCTCCTCCCAGGCCGAGCCGCTGAACCTCAAGGAGTTCATCTACGAGCTCGACGTGCCGGTCGTCGTCGGCGGCTGCGCCACCCACCAGGCCGCCCTGCACCTGATGCGCACCGGCGCGGCCGGCGTACTCGTCGGCTTCGGCGGCGGCGCCGCCCACACCACCCGCACGGTGCTCGGCGTCGCGGTGCCGATGGCCTCCGCGGTGGCCGACGTCGCCGCCGCCCGCCGCGACTACCTCGACGAGTCCGGCGGCCGCTACGTCCACGTCATCGCCGACGGCTCGATCGGCAAGTCCGGCGACCTCGCGAAGGCGATCGCCTGCGGCGCCGACGCGGTGATGGTCGGCTCGCCGTTCGCGCGGGCCACGGACGCCCCCGGCCGCGGCTTCCACTGGGGCACCGAGGCCCACCACGCCGACCTGCCGCGTGGGCAGCGGGTGGAGTTCGAGACGGTCGGCACCTTCGAGGAGATCCTCTTCGGTCCCTCCCGGGTCGCCGACGGCACCATGAACCTGATCGGTGCGCTGAAGCGCTCGATGGCCACCACCGGCTACACCGAGCTCAAGGAGTTCCAGCGGGTCGAGGTCGTCGTCGAGTGAGCCCCGCGTGATCGTCGCCGCGGGTCAGGCGGTCGCGCGGGCCGGCGACTTCGCCGCGAACGTCGCGACCGCGGCCCGGCTCACCGCGCTCGCGGGCAGCCAGTACGTCGAGCTGCTGGTGCTGCCCGAGGCGTTCCTGACCGGGTACGACGCCGCGGTGTTCGCCGGTCCGCTGCCCGCCCCGGCCGACCTCGAAGGGCCGCTGCTCGACCCGCTGCGGGAGGCGGCCGCGGGCACGACCGTCGTGCTCGGTACGGCGCTGGACCGCGGCCCGCGTCGTACCCTCTCGTCGGTGGTGGTCCGCCCCGACGGCCGGACCGACGCGGTGTACGACAAGCAGCACCTCGACGGCCCCGAGAAGGACCTGTTCACCCCGGGCGAGGACGGCGCCTCGATCGTCGTCGGCGGCCTGGAGCTGGGCCTCAGCATCTGCTACGACGGCAGCTTCCCCGAGCACGCCCGCGCCGCGGCCGACGACGGCGCGGTCGCCTACCTGAACTCGATGGCGTACTTCCCCGGCGGCGCGCACCGCCGCGACCTCTACTACGCGGCCCGCGCGCTCGACAACGGCTTCTACGTCGTCGTCTCCGGTCTCACCGGCCCCTGCGGCGCGTCCTCGTTCATCGGCGGCTCCGCGGTCTACGACCCCGAGGGCCGCCCGCTCGTCCGGCTCGGCGAGGAGGAGGGCCTGGCCGTCGCCGAGCTCGACCCGGCCCTGGTCGCCGCCACCCGCGCCCGGCACACCATGCACCACGACCACCGAGCGTCTTTGGGCCGGCGCGTCCGTCGATAGTCCCTGACGTTCGGCACCGGTGGACGCTGGCGGATTCAGCTGGTCGAAGCAACACCGACTGATGGAGGTGTTGTGGTGCCGAGGAAGCGTGTGCCGGACGTGGTCCGGTCGAGGTTCTTCGATCTGGTGTGTGCGGGGTCGTCGTTGGCAGCGG
>Ga0335075_10015579_pt1 | contig 11385 bp, 9 predicted proteins | sample Lox_Sample_24_FD_206723 | JGI IMG/M metagenome (GOLD analysis project Ga0335075, IMG submission 206723) | Soil microbial communities from Loxahatchee National Wildlife Refuge, Florida, United States - Lox_Sample_2.4 | ecosystem: Environmental > Terrestrial > Soil > Wetlands | place: USA: Florida...
TGGCCAGCGTCGCGGCCGTCCGCAGGGCCGCGACCGCGCCGGGCGAGCAGTCCCAGCCCACCAGGATCCTGTGCAGCGGCGAGAGGTTCATCGGGGGCCTCCGCTCCTGTTCAAGCCGATCGGAACGCAGAAGCCGTCAGCGGGAACACCCGCGGTTCCGGTGCCGGAAGCCCCCGCGATGCCGGACCGTGGCGAGCCTCATCGCCAGTGCCGCCATTGTCGGCCCACTGGCGGCAGCCCGCAAGGCGGATCTCATGCTCTGGTAGGCCAGTACACCAGAGTGAATCCAGATGATCCCCTGAAGTGGAGGCGCAGGCCGTCCGCGCGCCACAGGGTGTTACACCGGTCACGCATACGGGACCGTGACCTCGCGGCGGTCGGCGAAGGTTTCCTGGTACAGGTCCTCGCCGTAGCTGGTGGGCAACGGTGCGCCCTCGCGGAGCCGGTAGGTGCGGCTGCCGTCAGGCTCCCGCCCCGCGCGCAGGAACAGGACGCGCTCTCCGCCACTTGTGCGAACGCCTTCCGCCAGGTCGTACATGTGCGTGACGAACACGATCCTGACGCCCGCCTCGGTCAGGGCGCGGATGACCTCGCGGGCGAGCTGGGAGCCTTCGCGCTCGTTGGTCGAGGCGAAGGACTCGTTGCACAGCAGCATGCCGCCGGGGGCGATCCAGTCCGCGATCGCGCTCATGCGGTCCAGTTCCTCGTCGAGCTTGCCGCGTTCCATCATGGCGTCCTCCTCGCGCTTGTAATGCGTGAAGATCCCCGAGCAGACGCTGCCGGACATCTCCTCGGCGGGCGCGAACATGCCCGCCTGCAGCATCAGCTGCGCCTGGCCGACGGAACGCAGCAGGGTCGACTTGCCGCCCGAGTTCGCGCCGGTGATCATAATCAGCTGCTTGCCGTCGGCGGCTACATCGTTGCCGGTGACCGGGGTGTCCAGGGTGAGCGCGAGGCTGACGTCGTACAGGCCGCGGACGGCGAGCCGGTCCGAGCGCGCGGCGCCCGGGACGGGGTCGCACACCGGCTGGCCCTTGGCGAGCAGCCGCTCGCGCAGGTTCAGGCAGCCGAGATAGAAGGCGAGCTCGGCGCGCAGCAGCCGGAAGAAGTCCTTGATGTGGTCGGCGGACTGGGCAAGCGAGTTCGCTGTGTCGTTGACAGCGCGGCTCGCCAGCTCCGACAGCGCGCGTGCCCCAGCCTCGTCCCGCTCCGGGATGGAAAAGCTGTAGGACCCCCGGCTTCGGCCCGGCAGCCGGTCCCGCCAGCCCCGGACCGGCGGGTGGCGGCGCAGCACGTAGCCGGTGCCCTTGCCGCCCTTTCCGAGCTTCGCGCTCATCAGCGTGCCGCGCTTGAGTCCGAGTTCGGTCAGCCGCTCCTCTACTTCTGCGAAATACTCGTCGGTGAGCTCGCTGGCGAGCAGCGCGAAGAACCGGGTGAACCCCTCGGAACGGAAGTCGGCCGCGTGCTTCGCACCCAGTCCGGCCAGGCGGTGCAGCACCACCGCGTACAGCTCCATGACCTGCCGGGACCGGTGCAGGATCGTGTCCGGGGTGGCGCGGAACAAGAAGCCCCACACCTGCCGTTCGGCGCCGATCGCCTCGACCACGAGGTCATACAGGTCCCGTACGACGCCGGGATTGGCGACGCAGTCGGCGAGCACGTGCTGGCGGTAGACGATCTCCGCCGGACTGGCCAGCGCCGAGTGCAGCCCCACCCGGGCGACCCCGGACAGGAACTCGTCGCCGTCTGCCATGGCGCCGAGCAGTATGCCGAGCTCGAGGTCGGCAGCCAAGTCGGGCTCGTTGACCGGCAGCGCGGCGTCCGGATCGAAGTCGCGGTCGGCGTACATCAGGTGAACCTTCACGACCTGCCTCCCGGCGCGAGCTCAAGGCGCTGTGTCAGCTGCGGGTAGGTCAGCCGGTACTTGCGCGCTATCGCGGTGGCGTAGGCGAGGCCGTCCGCGGGCTTGCGGACGATCTTGTAGGTGCGCTCCGCCGGGTCGTCCGGGTTGACGGTGCCGACCATGGACACGCAGGCCGGAGTGCTGCAGCTGAGCTCGTCGACGAACGTGACGTACACGCCGAGCAGGCCGAGCCCGGTCATCCGGGCGAGGACCCGCTCGCCGATGAAGATGGCGTCCCGCAACGTGGTGGAGGCGAACGATTCGTTCATCACCAACAGGCTGCTGTCGGTGGCCGCCGCGAGCGCGTCGCGGATGCGGACAAGCTCGTCCGCGAGCTTTCCGCGCAGCGTGGCCAGGTCTTCCTCCCGCTCGAAGTGGGTGAAGATCCGGTCGGGCAGGAAGAGCCGCGCGCTGCCGGCCGGGACCGGGTAGCCGAGGCTGGCCAGGTAATGCAGCTGGCCGACCATCCGCGCGAACGTCGTCTTACCGCCGTGGTTCGGGCCGGTGACCACGATGATCCGTTCCTCTCCGGTTAGCCGGAAGTCGTTGCTTACCACGGCCTCGGACCGGGGCACGAGCTTCGCGGCGAGCGCGAGGTCGAAGGCCGCCGCCACGTCGGTCCCCTTGTCCTCGGCCGACACGCGGGGGTAGCAGAACGCGAGCCCCGCCGTCTTCATCGGCACGATGAAATCAAGGTAGCCGAGGTAGAACTGGGCCTCACGGTCGAAGCTGACGATGTTCTCGTCTTGGAACCCGGCATGCCGCGCGCAGAAGGCGTCGAGCGCGGCGAACTCGGCGGTGAACAGCCGGGCGACCCGGTCGGCGATCCACTCCTCCACGTGGTTCATCTCGGGCCAGTTCGTGAACTTGCCCCGGTAGTCCTTGACCGCTCCGCGGGCGAACTTCGCGAACGTCGCCACGACGTCGGCGCTGAAGTCCGGCTCGCCCTCATACCGGGCCACAGTGACCCGGGGACCCTTGATGTTGACGCCGTATGCTACGTCATCCAGGGCGCTGGCGACGTCCGCCGCCTCACTGGCGAGGCCGGTGAACGCGGCCGAGATGGCGTAGCGGCTGAGATAGTCGCGGAACGCGGCGAGTGCACGGGAGGCAAGTTGCGCCTCTTCGAGCGCTCCGGCCAGCGCGCTGACCGCTGCGCAGTAGCCCCGGGCGGCGCCGAGGAACCAGCACTCCTTCTGGTACCGGTAGCGAAGCTTGCGCGCCTGTTCCAGGTCGTCCTGTACTGACCGCATCCGCTCCGCGAACTTCGTGACGGCGTCGAAGACGTCCCGGTCCTCTAGGTCCCGGAGCACCTCGTGCCGGTACTCCACCGCGTCCGCGTCTCGCAGCGGCATCCGGAAGAAGGGCGCCAGCTCGTACTGCTCCCGGCCTGCTGCCACGCCCGCGAACACCTGATCGAGGTTGAGGTCGGCGAAGGAGGATGGCTCCGGTCGGTCATCAACCGCTACCGGCTGGCCGAACAGGATACTGATAATCGCCATGACAAGCTCACCCGTGCCTCCACCGAATCATCGACCCGGCAGAAGCCATCAGCCGTCGCGGCGGTTACAGGTGGGCTTCATCACCTTTGCTTCCGATGCTACCCGGTCCCGATACGTCTCAGCTCAGGGGAAAGCAGGGCCGCAATCCTGGTGCACGGCCAGGCGGCGCGTCGTCGTTCGGTTTCCTCGGGGGACTCATCCATGACCGCGTAGTAGTCGTCCGGCCCCGCCCAGCGCGGGCACTGAGCGTACAGCGGGCACCGGCTGCGCGGCGGCTTGCCGGTGGCCGCGCAGCCGGGGCGGCGGCCGGAGCGAAAGGCGATCAGCGCTCGCCATAGCAGCAGAACTTCTTCTTCGCTAACCTTCGCCACATCGGTCACCCGCCGTCGATAGCCCTCGTTGACCTGCGGCGCGACAGGGCCGCGAGGAGCCCCCGGGTGACCAGCGCTATCGGACTCAGCTGCGTCAGCACCGCACCGATTAGAATCATGGCCGGGATGCCGAGCACCACGCCGGCCCACAGAAGCGCGATGCCGGCGAGCAAGCCGGCGATCATCGCGCACGCCCAGACGGCCCTCCGGCTGGATTCCCTCAGGTCGCGCTCGATCTCGCTGAGAATGCGCAGCTCACGCGCAGACAGGGGCATGGACCACCATCCCTAAATGGCAACTCACCAAATAGGGACCATCAGCGGGCGCTTCCGCGATTGGGGTGAGTCCCATCACCCTGCGCTTGGAGCTTATCAGGCAAGGCAGGCGCCCGGCCGCCGTAGAATTGGTGATGACGGCGATGGAGCTCGCCGGATTCGCCCCTCGTGGCTGATGGCTCCTGCTGACTGCCTTGCGGCCAGAGCGTAGGAGGGGCTTGAGAGGTGAACGAGCTAAACGTCGCCGGTGCTTCGCGGCAGCGGTTCCCCAGCTTGCTGTTCGAGGAGGAACCGCGAGCCTGGACGCCGACAGTAGCCGAGGCCGACCCTTCCTTCGCGCGGGATCTGAACCTCGACCAGATTGTCCAGGCGATCGCGGCCGACCGCGAGCAGCGCGCCCTCATCACGAGCGTCTTGTACAGCCCGCTGCGGGATGCGGCCGCGGTGGAGTACCGCCAGGAGGTGTTCCGCGACCTTGAGGATGCCGTCCAGTTGGCCGCCGCCCGGGATTTTGCCGACGGGATGTCTGAGGTAGCCGGCCAGGTGCGTCAGCTGGCGCACATGGAGTACCGCTACCAGCGGGAGGGCTGGCTCCTCGACGCGGCGTTCCGCTATTGCGAGACGGTGCGGTCGTACGCGGGACAGCTGACAGCGGCGCGGGTAAGCTCCCGCGCTCTCGCGGCCTTCCGTGACTACCTCGCTGGCTACGTCTCCTCCCCCGCGTTCACCGCGCTGGCCGACGACACCAGGGAGCGCAAGGCCGCGCTTAGCCGGATCCGCTATAACACGCGAATCCACGGCGGCCGGGTCGATGTCAGCCGGTACGAGGGCGAGGCCGATTACAGCTCCGTCGTGCTCAAGACCTTCGAGCGCTTCGCGCAGGACGCGCCCAAGGACTACCGGATTCAGTACCGGGGCTGGCCCGGCATGAACCACATCGCCGCCGAGATCGCGGCGATCGTCGCGAGGCTCTTCCCCGAGGAGTTCGCCGATCTGGCGGAGTACTGCCGCCGGCACGCCGCGTTCCTCGACGACGGGGTCCGGCGGGCCGCAGCGGAACTCCAGTTCTACCTGGCGTACGTGGAGTACACCGGGCCGCTTCGGCAGGCGGGGCTGAGCTTCTGCCAGCCCCGGGTGTCGGCCAGCACAAAAGAGGTCAGCGCCGTGGACACCTTCGACCTGGCCCTGGCACACAAGCTCGTCGCCAAGCACAAGCCGGTGATCACCAACGATTTCCGCCTGGCGGACGGGGAGCGCGCGCTCGTGGTAACGGGCCCGAACCAGGGCGGGAAAACCACCTTCGCGCGAACCTTCGGCCAGCTGCATCACCTAGCGGGCACCGGCTGCCCGGTGCCGGGCAGTGCCGCCTGCCTGTTCCTGCCCGACCGCGTCTTCACCCACTTCGAGCGGGTGGAGGATCTCGCCCGGATGAGCGGGAAGCTGGAAGACGACCTGGTCCGCGTAGGCGAGATCCTCCAGCAGGCCACCCCGGCCAGCGTCATCGTCCTGAACGAGACGTTCGCCTCCACCACCCTGCACGACGCCCGCTTCCTGGGCACGAAACTGCTGACCAAGGTGCTGCGACTTGACGCCCTGTGCGTCTACGTCACCTTCGTGGACGAACTGGCCGCCCTCGGCGGTCAAGTCGTCAGCATGATGAGCACCGTCGTCGCCGAGAACCCGGCCGAGCGCACGTTCAAGGTCATCAGGAAGCCCGCCGACGGCCTCGCCTATGCGCTGGCCATCGCCGAGAAATACGACCTCAGTTACGAGCGGCTGCGGGAAAGGCTCACCCAATGAAGGCCCATCTCCTGCACCGGGACCAGGACTTCGACTTCACCGCCGGCCGGCCGGCCGGCCACGAAGACCTGATCCAGGACCTAGAGCTCAGTGCGCTGCTGCGGGCGATGGCCTCCGATGACAAGTTCATCTACGGAGTGTCAGAGAAGGTGCTGCTCGGCTGCCTCACTGATCCGGAAGCCATCCGCTACCGCCAGCAGGTGCTGGCCGACTGCCTCGCATGGCCCTCGGTCATCCGGGAGATGTACGCGATCGCGACGGCCGCGCTGGCAGACAGAGGGCATGTCTGGGGTGTCTACGGCGGGAACTACCAGACACCGTCCTCCAACCTCTACGGTGCGGTCTCGCACCTTGAGTCTTACACCGCACGGCTGCGGCAGCTGCGGAAGATCGCCGACGAGCACTCGGCGGCCTTCCGCTCCGACGGCATGACCGCACTGCTCGCCATGCTGCGGCGCGAGCTTGACGACGATTACTTCGCGGAGGTCACCACCCGCTTGAAGGAGCTGCGTTTCCGGTCCGGAGAACTCATCAGCGCCGAACTCGACCGGAACAACAGCGGTATCAATTTCGTGCTGCGTGGCCCTGGCGCCGGCCGGCGCCCGTGGCGGGACCGGCTCGGGATCGGGCCGCGGTCTTCCTATTCGTTCACCCTGGATCCCCGCGACGAGGCCGGCGGCCAGATCCTGAGCGACCTCACCAGCCGGGGTATCAACCTCGTCGCCAACGCGGCCGCCCAGTCCGCGGACCACCTCGGAAGCTTCTTCACCATGCTGCGCGGGGAACTCGGGTTCTACGCCGGCTGCCTCAACCTCTGGGATGAACTGTCGGCGAAGGGGGTGCCGGTCACGGTCCCCGAACCGGCCGCGGCGTCGTCGCCCATGTTCTCGTGCTCCGATCTCCGCGACACATGCCTGGAACTCCGGTCACCCGGCCCGGTCACCGGCAACGATGTGATAGCAGACGGCAAGCCGCTGGTCGTCATCACTGGCGCCAACTCGGGGGGAAAGTCGACCTTCCTGCGCAGCGTCGGCGTGGCGCAGCTCATGATGCAATGCGGGCTGTTCGTCACCGCCGGTTCCTTCACCGCGCGCGTTGCGAGCGGGATCTTCACCCATTTCATCCGGGAAGAGGATCCCGGCATGACGAGCGGACGGCTCGACGACGAGCTCTGGCGGATGAGCGCCATCGCCGACCATCTCGGCCCGCACTGCCTCGTGCTGTTCAACGAGTCTTTCGCCGGTACCAACGAGCGTGAGGGCGCCGAGATCGGCTACCAGGTCGTCCGCGCCCTGCTAGAGGCGAAGATCACGGTCTTTTTCGTCACCCACCGGTATGAGCTCGCCGACCGCTTCCGCCGCGAGCAGCCGGCCAGCACGCTCTTCCTGCGCGCCGAGCGCCGGTCCGACGGTCAGCGGAATTACAGGCTCGCGGCGAAGGACCCCCTCCCCACCAGCTTCGGCGAGGACCTGTACTACCGACTTGGCGGCTGGCTGGAAGAAGACAAGTCAGGCAGCACGCTGGTAAGTGGGTGATTCACCACGGTCCGTTCGGGATAAAGGCGGCCGTTGAATTTTGAAATTACTCCTCGTCAAGCAGCCGGGCGCAGACGCCGAACAGGCGCAGGTCCGCTCCGATCGCCGCCTGCCGGTTGAACGACGCGGTGTCCCCGCGGGACAGCGAGTCCCAGCAGAGCTGATCGGCTAGGGCCAGTGCCCGGCTGGTCCCGGCCGCCAGCCAGGCGACCGGCTGCGTCTCCACCTGATAGCGAAGGCTGGCGACGTCGCGGGCGTGCACCTGACCCGCGGCCGCCTGCAGTCGCTCCAGCCGGGCCGACAGCTCGCCGACGAGGTCCTGCACGGTCATCGGGTGAGCTTGCGGTAGGCGACGCGGTGCGGGCGGGCCGGCTCGGCGCCCAGCCGGGCGGCCCTGTTCTGCTCGTAAGCGGCGAAGTTGCCCTCGAACCAGAACCAGTCCGCGCCGCCTTCCCAGGCCAGGATGTGGGTCGCGACCCGGTCCAGGAACCACCGGTCATGGCTGGTGATGACCGCGCAGCCGGGGAACTCGAGGAGGGCGTTCTCCAGTGATGCCAGCGTTTCGGTGTCAAGGTCGTTGGCGGGCTCATCGAGCAGCAGCAGGTTCCCGCCCTGCCGGAGGGTCATGGCCAGGTTCAGCCGCCCGCGCTCGCCGCCAGACATCAGCCCGGCCGGCTTCTGCTGGTTAGTTCCCTTGAACCCGAAGGCTGCCGCGTAGGCACGGCTGGGGATCTCAGCCTCCCCCGCGCGCAGATACAGCTCTCCGCCGGAGATGACCTCCCACACGGTCTTACCCGGGTCGATCCCGGACCGCAGCTGGTCGGTGTAGGAGATCCGCACCGTCTCGCCGATCCTGATGGTCCCGGCATCCGGCTGTTCCTCCCCGGTGATCAATTTCAGCAGGATGGTCTTGCCGACCCCGTTCGGGCCAATGACGCCCACGATGCCGTTCGGCGGGAGCGAGAAGCTCAGGTCCTTGATGAGCACGCGGTCATCGAACCCTTTGACCAGGTGGTCCGCCTCCACCGCTAGGCCGCCAAGCCGCGGGCCCGGCGGGATCTGGATCTCCTCGAAGTCCAGCCTGGTCCGGGACTCGGCCTCGGCGGCCATCTGCTCGTACCGGTCAAGCCGGGCGCGGCTCTTGGCCTGCCGGGCGCGCGGGCTTGACCGGACCCACTCGAGCTCCGCTTGAAGACGGCGGCGCAGCTTCGCGTCCCGCTGCCCTTCGACCGTGAGCCGGGCGGCCTTGGTCTCCAGGTAGGTCGAGTAGTTTCCCTCGTAGGGATAGGCGTGGCCGCGGTCCAGCTCCAGGATCCAGCCCGCCACGTTGTCGAGGAAGTACCGGTCGTGGGTTACGGCCACGACAGTGCCCGGATAGCTGGCCAGGTGCTGTTCCAGCCACTGCCCGCTCTCGGCGTCCAGGTGGTTGGTTGGCTCGTCGAGCAGCAGCAGGTCCGGCTGGGACAGCAGCAGCTGGCACAGCGCCACTCGCCGCCGTTCCCCGCCCGACACGTTCGCCACCGGCGCGTCCGGAGGCGGGCAGCGCAGCGCGTCCATCGCCTGCTCCAGCCGGGCATCCAGGTCCCATGCGTCCCGGTGGTCCAGCTGCTCCTGCAGGCTGCCTACCTCCGCGAGCAGCTCGTCCGAGTAATCCTCGGCCAGCTTGGCGGCGGCCTCGTTGTACCGCTCGATCAGCGCCATGGTTTCCGCGACGCCGTCCTCGACGTTGCCGAGGACCGTCTTGCCGTCATCGAGCACCGGCTCCTGCGGCAAGATGCCCCGGGAGTAGCCCGGCATGAACAAAACCTCGCCATTGGAGGGCTGCTCGAGGCCCGCCATCATCGTCAGCAGCGTGGACTTGCCTGTCCCGTTCGGCCCGACCACGCCGATCTTCGCGCCGGGCAGGAACGCCAGCGTGACGTCGTCGAGCACGACCTTGCCGTCATAGGCCTTCCGGACCCGGCTGAGCGCCAGGATCTGCTTCATCCGCCCATGCCTCCCTGTCACCCAGGGACCGTTGGCACGAGCGCGTTTGCGGCGAGCCCCTCCGCCGTTCCCCAGATTACCTGACCCTGCCAGCGGCGCGTTGTCACCCGCCGCACAGCCTGCTACCGTCTGCTGGCAGAGGTGATGGGACCCGCCTGAAACCGCGGTTCGGCCGCTGACGGTCCCTAGTCGCGTGACGATTAGGGAGCGTTAGCATGCCGGCTGCCACCCCAATCCCGCGCGGCCCGACCCTGCTCACCTTGTACACCGCGACGGACCTGTTGGTCGCGCCTGGCTGCCCGGTGTGCCGCTACGCCGGTGAGGCCGCCGACCGGTACCTGGCCTGGTTCGCGCTCGAGGGCCACGCGGACACCGTGACCGTCACCCGGCTGTGCGCATCGCTGGGGATGTGCCCCCGTCACACTCGCGGGCTGATGAGCCAGCCCGGTGCCGCCCGCAGGCTCACCGCCCTCTATCGGTACCTGACACGGGCGGCCCGGGACCGCCTCGCCGGCCGGGCTGCGCGGCTCGACGGCTGCCCCGGCTGCGAGCATGACGACGGTGCCGCCGCGCGGGCGCTGGATACCCTGCTCGACGGCCTAGCCGACGGCCAGGTCCGGGACCGCTGCCGTCAGCTTGGCGGCTTGTGCCTCCCGCACCTGCGTGCGGCCTCGGTGCGAGGGGATCACCGGATCCTCAGCTGGCTGGCACAGACAATGACGGCCGCTGTCGGCGCCGGCCCGGCGGGCCCCCACTGGCTGGCCGGGACCGGCCACGACGCCGATACGCGGGCCGTCCTGCGCGGCGCCCTGCCGGTCGCCGTGCCGCCCGGCTCGGGCGCGTGCGCCGCCTGCCTGGCTGCAGGACGCGGCGAACATGCCCGCCTGGCGCGGATCGCCGGCAGCGGCGGCCAGCACCAGTCCGATGCCAGCGTGCTGCTATGCGCCGGCCATCTCAGCGACCTGATCATCCTGGCGGGCCAGTCCGCCGCTCCGCCGCTTCTCGCCTGGCAGGCCAGCAGCCTAGCCGCCACCCTGCCCCGGCCTGGGCAATCACCGGGCCGCCCGACTGGCTGGCTACGCTTCCGTCGCGGCGGCGCTGGCCCTGGTCCCTGCCCCGTCTGCCTAGAGGCCGTGGCCGCGGCTCAGCGGGCCATTGATGACCTGCGCGCATGGCTGCGGGCCGGGCCGCCCGATGCCGACCACGGCGTCCCCTTGTGTGTCCGGCACCTGCTGAGCCTTAAGGCAGCCGACCCGTGGGCAGGCCAGGTGACAGCGGCGGGCGCGATCGACCGCGCCGACCTGCTGATCGCGGAGCTTGATCGTGCGTTCACCAACAGCACCTGGGCGCACCGCCACGAGGCCAGGGGGCCGGAGACGACGGCGTGGCGGCGGGCCGCCGCCTTCCTCGACGGAGGCGTGTTCTGCGGGTGTCCGCCCCGCCGCACATGACGCGCAGCCCGCGTATCCTGAAATCAGGCGGAGGGGCTCGCCCTAATTGCGTCGTGCCAACGGTCCCTGGTTGACAGGGGAAGGCACGTATGGACGAGAACTCTCTTGAGGCTGTTCGCGAGGCCGAGCGGATCATCTGGGCGGCGGGCTGGCGCTTCCAAGAGGAGGCGGTACTCGCCCGGCTGGCAGGGACCGTGGGCTTGGCTCGCGCCCGGTTTGAACCGCGCTCGGAGAGCCTCCAGCTCGTCGCCTTCGACGGCGAGCACCTCACGTGCGCCGGGAGGCGGATCCTGGCAACGGCAGCAGTGGGTGGCCGTGCTGAAGCATAGGGCGCGCCGCATCGGCACCTATCCGACCGCTGCCACGGCGGCCGAGGCACTCGCCCGCGCCTGCGGCAGGAAGGTGGAGAGGTCCGGCTGATGCGGAAAGACGATGAGTTGTACCTCGACACGCGATTTTACGGGATCGGCAGGGCCGCGCGCATCGCCGCGATGCGCGCGGCGGATGAACTGCGGTCCCGCGGGATAGCGGCAGTCGCTCTGTTCAAGCCCGAGTTCGGCGG
>Ga0335075_10015580_pt1 | contig 11385 bp, 10 predicted proteins | sample Lox_Sample_24_FD_206723 | JGI IMG/M metagenome (GOLD analysis project Ga0335075, IMG submission 206723) | Soil microbial communities from Loxahatchee National Wildlife Refuge, Florida, United States - Lox_Sample_2.4 | ecosystem: Environmental > Terrestrial > Soil > Wetlands | place: USA...
CACGACCGGCGCACTCTTGGCTGACCGCGCCGCCATCCAAACTGCCGCCACCGCCACCGCCACCGTGGCCGTCGAGAGTCTCGATCTGGTCTCCCCGGTCACCGCGCCGTGCCGGGTGGTGGCGCAGATGACCAACTACATCTCCCACGTCACCGACGCCGGGATGGACCCGACAACCATTCCGCTGACGTTTTTCCGCAAGTCCTCGGCCTCGATCGCCGGGCCTCACGCCGACGTCGTCAAACCAGCGCATATCCGGCTGCTGGACTACGAGGTGGAGATCGGTCTGGTCATCGGCCGCGACATTCCGGTGGGCACCACCCTCACCGACGCCGACCTGCCCGACTACGTCGCCGGGCTGGTGGTCACCAACGACGTGTCCGCCCGCGACATCCAGCTACCCCAAACCCAGTTCTACGAAGCCAAGTCCTATCCCAGCTTCACCCCGACAGGTCCCGCGCTGGTGCTGCTGGATGCCGAGGACTGGACCCGATTCGATCAGCTGCGGCTGCAGCTGCGCGTCAACGGTGAAGTGCGCCAAGACATGCCGGTCGGCGGCGACATGATCTACTCGCCGCTGCAGGCGTTGCAGTCGCTGGCCCGATTCCAAGATCTGGCCGCCGGCGACCTGATTTTGACCGGCACCCCGATCGGCACCGCGCTGAGCGCCCCACCCAAACCGATCGAGATCATCGGATCGCTATTGCCCCCGGCGATCAAGTGGAAGGCGTTCTTCAAACGCCAAGCCGCCAACCCCAAATACCTGCGCGACGGCGATGTCGTGCAAGCCAGCGTGGCCACCGACGACGGCGTCATCGACCTGGGCACCCAATCCAACACGGTGAGGTACGCATGAACCCTCGACTGTGGCCGCACTACGCCACGCCGGCCGACCTGGCGGCCATCGAAACCGTGCCGCTGTCCGAACGCGGCCTGCCCACCACCACCTACGCGATGCTGGTCCGAGCGGCCCGCCTGTTCGGCGAGCGCCCCGCGGTCTCGGTGCTGCCCGACGGCCAGCAATGGCGAAACCCGGTGCGCCGCAACTTCGCCGACCTGCTCGCCGATGTGCACCAGGCCGCCAATCTGCTGCACGGTCTGGGTGTTCGCCGCACCGATGCGGTCGCGATCATCGCCCCCAACTGCGGTGAATTGATCACCGCCACTTTGGCTGCGCAGCTGGCCGGCATCGCCGCCCCCATCAACGGCGCCCTGTCGGGCGGCCACATCGCCGACCTGGTCGCCCGGGCTGGGGCCCGGGTGCTGATCACCGCCGCCCCCGAACTCGACGAGAGCGCATGGAAAACCGCCGCCGAGCTGGTCTCCGCCGGAGCGATCGACACGGTGCTGCTGGTGCGCCCCACCGCGGCACCGCTCCCGACTGGTGCCGCACCGAGCCTGCCCGGCGCCACGGTCGACTACCTCACCGACCGCGCCGCGGCATATCCCGCCGACCACTACCGGGGTGCGCGCCCCGAGCCCGGTGATATGGCCGCGCTGTTTCACACCGGCGGCACCACCGGAGCCCCCAAACTCGCCGCCCACACCCACGCCAACGAAGTCACTGACGCCTGGATGATCGCGGCCACCACCGTGCTCGACGAGCGCGCGGTGGTGTTCGCCGCGCTGCCGCTGTTCCACGTCAACGCCCTGGTCGTCACCACGCTGGCGCCGATGCTGCGCGGCCAGCACACCGTGTGGGCCGGCCCGTTGGGTTACCGCGACATAACGCTGTACGCCAACTTCTGGAACATCGTCGAGCACTACCGGCTGGCCACCATGAGCGCGGTGCCCACCGTGTACTCCGTGCTGGCCCAGGTCCCCGTCGAGGCTGATATCTCCAGCATGAGAGTGGCCGTGGTCGGCGCGTCGGCGCTGCCCGCCGCGGTCCGCAAGGAATTCGAATCCCACACCGGCATCCCGCTGGTCGAGGGCTATGGGCTGACCGAGGCCACCTGCGCGAGCGCCCGCAGCTTCCCGCATCACCCGCGGCACGACTCGGTCGGCCAGCGCCTGCCCTACCAGAACATCAAAACCGTCCGCATCGACGACGACGGCACCTGGCACGACCTGCCCCGCGGCAGCGTCGGCACCCTGGTCATCAGCGGCCCGACCGTGTTCGGCGGCTACGTCACCGGCCGCACCGCCGACGGCTACACCCTCGACGGCAGGGCCAAGCTGGTCGGGGGGTGGCTCGACACCGGCGATCTGGCTTGGATCGACGACGACGACTTCATCCACCTGACCGGGCGGGCTAAAGACCTCATCATCCGCGGCGGCCACAACATCGATCCCGCCATCATCGAGGACGCGCTGCTGTCCCACAGCGACGTCACCGGGGCCGCCGCGGTCGGGCGCCCGGACGTGCACGCCGGCGAAGTGCCGGTCGCTTACGTGACGCTGCGTCCCGAGGCCACCGTCGACCCCGACACGTTACGGCGCTGGGCCGCCGAGCTGGTCGCTGAAGCCGCCGCCGCACCCAAGCAGATCAGCGTCATCGACGCGATCCCGGTCACCGCGGTGGGCAAGCCCTACAAGCTGCCGCTGCGCGCTGAGGCGGTGCGCGCCGCGGTCAGCGAAGCGCTCGCCGACATCAACGGCGTAGCAACGATTACGGCCGACACCGAAGACGGCACCACCGTCGTCACCGTCGCCACCGACCCCAGCGCAGACCACCGGGCCATCGAGGCCATCTTGGGCCGCTACACCCTCACCTACCGCATGACAGGACGCTGACAGATGACACCACCGCCCACCCGCACCATATCAATGCTGTCTCCGCTGACGCTGCGCAGCGACATCGCCCGCGAGGCCGCCACCACCTACTGGGCGACCACGCACGCCACCAAAGTCACCAAACTGCCGAACATCTGCGAATACAACCAGCGGTTGTTCTCGGCCACCGACCACGGATTCTGGCCGGCGAGCCCCACCGTGGGCACGATCGTGTCCCCGGAGTGGCGTTTTGACGGCTGCGCCGAGGTGCGCTTCACCGGCATGCTGCCGATGCTGGCCACCGGCGCCCACGCTCGCGAGGTCTACCTTGACGAACAGAACGTCTTCGCCACCGTGCTGGGCCATCCCACCGGACCAGGCGGCGGCCGCTGGTGGCTCACAGACGGATTTAACGACACCCTCACCACGCATGTCGCGTTGCTGTTGCGCCGCCGACAAGGCGTGCGCAGCAGAGCTTTCCGCGCGTTCGTTCACGACAAGCTCAGCACCGCACTATTGGCCGCAGGTGCTGAAGATCTGCGGACTTACACCTTCCTGCCGTGGACACCGCTGGCCCACATCTCGCCGGGCGTGGGCCACCACAACCCGGTCGAACACCGCTTCCATGCCATGACACTGTTCGGGGTTGCCAGCCGCGAGGCGGTCGACGACATGCTCGACACACCGGCGATTACCGCACTCGTGGCCACCCAACACGAGGTGCTGACCGCGGTGCACGCCTACGCCGTGGAGCGCAGTCTGCCCATCATCCGCATGGGACAACGGCCATGACCACACCGCCGAATCCACTCACTACGCCGCTGCAGATCGGGACCATGACGGTCGCGGGCCGGCTGTTCAAATCCGCGACCAGCGAAACCCGTTCCAGCACCGATGGTTTCGTCACCGACGAACTCTTGGAGTTCTACGAACCGATCGCCCGCGGCGGCACCCCGCTCATCGTCACCGGCAATCTGTACGTCTCCCTGCAAGGCAAATCCGCTGCCCGCCAGGCCGGTATCGATGCCGACCACAAGATACCCGGACTGCGGCAATGGGTGCAGCTGGCCCACCAGCACGGCGCCCGCCTGATCGCGCAGCTCAATCACGGCGGACGCCAGATCGCCACCCCCTTCGTGCCTGGCCAGCCCGCAGTATCGGCGTCGGCGGTGCGCGAACCCGCGCTAGGCACCCAACCCCGGCCGCTGCGCACCGACGAAATCCCAGCTCTGGTAGACACTTTCGCCGCGGCCGCCGAACGCACCCGCGACGCCGGATTCGACGGGGTGCAGATCCACGCCGCCCACGGCTATCTGCTCGGGCAGTTCCTGACCCCGCACACCAACCGCCGCACCGACGACTACGGCGGCAGCCTCGACAACAGGATGCGGCTGCTGCGCGAGGTCTACTGGGCGATCCGTCACCGCGTCGGGCCCGAGTTCCCGATCCTGTTGAAAATCAACGGAACCGACATGCTGCCGCCGTTTCGCCAAGGGGTACACACCACCGACATGGTGCGCGTCGCGAAAGCGCTGCAGGACGAGGGTCTCGACGCCGTCGAGGTCTCCCGGGGAACCTACGAATCCTGGCCCGCCAGCGTGCTCGGTCACTACCGCGGCTACATCCGCGCACATATCCGCGAAGGCGCGGGCGCCGAACTACCGTGGGCCCGCCGCATGGCGATGCTCGCGGCCGCGCCAGTCATGGAGCGCGCCGCCGAACAGTTCGCTCCCGGCGGGGAGGGATTCAACCTCGCCCAGGCCGAACAATTCACTGCAGCGCTGAACATTCCGGTGATCTGCGTTGGTGGATTCCACACCCGAGCGGGTATGCAGGCCGCGCTCACCGCTGGCAGCTGTGACGCGATCTCAGCGGCGCGCGCCTTTATCGCCAACCCCTACCTGTTCCGCCACATGCAGACACCGTTGCCCGACGCCCCGGTCTGCGGATTCTGCAACGGCTGCGTCGCGCGACACGGCGGCATGCCCGTTGAGTGCTACAGCAGCGACATCCGCGCCCGCAAAAACCTCATGCTCACTACACCGCTGACAGAGCCGCCCACGGCGGCCGCGACCCGAATGGACCATCCATGAAACCGTTTTCGCGCCGCACATCGCGGGCTGGCGAGTTTCCGCTCCTCGGGGCATCGGTCGCGGTCACCGGCGCCGCCGGCGGGATCGGGCGCGCCATCGCCGCCCATTTCGCCCGGGCCGGCGCCAAGCTAGCCCTCGGTGACCTAGACGGCGCCGCCGCCGAACAGGTCGCCGCCGAGATCGGCCACGGCGCGATCGGGGTACGCCTCGACGTCACCGACGAAGACTCCTTCGCGGCGTTTCTCGACACCGCCGAACACACCCACGGCGCCCTCGATGTGCTGGTCAACAACGCCGGCGTGGACTGGATGGGCCCCTTCCACCGCGGCGACAACACCATCTCCCGCCGCGAACTGGCCGTCAATCTGATGGGACCGGTGATCGGTTCCCGGCTTGCGGTACAACGCATGCTGCCCCGCAGCCACGGTCACCTGGTTAACGTCGCCTCGTCGGCCGGGCGGGTTCCCCAGCCGGGCAGCGCGGTCTACACCGCCACCAAACACGGCGTCGTCGGACTTACCGAATGCTTGGCCATGGAATACCGCGACAGCGGGGTGCGGTTCTCGCTGCTGCACCCCGGCTACATCCCCACCGCGATGACCACCGGCACCACCCGACCATCCCGGCTGATGCCCACCGGCACCCCCGACGACTGCGCCCGCGCCGTCGTAGAAGCCGTGCGCCACAACCGGTTCAACGTCTTCGCCCCGGCTAGCCAGGCCCTCGGCATCAAACTCGGCCAGATCGTCGGGCGCGGCATCCGCGATCGCGTGCTGCTCGCCCTGGGCATCGGCAAGATCGCCGAGCACCTCGACATCACCGCCCGCAGCACCTACTACGACCGCGCGTTCGGCCCCACCGCCACGCCCGCACCGGCCACCCAGAACGGCCACGACACCGCAGAAAGGTCCCCACAATGAGCCTGCCCGCACCCACCCCGACCGGCACCGCCGTGGTCACCGGAGCCTCCGCGGGCATCGGCGCCGACATCGCCCGTGAACTCGCCGACCGCGGTTACGGCGTCACCCTGGTCGCCCGCCGCGAAGACCGGCTGCAGAAACTGGCCGTCGAATTGGCCGACAAGGTCCGCGTCGAAGTCATCGCCTGCGACGTCGCCGACGCCACCCAACGCGCCCGCCTGTTCGACACCATCGCTGAGCGCGGCCTGCAGATCGACATCCTGGTCAACAACGCCGGCATCGGCACGGTCGGCGCGGTCGTCAACTCCACCGTCGACGCTGAGATCGCCCAGGTAAGGCTCAACGTTGAAGCGGTCATCGACCTGACCACCCGTGCCGTGCACCAGATGGTCCCGCGCGGCCGCGGCGCGATCCTCAACATCGGCTCCGGCAGCGGCTTCATGCCCACCCCCAAACAGGCCGGCTACGCCGGCACCAAAGCCTTCACCTACATCTATGGCGAAGGACTTCGCAAAGAACTCGCAGGAACAGGCGTCACGATCGCCACGATTGCCCCCGGGCCGGTGCGCACCGAGTTCCTCAGCGTCGCCGGTGTCGCCGACACCGCCTTCGCAATGCCGAAATTCATGTATGTCGAGCCTCGCGGGGTGGCCCGCATCGGTATCGACGCCCTCGACAACGACCGTGGCACCGTCATACCCGGCTGGCCGACACGCATCGTGGTCGCCATCGGACGCCGACTCCCCAAACGAATCCTGCTGTCGCTACTAGCCTTCGAGCGACGCGATCTCTAATGCGACGACTGACCACCCATCCGGACCGTATCAGCAGCGCTGCAACGCAATCCGAGACACCGCTAACGAGCCGCACCGTGGGTCCCATCGCCAATTCGCCGTGCCTGATCCGCACTCGACGACCCACCCAGAAAGGACTTCGACGATGACACGTTTCGACGGCAAGGTTGCGGTGGTGACCGGCGCCGCGTCAGGCATCGGGCAGGCGCTGGCTTGCGCGCTGGCCAAACGCGGTGCACACCTGGCGATTTGCGATGTCGATGAGACCGGACTCGCGGTCACCGCCGACGCCGCAACATGGCACGGCGCACGCGTACACACCGCTCACGTCGACGTCGCCGATCGCCACGCGGTAGCCGCCTACGCATCACAGGTCCGCGACCACTACGGCGTCATCCACCAGCTCTATAACAACGCCGGTATCGCCGGTGACTCCAGCAGCGTGCTGACCAACGACTACGCCATCTACCAACGCATCCTCGACATCAACCTCTGGGGTGTCATCCACGGCACCAAAGAATTTCTGCCATACCTCATCGCTTCCGGTCATGGACACTTGGTCAACATCTCCAGCATCAACGGCATCTTCGCCCAGAGTTCGGCCAGCGCCTACTGCGCCTCCAAATTCGCCGTGCGCGGATTCACCGAAGCCGTGCGATGCGACATGATCAGCGCCGGCCACCTCGTGAAAGTCACCGTCGTCCACCCCGGTGGGGTCAAGACGAACATCGCCGCCGCCGCACTGCAGCACGCCACCACTACCGACTCAGCCATCACCCAACGTGACCGGGACCGAGTCCAGATCTTCAACGACAAACTCCTTCGGATGCCGCCTGCCAAAGCGGCGGCGATCATCCTCGACGGCGTCGCCCGCGAGCGGGCACGCATCCTCGTTGGCCACGACGCCCGCTTCGTCGACGCGATCGCCCGAGTCCTGCCCCGGAAAGCGCCACACGTGGCCGTCTGGTTCGAAAAGCGACTTTTCGGCACAAGCAACTCGACCACGACCCACCCACAGTGACCGGATACGGCGTCGGCGACCAATCACGTTGCCCCGCAGCCTCTCACGACACGCAACGAAAGGACGTACCCATGACGAGCCTGGGAGCCAGGGTTGCACGACTCGAGGCCGCAGAAGCCGTGCGCAGCGCGTTGGCGCGATACACCTACCTGATGGATGGCGGCTTTGTCGACGAACTGCTCGACGTGTTCATGGCCGACGCCGAATTCGTCGCCGAAAACGAACCCCCCGGCACCGGCGGCACCGTGGTGCGCCGCGGACGCGACGACTTCGACGGCCACTACCGAGCGCTACCGTTCGGCTGGTTTCGCCACCACACCACCAACACCAGCATCGACGTGTCCGCCGACGCCACCGAAGCCCAGGTGTCGAGTTACTTTGTGACCGCCTTCCCCGGGGGTGTGCAAGGCGGACTCTACGAGGGCACCTTCCAGCACGACACCGACGGAATCTGGCGAATCCGCAACTGGCACATCACCTCATCGTGGGGCTGGGGTGGCGAGCCAGCGTTCCAGTACTTCGAAAAGTCCGCCGATCACACGATGCGCGGAGGCAAACCGGTCGTCTGGACGCCATGACAGTTGCCAACCACGTGGTGAAAATTCGTACTATACCTGCAGGTCAAACAGTGGAGCTGCCGGGAATCGAACCCGCCGCTCTACCAGGGCTTTTGGCATCCGAACTGCCCGTTCGTTACGTCTCGTTCCCGTTCAGTCCCGTTCGTTACCTGCGGGTTCGTTTTCGGGTCTTGACGGCGTCAAGAGCGGCCACGGACGGGTCCGGCTCTGCTTACGCGCCGATAACGCGACATCAGGGTGACGCCGGGTCCATGCGAAAAGGGCCGTACTTCTGCGGCCCGTTCCTGTAGAGCTGCCGGCAATCGTTGGGTCCAGCTCACGGAGCCAGTTTCAGAAGGTCGTAAACATATCGGCGGCGAGATTGGCGAACAAGTCAACATTGAGGGGAATGGTGAGGTCCCCGATGGGGGTCACCAAAGTATCCGAGATCACGTCCGTGCCGGGAGTCGTCGAGGCGAGATCGGAGTAGATGTTCTCCCAGCCGCTATCACCGAAGGTGGAAGTGTCGATTACCGAGCCGGGAAGCGGAACGTCGCCAGCTGCGGTGCCCGGGGTACCTGATACGTCGGAAGTAACGAGCAGTGTCTCGCTTTGATCACCGGCATGATTCACGGTGGTAGTCACGTCGGCATCGAAGGTGCCGACCACATCTGGGCTCGTTGCAGTACCGGTCGTGTGGTCGACGTCGAAGAGCTGATACCCCTGAACAGCCACGGCCCCAGGCGGATTGCCGTTGATACCGGTGAACTCTTCGGTGGAAGAGGGGTCAGCGACGATGTCGTAGTCGTGGCCGACGGGGACCGCGGGGAACGGGGCGAGCGCTTGGGCTGCGTTGAAATGGGTGGGCACGGTGAAGTCCCCCATAGGGGTGATCAAGGTCTCGGAGATGACATTGCCGCCGGATGCGGTGGGGAGGTCGGAGTAGACGCTTTCCACGCCGCTATCACCGATGTAGAGGATGTTGTAAATCGAGTCGACCGGTGGAACGTCGCCAGCGGCGGTGCCTGGGGTGCCTGATACGTCGGAGGTGACGAGGAGTGCCTCGCTGTGATCACCGAGAGCATCGTGGGTGGCGGCTTTGTCGGCATCGAAAGTTCCGACCACATCCGGGCTGGTGGTCGTTCCGTCGGCCGTGTTGACTACGTCGAGTACTGCATCGCCCTGAACGATTACGCCCGCAGGCGAAAGCCCGTTGATTGCCGTGATCGCTTCAGGAGAAGCAGTATCAGGCACGATGTCATAGGCGCCGACGAAGGGTACGGGCGCGGTCGCCAACGAGTCGGTGGCAAGGCCTGCGGCTGCATCAAACGAAAAGTCGGGAAGGCTAAAGTCCCCGGCGGGGGTGATCAAGGTATCGGAGACCACGTCCGCGCCGGGTGTCGGCGAGGCAAGCGCAGAATATAGTCCGTAGCCGAATGGACCGAACGATTCGGTGTCGATGACTGAGCCGACTGGCGGCACGTCGCCGGCGGCGGTGCCTACGGTTCCCGAAACGTCGGAGGTAACGAGCAGTTCCTCGTTACCGTAGCTGCCCGCAACGGTAGCCTCGTCGGCATCGAAGGTCCCGACGACATCCGTGCTTGTGGGAGTACCGACGGTCGTGTCGTCAACGTCAAATAGCTGGGACCCCTCAACGCCTCGGGCCAGCTCCGGAACGCCGAGGTTTCCTGCACCGTAAATTCCGGTGACCTCTTCGATAGAGGAGGGATCAGGAACAACGGCGTAGTCGTCGGCGAAGGCAACGGCCATCGGGAGCAACGCGGAGCCGAGCAGCCCACCGGCAGCCGCGCCCAGGGCGCGGGCGATCAGGCAGCGGTCTATCGACAATCTCCACCGGTTCGTTCGGTGAGCGCCACCACCGGGCCTGGTCATAGAACGGACACTATGCTAATGAAATCATGGTTTCAATATGTTTTTGAAATGATAATTTCATTGTGTGGCGGACGACCTCTCCCCCTACAACCGACCACCGGCGGCAACGAGTGCGCGCGAGGCGCGGAAAAGTCGGGTGCAACGCCGTCGGGCGATGACCCGTGCCCGGTTGCTGCGAGCCGCCCAACTGCTTATCGGCAACGGCGAATCGGTGACCGTTGCAGACATCGCCGCACAAGGAGACGTCGCGCTGGCAAGCTTCTACAGCCATTTCGATTCCAAAGAAGCGCTGTTCGCCGAACTGCTCGAAGAGACCACCGCTGACCTGGCGCGGCGGTTACACCGATTGCCCGACGATGCCGACCCCGCAGTGGCACTGGCCGCAGCCATCCGCGAGTTCTGGGCCTGGTTCACCGAAGACCTGGTCCGCGGCTGCTACGTCCTGGAGGCCGGAAAAGCGACCCGCAGCCTCGCCGGCACGTTGGGTTTAGTGCTAACTAAGTTGATCGAGCAAGGGCGGCAGGCCGGGCGCTTCCACATCCACAGCACCGCCGCCGCGACCTACATGATCGGCGGCGGAATACTCGGCGCTACCCGGGGCCACACCAATGGCCACCTTGGCGCTTCAGATCTGGACATCGAGCTGGCAACACAAGCCCTACAGCTCCTCGGAGTGTCCCCGCACGATGCCGCCGATGCCGTCAATGACCCCCTAGCAGCACCACCCCGCCCCTAAACGCCGTAAAACAGTCGGCGGTAAACCCCACGGGACCGCGGTGATCACCTTCCAGGCGCAGGACCTGAGCTCCACCTAACTTACGGAGTTAATACCAGCCGGTTCAGGTTGTGTACCACCGCACGGCGGAACTGAAATCGCGCGGAAACCAAGTCTTCGCGCAGCTGCAGCCGAGCCTCGATGACGGCCTTGCACCGTGGCCGTCGGCTGATCATCGGGTTGGAATTGACGAATCGCCGCACCGCGTCGATCGCCGCCTTGCGGCGCACTTCACGCGACGTCAGCATGTCCTCTCGAAACTGTGCCCACGGCAGGAGGCTGGGCTGTTCGTGAATCGCCGGGGTGCTGGGCTGTTGTTGGCTTTCTGCCATCGTGCAATTCCTGTTCTGCTCGTCGAGCCGCCGTCACACGTAACAGATTTTCAATACATGAGCCGCGGCGCAAGGCCGGCGTTAGGAACGGCGACAACAATTACGCCGCCGGTGAGCGCAGCAGCGTGCATTACACCAGCTACTGAAAGCCGTTGTGGCCAGGACTTTCTCAGTGGAGCTGCCGGGAATCGAACCCGGGTCCTACGGCATTCCCTCAAGGCTTCTCCGTGCGCAGTTCGCTATGCCTCTACTCGGATCTCTCGGTCACGCGAACTATCCGAGATG
>Ga0335075_10015581_pt1 | contig 11385 bp, 8 predicted proteins | sample Lox_Sample_24_FD_206723 | JGI IMG/M metagenome (GOLD analysis project Ga0335075, IMG submission 206723) | Soil microbial communities from Loxahatchee National Wildlife Refuge, Florida, United States - Lox_Sample_2.4 | ecosystem: Environmental > Terrestrial > Soil > Wetlands | place: USA: Florida...
GAGGTCGCCGAGGCCGGCGCCCGGCAGGCCGCGGAGCTCGCCTATTTCCCGCTCTGGTCGTACGCGCATCCCCAGGCGATTGAGCTAGCCGACCGTCTGGCCGCCATGGCGCCAGGCGACCTCAACCGCGTGTTCTTTACCGGCAGCGGCTCCGAGGCTGTCGAGTCGGCTTGGAAGCTCGCGAAGCAGTACTTCAAGGCGATCGGTCAGCCGAACAGGTACAAGGTCATCAGCCGGTCCATCGCCTACCACGGGACGTCGATGGGTGCCCTGGCAATTACCGGCCTGCCCGGCATCAAGGAGCCGTTCGAGCCGCTGCCAGCGGGCGGCGTGCGGGTGCCGAACACCAACTTCTACCGCGCGCCGGAATTCGTCGCCGATGACGTGACTGCTTTCGGGACCTGGGCAGCGGACGAGATCGAACGGGCCATCCTGCGCGAAGGCGAGGACTCGGTTGCCGCTGTCTTCCTGGAGCCGCTGCAGAACTCCGGCGGCTGCTTCCCGCCACCGCCCGGCTACTTCCGTCGGGTTCGTGACATCTGCGACAAGTACGGCGTGCTGCTGGTTTCGGACGAGGTGATCTGCGCGTTCGGCAGGCTCGGCTACTATTTCGGCTCCGAGCGGTACGGCTACCAGCCGGACATCATCACCTTCGCCAAGGGCGTTACCTCCGGTTACGCGCCACTCGGCGGCATGCTGGTGCGGGACGCGCTGATGGAGCCGTTCAACGAAGGCCAGGTCACCTTCCTGCATGGCGTGACGTTTGCCGGGCACCCGGTCTCCTGCGCAGTGGCCATGGCGAACCTGGACGTGTTCGAGAAGGAGGACCTGCTCGGCAACGTCCGCGCCAACGAGGGAGCATTCCGGGCCACCCTGGAGAAGCTGAACGACCTGCCGATCGTCGGCGACGTCCGCGGCGACGGCTACTTCTATGGCATCGAGCTCGTCAAGGACAAGACGACCAGGGAGACGTTCGACGATGACGAGTCCGAGCGGCTGCTTCGCGGGTTCCTGTCGCACGCGCTCTTCGACGCTGGGCTGATCTGCCGGGCCGATGACCGTGGCGATCCGGTCATCCAGCTATCGCCGCCCCTGACCTGCACGCAAGAGCACTTCGACGAGATGGAGCAGATCCTGCGCGCCGTCCTCAGCGAGGCCTGGACCAAGATCTGAGCCACCCGGTATCGCCGCCTGGCGAAGTTATGCAGTTGTGACCGCCCTGAGGCTAACCAAAGCACGCCGTAAACGTGTCTAAGAGGTGAGGGCCAGGCGGTGCTGCAGGGGCGATCGCCAGGCGCGGGCAGCCGGGAGGAACCATGTCGGGTCGTGACGATAGGTGGGCCGATCTCTCCAGCCAGAACGAGCGTGTCGTACAGCTGAACGAGTCGACGGCGGGCTACCTTAGCGGGACTCCCCGGTCCCAGTGGGCCGCGCTGGCCAGCCAGCGAGAACGGCTCGTGGACACCACAGACCCGGACTTCAGGCTGGCCAGCTCAGGCCACGCCAAGCCGGGCATGAGACTGGTCGCGGGGGCCGCCTAGGCCTGCGCCTCGGCCAGCAGGGCCTGTACTTGCTTGACGGCCTGGTCGACCGCCACCCGCTCCCTCTCCCCGGTACGGCGGCTGACTACCTCGACCAGGCCGTCAGCCAGGTCCCGGCTGCCCACGCTGATCCGGAACGGCGACCCGATGAGCTCGGCGTCCTTGAACTTGACCCCGGGCCGCTCGTCGCGGTCGTCAAGCAGGACAGTGGCGCCAGCCGCCAGCAGCTCGGCATAGATCGATTCGGCAGCGGCGGCGACCGCCTCATCCTTGACCGACACCATGGTGACCGTGACCTGGGCCGGCGCCACCTGTACCGGCCACTTCAGCCCGGCCTCGTCGTGATGCACCTCGGCGATCGCGGCCATGGCGCGCTCGACGCCGATCCCGTAGCAGCCCATAATCGGCGTGATCTTGCCGCCGTCCGGACCGAGCACGGCCACGCCGAAGGCCTCGGTGTACTTGCGGCCGAGCTTGAAGATGTGGCCGACCTCGATGGCCCGGATGAGCCCGAGCGGTGCGCCGCACTGCGGGCACGGCTCCCCCGCCTTAACCTCGCGCAGGTCCGCCCAGGTTCCGACACTGATGTCGCGCTCGATGTCAACACCGGTGAAGTGGACGTCGTCGGTGTTCGCGCCGGTCGCCATGTCCCGTCGGCCGCGCAGCGCCACGTCGGCGATGACCGGCAGGTCGCTAACCCCCACCGCACCCAGGCTCCCTGGCAGCGCCCCGAGCGCGGCCCTGATCTCGTCGGGCTGGGCGGGGCGGATGTCGGTGACCCCGGTCGCGTCGATCAGCTTCTGATCCTGCAGCTGGTGATCACCGCGGAGCAGGACGAGAGTCAGCTGGCCGTTGACGACCTGGACGAGGGTCTTGATCTGACGGTCAGCCGCGAGGTCGTGCCGGGTCGCGAGGTCTTCGATGGTGCGCACGCCCGGGGTGTCGAGACGCTGCGGTGCGGCCGGTCCGGGCGCGTCCTCGGCCTGGGTCAGCGCGGATGTCGCCTTCTCGACGTTGGCGGCGTAGCCGCAGTCCGGGCACCGGGCGATGACGTCCTCACCCGCCTCGGACGGGCACATGAACTCGACTGAGTCCTTGCCGCCCATGGCGCCGCTCGACGCCTCGACCTGGATTGCCGGGATACCCAGCCTGGAGAAGATGCGGGCGTACGCGCCGCGATGAGCTTCGAACGAGGCGTCCAGGCCCGCCTGATCCAGGTCGAAGCTGTAGGAGTCCTTCATGGTGAACTCCCTGACGCGGATCAGTCCGCTGCGCGGCCGCGGCTCATCGCGGAACTTGATCTGCATGTGGTACCACGACTGCGGGAGCTGCCGGTAGGAGGACAGCTCGCTGGCCAGAGTGGTGACCACCTCCTCATGGGTCATCGCGAGGACCTCGTCCGCGCCCTTGCGGTCCTTCAGCCGGAATAGCTCGTCGCCCATGACAGTCAGACGGCCGCTGCGCTCCCAGAGCTGGCGCGGGTTCATCGACGGCATGAGGAACTCCTGGGCGCCGATCGCGTTCATCTCCGCGCGGATGATGTCGACGATCTTCGCGCGCACCCGCATGCCGAGCGGCAGCATCGAGTAGTGACCCGCCATGAGCTGGCGGATGAAGCCAGCCCGGAGCAGCAGTCGGTGACTGGCCGCGTCGGCGTCCGCCGGGTCCTCTCGCAGGGTCGGGATGTGCAGCTGTGACCAGCGCATGAGTAAAGCCTTCTATCGCGGTTGGTGGGTCGCGGCACCAGGACGCAGTGCCCAGGGATATACGCGGAGGAGCGTAAGTCTAGAGCCCCGGCCAAGCATGGGCGATCTAGATGGTCGCCGCGCTCGCCAGCGGGTCAGATCGCCTTAGTTGACTCTACTTGGGTGATTCCTTGTGACAAACCGCCGGACTCAAGGGTCCAGTGCACGCTGTAAAACGGCGCGTTACTCGGCATCTATTGACGAAATACCCAAAACACTTGTTTTACTAGCGGCCAGCGTTTGACCGGTTCCTGACCGGGCACCAAATCTTGCATGCCGACGGACAGGTCACCTCGGCGGGTGCTGTCAATCGCCATGGGCATCGCGGCGATCTTCGACCTGACCGGCATGACTGTTTACCGAACGATGCGTCCAGTCCTTCCGCCCAGTCCGCCGCATGCCGACGATAAGGACCCGTTCGGCTCGGCGATGAGCACGATCATGTCCGCGCATCGTGAGGCGGCCGGTCGTGCGCGTGATGAGAGCGGTGAGACATTACCGCATGACCGACATCAACAGCGCGCCCATGTCCGCTGAAGCCGGTCCGCAGCCCCAGCGTGGCCCGGCCGGGCAGGCGCAATCCCCCAGCCAGAAAACCCCCAGCCAGATATCCCCCAGCAAGGTATCCCCGAGCCAGGCATCCGCCGCCGACGCGGATGAGATCGCTGACGCCGTGCTCGACCGGATCGGCGACAAGGTCGCCGACCGGGGGCCGGCCGGCCGCCGAACTCCCGGACCTGGCATCACCTCGGTCGACAGCATCACCTCGGTCGACCAGGCCATCGTGCTCCGGGAGCAGGCGCCGGAGATGTACGACTTGTGGCTGAAGATCGCCAAGGACAAGGCGGCGACCGCCAACTATGTGGAGCGAGCGCCGTACGAGGTACCGGAACGACTGGCGCAGTCGGGCCGGCCGCGCGCACTAGGCGCGCTGGTCATCGTCCTGTCGTTCTGCGGGTATCTCGCCTGGCTCGGCGGGCCCGGCCCGTACATCGGCGGCCTGATCGCCATTCTCGACCTGGTTGTGATGTTCGGGATGTTCTTCGGTCTGCGGCCGGAGCGGCTGCCTGACCCGGAGGAGACCGAGCGCCGGCCGCCCCGCAGTCGTCGTTTAAACCACGGCGGTCGCTTCACACGGGGTCGGTCAATACTGGCGCTGCTTAACACTGGCGCTGCTTAACACTGGCGCTGCTTAGCACCGGTGCCGCTTAACACCGGCCCGGCCGTGCAATCCTTGGCGGGGCCGGGTTAGCTGTAGCGGAGGTGCCGGGTGCTTGACGGTCGGTTGCTGGTAGACGCTCACGTGCACGTCGCCCGGCTGCCAACGCTGTCAGCCGACTGGCAGGCGTGGGTGACGACCTTCGGTGGCGGCCTGCCCATCGACCGGCTGTACGACGCTGGCGGGGTCCCGCTGCCTGGGGCCATCGACGAGCACTTCGCCGCCGAGGGCGCCGATCACGTGCTGCTGTTCTCCGAGTACAGCCCGAAGTCGACGGGCATCCAGCCGATCGAGGATGTGCTGCCCCTGGTCGAGCACAATCCGGCTCGCTTCCACCCGGTCGCCAACATCAACCCGCACTTGCACTATCCGGTGAAGGCCGAACTGGCGCGCCAGATCAGCCTCGGCGCGGTCGCCCTCAAGATTCACCCCGTTCATGGCGGATTCGAGCCAGCCGACCGGATGCTTTACCCCGCCTACGCTTACTGCGAGGAACGTGCAATTCCGGCGATAGTGCACTGCGGCACGTCGACGTTCTCCGGCTCAGTCAACGCCTTCGGCGAGCCTGCCCTGCTCGACCCGGTCTTCCGCGACTTCCCGGACTTGACCGTGGTGCTGGCGCACGGCGGCCGCGGCTGGTGGTACGACCAGGCAGCATTCCTCGCGCTGATGCGGCCCAATGTCTGGCTCGAGGTGTCGGGACTGCCGCCGACCCGGCTGCCTGACTACTACGGCCCGTCACTGGCTCGCCTGGCAGCCAAGATGGTGTTCGGCACCGACTGGCCGGGCGTGCCGGGAGTCCAGCGCAATGCCCGCTCGCTCGAGCAGGTGCTGCTGGCCGCAGGCGCTAGCGCCCACCAGGTCGCACTGGCCCTGGGCGGCAATGCCCAGCGAATCTTCCGCCTGGCGGGATAACCGACGTTCCCGGTCATAATCCGGCGAGACCGGTACCAGCCTGCCTAAACAAGCGATTGCTTGAAGCTAGCCGACCACCGGCCCGCAGCCCTAGTGTTACGACAAAGGTGATTCGACCGACTCTTCGGGAGAGTGTGCATGAAGACCAGGGCAGCAATCATGCGTGCGACGGGCCAGGACTGGGACGTCACGGAGCTAGAGCTCGATCCCCCGAAGACCGGCGAAGTACTCGTCCGATTCGTCGCCTCCGGCCTGTGCCACTCTGATGAGCACATCCGCACCGGCGACCTCACTCCCCGGTTCCCGATCGTGGGCGGGCATGAGGGCGCTGGCGTGGTCGAGGAGGTCGGGGCGGGCGTCACCAGACTCAAGGCCGGCGACCACGTCATCTGCTCGTTCCTGCCCGTCTGCGGGCACTGCCGCTGGTGCTCGACGGGTCACTCGAACCTTTGCGACCTAGGCGCGACGATCCTGGACGGCGGACTGCTGGACGGGACTTACCGGTTCCACACCGCCGACGGCGAGGACGTCGGCGGCTTCTGCATGCTGGGCACGTTCTCGGAGTACGCGACCGTATCCGAGCTGTCCGTGGTGAAGATCGACGACGACATGCCGCTGGACAAGGTCGCGCTGATCGGCTGCGGCGTGCCCACTGGCTGGGGCTCGGCCGTGCATGCGGCTGCCGTTGAGCCCGGCGACACCATCGCGATCTACGGCATTGGCGGCATCGGCATCAACTCGGTGCAAGGTGCCGCGCTAGCCGGCGCACGCAACGTCGTCGCCATCGACCCGGTCGCAATGAAACGCGAGACTGCCGAACAACTCGGCGCTACGCACAGCTGCGCGACTGCGGGCGAGGCCGCGATGCTGATCCACGAGCTCACTCGCGGCGTGATGGCCGACAAGGCCATCGTGACCACGGGCGTGGTAACCACGGAGGTCGTCACCGACGCCTTCAACACGATCCGCAAGGGCGGCACCGTGGTCGTTACCGGCCTGGGTGACCTGGCCTCGAACAACATTCAGATCAACAGCTCGATGCTGACGCTGATGGAGAAGCGGATCCAGGGCAGCCTCTTCGGCTCCGGCGACCCGTTCCACGACATTCCGCTGATGGTGCAGTTGTACCGGGCCGGCGACCTCAAGCTCGACGAGCTGATCACGAGCACCTACCGGCTCGACGACATTAACCAGGGTTACCAGGACATGCTGGACGGCAAGAACATCAGGGGCCTCATCCTGCATGGCAGCTGAGTCCGCAGCGGCCGCGGCCAGGCCTTTGCCCCAGCCACGGCCGGGGCAAAGGCCTGGTTATGTGCCTCCTAGTCCGGGCCCAGGGCCGGCGGACGGCGGCACGCCGGTCATCGGCCTGCGCCGGGAACGCGAAGTTCTCACTGTGGCGCTGCAGGCGGCCAGGCATGTCGTGCTGGAGGGACCGCCGGGCACTGGCAAGTCGACGCTGTTGCGGTCGATCGCGCGCGACCTCGGCAGGGCGGTGGTCTTTGTCGAGGGAAACGCCGAGCTGACCCCCGCCCGGCTGGTTGGTCAGTACGATCCGGCGCAGGTGCTCGCCGACGGGTACCTGCCGTCGAACTTCGCTGACGGGCCGTTGTTGCAGGCAATGCGATCCGGCGCGCTGTTGTACCTGGAGGAGTTCAACCGCGTTCCGGAAGAAACTCTCAACGTGCTGATCACCGTTCTCGCCGAGGGCGAGATCGCCGTCCCGCGGTTCGGGGCGGTGCAAGCTGACCCGCAGTTCCGGCTGATCGCGGCGATGAACCCGTTCGACGCGATCGGAACCGCGCGGGTCAGCCAGGCCATCGCTGACCGGATCTGCCGGGTCGTGCTCGGCTACCAGGATGCGGCCGCCGAGCGGTCGATCGTGCAGGCCATCACCGGACACGACGGGGCGGTCGTGCCGTTCGCTGTCGCCTTCACGCGCGCCACTCGCGCGCACCGGGACGTGCGCATGGGCGCGTCTGTGCGCGGTGCCATCGACCTGGTACTGCTGATCGGCGGGCTCACCCGGCTGCGCGGCGAGGCTGCCATGACGCGGCTGACCGCGCGCGACGCTGCGTACGCGGCGCTGTCCGGCCGGATCAGGATGGCCGACGGCTGCGAGCGCAGCCCCGAGTCAGTGCTCGATGAGATCCTCGGGCAGTTGTGGCCGGAGGACGCGGCTGAGCCGGCGCCGCTGGAGGATCCGGCTGACGCGCCGGACGGGCTGGACGGGTCGCCGGGAGGCCGGGGAAAAGCTGACGGCCCGCTGTCGGACGCGGGCCTTACCCAGCCAGGAGGATCTCGGTCCAGCCTGCGCCGCGAGCGGAGGCAGGGCCCGACGCGCCGGACGGTCAGCCGGGCCGAACTCGCCAGCAGGCATGACAGGTTCGCCGACATCTCCCCCGAGGCCGGAACCCTCGATGCTGATGCACTGGCCGCGATGCTGGCCGCCGATCCCGACGCCGCCGCCGCCCTGCTCGCGGACCTGAGCCAGGCCACCGACGCTTCGTTGCGCGCGATCGCCAGGCAGCTAGCGGCTAGGGTCTTCATCCAGCTAGGAACTGCCGGGCGCCAGCCACGTCGCGGCAGCCCGCGCCGGATTCGCTCCGCCCTGGGCGGTGACGGGGACATCGACCTGGACCGGACGCTGGACCGGCTGAGCGGCAGCTGGCCACCGCCGGCCGATGACCTCGTGACCAGGTCGTGGCAGGCGCAGCGGCGGTCGGTGTGCTTGCTGGTCGACCGCAGCGGCTCGATGTCGGGCCACGCCCTGGCGATGGCCGCGGTGGCCACGGCTGGCGTGCTGCTCGCTGCTGACGGCCGGCTGGACACCGGGGCGGTCGCGTTCTCCGGCACGGTTACCGTCCTGCAGGCGCCGGGATCGAGGCAGGCCCCCGAGGACATCGTCGGGAAGTTGCTCGCCCTGCGCGGGCACGGCATGACCGACATCGCGGCGGCGCTGCGGTCAGCGGCGGCCTTGTTCTCTGCCGAAGTGTCCGCGCCGGCCGAACGCTGCGTGATCCTGCTGTCGGACTGCCTCCGCACAGCGGGCGGCGACCCGGCTGCGGCGCTGGCAGGAATCGACAAACTTGACGTCATGTGCCCGCTGCCGGCTGGTGCCGAGCCGGACCCCGAGTCCTTCGCCTCGGCCGAACGGCTCTCCCGGCTAGGCGGCGGAATCAGCCAGCCGGTCCGCACGCTGCGCGACATCCCCGCGGCGCTGACCCTGCTGCTGTCCAGCCGCTGAACCGCGTGGCCTGGACGGAGAGAGCGTAGGACAAGAACGAGAGCAGTGCTCTTGACAGTCACCGAGTTTTGGCGTTCACTGATCTACGACGAGATCAGTGCTCTCGCATCAGGTCTTGCCGCTCTCGCCGGCGAGCCTCGCGAAGCCCCAGGCAGGGAGGAACCCCGATGACGACAGTCCGCTATGTCAAGCCCAAGAAGTCCACGAACATCTTCAACGAGTCGGTCGCTCACCTAACCAGGCTGGGCATCAGCGTCTGGGGCTCGCGCGTGCTTTATGTCCGGGGCCGCAAGACGGGTGAATGGCGCAGCACTCCCGTTAACCTGCTGACCTTCGATGGCAACCGGTACCTGGTCGCGCCGCGCGGCAATACGCAGTGGGTCCGCAACCTGCGCGCCGCAGGCGGCGAGGGCGAGCTGCGCGTTGGCCGTCGTGCCGAGCGCTTCCGCGCCACCGAGCTTGAGGACGACGTCAAGCCGGAGGTGCTGCGCGCTTATCTCAGGCGCTGGAAGTTCGAGGTAGGCGTTTTCTTCGACGGCATCAACGCCGAGGCGCCTGAGGAGACACTGCGGAGTATCGCTCCCGGGTACCCCGTCTTCCGCATCGAGCGGGCCGGCTGAGGTTCCCTGGCTCCGGGTGAACCTCCCGCCGCCACGGTCTGCGCGCCAGCTACCCAGGCGGAGGGCTTTGGCCCCCAGGGTCCTGCCCGCCGTCCTCCCCGCCCGGCACCCTGTTGCTCCGGCGGCTGTCAGCCCAGGCGCGTAGCCAGGGGTCGTGGAACCAGCGGCCGAACAACTGGCCGCCATAAACCGCCCAGCCGGCGCCGATCAGCCAGGACTGCACGATCAGGACAGTGCCCAGCGCGCCGTAGCTGACCGCGTTCCTGGCGATGAGCGGCTCGAAGACGAGGCCGGAAAAGACCCGCAGACCACCCAGGCACACCATCGTCGCTGCTGCGCCCGGCATCGCGGCCAGATAGCTCACCCGGCCGCCGACCAGGAAGCGAAGCCCCCACCAGAAAAAGGCGATACCGAGCAGGACTGCCACCGCCCCGCGGCCTAGAGTCTCGACCAGCCCGCGGTGCGTCACGGTGCCGACCGTGGCCTCCGCGTAGATGTAAGCGATGAGGACAGCCGTCCAAGCCGCCTGACGCCAGATCTTGTGCCACGGTCCAGCGGGAAGACCCCATATCCTCTCGAACCCGGCCTGCACGCTGCCCGCGAAGGACACCCCGGCGACGGCTAGCAATACGGCACTGAACACGCTCGTCGTGCCCAGCACCCTGGCAGGTGCCGAAAACAGTCGTACCACCGCGTCCGCGGAGGGGCCGGTCAGGGCCATGCCGTAGACCACCCACCCGGCGAGGCCGCGGTGCGGGGCAGGGCTCGCGGCAGCGACGACGATGAGCAGCGGGATCACCGTGAGGATGGCCAGGGCGGCAAAGCCCAGGGCCCGGTGCATGAGTTCGAATTCCCTGGCGCTCCGGTGGAGATCCTTAATCCGCAGGTCATGCCAGACCCGCGCGGCACTTCGGAGCACTGCGCGCTGCACCGCCAGGTACGGGCTCTGGCCCGTCGGCCTGGGCACATGGCCGCCACGCCGTCCCATCGCGCTCTATCGCCTAGCTGGGCAGCGCCCTGGACCGCGACGGCCGTCACCGCGGCAACATGATCGTCGCGTCCTCACTGAGTAGATTCTCCCGGTGGTGTGCAGAGCGGCACCCGGCCCCGGAACGCCGTCTCATTTCAGTCCTGACAGGACGAGCGAAGTGTTCCCCTCGAGCCCCTATGACACGCCAGGTTCTGGGTGATCGGCTTGGGCGTGAATCCTTGGTCAGCTGGCGGCGCCGTCCGGGTTCCGTCAGCCGCGAGCCGCCCGCCTCAACTCCATGACGTGCCATCCCATTTCACGGTGTCGCCCTGTGCGTCCGCGGCAACGCAGGACGTGGCCGAGGAGCAGGACACCGCGGTGAGGCTGTCACCGCTCGGATCTATGGGCTCCGGCGCGGACCACGACGTGCCGTTCCAGATCACCGCGTCGCCGACCGCATCGACGGCGACGCAGAACTGGCCTCCGGCGCTCGCCGGGCAGGACACCGACTCCAGGCCACCGGGAGAGGGGTCAGTCGGGCTCGTGGCAGAGAACTGGGTGTGCGACCAGCTCTGGCCGTTCCACTCGAAGGCATAGCCGTTGCCGTCGACCGCAGCGCAGAACCTTGCCGACGCGCAGGAAACGGACGTGAAGACCCCTGCGATCGGATCCAGCAGGACCGGCGCCGACCACTGCCGACCGTTCCAGGTGAGAGCGTTCCCGTTGTCATCAACGGCGGCGCAGAACGTTCGCGTCGGGCAGCTAGCGCTGGCTACGACACCCGCCCGTGCGTCAGTGAACGTGCCGTCGAAGGTGCACGTGCCGGCGTTGCTCGACGTCGTGTCCGGGCATGAGATCGCCGGCTGAGTCCAGGTGGTGCCATCCCACGCCAGGGTGTTGCCGTTCCAGTCGACGGCCATGCAGAAGGCCGCGGACGCACACGAGACGGCCTCGGTGCCGTCGCCGGTGACGTCGATCTCGGTGCTGGTCCAGGTCGTCCCGTTCCAGGTGAGCGCATCTCCGCTACCGTCGACTGCCGTGCAGAACGAGGCAGACAGGCACGACATGGAGATAAGCCCGCCAGCTCCGTCCGGGTCGAACGCGTCGGGCGCGGACCATGATGTGCCA
>Ga0335075_10015582_pt1 | contig 11384 bp, 14 predicted proteins | sample Lox_Sample_24_FD_206723 | JGI IMG/M metagenome (GOLD analysis project Ga0335075, IMG submission 206723) | Soil microbial communities from Loxahatchee National Wildlife Refuge, Florida, United States - Lox_Sample_2.4 | ecosystem: Environmental > Terrestrial > Soil > Wetlands | place: USA...
CGATCCTGCCGCGAGTGCTCCCGCCACGACCGGTGTCGGCGAACAGCAGCAGATCTTTGTATACGCGATCCCGCTCTTTGCATCCTCGGGACCGATCCGCATGGGCGTGATCCCGGGATCGGGACAGATTTCGCTCGCCGGCCTTGCCCCGGGCTCCTATCGCGTGATCGCCTTTGACGCGCCGCAGGAGATCGACTTCCATACCCCGGATGGGCTCGCGAAATATTCCGGCATGGGAGCAACCACCACCGTGGACGCCGGAGCAACGGCCAACGTGCAGCTTGAAGTCGTCCACACCGGCGCCACTACAGAAGCAGAATGATGAAAAGGCTGCTGGTGATGCTCGCTTCGATTGCAGCCGTGCTGGCGTGCGGGCTTGCGCCTGCACAGAATGCATCGCAGAACTCAGGCAGCTACGCCGTCAGCGGTGTCGTCGTAAGCGCCATGACCGGACAGCCTCTGGACCGCGCCGATGTTGCTCTGCATACATCCGCCCACGGGGATCTTGTCGGCGAGACAACAACCGGCTCGGATGGACGCTTCGTCTTCGCGCATCTCGCTGCGGGCAAATACTCGCTTACCGCGTCGCGCCGCGGATACATTGGCACGGACTACGACGAACATGAAGGTTATTCGACGGCAATCGTCACCGGTGCGGGGCTAACGAGCGACGGTCTCGTCTTCCGGCTTTCACCACGCGCGGTGATCCGGGGAACGATCGCAGATGAGGCAGGCGATCCGGTGCAGCAGGCCAGGGTTTCGCTCTATCGCCAGAACCTTCGCAACGGCCTGGGGAATATCGTTCGCGCCGGAGTAACGATATCCGATGATACCGGCGCTTATGAGTTTGCGCGCCTCGAGGCGGGAAACTACTACATCGCGGTCAGCGCGCGTCCCTGGTACGCAACCCGTCCCCAGCCGAATCGCGATGGGCAGGGAAATCCGCCGCCCGACGAGCAGCACTCGCCTCTCGACGTTGCCTATCCGACGACGTTTTATGCGGATGTGACGGATTCAGATTCGGCAACGCCGATTCCGTTGAAGGCCGGAGACCAGGTGCAGGTGAACTTCACCATGCATGCCGTGCCCGCCGTTCATCTTTCGGTCCAGGAATCCATACCGCAGGGGCGCGGCTTTGCCATGCCCGTCCTTACTCAGGAAGTATTCGGGCAGCCCGAGCCAGCCCAGCCCGGGATGAGCTATAGCTGGGGAATTCGGGATCGCAACAACGAGGCCGGCCAGACAACGGTCGAGCTCGACGGCGTCGCTCCAGGTCATTACTCGGTCGAGCTGCGCGGGGGCGGCGAATCGAGCCACTCCGCCAGTGTCGATGCATCGAGCGATGCATCGCTTGATCTGTCGCAAGCGACGGGTCTGGCAGATGTATCCGGCAAAGTGGCGATGGCCGCGGGAGAAGGCATCCCTGACCGCCTCACGGTGTCACTGCGATCTTCGGAGGGTCGCGTTGTCGGCGGCGATCGCGTCAATTCGGATGGAACCTTTTCGATCCATGGCGTGCCTCCCGGCAATTACGAAGTCTGGGTGGCAGCCGAGGGCTCATCTCTCGCGGTGAGTCATCTTACGGCGACGGGCGCGGCCACCGAGGGCAACCTGCTCAAGATCGGCAACGCACCGGTGGCAATTTCGGCAACCGTCGCGGCCGGCTCGGCAACGGTGACAGGATTTGTCAGGCACGGAGACAAACCCGCAGCGGGCGTGATGATTTTGCTCGTGCCGAAGGATCCGGCAACCGAACGCGAGATGTTTCGCCGCGACCAGAGCGATTCGGATGGGAGCTTCCAGATGAGCCGCGTTGTCCCCGGCGAGTACACGGTCGTTGCCATCGAAGATGGCTGGACCCTCGACTGGGCTCGCGCCGAGGTAATCGCGCACTATCTGGCCGGAGGGCAGAAAGTTACGGTTCCGGCGCGCACCAAGGATTTCGCAGTTAAAGAGCCTGTGGCCGTCCAGTCAAAATAGACCAGTTACTGTTACACATCTAATCCACGGTAACGACGATCAGCGACGCATCGTCCTGGAAATGGTCCGAGCAAAACGCCGTTACATCCGAAAGAACTCGTTGCCGGATGGCGTGGACACCCTGGTCGCGGCTGGCTAGCACGGACGCAATCAGTCGCTGATAGCCGAATTCCTCTTCCTTGTCATTCGCGGCCTCAAGCACTCCGTCTGTCATCAGCACGAGCACGTCGCCGGAAACAAGCTCGACCTCGCGGTCGCTATATGTCCAGTGCGAGAAGAGGCCGAGCACACCGCTGTAGGCCGCTGGAAAATCGATGGAGCCGTCGGCGTGAACAAGCAGAGGCAGGCAGTGGCCGGCATTCTCGTATTTGAAGACACGGCTCTGGCTGTCAAGAATTCCATAGAACAAGGTGACAAAGCGGCCGGGCGCTATGTTGTTGGAGAGTGCGGTGTTAAGCATTGCGCACAGCTCAGCAGGTGATTCGTTCGCAGCTTCGCTGGTGTTCTGCGTGAAAGCCTTCACCGAGGCCTGCAGGTTCGCCATCAGCAGCGCCGCTGCCATACCTTTACCGGCGACGTCGGCAATGCAGAGGCCAAGCTTGTCCTGCGAAAGAACCAGCACGTCGAAGTAATCGCCGCTCACGCTGCGCGCCGGCTGCCACGCGCATGCGATCTGATAACCGGGGACCTGTGGTGTCTCGCGCGGCAGCAGATGCACCTGGATGTCGTGAGCCTGTGCCAGGTCGGACTGATAGATCTGTTTCTCGACAAGTCCGAGCTGTACCTGGCTCTGGAGTTGGCGGTTACGGGCTTCCAGGTCTGCTCGGGACCGAGCAAAGGCGAAGAACAGAACTCCGACTATAAAGGTGACAACGATTCCAAAAGGCGCATCGATCAGAACCGCGTGGAGGAAGCCGGTACGGTGCAGATTGAAAAGGAAGATCGGCACCTCGGCAACAATGGTCGCAACGATACCGATGCAGAGCAGCACAGGCAGATAGCCGATCCAGTTCCAGGGAGGCGACCGATCCTCAAACAATGACCGGCTGACGTAGACGAGGGCGTTGGAGACATTGCCGATGATGAAAGTGCTGACCAGTGTCCAGACCATGCTGGATGGCACATGAAGCAGCCAGAAGACAAGGCGCACGCAAATAGCGATCAGCAACAGAATGAGCTGAAAGCGCAGCGGACTGACATCCGACAGAAATTTGTGGCGCGACTTGGAGTTGGGCATGGGCCGAAACAAGTGGGGAACGCCCAAGATAGCAGGACAATGAGGATTTGGGCCAGAAAAACAAGGAGCGCACCCAGAAGGATGCGCTCGCTGGCTGGACTGTTTGGAGGCTAGGCCTTGGGCTCTTCGCCGCCCTCGGCAGCCTGCTCCTGCTCGGCAAGCTGCTTCTGCAGCTCCTCGCGGCGCTTGGCGCGGACTTCGGCGCGCTTCTGACGCTTCTCATCGAGAATCTGCTCGGCGCCGATCAGTTCGATGAAAGCCTTCTCCGCTCCGTCGCCCTTCTGCCAGCCGGTGCGGACAATGCGGAGGTATCCGCCATTGCGGTCGCCGTAGCGGGGCGCGACGGTGTCAAAGAGCCGCGTCACGGCTTCGCGGGTCTGCAGGAAGGCAAGCGCCTGACGGCGCGAGTGCACGTCGCCCTTCTTGCCCAGGGTGATGAGCTTTTCGACGTGCGGACGCACAGCCTTGGCCTTGGTGACGGTCGTGTGGACGCGATCCTCGAGGAAGATCGAAGTTACAAGGTTGCGCAGCAGAGCGCGGCGATGGCTGGTGTTCCGTCCCAGTTTGTATCCTGCATTGCGATGACGCATATGATTTCTCTCTTAATAAACTTTTGGGGCCTCGGGATCAGGTTTTCTAATCCTGATCCCTGTTCCGTAATCCCTGCAGTTAGAAGTTCTCGGTTTCGTTCTGCAGCGCGAGGTCGTCGAGTTCGTCGTCTTCCTCGTCGTCGAAGCGGCCGTAGCTCGCTGCCAGAGTGGCAGCCGGCAGCACGCTGGTCGGTCCGGGAACGGCGTTGCCGTGCTCGTCGATCTTCATGCCCAGCGACAGACCCATCTGCGCGAGGATTTCCTTGATCTCGTTCAGCGACTTGCGGCCGAAGTTCTTGGTCTTGAGCATTTCGGCTTCGGTCTTCTGCACCAGCTCGCCGATCGTCTGGATGTTGGCGTTCTTCAGGCAGTTGTAGCTGCGCACGCTGAGCTCCAGCTCTTCGACCGAGCGGTTCAGGTTCTCGTTGCGAAGCTGCATGCGGCCTTCTTCGGTGTGGCTCTCGGCTTCGATCTCTTCCTCGAAGTTAATGAAGATGCTCATGTGGTCCTTGAGCAGCTTGGCCGCCAGACCCACTGCGTCGGCGGGAAGCACCGTGCCGTTGGTCCAGACTTCGAGCGTGAGCCGGTCGTAATCGGTGATCTGGCCGAGACGGGCTGCGTCGACGGTGTAGTTCACCTTGCGGACCGGGGAGTGCACGGAATCGACCGGAATGAAGCCGATGCCGAGATCGGAGTCAAAGTTCTTGTCAGCGGAGATGTAGCCACGGCCGCGCTTCAAGCGCATTTCCATGTCCAGCTTGCCGCCTTCGCTGACGGTGGCGATATAGACGTCCTTATCGAGGATTTCGACGTCTCCATCAGCTTCGATCATGCCCGAAGTGACCACACCCGGCTGCTCGGCGCGCAGATACAGCGCTTTGGGGCCTTCGCCATTCAACTTGAAAGGGATCTGCTTCAGGTTGAGGATGATATCGGTCGCGTCCTCGACGACTCCAGTGATGGACTGGAACTCGTGCAGAACGCCTTCGATCTTGACCGCGGTTACGGCCGCGCCTTCGATTGAAGAGAGCAGCGTGCGCCGCAGCGCATTGCCGATGGTGGTTCCGAAGCCGCGCTCAAAAGGCTGGGCGCTGAACTTCCCGTATTTTTCTGTGAGCGTCTCCGCATCTACTGCCAGACGCTTGGGTTTTTGAAATCCTCTCCAAAGCATATCGATTCGCCTCTCCTGCGCAGCGAACGCCGCGAAGCATTCTGCAACGGCTGCGCTGTTTGCTCCATTCGTTGAATTTGGACTGGCCGTCCAGGCAACCGCCCTTCAGGCCAAACTGCACTTGCTACTACTTGAGATTCCGGTAGCTCTTCAGATTGCCGGAATCTCTAAACTTACCAATCTGCGCGAAGCGCGTATCGCCGGACGCGCAGTCCTACTTGCTGTACAACTCGACGATCAGCTGCTCATTCACCGGCAGGTTGATGTCTTCGCGCTTCGGCAGCGCCAGCACCTTGCCGGAGTGGCCGGCATGATCGACCGAGAGCCATGCCGGAGCCGGCTGGTGGCTGGCAAACTCGCTCGCCGACTCAACGACCCCCAGCTTCTGGCTGTTGGGACGAACCTTGATCTCGTCGCCCACGTTGACCTGGAAGGAAGGAATATTGACCTTGCGGCCATTCACTTCGACGTGTCCGTGGCGGACGATCTGGCGGGCCTGGCGGCGCGAGCCGGCAAAGCCGAGCCGGAAGGCGATGTTGTCCAGGCGGCACTCAAGCTGCTGCAGCAGGCGCAGGCCGGTCACGCCCTTGGAGCGCGATGCCTTCTCGTAGTACTCGCGGAACTGGCCTTCGAGCGTGAAATAAATGCGCTTTGCCTTCTGCTTTTCGCGAAGCTGCAGGCCATAGCCGACGATCTTCGCCTTGCGGTCACGGCCGTGCTGGCCGGGGGCAAAGTTGCGCTTCTCAATGGGGCACTTGTCGCTGAAACACTTTGCGCCCTTCAGAAAAAGCTTCATGCCTTCGCGACGGCAAAGGCGGCAGACTGCTCCTGTATAACGTGCCAATTCAATCTCCTGGTCCGGACTTCGAGCCGGACATATTCTTTCAGAGGCCGACCGGTTTACGCGCTGGCAAGCGCTTCTTCCCGGTCCGAAGACAGCCAATTAGCTATTAGCCGTCTTATCCCTGCCTGCTTCCATCCATGCAAAGGACGAGCCGCCCGAAGCGGCTCCATCCCTTATTTTACAACTTTCCACATCAGTGATCCAGCGAGAAGCCAACTGGCCGCCGCCTGATCCCTGATGCGAATGACTGCGTCATCAGACGCGGCGGCGCTTGGGCGGACGGCAGCCGTTATGCGGAATCGGGGTGATGTCGCGGATCGAGCGCACCTCGATGCCGGCGGCAGCCAGCGCACGCACAGCCGATTCACGGCCCGAACCCGGACCGCTGACCCGCACATCGACCGAGCGCAGGCCATGATCGCGCGCCTGGTTGGCGGCGTTGATGGCCGCCTGCTGCGCGGCAAAGGGAGTGCCCTTACGCGACCCGCGAAAGCCGAGCGAGCCCGAGCTCTTCCAGGAAATCGTGTCGCCCTTGCCGTCGGTGATGGTCACGATGGTGTTGTTGAACGACGCCTGAATGTAAACCAATCCGTACGGGACATTCTTGCGTTCGCGCTTCTTGAACTTCTTGTTCTTGGCGGCCTTTCCCTGGGCGCCCTGCTGTGCTTTTGCCATTAGGTCTTCGCCGTCGCTTTCTTCTTGCCTGCTACCGTGCCCCTGCGCGGGCCCTTGCGGGTGCGAGCATTGGTGTGGGTGCGCTGTCCGCGCGTGGGAAGGCTGCGGCGGTGGCGGAGTCCGCGGTAGGACTGGATGTCGATGAGGCGTTTGATGTGCATGCTGACATCCTTGCGGAGGTCGCCTTCGACATCGCCCTCGTTCTCGATGATCTGGCGGATGCGGTTTACCTCGTCTTCGCCGAGATCCTGGACCTTCTTGAATGGATCAACATTCGCAGCCGCCAGGATGCGCAGCGCACGCGGGTTGCCGATCCCGTAGATGTAAGTGAGCCCGATCCGCGCCTGCTTGTTGCGGGGCAGATCGACGCCGGCTATACGTGCCATACTTAATGCCCTTCTTGGTTGCCCCCGGAAGCTTCGCCGCCGGGAGCGGTTATGCCGGATCGTTGCTTCCGGCGGTGATTGAGTCGGGGTTCATCGCAAGCCCTTATGGCTAACTAGCCCCTGCCTTTAGGCATGACTCGTGTTTCCAGCTCCAGTCCCAGTTCTCGATTTCCAGTCTCAAGGTCTCACATGTCTTACTGAGCCCTGAGCCTGAGCCCCGTCTTAGCCCTGGCGCTGCTTGTGCTTCTGGTTCTCGCAGATCACCCGCACCACCCCGCGGCGGTGAATGACCTTGCACTTGTCACAAATCTTCTTTACCGATGCACGAACCTTCATTGCTACTCCTAACCTTGCTGGCTGGCTTACTTGTACCGGTAGACGATCCGCCCGCGTGTCAAATCGTATGGGCTCAGTTCCACCGCGACGCGATCGCCGGGAAGAATACGGATAAAATTCTTCCGCATGCGGCCCGAGACATGCGCCAGCACCTGGTGCTTGTTTTCGAGCTCCACCTTGAACATGGCGTTTGGCAGGGTCTCAAGGACCGTTGCCATCACTTCAATCGCGTCTTCCTTCGACAAACCTCATCCTGATTCCGCCGATTCCCGATCGGCTCTGCTTTTAGCAACTTACTGGGTCAAAATTGTTGCGCCTTCGGCGGTCACCGCGACCGTATGCTCGAAGTGCGCGCTCAAACTTCCATCCTGCGTTACCGCCGTCCAGCCGTCGCTCAGCACCTGAACATCCGGCTTGCCGGCATTGACCATGGGCTCGATGGCAATCACCATGCCCTCACGCAGCTTCTGGCCCTGACCGCGGCGCCCGTAATTGGGAACCTGCGGATCTTCGTGCAGCCGCGTGCCGATCCCGTGCCCGACAAACTCCCGAACCACGCTGAAGCCGCCGGCCTCGACCACTTCCTGCACCGCCGCGCCCACATCGCCCAGCGTCGCTCCCGGCTTGATGGCCTCGATACCACGCTCGAGCGACTGCTGCGTGACTTCAAGCAGACGCTGCACGCGCGGAGCAACCTTGTCGCCCACCGCTACCGTGATCGCCGAATCGCCGTAATACCCGTCGAGAATCACGCCGGTGTCGATCGAAACGATGTCGCCGTCACGCAGCACACGGCTGGCGGACGGTATTCCGTGAACCACTTCTTCATTCACCGAGGTGCACAGCACGCAAGGGAATCCACGGTAACCCTTGAATGCCGGCTTCGCACCCAGCTCCCTGATTTTCTCGACGGCGGCGTTCTCGAGATCCTGCGTAGACGCTCCCGGCTTTACAAGCTTCCGGACATGCTCCAGCACCTCGCGCACCACCTGGCCGCTGCGCCGCATTTTCTCAATCTCCTGCGGCGTCTTGATCATGATCGGCATCGGACTGCTAGCTCCTCAACCGCAGAACGGCCTTCTTCACCTCTGCCGTTACCGCGCTTACCGGCTGCTCCCCATTCACCTGCTCGAAACGGCCCAGCGCGCGATAATGCTCCACGACCGGAGCCGTCAGCGAGCTGTAAGCCCGCATGCGCTCCTCGAAAACCTCTTCGGTGTCGTCTGATCGCCGCGTCAGGGGCGTACCGTCAAGGTCGCACAGCTCGTCAACCTTGGGTGGCTGCAAGTAGATGTTGTAACTCGTCTTGCAGACGGGACAGATGCGCCGTCCGGTAATACGGCGCAGTAATTGATTATAGCTGACTTCGATACTGACAGCAACGACCTGGAGCGAGCCGGGGATAGCCGCCAGATAGCTGTCCAGCCAGTTGGCCTGATTCAGCGTCCTGGGAAAGCCGTCCAGGATGTAACCCGATACCGTGTCCGGCTCCTTGAAGCGCTCGGCGACCATCTGGTTGACCAGATCGTCGGAGACAAGTTCGCCGCGATCCATGACTTCTTTCGCCTGCCTGCCGAGAGCGGTACCGCGGCTGACGTTCGAGCGCAGCAGGTCTCCGGTTGAGATCTGGGGAATCCCCCAGGCCGCAACCAGCTCTTTCGCCTGCGTGCCTTTGCCGACTCCGGGTGCCCCGAGAAGAAGGATCGGCCCGGGGATAAACCTCGCGCCTTCCCCGGTCCCTGTATTCGATGCGACAGCGGGTGAAGCCACTTACCAGGCCCGCCTTCCGCGAATACGCCCACTGCGCGGCGAGAAGCCTTCGTAATGGCGCATGATGAGCTGCGATTCCACCTGGTTCACGGTGTCCATGGCGACACCGACAACGATCAGCAGCGATGTTCCGCCAAAGTAGAAATTGAATCCAAGACCGTTGGTGACCCAGAGCGGCAGATGTTCGAAGAATCCGCCGATCAGCCACAGGTGGTTCAGGTGAATACCGCTGATCAGCAGCTGGGGGATGATCGAGATGATGATCAGATACAGAGCGCCGACCAGGGTGATACGCGTCAGGATGTCGTTGATGAAGTCCGAGGTGCGGCGCCCCGGGCGAATGCCGGGAATGAACCCGCCGTACTTGCGCATGTTGTCGGCAATGTCGTCCGGGCGGAAGACGATCGAAATATAGAAGTACGCGAAGAAGACGATCGCCACCATGTAGATGAGCTCGTACCACGGCTCGCCGGGACGCAGCGCCTCAAAGATCCGCGTCAGGCCGGCGCTGTTGCGCACGATAGCCGACTGCGAGAAAAGCAGCGGAGCCGACAGCACCGAGGCAGCAAAGATGACCGGCATGACGCCCCCGGAGTTGACCTTCAGGGGCAGGTGGGTTGACTGGCCGCCCATCAGGCGGCGCCCCACAATGCGCTTGGCGTATTGCACCGGAATGCGGCGTTCACTGCGCTCAACAAAGACGATGAAGGCGACAACCGCGATCATCGCCGCGACCAGCAGGATCAGCGCCGGAACGGTGAAGGCTCCGAACTTCTCGGTCTTGGCCGTATCGACCAGTTCGGCAATCGCGCGCGGCAGGCCAACAACGATGCCGGCGAAGATCAGCAAGCTCATTCCGTTGCCGATACCGCGATCGGTGATCTGCTCACCCAGCCACATGATGAAAGCTGTACCCGCCGTCAGGGTCAGCACCGTCATCAGGATGAATCCGGGACCGGGGTTCAGCACCATGCCGCCGGAAGCGTGCGACAGGGCAATGGCAATGGTCGCCGACTGGACGACCCCCAGAATGACGGTCAGGTAGCGCGTCCACTGCGTGATCTTGCGGCGGCCCAACTCGCCTTCTTTCTGCAGTCGGGCCAGCGGCTCATAGACCACAGTCAGAAGCTGGAAGATAATCGACGCCGTAATGTAGGGCATGATGCCCAGGGCGAAGATGGTCAGGCGGCGAAGGTTGCCTCCGCTGAACATGTCGACCAGGCCGAGCGAGGAGCCGCTCTGCGAATTGAAGAAGGCTTCAAGGGCAGTAGTGTTAACGCCGGGCGTGGGGATATGGCCGCCAAGACGGTAAACCGCCAGCATGGCCATGGTGAACAGCACACGCTTGCGCAGGTCGGGGATGCGGAAGATATTCGCGAATTTCTCAAACATGGGACTGCTTCCAATCATAATGCCTGGCTCCCCGCAGGGTAACCAGGCATTCGCGAAACGAACTAGCCGACTACGACTGCTTTGCCGCCGGCTTTCTCGATCTTCTCCTGCGCGGACTTGGAGAACTTATGTGCATGCACCGTGATCGCGGTCGTAAGCTCACCGTTGCCCAGGATCTTGAGCAACTCGCCACGGCTCTTCAGATAGCCCTTGGCCTGGAAAGCCTCGAGGGTAAGCTCGGTTTCGCCCAGCTCGACCAGCCGGTCAAGGTTCAGCACGGTGTACTCGGTGCGGAAGATGTTGGTGAACCCGCGCTTGGGAAGGCGGCGGTGCAGCGGCATCTGGCCGCCTTCAAAACCGCGCATCATGCTTGAACCGGAGCGGGAGCGCTGTCCCTTATGCCCGCGGGCGGAAGTCTTGCCGGTGCCGGAGCCCATACCGCGTCCGACGCGCTTCTTGTTGCGGTTGGCGTTCTTAGGCGCCCTGAGTTTCGATAAGTTCATAATTTCCTCGCTAAACGCCGGAGCGTTACCTCACTCCGACTCGCATTTGTTTTTGCGCCGAAGGCGCGTGTGCCGGACGGCCAGTCCGCTGCGCAGCCGCGTGTACCTGAACGGTTAGTTCTCCACAATCCGGACGAGATGGGGAATCGTCCGCACCATGCCGCGAATCGACGGGGTGTCTTCGCGCTCGACGATCTGGTTGAGCCGCGTGAAGCCCAGGCCCTTGACGACCTTCTTGTGCTTCACCGGCGCCTGGATCATCGACCGGAAGTACTGAATCTTGATCTTCTGAATTTCCGCCATGACTATAGCTCCTGAGTCTGCTTGCCGCGCAGGGCAGCCACTTCGCCGCGATCACGCAGCTGCACCAGCGCGTCGAAGGTGGCCTTGATCACGTTGTGCGGGTTCGCCGTTCCGAGGCTCTTGGTCAGAACATTCTGCACGCCCGCCGAGGTCATCACCGCGCGCACCGCGCCGCCGGCGATCACCCCTGTGCCTTC
>Ga0335075_10015583_pt1 | contig 11384 bp, 12 predicted proteins | sample Lox_Sample_24_FD_206723 | JGI IMG/M metagenome (GOLD analysis project Ga0335075, IMG submission 206723) | Soil microbial communities from Loxahatchee National Wildlife Refuge, Florida, United States - Lox_Sample_2.4 | ecosystem: Environmental > Terrestrial > Soil > Wetlands | place: USA...
CCGCTGGCGGGCACGCCGTCGCGGCCGGTGACCTGCAGGGCGATGGTCTTGCCCGCCCCGACCGGGCTGCTGAAGCCGCCGGTGCCGTTGCGAGTGTCCAGCATCCGCACCGGAGCAACCGGAGTGTAAGGGGTCCCCGGTGCCACGCTAACGGTAAAGCTGCCGGTAGACGACAGAAGGTATGGGCTGTCGCTGGTGTATGAGGCCGTGTATGTGTACGTGCCCGCCACCGGCGGGGCGTCCGTGACGTAGAAGAAGCCGCCGGAGTCGGTGGTCTCGGTGAAGCTGGCTGTGCTCGTGCTCCCGGCTAGGGTCCGGGTGACCTGGACTGTCGCGCCAGGGGGCACGCTGGCCAGGCCGCTCCCCGTCGGGTCCAATTCGCCGTTGAGAGTGATGGGCTGCCCGGCCACGTCTGTATCAGGGCCCGTGAAGGAGACCGAGGTCTGGACCGGCTCAACGGTCACCTCGTAGTCGTTGTAAAAGGCCGGAGCCGTTGTCGCGTCGCCCGGGTAGCTAATGACGTAGGTGTAGGTTCCCAGGGCGGGCAGCGTGTCACGGGACTCGAACTCGCCGAGGGTGCCATAGGTCGTCGTGGTGAACTGCGCGACATCCCCGTTGCCCGACTCGGTTCGGGTGACGTCGATCGGTGTCCCTGCGGGGGCAGGGCTGCCCCCTATCGTAAGCGAGCCCATGATGTCGTCAATCGCGCCGACCGAGGCCGTGCTCTGATAAGGCCCTTGCACGTACAGGCTGGACGATGTGAGCGGCGGATACAGAACCACCAGGTCGTACCACGTGACGGTGGTCTGCGCGGAAGAGCTGCCCTCGACAACTGCGTAGAGCTGTGATCCATCCGCCGACCAGGCCAGCCCGCCGGGACGGACGCTATACAAGGCGCTATAGGTTTGCAGCGGGGAACTGGCACCTTGCTGCTGGTAGACGGAGACCTCCGACTGGCTGCTATTAGTGCTGACCGCCACCATTCCATTGGAGGCGATGGCGGCGGCCCCCAGATCGGTGCTGCCAGGGGCGAACGAGTCCGAGACGGGGCTGAGGTCAGAGGTGCTGAGAAGGTTCATCGTCTCGTCGCAGTTGGCGAGCACCTGCGCACCGCCCGGAACCACGGTCGTGCCAGCGTTGAAGTCGCAGTCACCATCCACGGGACTCGTCTGCTGAGCGAGCACAGTCGCCGGAGCGGTGGCGACGTCGTAGCTCTCGGCCACGCTGCCAACACCAGCCACTAGGGTCCCGCTACCGCTCGGGTCCGCGGCAAGGTACGGGGCGGTGGACCAGGTACCGGGAAGCACGTCCGCCGTGAAGGAGGGCGCGGAAGCCCCAAGATCGATATCGCCAATGCCGGGCGAGCCTTCCGCGACATCGTAGCTCGCCCACAGGTCGCCACCCTGTATCGCCAGGGACAGGGGACTGTCTCCAGCGGGAAGAGGATACAGCGCGGTCTGCGTCAGGGTCGTGGTGCTGATCGCGCTGACTGCGTCAGCCGAGCCGAGCGCCGCATACAGCGTGCTGCCATCGGGCGACAGCGCCAGTCCCTCGACGCCGTCCTGGTCGCCGATGGAGGCGACCTCGTTACCGTCCAAGTCGGTGACGAGGATGGAGTCAACGCTAGAACTGCCCTGGCTGTAGAAGAGGTGCCCCTGGGCCGTGTCCGGCACCATCTGGTAAAAGGAGGTGATCGGCAGAGCGGCTAGCCCATCCGCGTGGGCGGTTGTCGCGGGAACCGCGACCGCCAGGCTGGAAAGGCCAAGCACGACAGATACGAGCAGTGCACGCTTCAAACGCACAACAACTCCCCGCTAGATACTTGATTGTCCGCCTATGACGAATCGTAGCCCTAGTGCTGATTGTCGCATAGATAATTATGAGGTTATTGCAATAACAATGGCTGAGCGCCCGACCATGCGCCATTCAGCAGTCGCTCCAGGTCAGCGGTTGAAACGGGCCGCGGGTTCGACGGCGGGACCGGGGGCAGGATCGCCGCGGCCGCCTCGGGGGTGGACGCCTCCGTGAGGCCGTAGTCGCGCGGGGCGCGCGGGGCGTTCAGTTTCGCCCGCAGGGCTTGCAGTCCCTCCAGGGCCGTCTCCGTCCCGAACGCCCTGGCGATCCTCGCCTCTGCCTCCGGCGCGGCGGGGCCGTTGAAGGCCAGCACGTAGGGCAGGACCGTGGCGTGCGTCTGTGCGTGCGGCAGGTTGTACTTGCCGCCGAGCACGTGGCAGATCTTGTGGTGCAGGCCGATCCGGCCGACGCGAACGCGGCCGCGGAGACATAGGCCGCGTACAGGGCGTGCTCCCGGCCGGGAAGGTCGGCCGGGTCAGCGACGACCCGGGGCAGGCCGACCGCGAGCGAGCAGATGCCCTCGGTGGCGAGCGCCGCGTTGATCGGGTCGGCATTGGGCGCCCAGAGGGGAGTCGACGGGCAGGGTCAGGGTCAGGGGTCGCGTCGTACACGATGACCTTCGACAGCACCCTCAGGTCCGTGCCGGTCGTCTTGACGTCGCCTGAGGTCAGCCCCAGACCGCCGTCGCCTCCGAGCCCGCGTACGTCGTGGACACAGCGACGACCGGCAGCCCGCTGGTCATCGCGCTCACCTTGGCCCGTTCGGCCACCTCGACCGGGACGTGCATGACCATGTCGTGATGGCGGAGCACGACCGGCACCTCGGCGGTTGACGCGGCCCATCTGCGGCAACTTCTTCTCTGCACGCAAGTGCGGCTCGAGACTGCTCACCGTCGGTCATAGAACGGCGACGTCAAGATTGCGCTCGATGCCCCGGCCGACCTTCCTAGCGGGTGGTCTCGGTGAACATGGAACCCGCAGAAGCTCGGTAAGCGCTGTGCGCCCCGAGCGACTGGCGCACCGGGGTTCCGCCGGGCGCGTTTCCGCTGGTCAGAGGCTACCTGTGGTCAGGGATAGGGTCGAACTGCCGACCTTCCGCTTTTCAGGTCAACCACGCCAAGCGCTGTACGGACCTGCGAAAACCGACGTCACTGACAAGCGAAACCGCGCTAGGCGGAAGGTGCAGGATCCAAGCTAGCGCGGTCCGCGTAACCAATTAGGACCCGGCCACGATCATCTGGTGGTCAACCGCCGCGGTGCCGCTGACGGCGGCTGCCGCCCATGATTCTGCCAGACGCGTTTTCGGCGGGTCAGGTGGCCGAGCGGCGTAGCCGCTCAGTTCGCGCCCGGCATGCCGTGACGATGGCGGGTGACACCTCGGGCGTCAGCCGTGCTGCCTGGTCGTAAGCATCCGCGAGGCGGTCGAGCGTGGCATCGATGACGTCGGCCGCGTCGTCGGGTGCCATGCCCCAGCTGGCCAGCTCCTGCAGCAGGTGGCGGCGCGTGATGACGGCGAGCAGTGACTGGCCGCCGATCCACAGCGCGAGGTGGCGGGCTCCGGCGAATTCGGCGGTCGGTGCCGCGTCGTAGGCGGGGGAAAGCGCGAGGGTGCCCGGCCCGTGCAGGAAGGCGTGGTTGCGCAGGTGGGCATCGGTGTTGCCGATGGCGGCCGTGAAGGTAACCACCGCGCCGAACCTGCGCAGCTGGCCTGCAGGGTCTGCGGCATGCGTGGCCAGCAGCGCCGCAAGGCGCTGGTAGAAGGCGTCGTCCTCGGTGGCCTGGTACTTGCCGGGGCCGGACGGGGCGGTGCCCAGGGCTTGGCAGCCGTCCTCCTGGTGCAGCCGGGCCAGCCTGCCCTCCTTCAGGGAGCGGTCGAAGCGGGTCACGACGAGGACGGTCCTGCCACCGAAGGTTTCCAGCCGGGCCTCGGCGGCGTCCAGGTCGGCCAGCGCCGCCGCCCGCAGCGCGAACGCCTCGCTCGCGATAAGGCCCGGGAACTCTGGCGGGTCGGGCTTCAGGATGTGAGTACTTGGTATCCCGCCAGCCGGGCGCGCCCACCCGCCATCGGCCTGGACCAGGAGCAGCTTGGACTGCAGCCCGCCGAGCGAGACCCGCACGTCGGCATCCACCCCCAGCGGGTGCTGGCGCAGCGCCGCCACCGCCTCGCCGACCTCATCGGGCGTGAGTGGCCTGACCTCGCCGTCGGCTGTGGTCACCGGCTCCCCGGCCGGCGCGACTGCGACCGCACCCGCGCAGTCGCGGCCGATGGCAGTCAGCAGCGCGAACCCGTCACCACGCCGGACCCGGAAGTACTGCTCGAGGACCGTCCTGGTCTCCCCCTCCGGAAGCAGGCTCTCTATCCAGTAATCGACAAGCTCACCCTTGTACCGGCAGCTGCTGACCGGCAGCGGCACGGTCAGCCCGAGCGCTCCCTCGCCTCGCTCCGCTACGTAGTCCTCGCGGTAACGGAGCTGGGCGACCTGTCGGCGGCTCATGGCCAGCTCAGCCACGACCCGGTCGCCCAGCCAGACGTCAAGGACCCCAAGACGGGGACTGCCAGCACTCATGCGTCCGCGTCCGCGTGGGGATCCACGGTCACCCGCGCTCCCCGCGGCACCGCTATGAGGTCATAGCCCATCCAGTTGAAGAGGCTGACGAACCGGCTGACAGCCGGGTTCCTGCCCGCCTCCATGTTCAGCACGGTGGTCCGGTCCATCTTCAGCTGCCTGGCGACCTGCGCCTGGGTCAGCCCGGCCTGCTGGCGCACAGCGGCCAGTGCCCGGGCGGCGCCGTCCGTGCCACGCAGCCAGAACCACGGCCTGGGCACCTCATGTTGGCTCACGCCAACATTATAAACGAAAGAGCAGGAAGTTGCCTCTGGACAACATTACTTTAGAACACCTTAAAGTTGGTTACAGCCAACATGCCGCCGCCCTCTGCAACTGCCGCGATTGCCATCCCGGCTATCGCTGACGCCGGAACGAAACCCCTCTTGGCAGCCAAGGGCTGGCCGACCTGGCTCATGGCACGTCGGGATCGGTGTGGACTGCCAGGAAGCGGGCTGCCGCCTCGTCGTCGATGAGTGAGTTGTCGGCCAGCCACTGGACTGCACGACGCCGGGCGCGGGCATCGCGGAAGGAATGCCACGCGGGCAGCAGGCCCGGATGCCCCTCGTGGAGCTCATCCTTGAACCGGCGGAAGGCACCCTTGCCCTGAATGGCCCGTTCCAGCCTGCGCCCGGCCCGCCCATCGGTAACCGCCTCGGCGAAGTCAGCCATGTCCTCGTACCAGACCCAGGACGGCAGCGGATTGATGCCGACCAGGTCCAGCTCATCGAGGTCGACTGGCGTCTGCCCGTCGATGCCGGTGTCGGCCGTCCAGAACACGACCTGCCCGGTCTCCGGATTGATCAGCCACCGGTGCTCGTAATCAGTCTGGTCGGCCAGCGCGTTAGCGATTTCCTCCAGGTCCAGGCTGTCTAGGTCAAGCACTGCACCAGGATAGATCCTCGACTCAGCCAAGGGCGCTGAAGCTATCAACGGCGGCACACGCGGACAGCGGCATGCGCGGGATGAGATGAGCCGTCCATTCGGTCTCGCCGCGCGCGTGGACCAAGGCTTAAATGTGCTCACACGACGCCATGTCGCGAGCAGAAGCTCGACAAGCGCTGTGCGCTTCGAGCAGTCGGCGCACCACGGTTCCACTTGGTGCGTTTCCGCTAGTCAGAGGCTGTTTGTGGTCAGGGGCAGGGTCGAACTGCCGACCTTCCGCTTTTCAGGTCAACCACGCCAAGCGCTATGCGGACCTGCAAAACGGACGTCACCGACAAGCGAAACCGCGCTAGGCGGAAGGTGCAACGTCCACGCTACAGGACCCAATACACCCGTCCATCAGGCAGGACGCGCGTACGTACCGCATAGTAGTGAGATGGAGACAAATCGTGCTCTGAACGTCATCGAGGTGGACGGCAAGCAGTTCTTGCTAACTGCCACCGCAGGGGACGCGATCCATCTCACGCGCGAAGCCGACAGGGAAGAAAACGGGCAAGCGGCCGTTCCGGACCACTATCTTGAAGACTTCGAACGGACATACGACATGACCGCGATCCTAGAGCCGAAGTGGGCAGAAAAGACCTTGTGTGGTCGGCAGTGGATTCTCATGGAGGGAGATCGCGACGATGAGGAGCAAGGTGAGGCTAGGTACGCTCCGTCGTGCCGTCGCTGCCTAGCACTCCTGGACACGCTCTTCCCCGCCCCGAAGCTGCATGACAGGTTCCCGCTTGTCGTGCGGATCATTGTCGACACCGTCCTGGAGCACGGCACCGCCGAAGTCCTCGACGTCCCCGGAGACCATCAGGCCGCACTCCGCAGGGAAGTGCGGGCGGAGGTCAAGAAGCGGATGGGCTATGGGTTGAAGACCTACGCTCACGAGAGCACGGTGATATTCGTCTGCGATCCGATCTACGACCTGCACGCTGATGAGCACATGCATCGCGGGGCCGAAGCGGTGAACGCATTCCTCAGCGGTAAGCCCAGGTCCCACCAGTCACCCACACGCCTGTGGTGGCGTACATGGGCCGCTGAATAAAGATCCCAAGGAAATACCCGCCACGCTGCGCCACTCACCTAGCGGTGGTTTGTTGACTCTGGGGCAGGCTGGGGGTATGCCGGGGAGTAGTGGCGTGATCTGCCCGGAGCGTGTGATGACCAGACGTGTGCCGTGTCCTGAGGCGCCGGGGCCGCTGGAGGGGTATGCGGCCCGGTTTGATGACCTGTTCGGTTCGTTAGCGCAGCGGCGGGGGTTCCGGGAGTCCCTGGCCGGCCTGCTGGCCCCGCGGGACCGGAACAAGACGCTGACCGCGCTGGCCGGGGCCGAGCCGGTGGCCGGGGCGCAGCACCGGCTGGTGCAGCGGCTGCAGTTCTTCTTGTCGGAGTCGCGGTGGGACCCGGGCCGGGTCAATGCCCGGCGGCTGGAGTTGCTGCGCGCGGATCCGGCGACCGCGCCGCACGACGGCGGGGTGCTGGTGATCGATGACAGCGGGGACCGCAAGGACGGGACGAAGACCGCGCACGTGGGCAGGCAGTGGCCGGGCCGGTACGGCAAGATCGATAACGGGGTGGTGACCGTCACCACGGTGTGGGCCGATGAGCGCATCTACTATCCGGTGCACGCGGTGCCGTATACCCCGGCAAGGCACTTCGCCAAGGGGAAGAACGACCCGGGGTTCCGGACCAGGCTGCAGATCGCCGCGGACCTGGCGGTCAAGGCGCGGGAGGCGGGGTTCGCGTTCCGGGCGGTCGTGGCGGACTGCGCATACGGGGACCAGGACGGGTTCCGCGCTGAGCTCGCGCAGGCCGGGCTGCCGTTCGTAATGGCCCTCAAGCCGCACCGCGGGACCTGGGCCTACGGCGAGGATGCGCACACCCCGGTGGATGCCGCCCGCGAGCTGGCCTGGGGCGGGCCGGACGATCCCGGCGACTGGCATCCGGTAGTGCGCACATTCCGTGACGGGCATACCGAGACCTGGTGGGCCGCCGATGCCACCCTGGGCTGGCGGGGACCGGACGGCGCCCGGCGGCTGGTGGTGGCCACCGCCGATCCGGGCACCCTGCCGGACAAGGCCACCTGGTACCTGGTCACCAGCCTGCCCCGTCCCGGCGGCCCGCACGAACAAGACAGCCCGCACTCGGCGGCGGGCCCGGCCGAGATCGTGCGCCTGTACGCGATCCGCAACTGGATCGAGCAGAGTTACAAGCAGGTCAAGGACGAGCTGGGCTGGGCTGATTTCCAGGTCCGCTCCGACATCGCGATCCGCCGCCACCAGGTGCTGGTCAACTGCGCCTTCTCCTTCTGCTGGGACGCCTGGTTCGCCCATCCGGCACCGCCCCCCGCGCCGCCGCAGCCAGATGCCGGCGGCGGAGAGAGGGGGGCCTGGACCCGCCGTGCCGACCCCGCCACCGTGCTGGCCCCGCGCGATCCGGGCCGTGCGCGCCTGGCTGGCCCCGTGGATCACGCTGCAGCGCTGGTGGGCCGCGTGGTCCAACGCGCCCCCGCCCCCGCAGCTGCAAGCCCTGATCAACTCGGTTGCGGCAGGCTGCAGCCTGCACCTTTACATCCGTAATTAACAAACTACCGCTAGAGCGGACGTGAATCTCCAGTATCAGGCCGCCTCAGGCGACTGCTACCAGGGGATGAGCTTTGGCCCTCTCATAGAGGGGCTCGGGCGCTAGGTCGATACCGTCAGGCCACACGACGGTTCCTGCCTCCGGATCAACCGTAACTTCAGCGAAGTAGGCAGGGTCGTTCAGGGGCGCCAAGACGCCCGTCCACCGTTCAGCCGAGAAGTCAACGTCCCCCACCGTGCCGTCGCTGAACAGCAGACGGAGCACGAGGTCACCGACCACAGCCGCGCCTACCACGACCGGCAGGTAGTTCTCTCTCATGCTCCTATGCTACGCCAGCGGCTCAATGCCGTGCAGCGGCTCGCTCCGCCGGGCCCGTTCCCAGTTCGCCAGGATCTCATCCTGGCGAAGCATGGCCCACTCCCGAACGAACTGTAGTGCCCGGGGCTCAAGGCGCCCGGCGAGCACTTCGCCATTCATCGACACCGAGGCGCGCCGACCTGCATGATGGGCATGAAAGTGCGCTACTGGATGATCCTTCTCATTCCAGTACATGTAGATCACGATTCCGTAGAACGCGCTGATACGCGGCATGAGCTGACGGTATCCGATCCGCTAGGGTCACGAGGGCGTACCTTCGAAAGGTAAAACTGAATTCCACCTTGTGTAGAAAATACGATCGATTGCGCTCACGGACAGCCTCGGCCCGGGTCTCCGTCGCCGGGTCGGTAAGATCTGGCTTGCGCGGTGATCTGGTCCACGCGTTGACGCCGTCCGGCGCGAACAGTTCTGCGAGCCAGCCATCGACCTGGCCGAGCACGTCGGCCTCGCGGCACGGAGCTGCGGGCCTCGGCAGATGGGGCGGCGGCCACCGGCAAGATGCTTTAGACGTGTTGGGACTGTAGTTGTAATGGCAGAGTGGCCGACCTGCGGGTTACTCTCGTCGATCACCCTAATAACGACTGCACGATACGAGGAAGCTCGATAAGCGCTGTGCGCTTCGAGCAGTCGGCGCACCACGGTTCCACTTGGTGCGTTTCCGCTGGTCAGAGGCTGTTTGTGGTCAGGGGCAGGGTCGAACTGCCGACCTTCCGCTTTTCAGGTCAACCACGCCAAGCGCTATGCGGACCTGCAAAAACGGACGTCACTGACAAGCGAAACCGCGCTAGGCGGAAGGTGCAAGATCTACGCTAGCAGATTCTGCTATCCGAGCACGTAGCTCTCATCGCCGAAGTCGGCGATGATCTTGAGCTTGCCGCCTAGTGCCCTGACGTAGGCGGCCAGGGTCTCGACCTCGCTGCGCTCGAGTTCGCCCTTCTCGATCTTGGATACGCGTGCCTGGCTCACGCCCATGGCGGCGGCCACCTCGACCTGGGTGGCATTCTGGCGCTTGCGGACCTCTGCCAGGCGCTGCGCGCGCACCTCAGCGATCATGCGTTCAGCGCCAGACCGGATGGCCTCCTGCTCCTCGGGAGTGAAGTCGAACTCCTGGACGAGGTCGTCCCAGTACCGCGCATTCGGGTTGTTGAGTGGAGGCTGGTTCATTTCTTCTCCTCGAACCGAAGGTGTTCCGCATAGGCTTGCTCGGCTTGCGGGATAGCCGTCTTATACCAGTCGGACCATTTTCCGGCCTTGTCGCCGCCAACCAGGAAGACCGCTCGGCGCTGCGGATCGAAGATGAACAGGAGCCTGACCTCGGTCCCGCCACCCGAACCTGGCCGCAGCTCCTTCATATTCGGGTAATTCGACCCGGCGATGGTGTCCACGAGGGGACGCCCGAGTCCAGGCCCCTCCTCGGCAAGCGTCGTGATCGCCTGGCTGATCTGAACGAGCGTCTCGCGGTCGGTTCGCCGCAGCTCGTGCAGCCATGACAAGCAGGGCTCCACGACGATCACCCGCCACGCCATCCCATCTCCCTCCAGTCCGCCTAGATCAATATACCTCTCACGTTATATCCGTGTCGCCTACGACCGGCGAGGAGCATGGTAGAGCCGACCTGTTCATACACGAACAGAATGTTCCCGCAGTGCCGACCCGCTTGATCGGCATTGGCGTGCGGTGCCCGTCCTGCCGACAGAGCGCTATTGTGCGACCGTGACCGATCTTGGCCGGCGCCCGCTGATCTTCCTCGACGTCGACGGGGTGCTACTGCCTTCGGGGGAAGCCTGCAGCCCGGGCCTCGGGGGACCGTCGATGTTCCGCACCTAGCGCGGCTTCGCCTGGACACTGGGCCGCGACTGGCCAAGTTGCCGTGCACCCTGGTGTGGGCGACGACGTGGCTGGAGGATGCGAATACTGAGATAGCGCCCCGGCTCGGACTGCCGGACCTTCCGGTGGTGACCTGGCCCGAGCCGACGGGAGCCCATGAGCGCGAAGATCAGTGGCTCGGACTCTGCTGAAGACCAGGACTCTCGTGACCTGGGCAGCGGGGCGTCCGTTTGCCTGGGTAGACGACGAGATCACTGACGCTGACAGGGACTGGGTGTCCGCGCGTCATCCAGGTCTCGCGCTGCTCCGCAGCATTGACGCGTCACGCGGACTCACGGAAAAGGACTTCGAGACCCTTGACGCGTGGCTTCGGGAGCTGCCCTGAAGGGCGCCATAGGCGCTCGCTGGGGCGCCGGTACCATATCGGCCAAACATCTCCGTGCAACATCGGCTTGGCATCAGCAGTCGCGAATGGGCCAGAACCAGGTCTTACGTTCCACGAGGAAGGAAGACGCGGAAGCTCGACAAGCGCTGTGCGCTTCGAGCAGTCGGCGCACCACGGTTCCACTTGGTGCGTTTCCGCTGGTCAGAGGCTGTTTGTGGTCAGGGGCAGGGTCGAACTGCCGACCTTCCGCTTTTCAGGTCAACTACGCCAAGCGCTATGCGGACCTGCAAAAACGGACGTCACCGACAAGCGACACCGCGCTAGGCGGAAGGTGCAAAATTTACGCTAGCAGGGGCCGACACGCCCTGTCTATCAGGCAGGACAGCCCCACCGTCGGCGTCCTCGACCGCGCCCGCACCGTCACCGAATAATCCCGACGACCCAACTGGCCCGAGCATGGACGGATAGGGTCTACCGTCGTTGCCATGCGGCGATCGCGTCGAGAAGACCCACAGGCGCAGAAACAAACGGAACCGACGCCGGAGACCCCAGCCAAGCCGCGTTACGCGCGGCCGAAGATCCTCGTCGTCGGGACCCCTCGCATCGCCGCCCACTTGCGAGATCGCGGGTACTCTGCGGACTCGGGAACGTTCGGCACCATCCAGACGGTTCCGGTTGACCGCGGCGTGTGGCCTGTCGAATCGAGCTTCGATCTGCCTGGGCATACCGAGAAAGACGTAGTGGTCATCGACCTCGCGATGCCTACCGAGGCCCAACCGGCCAGCGAATCATCCGCGCCTCAGCCTGGCGTGCCAC
>Ga0335075_10015584_pt1 | contig 11384 bp, 14 predicted proteins | sample Lox_Sample_24_FD_206723 | JGI IMG/M metagenome (GOLD analysis project Ga0335075, IMG submission 206723) | Soil microbial communities from Loxahatchee National Wildlife Refuge, Florida, United States - Lox_Sample_2.4 | ecosystem: Environmental > Terrestrial > Soil > Wetlands | place: USA...
AGGACCGAAATGTGGTCGAAGACATTCACTTCTTCGCAAGTAACTTTCGCGTAGTTCGAGATCACGTGATAGAAGGGCTACATTAGCTGGTCGCGCGGCATCTTTCAATCTTTACGAGATCAACTCTTCCGGAACAACAACTCTACTGCAGCTAATCTAACTCAGGAGCAGTTAGGCACAATATCTTATTAAAGGCGACCGATTACGGATGAGCAGTATTCAACCAGAAATGTGGTTTCGCTAACATACTCTACCTTTGATTCTTGACGTCTCCTGCAACTTATATCTTACCAGCCACCGAGATGTCGTCTAAGCGTAAGGCGGCTGCAATGGCCCCAGCTGTTGAGGAAGTCGTGGATCCAAACGATGAACTGGTGTTCACTTGCCTCGGTGGAGGCAATGAGGTGGGTAGATCATGTCATATTCTGCAATACAAAGGGAAGACGGTCATGGTAAGTAAAATAACCTCCTACTTTTACATTTGTGCATCGGGCTCACTCTATTTCATTAGCTTGATGCTGGTATGCATCCCGCATACGATGGTCTTTCAGCCCTTCCCTTTTATGATGATTTCGATCTGAGCACTGTCGATGTTCTTTTAATAAGCCAGTAAGCCAGGCGTTTCATACAAAGTCTCTTGTTTAGAATCATGCTTCATGGATCTTGGCGCTCTTATTCCCGCTGTGTCTTTCCTTCATATTCAACTTGTTAGCACGGAGGAGGGCCGTTGGTCAACTGCACGCGTGCTACGATTACTTTGTATACCAGAGATCAATACAATATATTATCCCAGCCATCATGCGTGCCCTGACCCCCAATATATGATTTACCACTTGCATTCTGTGGAGAAATTATAGTACACTGCGCAAACACTAACATTGCCATAGTTTTCATATCGACCACGCTGCCTCCCTCCCCTACGTGCTCTCGAAGACAAACTTCAGAGGCCGAGTGTTTATGACACACCCCACAAAAGCTATCTATAAATGGCTGATTCAAGACTCTGTCCGTGTTTCCTCGAACTCCGACTCCACATCTCAGTCTTCTACGCCATACACTGAGGCAGACCATCTTAGTACTTTCCCGCTTATTGAAGCAATAGACTATCATACAACCCATACAATCTCCTCAATCCGCATAACGCCCCTCCCAGCTGGCCATGTATTGGGTGCAGCTATGTTCCTCATTACAATCTCTGGCCTTACTATCCTCTTCACCGGCGACTACAGTATCGAAGCGGACAGACATTTAATATCTGCATCTGTACCTGCTAATGTGAAGGTCGATGTTCTCATCACCGAGAGCACTTATGGCATTGCCTCCCATGTACCGAGGCTTGAGCGCGAGCAAGCCCTGATGAAATCAATTACAGGTATTCTAAACCGTGGTGGCAGGGTTTTAATGCCTGTGTTCGCACTCGGAAGAGCCCAGGAACTCTTGCTGATCTTAGATGAATATTGGGCGAGACACAAGGAAGTTCAAGGTGTACCAATCTACTACGCTTCAAATTTGGCAAGGAAGTGCATGTTAGTCTACCAGACGTATATTGGTGCTATGAATGATAATATCAAGCGGTTATTCCGGGAGCGTATGACTGAGTCAGAAGCAAATGGTGGTAGAGGAAGTGGCGGGCCTTGGGATTTCAAGCACATTCGAAGTTTAAAAAGTCTGGAAAGATTTGATGACGTGGGGAGCTGTGTGATGTTAGCAAGCCCGGGTATGATGCAAAATGGCATCAGTAGAGAGCTTCTAGAAAGATGGGCGCCTAGTGATAAAAACGGTGTCATCATTACAGGATATAGCGTCGAGGGAACAATGGCGAAATACATTCTGCAAGAGCCGGATCAGATACAAGCAATCATGGTACGGAATACCAGTGGCGCCAACAGTAGGAAGGCGGGTAAGAACGGAGATGATCCAGAAAAGGTCATGGTTCCTAGAAGGTGCAGTGTGCAGGAGTTCAGTTTCGCAGCTCATGTAGACGGAACAGAGAATCGTGAGTTCATTGAGAAAGTGGCTGCCCCTGTCGTAGTACGTAACCTCCTCTCCTTTAAGATATTATTAAATACGCTAACTGCAATATTCACAGATTCTCGTCCACGGTGAGCAACATAACATGATGCGTTTAAAGTCCAAACTCCTCTCTCTCAATGCTTCACTTCCGCCATCTCGTAAAGTGAAGGTCTTTTCACCTCGGAACTGCGAAGATCTCCGCATCCCATTCAAGGCAGAAAAGATCGCAAAGGTTGTTGGAAAATTGGCCAACATGCCGCCTACTTCTCTTATGCCCAAAAATGGGTTGGACGGATCAATCGATAAATTTGATGTCAATGAGAATGGCGGGAAGATCATTACCGGGGTTTTAGTACAGGACGTCTTCAAGCTTTCCTTGATGGCGCCGGAAGACCTTCGAGAATACGCCGGCTTGACCACCACAGTCGTGATGTGCAAACAACGCGTGCGCCTGAGCGCTGCCGGAATTGACCTAATTAGGTGGGCACTGGAGAGCACATTTGGCTCGATTGAGGAGATTGAATCATCTCGAGATACGACCCAAGAACCTCAATCAAATCGAAATGGGGACGTACACATGAATGGCAATGGGACACTTGACGACATAGATGAAGAGATTGACCGCCTTACTAGAGTTACGTATCTAGTTATGGGATGTGTTATTGTACGATGGTCCATTACCGGAGAAGTTGACCTGGAATGGGAAGGCAACTTGCTCAACGACGGCGTCGCAGATGCTGTCCTAGCTGTGCTTTCTACCGTAGAAAGCAGTCCTGCAGCGGTCAAACGTACGAGACAATCCTCCTTTCTTGTTTCCCAACCTTGCTGCCACAGAAATGTTGAGATGAAGCTGACACAGTGGAACAGAATCTTCAACCAACCATTCTCATTCGCACTTGCATTCGCACGATCTTGACCTTCCGAAATCAAATCCGATTGCAAAGATGTCTCATACAGAGCGCCTGGATCGACTTTTCATGCTTCTTGAAGCACAATTTGGCCCTGATGCCTTGGCACCAATAGAGACACCAAGGATAGCGTCGAACCTTACAGCCGCTATGACCTCACAAGATACAAAGGCGCTCAAATCATCCGACAGCGAGTCTGATTCTGATGACATGTCTGAATCTGAGGCAGATATCAGAGAGCTTCAAGACAATGAGCTTGAGAGACTACACAAGCTAGGCATTCCCGTCCCGGGAATTGAGATCAAAGTCGACAAAATGGTAGCGCAAATCTGGCTAGAGGACTTGGAAGTCGAATGTTCAAATAAGGTTTTTGGGGATAGAGTCCGGGTTGTAGTTGAAAAGGCGGTAGAATCCGTCGCCTCTTTATGGCTTTAAGTATTCTGCCTCGTAGCTCTTGGATAGTTACATCTGAATACCGGCAATACTAACGGTAAGGGGCTTGTGATTGAGCTGAGGCGAAGCAAATATATGACGCCAAACAGAGGGCATTTGGTGTTTTCACAAGACAGTCGGCGTAATAGAAGGGTAATGGAGCAACGGTATATGAACAAGGTCTCGGGGGAAATGGGTAAACTAGTGAACTTGAATTAGGTATATTTATTTGCATTTTCAAGGGCGAATTGATTTTTTTAGTGTACGGGCTTCATTGTTTATGCCGAGGTAGCTTTCCCGACTGCACTGCCTATGGAAAAGTCGATTTCTTCTAGAGTACTCAGTCATAAATAATGCCACAAAGTCTTAAAGATGCGATTAATTCTAATTACATAGTATTTGTGCGGTAACAACCCAACTCTTAAAAGGCAATATTCATATCATACGGAGTCATCGGCTGCAACACTTTGATACGAACCGCCAGTATCCCTTCCCCGTCGAGTCCTTGTGCCCACGCCAAGTGGAGTCTCGTACATCGAGGTGTAATTGATGACCTCCCCGCCGAGCATGGCCAACCCGTTCTCTCGTTTCCCGAATATGGGAGCCGGATCACACCAGAAGTCTTTGCAATTGTTCAAACAACCCCTCGTGAAGGGATTACGATTTCTTCTTGGTCGACTCGAGTTTCCTGGTAATGCTGTCTCGACGAAAGTGTCCACGCCTAGGATCTTCTTCCACTGTGCAAAACAACCCTCTTTGTGGTGATGATGATGATGATGCCCTTCATCGTGACCTATATCCAAACCAGGTCCTAATTGCGCTCTGGCCATTGAAGCTGTGCCTGCCGTAAGTGCAGATGTAAGAGCTTCTGATGCCCTACTCCCGTGCATGTGATGAGAGCCACGCATGTTCTCATACGTAGTCATGGCTCTTGAGATTTGCACAAACTGAACAAACAGTAGCATAGTAACCCAAGTCAGTTGTAGGGCAGCCCATATCATTAGTACCAGAGTATAGGGATCAGTATTAACATAGCGGCATAATGACGGTGCGAGAAGGTTGCATTCTGGGCTGCCCTTGTCACCCAATCCTTCATAGTCTGCTATTTGTAAGCAGGAGTTATCGAAGACAAGACATCAAGACTCACAGCCAATAGTCAATCTCACTATAAAAGCAACTCCTATCTCCAAAAATACGAGGTACAAGAAAAAGTGTCGGTGATTGTTCACACCAATACAGTTATATACCCATGGACAGTGACTGTGAAAGGATTAGTGATTATAGAAGGTTCATGGAAGGATCCACAGCTTACTGGTCGTGCTTTGCTACACATCGGTTACATTTTTTGCAGTGCTTGCTTCTGAGTGGCATCCGCACCATGCAGGTGACACAGAAATTTTGATCATCAAACTTCCAAAGGCTTAGCAGCTCGTCGATCACGGCCTTTTGTTCCCTAAGGCCAGCCAGCTTTGGAACATAACCAGGCTCGAAGAACATAGTGCAGAAATAGAAGTAGCTACATAGTGAGTAACACACAGCGAAGAGTATATTCGCCACGAAGTAAGACGAATATGTTGCTGGTTAAGAGTTAGTGGTATGGACAATCATATACGATCAGAACAATTTTACCAGGCAGTATTGTGGTGAGCCAACGTATGCCGACCAAGAACAGTGTTCCTGCAAAGATACCTGCAAGCCAAGGCTTTTAAAGGTTAGGGCTAATCAGAAGAATTGCTAAGATGAGACCTTACTGTCTTGTGGATATGCCTCATATCTGCAGGTGCATATTGCATGACCTGCATAGCAGCCCATTGCAAAGAATATCCGACAAATAATCCGAGGGGGATACCTGCATACACCACCATGTGACTCATGATCATAATCATGCTCCAGATAACGAAGAACGGCATGAAAAAGAAGAACTTTGTCATGACACCACGCTTGTCTTTCATCAGGTATGATGCTAGAGGGAAGCCAGAGCCTACTGTCGTTCCATCCTCATTGTAGCCGCATTCCGCCAAGGCTTTGTGCCATGCGTGAGTCGTTTTCATTTCTTCGGCCATAACAGCCGGCGTCTTCCCAGAAGATGCCTTAACAAAGCGATCCGATCCATATTCAACAAGCTTTTGTATACATCCAGTGGAGCCTTTCACGAGTGCCCAATGTAACGCGGTAAAGCCGGTCCTATCTGTAGTATGAACATCTGCACCCCATCGAAGGAATAAATCCACGCAAGCTGGATACCCCTTATAAGCTGCCCACATAAGACATGTATGGCCGTAAGCATCAGGCACATCTACCTGAATATTCTGGTGGAGTAGAAGCACGAGCAAGAAGATATTACCCTCAAAAGTCGCAAGGTGCAGAATATTGTATCCCTGAACGTCCGTAATGAGTGGGTCCGCACCATACTGAAGGAGAAGATGTACGGTATAATAATGACAACGTTGCGCCGCCCACATGGCAGGTGTGGCCACTGACTCCCCGCCTTTCTTATTCACATCGGCGCCTGCTTCGAGGAGGAACTTGCACATGGCATATTGGTTATTGATCGCAGCCCACTAGTGAGGAAGCTTAGTATTCAGAGCAATTGCACACCGTAATAGGTAGGGGACATACATGCAAAGGAGTGATGCCCTCTGCATCACAATAGGTTGGGTGGAATTTCTTGGCATCGAACAGTTTCTGAATCGCGGGAATGTTTCCAAGGCGCGCTAATTGCATTATGTCTTCGTCAAGCTGAGCATCGAGCCCAGATGATAACATATTCTTCATTTCCACGTTGTCATTGTTATCAGATAACTTGGGTGCTGCCGCTGAAGCCTTTCCATTCAACATGATGGGCGAAACACTTTCTGCCGAGACCTGCGCTGTCTGCTCTTTGGGATTAGCTTGTGACATTTTCTTCCCTTTCGGTAGTCGTCAGCGCGTGGATGGCATACCATGTATGGAATCAATTACCTCAATGTACTAGAAACAGGCATGTCATGGAGGAAAGGGGATGATAGCTTTGGTAATTTAGGTTCAGCTCAGGGCAATTACGAGGCTGAGCACAACCCTGAGGCCGGCAGAGGTCGAAGCGAAGTGAATCCCTGATGAAGATGCGAGCCACCGACCTACTAACTTGCTGGCCTAAGGGTGCAAACATATCACACACATCTTTAGCAACTACGCGGCATCACAATGCCTTTATAACTTTCAACACTGGGGATAAAGAGATAACCTCTAATTATGTCACGATTAATACAAGTAGCGAGTGCCCTTCTGAGCCCGTCTCCTCTAGGGCTGGCTGTCAGCATCGTCCTTGTCCTTACCATTCCACTCTTCCTGCATTTCTTCGTCTTTCGTGCCAGTGGCTTGACAACTCTACCGTCCATACTGCTGATAGGCCCTAGCGGCTCTGGCAAGACGTCTCTTCTTACCCTGGTCAGCAGAATTAAGCCTCACTAAAAGCTCAAAACTAATTATTCTGCAGTTTGAACGAGGACAATATGCGCCCACTCATACATCTCAAGTTCCGCTGGCGGTCGAATGTTCGTTGCCTGTTGGCAGATCTGCAGCTTCCTCGCAGTATCGATCGGCCAATGACCCTGCGAATCAGATGCACAAGAAATTCCTCCTCATAGACACTCCTGGCCATGGAAAGCTGCGTCACCATGCTTTGGGCAATATCACCAGCCCGCAAAATCTGAAGGGCATCATATTTCTTGTCGATGCAGCCAGCCTGTCCACTGGGGACGAAGCATTACGGCAAACCTCGGAGTATCTCCATGATATTTTACTATTGTTGCAGAAGCGTATGACTAGTTCTAAGACCTCGAAAGCGACAAAGGAGATACCTCTTTTGATTGCTGCTAATAAAATGGATTTATTCACGGCATTGCTGACAACACAAGTCAAGACTACACTCGAGGCTGAGATCGGAAAGGTCCGTAGCTCCCGCTCGAAGGGTCTGCTCGACTCGGGTATTGGTATGGGAGATACAGCTGAGGTTGAGGAAAAAGATGACTGGGTGGGAGAAATGGGCAGTAGTAAATTCGAATTCTCCCAGATGGCGGAATTCAACATATCTGTCGAAGTGATTGGTGGCAGTGTGATCGCAGCAGACGGGTCGGAAGTTGAGAGATGGTGGAGCTGGATTGAGCAAAGGTTATAGAATAATGAGAACAGCGGCATCAGCACACCAGACTAGGCCGCGCATTTCTCTTGACAATTCATATCGACCAAAGGAACGGTCCCGGGCGACCTGAATGGGTAGGCAATAACCATCGAACACTAGGCCCACAACATACAAGCGGCATACGGTAGGATAACCCCCCAATCACAGATCGATCACCCGTCGAGGTTGCAGCTCCAGCCTACTAGGATCAGGCGCGTACAAGGCAATCGCCGCATATAACAGAAGGTATAAGCCAGGACACCGAGTTGCGAGCCCTGAAGATATGGAGTTGCAGGGCTATATTGCTTGTAAGCAGCAGAATGATCATGAAAATCAATTCCTCTCGTACAAGTCACCCCTGCTAAAGTGTGGCTTGAAATCCCCTAGAACGCTTAAATCTATGTCGTGAGATCATCTTCTATAATTTCTCCTTGGTCCCTTGCAGAACTGCAGACTCATTTGATTGTCCTGTCGCAGGCAGAACCTTACATTATGCCAATTATGCTTTCTCGCTGGCGACTTGACTCCCACTTTCCTACCTTAAAAGTTTTCGTGGCTTATCATCACACCAATACCACAGATTCCTTGCTAGATCCTTATTCTCTGCAATCTTGGAAGTCTAGTCCTCCGTGGCAATAGGAATGAAATACTTCACTTTTTACCCTTTTTCCTCAACAGCCGGGCTTGCAGCACGGTGGATCGCGGTGGCCGTAACCCTGGATTACCGATTGGCCCACAACTTGGAACAGTCCTTTCATAGCTGAGCCACCGATAGTGCCAAAGAGGTCCTTTCATGTGTCCCATGGCTTCCGTTGGGATGTTGCCAGGGAAGAAGCAGTTGCCGTAAATGTTAGCAGCGCCTTTCTTGTCCAGTCGAGAAGCAAGCTCCCGTGTGAAGAGAATGGTACCAAGCATACTTCTGGCGTGTCACTAGCAGGAGTCAAGGGTATCAGACCTTTTAATCCGGGTGGGCGGCATAGTGAGGTCCAGCTTAAGCTCTTGTCAGCCCACATGGAAGGAGGAAGATGTTACGACGATTCGTGAATTTCCATACCTGGCTGCTGAATCCTCCAATTTGGGCAATAGAATTTGGGTCAGGACAAAGTGACCCACCACTGGACCATGATGTTAGCAGCTGCTTAAGGCCCTGAATTATCACTTATACAGTCCATTAGTTGCTTAAATTGTCTCGATACTTTGAGGAGAAAGTGTGTAATCGGCAATAGTTGGAAGACCTTCTAATTATTGTTGGTTGCTTCAAAGTTTCCACGAAGAGCTGCTCACCAGCATTGTCAATCAACATATCCAAACGTTCCAGCTTACCCATAAGGCCATCCCCGACTTTTTTGACAATCGTCATATCACTTAAGTCGCAAGGGACGAACTTTGCTCTTTCGGCACTATCTTCTGCAGCTAGCTTGTGAGATTCTAACCAGAACATCTTAGCTGATTCGAATTTCGAGAAGCTCCTAGCCAATACAGCTAATGCCATAATCAGAAGCTGCGCAGTTATTTCCTTTCCTATGCCAGCCTATCCGCCAGTGATCACACAGGCACATCCTTCTAAGGAAAGAGTGTCATCCAGAGAGAAACTTTGGTAATTGATAAATCCAGTCATGGCGGATGATTGCTAGAAATTAAAGTTGATGAATTGTTATGCACGCATGCTTACACTTTTCGGGACAACAGTGACGTATCTAAAGGCGTTGTTTGTGCATCTGTTGATCTTAATGGTGTTTTTCCGAGAGTACCAAATAGTCAAGAAAGTCAAATTCTACCGTGTGCCTTTTATTTGAACTTCTAGATATAGTCACCTGCCTTGCGGCCTCAGTTCAAGTATAGGGTATTTATGTGTTGAATCTCTTTTATCCAGCCATTGTTGAACTCACTTTTACTCCACGAGGCAAGCGAATTCTTGCTCATATGGCTCCTAAATATCTCATGCCTTTACTTGCTTTGCTTTACCATCCATGAAAGTAGATCAACCTTGGTTACAACGGCTACTGGCTTTGGCAAGTCGCCGCTATCTTTCACTCCAGTTTCAGTCACAATCGCCGCACTATTCCACTCGAAAAATTTGCTTAGCGCTGTGAGGGGCGTGTCCATGGTAATCTGAATAAACTTCCTGCGCGAGTCCTTGTGCTTTCTTCCTTTCGAGTCCTGCACTCCATTATCCTTGTGTACTTCGGCCAGGTGACTAATGTCTCTCGGATCGGTAACAACCTCGGGAATTGTGGAGAAGTCGAACATGACTTCCGAGACAAGACTTTTACCGCTAGCCCTGCCACGGCTGATATAACTGAGAAGATTTCCCAAGGTCACAAGTCCTACAAGTTTCCCTCCGGTTGGGGCCAAAACAGGCAGTTGGTCAAATCCCTTTTCTCGCATTGTCTCAACGGCATCGGCGCATGGTGAGTCTGCTAAGATGGTTGTAACTGGTTTTAATCGCAATGCACGCAATGTTGCACCCTTGTAGGGGTCTTTCTTGAATGAGTGAGAGTCCAAAATTGGAGAGGAAGGGGCGGTAGAAGTAGGTGTTGGTGGAAGAAGATCGTTTGCAGCGAGCCAGTCATCGTCCACAAACTTGCTAAGATAGCTTCGGATGCCATCAGGTAGAATCACGACCACAATGTCCCCCTTGCCCAGTCCAAGCTCCTTGACACCTCTGACCATGGCCGCAATGGCACTACCACTGCTTCCTCCTACCAGTAAACCCTCTTCAGCGATCAGTCTTCGAGCATAAGCGAAGGACTCTCGATCATCTGTCTTAAACCACAAATCAACTGCTTCACGGTCCAAAACCTCAGGGATAAAGTCATATCCAATACCTTCCACTTTGTATGCCTCGTGTGCATGCTCCTGATTGAGACTTTCCGGTAAGGCTAGTATGGAGCCGAAAGGGTCCGCAGCAATAATCTTGACCTCCGTATTATGTTTCCTCAAACCCCTAGCCAGTCCGGTAATCGTCCCTCCCGTACCAGCGCCTGCCACAATGGCTTTGATTTTGCCATCGGTCTGGTTCCAGATCTCCTCTGCCGTTCCATATTCGTGGGCCAGCGGATTGTCCGGATTCGCATACTGATCGAGAATGTGGGAATTTGGTATCTCTTTCTGTAGCCGCCTAGCCACACCAATGTGTGATTCAGGAGAGTCAGAGGCTGCCTGAGTTGGTGTCCGTATGATGGTAGCTCCTAGAGCTCGGAGGACGGCGACCTTCTCTGGAGACATTTTCTCAGGCAGAGTGATGATTGTTTTGTAGCCTTTGATTGCTCCTACCAGAGCAAGGCCAATGCCACTGAGGAAATCAGCTCTCTTGATTTAGAATTAGGGATTAGTCCATACGTATTGCCACTTGTAGGCTCGATGAGAGTATCTCCAGGTTTTATTCTCCCTGAGCGTTCAGCCTCCTCGATCATACGCAGAGCAATTCGATCCTTCACACTGCCACCGGCATTGAACAGCTCGACTTTTGCGTATATCTCGGCCTCTATTCCCAGACTCTGGGGGATCTTGTTCAGACGAACCAAAGGCGTGTTGCCAATTAGCTCAGCCGCCGACTGTGCAACAATCAGTGACGCAGTTGGCTTACTCTTTATAGAAGCCATGATTTGGTAATTCCACCTTTATTCAGAGCTTCATTCATGTAGGTGATGCTGCTCGTTCAGCCCTTTTGAAACGGTGAAGGACTGTAAAGTGGACGTTTGCCGTAAATACCCGCCCAGTGCCGAGAGCGATAGCGATAAGCATCTCAGTGAATCACGGGAATCTTTCATTCCAATCTGATTCATCATTGCTTTACTCTACGCTGCTGTGTGCCTCTCTCTATATTTAACATCATGACTCGAGAATGATCTTTTCCATTTCATCAACCT
>Ga0335075_10015585_pt1 | contig 11384 bp, 12 predicted proteins | sample Lox_Sample_24_FD_206723 | JGI IMG/M metagenome (GOLD analysis project Ga0335075, IMG submission 206723) | Soil microbial communities from Loxahatchee National Wildlife Refuge, Florida, United States - Lox_Sample_2.4 | ecosystem: Environmental > Terrestrial > Soil > Wetlands | place: USA...
GGGAGCGCTGCCCCTCACGCGAAGAAGTGGGGCGCGCACTCGCTGCCGATGGGATCGTCGCTGCGATCGTGGACAGTTTCGGCCGGCTGATCGGGCTCTGGCCAGACGACTGAATGGCCGCCGCTGGTTCTGGCCATGGCGGGCGCCCTCACGCTCAGGCAGCATTCACCGAACCTCTAGGACCGGGTCCCGCGTCGTCAGGCGTCCCGGTGGGAAATCACCAGGCCAGCGGCCAGCAGCGCACCGGCTGGCCAGGCTGCGAGCACCAGCATCGACGCCCACGGGGAGAACAGCCCCGCCTGCGGGTGCAGCGCTATCACCTGGGATGCGGCGAATGCCATGGTGAACCTGCCGATGTCGTCCTTCCAGGGTGATGGCAGGAACAGGCACAAACCAGCGACCAGATAGATGGCTGCGAGCGTGGCCGCGATTGCGCCCGCGGTGTGCCGGATGATGGCCGCTAGGCCCAGGGCGGTGAGCGCGCACGCACACAGGACGAAGCCTGCCGCGAGCACGGCCCCCGGCACTCGCGGCTGGGCTAGTGACACTCCACGGTGGCGGCCAGACAAGAGCGCCTGGACCATTGCGAAGCACGCGAATGCCAGGACTTCGCCTGTTACCAGGGCAGCCGAGCCGACGACTGCGGCCTTGCCTGCGAGCACGGCCCAGCGGCGCGGCACTGCAATGAACGTAGTGCGGATAAGACCCGTGCTGTATTCCGAGGTGAACTGCAGCACCGCCAGAACGCTGACCGGGATCACCGCATACTCGGCATAGGCCAGGAAGCTCGCAGTCAGCGCTGACAAGCCCGCCGGCGGAGACTTGGGCACGGATGCAATGGCGTGCGCGACGATCGCGCTGGTGCCGATCGTCACAACCGCCGCTATCAGCAGCGTGATGTAGTGCGAGCGGACTGATCGGAGCTTGGTCCACTCGAAGGCAACGACATCCCGCGCACGTGCCGCCAGCGAAGGCGCCGCTGCGTTAGTGGCGGGGATCTGGGCTGCGGTCACCGGCTTGCCTGCGATCTGCTTGCCTGGTCAGCTGCTCGGTAGTCGGTGCTGGCGCCAGTCAGGTCCAGGTAGGCCTGCTCCAGGGACGGCTGACGTGGCATCAGTTCATGCACGGCTATGCCGTGCTGAGCGGCCAAGTCGGCGATGGCGGGTGCTTCCAGGCTCGTGACAGCCAGCCCGCCGTCCTCGGCAGTAACGTCCGCGCCGCTCGCGGTCAGCAGCGCAGCGAGCTCGCTGGCGCGCGGCGACCTGACGAAGACGTCGGTACGCGTGCTTGACTCGGTAAGCCGTTCCGTCGGCGTGTCGGCGAGCAGCTTGCCCCGCCCAATGATGATCAGGTGATCGGCAGTCAGTGCCATCTCGCTCATCAGGTGGCTTGACACGAGGACGGTATGGCCGTCGGTGGCGAGCTGGCGCAGCAGCATGCGGATCCAGCGGACGCCGTCGGCATCGAGCCCGTTGGCCGGCTCGTCGAATATCAGCACCGGTGGCTCGCCGAGCAACGCCGCCGCGATACCGAGCCGCTGCTTCATGCCGAGAGAGAAGCTCCGGATGCGATGCCGTGCGACAGCACTCAGGCCGGCCAGCTCCAGCACTTGTGCCACCCGGCTGCGCCCGATGCCGTTGCTAAGCGCCACGGCCAGCAGGTGGTCGTACGCGGCGCGCCCGCCGTGCACGGCCGTCGCATCCAGAAGCGACCCGACGTGCCAAAGGGGACGGACGATCTGCTGGTAACGCCGACCGGCGACGAGCGCAGTGCCCGACGTCGGGGCGTCCAGCCCCAGGATGATCCGCATCGTGGTGGTCTTGCCTGCGCCGTTCGGGCCCAGGAAGCCAGTCACGTGTCCCGGGCGGACCGTGAAGCTCAGGTCATCGACCGCGGTGACCCGGCCGAACCGCTTGGTGAGCCCGTGCAGCTCGATCATGGCCGCTGCGCTGAGCCCGGCGGGGCTGACCGTTCCCGGCTGACCCGGCCGACGCACAGGTAGACGATTCCCCCTCCGGGACACTGGGCTAGGCAGATCAGCGCCCACGCCCACTTGGGCAGGTAGCGCACCTGACTGGCGCGGGCGATGTCGATCAGGCAGAAGGCATCGAAGGCGGCGGCCAGCGCCAGGAAAAGAAGGAAGGGCCAGCCGTCGGGGTGCGGGTGGGCACGCAGGATCGATACGGCCGCGAAAATGACGACGAGCCAGACGATCGCGCCAATCGTCAGGCGTGGTCCCGGCGTTGTCGGCCGCGCGGGGATGGCGCCGTTACGCCAGCCGGAGGGCCGCGCACGAGCGGAGCGACTCCCAGTCCCTCGTAGCCGCCGAGTCGTTCGCGAGATCCCAGCGGAATACCTCAGCACCCGCACGGACCGCAGGATCGGCAGCTGAATACTTGCGTCGGCCAGAATCGCGGGCAACTCGGCTGACCATTCCCTGCAGCGCTCGGCGCGCTCGTCCTCCGGGAGCCGACGGCAGGAAGCGCGGATCAGTCGTTCGGCGATCCGCTGTACAGGCTGGGCACCGCTCACAACGCGCTCCCCGGCGTCCCATGCGCTGGCCGCGCTGGCACACGCCGCGCGCCGCTTGGCGCAGCGGACGCGTGAGCGAGCTCAAGGCGGGCGACGCGGGCGCCTTCCGCGGTCAGGCGGTAGTACTTGCGCGGTGGTCGGCCGCCCGCGTCGGGGCGCTGGTCCTCCCACTGGGAGTCCACCAGACCCTCCTGCTGCAGGCGGGCGAGCATGGGGTACAGGGTGCCGCTGGGCAGCCTCGTGGCCTTCATCAAGTCGTAGCCGTAGTGTGGCGCTGCTGGATCAGCGAGTAGCACCCGCAGAACGCGCTCCAGCGGCCCGGTTAGCTTCACAAGGTTCAGGCTACACATATAGCCTACATATGTCGAGAGCCGACTCCGGCTGAGGCGTAGAGCCGCGCCGGGCTGCGGCGGACGCGCGCGCACTGCCCGCCGCGGGATCGCAAGGTCTGTCAGTCTTGGCCGATAAGTTCGGCGGCGAGCTCCAGCTGCATGACGGAAGCGACGTCATCGGCCGGGGTTGACACTACCGGCATCTCCGGGCCGGTGTCGGGGTGCCGGAGTGACAGCCACAGCGGGATGCCGGTCCAGGCGATGAAGAAGACTGCCATGAGCGGAATGTTCATCCAGAGCCAGTTCATGTTTCCCTCCCGAGGTTTTTCTGGCGCGGGCGTGGCGGTGACGGGGCGCAGCCGCCGGATGCGCCGACGGCTGCAACTGCCCCGGCGAGGTAGGGATGTAGGTACATGACGATGGCCTGCCTCATTGATCCCCCAGCTGTCTGGCATCCGCATGCGTTTGCCGCCGCTGTTCGGAAATTAGAAGGACGGGACAGGCCGGCCAATAGGCGTACTATGCCCAGCCGCGCGCAGACGGGGAAAATGGGCAGTCGCCGGGATCAAAGCGATCCAATATAGGCACTCGCCAGTTCCAACATAGGTAGCAGGGCTCGTGCCGCTTCTGAAACCGAGGCGAAAGCGAGTCTAGGGCCGACATTGAGCTCGTTGCTTTATCGAGAGCCGCCGCGAGTCGCCTGTAGGCAATCGCCTGGTCGTCCCGGTATCATCACTAATGGCTGCTGGTTGCTGGATTGACCCCCGCTCGTGTCCGCCGCGCGCCGGAAGCCTCAGAAGGTGCCGGAGGACGGGCGAGCTTTGATGCTCGCGGGTGGGTGGGGGGCGTATGCACAGCAGTGCGCACACGAATGTGCCTGGCGGCAGGACCCGGCTTCTCGAGCGGTCTGAACAGCTCAAGCTGCTGAGCGAAAGGCTGGCCGAGGTGGTCAGCAGTTCGCGTGGCCGGGTAGTCCTGGTTGCAGGAGAGCCGGGGATCGGCAAGACGGCGCTGCTGCGCCAGTTCTGCGCCGGCGTAGACGGTTCGGCACGGGTGTTGTGGGCTGGGTGCGACCCGCTGTTTACGCCGAGGCCGCTCGGGCCCGTCCTCGACCTGGCTGAGGTGATCGAGGGCGAGGTGCTGGCGCAGGCAGCGGACGGTGCCAGGCCCTTTGACGTAGCGGCTGCACTCCTGCGTGAACTTCGGTCAGCAAAGCCGTCGGTGGTGGTACTGGAGGACGTGCACTGGGCGGACGAGGCGACGCTTGACGTGGTCCGGCTAGCTGGCCGCCGCGTTGCCGACATCCCGACGCTGCTGGTGCTCAGCTATCGCGACGACGGGCTGGACCGGTCGCATCCGCTGCAGATCGTGCTTGGTGACCTGCCGGGAAGTGAGCAGGTAACGCGGCTCGCGCTGGCAGGCCTGTCACCGCAGGCAGTCGCGGAGCTAGCCGCCCCGGTCGGCGTTGACGCCAGCGAGTTGTACCAGTGGACGGCCGGTAACCCCTTCTTCGTCACCGAAGTACTCGCGGCGGATACGGGGCTAGTGCCGCATGCGGTGCGGGACGCAGTGCTGGCGCGTGCGGCACGGCTGAGCGCGGCGGCACGGGACTTGCTCGATGCGGCCGCCGTGGTGCCCGGTCCGGCCGAGCGCTGGCTGCTTCAGGCGTTGGCGCCGACGGCAGCGGCGCTGGATGAGGCGCTGGATGAGTGTCTGGGTGCCGGGATGCTCGTGCTGATCGATGGCCGGGTGGGGTTCCGTCACGAGATCGCGCGACAGGTGGTGGAGGAGTCATTGCCGCCAGGCCGGCATACAGGGCTGCACCGGCAGGCTCTGGCCGCGTTGCTTCGCCAGCCGGCGCCGGACCTGGCGCGGCTGGCGCACCATGCCGAGGCCGCCGGTGACGCCGACGCGGTGCTGCGGTTCGCGCCAGCGGCAGCCGAAAGCGCCGCGCTGGCCGGAGCCCGCCGGGAGGCCGCTGCCCTGTACGCGCGGGCACTGCGGTTCGCAGACGCCCTGGAGCCGGCCGAGCGGGCCGGGCTCCTGGAGCGGTTCGCCGGCGTAGCGTACTTCACCGGTATGGGCGAGGAGGCGACCGCAGCGCTCAGGGAAGCCGTCGAGATTCACCGGGCCCGCGGCGACCTGCTACGGCAGGGCGAAGCGCTCCGCGGGCTCGCCAATCAGCTAGGCAAAGACGGTGCGCTCGCGGAGGCGGGGGCGGCGGCAGCCGAGGCCGTGACTCTGCTGGAGCAGCTTCCGCCCAGCCCAGAGCTGGCGCGCATGTACAACACGATGGCCGCGGTCCTGGGAGTTGGCGACGACGATGAGGCGGTCCGCTGGGGAGAAAAGGCGCTCGCGGTGGCCGAGCAGGTCGGGTGCCTGGACGCGGTCGGCGACACGCTGAACATTCTCGGCACGGCTGAGCTGCGCCAGGGGAATCTGGACGGTCTGGCGAAATTGGACCGCAGCCTGGAACTGGCGCGACAGGCCGGAGACGAACTTGGCGTCGCGCGGGCCTACATGCACCCGGCGGCGGTGCTCGCTTCGCGCCGGGAGTGGGTACTCGCCGAGCGCTACATCACGGCGGGGCAGGCGTTCTGCCGTGACCGCGGTCTGCAGGCATGGGAGGGTTGGCTGACCACGCTGGCGGCCGAGGCCGCGCTGGCCCTCGGTCGCTGGGACGACGCGCTGAGCGCCGCCGAAACGATCCTGAGCTGGCCGTCCGAGGGGTTCAGCCATTCCCGCATAAGCGCGCTGGTCGTTCTTGCCCGGATGCGCGCGCAACGCGGCGAGTCCGGATACCGGGCCCTACTTGACGACGCGGCAGCGATTGCCAAGACTGCGCCAGTCCCGCAGGAGGCGCGGCTCATCGCAGCTGCGCGTGCAGAGGCCACATGGCTGGAGGGCGGATCGGCGCGGCGCATCAGCGAGGAGACCGGGCCTGGAGGGGACTCATTGCCGACCGACGTCCGCTGGTTCGGCGGTGAGCTTGAGGTCTGGCGTCATCGGGCTGGGCTGGACTCCGTTGACCCTACCGGGCTTCCCGAGCCGTACCGGCTGGAGATCACGGGCGATACCGAGGGCGCGGCCCGCTGGTGGCAGTCGCGTGGCTGCTCTTACGACGCAGCGCTTGCGCTGGCCGGCTCATCCGATCAGGCCACGCTGCGGCGCGCGCTGGACATATTGCGCGGCCTCGGCTCCCGCCGCGCAGCGGCAGTCGTGGCGCGACGACTACGGGCGCTGGGCGACAAGAAGGTGCCGCGCGGCGCCCGGTCGGCCACCGCGGCGAATCCGATGGGCCTGACCAGCCGGGAAGCCGAAGTGCTGAAGCTGGTGGCTGCCGGGCGGAGTAACGCTCAGATTGCCGCGCAACTGGTGCTCTCGCGCCGGACCGTCGACCACCACGTGTCGGCGATCTTGCGCAAGCTCGGCGCCCGGACACGTGTCGAGGCCACCGCGCAGGCAGCGCAGCTAGGCCTAACGGGGCCAGTCACGTAGGCAGCCGCGCGGGCAGAAATGGTTTGCCGCCCGTCGGTAACCTGAAGATCATGGCACGCGACGAACGCAGCGTTACCCCGCAGAGCGAGGACTTCTCGGCCTGGTACAACGACGTGGTCTTCCGCGCCGAATTGGTGGACCGCTGGCCGGTTCGCGGCAGCATGGTAATCAGGCCATACGGGTACCGGATGTGGGAGTTGCTGCAGGCGGACCTGGATGGGCGCATCAAAGCCACCGGCCATCAGAATGCCTACTTCCCGCTGCTTATCCCGCAGAGCTTCCTGGAGCGCGAGGCCGAGCACGTTGAGGGGTTCGCGCCCGAGTTCTTCACGGTCACCCATGCAGGCGGCAAGGAGCTGGAGGAGCCCCTGGTTATCAGGCCGACATCGGAAACGGTCATCGGGGAGATGATGGCCAAGTGGATCAGCTCGCACCGGGACCTTCCGCTCCTGCTGAACCAGTGGGCCAACGTGCTCCGATGGGAGATGCGGCCCCGGATGTTCCTGCGCACCAGCGAGTTCCTGTGGCAGGAAGGGCACACCGCGCACGCGACCGCAGACGATGCCATCGCCGAGACCATGCTGGCCCTCGGCTTCTACCAGGACGTGTCCGTGGAGACCGCGGCGCTGGCCACCGTGCCGGGCGAGAAGACGCCGAGAGAGCGGTTCGCCGGGGCCGAGCGCACGTTCACGATCGAGGCCATGATGCGGGACGGGCGGGCCCTGCAGGCGGGCACCTCCCACTTCATGGGGACAAAGTTCGCGGCGGCATTCGGGATTACTTTCACTGCTGAGAGCGGCACGGCCGAGCTGTGCCAGACCACCTCCTGGGGCATGAGCGCCAGGATGATCGGCGGCGTGATCATGACGCATGGCGACGATAAGGGCCTCGTGCTGCCGCCGGCGTTGGCTCCCTACCAGGTAGTAATCGTCCCGATCGGGCGCGGCGAGCAGGCCGAGACGATGTCCGCCGCAGCTACCGCCTTGGCCGCCACACTGGAACGGGCTGGCATCAGAACGCACGTGGACGATCGGCCGCAGTTGTCGCCTGGCTTCAAGTTCAATGACTGGGAGATGCGCGGAGTGCCAATCCGGCTCGAGCTGGGCCCGCGTGACCTGGCGGCCGGCACCGCGCTGATGTCCCGGCGGCTCAGCTATCCGGGCCCGGAGGCAGCCAAGCAGGCCGTCGCGCTCGATGCGGCGCCGGCGCTGCTCGCTGCTGAGCTCACCGCGTTCCAGCAGATGCTGACGCGGCGGGCAGCCGATTTCCGCGACGAGCACACAGTGGTCGTGAATTCGTGGCCGGAGTTCGCCGCGGCCGTGGCGGGCGGATGGGCGCTGGCGCTGCACTGTGGCGAGCAGGCATGTGAAGACGAGATCAAGGCAGAAACGACGGCAACTCCCCGCTGCATCCCGCTGGAGGGCGAACCGGAGCAGGGCACGTGCGTGCGCTGCGGCAAGCCGTCCACGTACGGCAAGAGAGTGATCTTCGCCCGCGCCTACTGAGCCCGGTGGCCTCACTGCGATCGGGACCCGTTCCAGCTGATGAGGGATCAGCTGCGATCGAGGCCGTGGTCGAGGCCGGCCGCGTGCTCGAGAGTCCAGCTGATCCGGTACAGCTCGTCGATGTGCCGAGCGGAAGGAATCCGTGAGTACGCCCGCGTTGCCATCAGGTCGACAGTCGTTCCGCCGCGACACACTGCCACGACGCAGAATCCGCCCCACAGCCCGCTCGGACGATTGATCTCGAACCCAGTGATCTCGCCCCACGGGACATGGATGACCCGGAAGATCCGGTGATCAGTCAGCCCCGCACTGGTCACCATCAGCCGGGTCCGCATGATCAGCCCGGAAATGCCCAGCCCGATCGCCACGGCAGCGCAGATCACGATAACTCGCGCCGTTAGGGATAGACCCGGCGACGCACCGGGCCGCACACCGAGGTGAATGGACCCGGACACGATCCAGCTGATTGCGGCCGCGATCAGCGGAGCAGCCGCTGCTCGCCATCGTCGCTCAGGCGAGAAAATGCACATCGGCAAGTCCGGCTTCCTCTCGGCCCGGCTAGAACAGCTGGATCTTGCGCGCAGCGTAACAGCGCACCGCCGATCAGTGCTTCCCAGCGCAGGGAGGCGCGACCACCAGATGGGGGTCGGCGCCGTTATGCGGAGTTAAGAAGATCTCGCCAGCGGGGCAGCTGCGCTAGGTCCCGCGCCAGGCCATGCCGCCACCGTCGCGTGTCCGGCGAGTCGCGGTGCGTGTTCCGGAACAGCCGCACTGCGCTCGCGACATCGTCCAGGTACCAGCGAAGCCGGTAGAGCGTGATGACGTCCGGACTGAGTTCGCGGCCGGTCGCCTGCTGGTAGCGGTCGATGCCCTCGTTGCTAGCAGTGACGACGAGGGAAACGTCGCGTTCGGGCGGGGCAAGAGCGACGGTATCCCAGTCGATCAGGATGAGCTGGCCGTCGACAGCCATGACGTTGGCAGGGTGCGGCTCGCCGTGGGTGATGACCAGCCGGGTCCGGGCTGGGCCAGTGGCCTCGACCAGGCAGTCGAAGTCCGTTACAAGCTGGCGAAGGTCGGCGGCGTGCGGCAGAACCCCGCGACGTGCGGCTTCTGCGAAGGGACCGCTGTCCCACGGATCATCTGGCCTGAGCATGAACGCATCCAGGGCCTCGCGGCCAGCGAACCGGATCGCATGGCTGGGCGCGCAATCACGCACGGCGGGTGTGGATTGATGCAGTGCGGCGATCATGTCGAGCACCTGGCTGCGCAGCCGCGGATCCGGGTAGGGGCCGAAGGCATGAGAACGGCCCGCCAGGAACCGGAACAGCGACGCGGTGTACCGGCCGTCCAGGCGGCGCAGGTGCTCGCCATCGCGCGTCGCCATGGGTGCCGCGACGAAGTCGAGCCCTGCGTCGTACCGGAGTGCGGCGGCGGTGAGCAGAGCGCTGCGGAGTCCGTCGAACACAGCCTCTCTGCAACTGCCGAGCCACTCCTTGTCATCGAGGTCGTCGACCGTCACAAAGTAGCGCACGCGATCGTCGTCAATGAACTTCCAGTGGTGGCTGCCGCCGCCTTCAGGCACGTACGCCAGCGACAACGGGCGAAGGCCCCAGCCTTCAGCCAGTACATCTGCCAGCCGTTCTTGCGTCAGGTCCGGTGGAGGGGTTCGCATGTCTGATGAACCTAGAACGAGGCCACGGGAACGGCCAGTGGGTACCGTCACCCCTGTGCGTACCGAAGGACCCCCCACGTTCGTCGTGGTTGGGGAAGCGCTAGTCGACTTGTCCCCGCCCGCCGAGGACGGCTCCTGCACCGCCCGGCCGGGCGGCAGCCCGATGAATGTTGCCATCGGCCTGGCTAGGCTCGGCCAGCCCACCGCGTTCGCCGGCCGGGTGTCGGCAGATCCGCTCGGATCGGTGCTGCGCCGGCACCTGGAGCGTTCGGCTGTCGGTCTCGAGCACGTCATCGCGGCGGCAGACCCGAGCACGATCGCGCTGGTGGAACTAGCCAGCGGGCAGGCCAGGTATCAGTTCTCGCTAGGGGCAGACTTCCAGTGGCAGGCCGCTGAACTCGCCTTCCTGCCCGGTGGCGCTCAGGCCGTGCATTTTGGCTCGCTTGCGTCCTGGGTGCCGCCAGGCGACGCGGCGGTTGCGGTCGCGGTCGACCGGGTACGGCGGGCGAGCTCGGCTCTCATCAGTTATGACCCGAACGTCAGGCCAGCGCTTCAGCCCGATCCTGCCGCCGCCCGGCGACAGGTCGAGCAGTCCGTGTCCCTCGCTCACATTGTCAAGGCCAGCGCTGACGATCTCGCCTGGCTATACGGGCCGGAAAGCGCGGCCGCTATCGCCAGGCGCTGGCTCGCACTCGGTGCGAGCTTCGTCGTAATCACAGCGGGTGCTGACGGCGCGGCCGGGTGGACGCCAGAGCAGCCGCCGGTCAGCCGTCCGCGGTTCGATGTCCAGGTGGTCGACACTGTTGGCGCCGGTGACGCGTTCACCAGCGGGCTGCTCGACGCGCTGGCACGCCGGAACCTGCTCGGCCCGGCCAGATTGGCCGAACTCGGCGATGCCGCAATCCTGGCAGGCGTACTTGACGACGCCTGCCGGATCGCCGGTGTCACCTGCGGCCGCGCAGGTGCCAACCCGCCCACCCGGTCCGAGCTTGACGAGCTCTCCCGCGCCAAAGGCGGCGGATCGCGCAGCTAGAGGCCGGCGTCGTCAGGCCGCGACATCAGGCCGGAAAGGTCGGCAGACGTGATGACCTGCGCCTGTCTCGGGAAGACTCTGCCGATCAGGAAGTCGTGTACCTCCTCATCGGGGTCAGCAGTCAGGTCGGCGAGGACGAACACGCGGTAATCGCGATCATGGGCATCGCGAACAGTGGACAGCACGACGCCGCTGGTGCTGAGCCCGGCGAGGATCAGGGTGTCAATGCCGCGGCCGCGCAGCTGCTCGTCAAGGTCGGTGGTCGAGAACGCACCGACGCGGGTCTTGCGTACGACGATGTCGTCGGCTTGCGGTGCAAGTTGCGCCGGTATCGCGGTCGCTGGCGAGTCGGCGTGGAACGCTCGCCCGGCCGACGCGACCCGCGCGCCCATCATGCTGGTCGGCGGGATGGCGTCGTAGTCCGCGTCCTCAAATGCGACGCGGACATAACCAATCTGCCCGCCGTAACCCCGGATCATGGCAATCGTGTCCGCGGCGCGGATGAGCAGCTCGGCAGAGCGCGGCACGCGATCCAGGACCCCGGCCTGGTAGTCCATCACGAGCAAGGCCGTGCGGGCGGGATCGACGGTGGGAGTCGCGTCAGTCACGAGTTCTCCTGAGTGGTGTCGCTCGCTGCAGTCGGCGCGGTAATGGAGCGCACTGGCGCAGTTGCCTGGTCGGGGTCTTCAGGGACGTAACGGCCGCCGCGCAGCAGCGAGGCGATGGCCGCCACCGCGGCAAGAGCCGCCGAGACGGATAGTACGACGACCAGGCCATGGTGGAACGGCTGGGCGATGAGTTGCGGGAAGAAT
>Ga0335075_10015586_pt1 | contig 11382 bp, 8 predicted proteins | sample Lox_Sample_24_FD_206723 | JGI IMG/M metagenome (GOLD analysis project Ga0335075, IMG submission 206723) | Soil microbial communities from Loxahatchee National Wildlife Refuge, Florida, United States - Lox_Sample_2.4 | ecosystem: Environmental > Terrestrial > Soil > Wetlands | place: USA: Florida...
CGCCGCCGTTCGCGCCGATCCCCGGCAGCGAGCGCGAGCTCCCCGCCCAGCTGGTGCTGCTCGCGATGGGCTTTCTCGGGCCCGAGCAGCAGCTGCTCGACCAACTGGGGGTGGAGCGCGACGCGCGCAGCAACATCGCGTGCGCGCAGCCGTACACGAGCTCCGTGGACGGCGTGTTCGCCGCCGGCGACGCGCGCCGCGGCCAGTCGCTGATCGTGTGGGCGATCAACGAGGGCCGCCAGTGCGCGCGCATCGTCGATCGCTACCTCGCGCGACGCGACGGTGGCTCCGCATCGCTCGCCGGCGACCACCAAGACGACGGCCTGGCCGGTCACGCCGACGCCGACTCCGGCCCGGAGGGGCCGCCGCTGCACGTCACCCCAGGGGTGGGCGCGGCCGAAGGCTGAGCGGCCTGAGCGGCGCCGGGACGGCGCACGCGCACGCGCCAACAGGTATATCCCAGCGGCAACCGATGCCCACCTTCTGCCGCCACAACCGCTTCATCGAGCGCTGTCCCATCTGCAGCAAGACGCTGCCCAGCAACGAGCCCGCCCGAGCGTCCTCGCCACGCGCCAAAGCAACCGCCCGTCCGCGCGCCGCCGGCGAGCGCGCGGCGCGCACGCGCGCGCACAGCGACGGACTGCGCGTGCGCCGCGAGGGGCGAACGGCCGACGACGGGTATCGCTGCGAGCTCGTCCCCGGTCTGCGCGCCTCCGCGGACGCGGTCCGCCTGGCCGAGGAGCTGGCGTTCGCCAGCGGGCGGCTGCTCGCCCTCGCCGCAGACCCGCCCGGGCTCTACGGCGAGATCCGCGCGCTCGCCGAGGACGATCTCGAGCGCGCCACCTGGGCGTGCTTTTTGACCGCCTACCTGTGCCCGCTCGAGCAGGGAGCCACACCGCACGGCGGAGACCCGTTCGCGGGTATCCGCCAGGCGCTCGCCGCTGCGCCCGGCGAGCTGCCGGACCTCAGCGACGTGCCACTCGGGCCGCGCACGAGCCACGATCCGGCGCGCGGCGCCGGCACGCTGATCGCCTACCGCCAGTGGGTCGAGCGCGCGGGGGAGGCCCAGGCGATCGCCTTCACCGGGGACCCCGCATGGAGCCCCGAGCGGCGCTTCGAGCGCCTGTTCGAGCGCCTCGCGCTCCCTGGGTTCTCGCGCGCCGGGCGCTACGAGCTGCTCGTGTTGCTGGGGCGGCTCGGCTTGTATGCGCTGAGGCCCGACTCGTTGCAGCTGACCGGAGTGAGGGGCGCAGCGGCGGAGGACGCCACCGCGCTGGCCGCCAAGCGCGTGTTCGGCATCGCCGATCCGCTGCTGTTGGAGCGGCGCTCGACGGCGCTCGCGCAGGCCGTGTCGGTGCCGATCGAGGCGCTCGATCTGGCGCTCGCCAACTGGGCCGGCGCGCAGCCGGCCACGCTGGGATTCCCACGCGAGGTCGTCGACGAGGGCGCCTTCGAGCGCGCCGGCGACGCGTTGGGCGTGTAGCAGACGCGCGCGAGACGCGCGCGCACGCGACGAGACGCGCGCGTACGCGCGACGCCGAGAGGGGGAGTGCAATGCCGTCCACACCGGTGCCTACAGTGCTGGCAGCAAGTCGTTTCCAACCCAGGAGCCGCCGATGCCCCTTTGCTTCATCGAGCCGCAGGATGCGATCCGCGTCATCGCCGACTCGGTCGGCCGTGAGGCGCGCCGCCAGCTCGTCGGCGAGGTCGTGCGCGCATGGGTCGATGACATCCCCGACCAGGAACTGTCCGTCCACTACGCGAAGGCGATCGAAGACCTGGACGAGGACGACCTGCACCTGCTGGCCGCCTGGCACGCCTCGCTGGAAGTCGGTCAGCCGATCCCCAACACCGACTTCCTCGTCGGCGTCTTCCCCAGCCTCGGCGAGAACCGGCGCGAGGCGCTGAAGATCGCCGCCGGCTTCCGCGGCGAGGAGGCCTTCCAGGCCGGGGTGGCAGAGGACCAGGCGCTGGACACCGTGCTGCCGCGGCTGTCGAGCGAGCGCGCGGTCGAGCTCGCCAACGAGTGCATCCAGCTGTACATGTGGGACCGGCTGGGGTCCGACAACTAGGACGCCGATGGGCGGCGCGATGCCGCGTGCATGACGTACTTTCGTACGTGATAGCGTACGCAGCGTGGCGGATTCGGTACGGGTGTTTGCGGCGCATGCCGCCGAGTACCACGGGCAGCGCAGACGCCTGGTGCCGTCCTTCGATCTGTTCTACGGGACGGCGGTCGATCTGCTGGCGCTGAAGCCCGGCCCGGTACGGCGGGTGCTGGACCTCGGTGCGGGCACCGGCTTGATGAGCGCGGCGGTGCTTGAGCGCTACCCGCACGCGGAGGTGATCCTGCTGGACGGCGCGCAGGAGATGCTGGCGCAGGCGCGTGCGCAGCTCGCAGGTCGGGCGATCGCGACCGTGTGCGCCGACCTGCGCGAGCCGCTGCCCGGCGGTCCGTTCGACGCGGTCGTCTCCGCGCTGGCGATCCACCACCTGGAGGACGCGGACAAGCGCGATCTGTTCGCGCGCGTGCACAACGTGCTGCGTCCCGGCGGCGCGTTCGTGAACGCCGAGCACGTCACCGGGCCGAGCGCGTGGCTGGCGGGCGTCTACCGCGAGCTGTGGCGCGCGGCGTGCCGCGCGGCGGGGGCGGGGGAGGACGAGATTGCGGCGGCGGTCGAGCGCATGGCGACGGATCGCTCGGTGGACGTCGCCACGCAACTCGAGTGGCTGCGCGTTGCCGGCTTCGAGGACTGCGACTGCTTCTTCAAGCACCTGCACTTCGCCGTGCTCGCTGGCTGGCGCAGCGACGCGACACCGGTGGCCCACGCCGCTTGACATGGGCTTCGCGCGGGCGCAGCCTGCGCCGGCGCCTCGCCAGCTAGACTCGCAGCATGCCCACCGAGGAGGATGTGATGGACGCGCTGTCCAACGTGATCGACCCTGAGCTCGGCCTCGACTTCGTGGAGCTGGGCCTCATCTACGGCGTGGAGGTCAGCGAGGGCAACGTGCGCGTGACCTTCACGCTGACCACGCCCGGCTGCCCGATCGGCCCGCACGTCAACGAACAGATCGAAGAGTTCGTCGGCGAAGTCGACGGCGTAACGAGCGTCGAGTCCGAGATGGTGTTCACGCCGGCGTGGTCGCCGGAGATGATGAGCGAGGACGCGAAGTTCGCGCTCGGGTACTGAGCACACGCATCGCAGCTGATGTTGATGGACCCAACCAGACGGCAGGCGCTGTTGGCCGCCGCTGCATATGCGAACATCTGTTCGTATGGTCCGATATTTCCGTCCGGCCTTCCGGCGAAGCTTCTCCAGTGCGTGGGCAGTTGTACTCCGAGAATGTCGCCTGCGCATCAGCGCTGGAGGTCGAGCGATGAAGCGACGTGACTGGTTGCTGCTGTTTGCTGCATACGCAGGGGCGCCCGACGGGCTGGATCCCATTCGATTTCAGAAGGGCCTCTTCCTGTTCTCCAGACGTGCTCGTGTGCCCGAGCGATCGAAGTATGAGTTCAAGCCCTACGACTACGGTCCGATGAGCGCCGGGATCTACACCGATCTCGACCGTCTCGTGGGGGAAGGCCTGCTCGAGCGCATGCCTGTACCGGGGAAGCGTTGGTCACGGTACAAGCCAAGCAAGGTGACTTTCGGCGAAGGCCAGCGAATCCTCAAACAGGCGGAAGAAGAGAATCTGCTTGACGCCGCTCGGGAGCTGTTCGAGATCAAGCAAGATGTATCGAGCGTCGGCTTCAACGAGTTGCTGGAGCGCGTCTACGCCGAACATCCCGAGTTCGCGGTGAAGTCGATCTTCCGTCGATCTGACTAATCGAATCGGCCGATAGTCGCGAACCCGTCAGATCAGGGCGACATGATGCGTGCCCAATGACGTCCGTACGGACCCCGAGATGACGCTCATTGCTGAGCTACGCCGGCGTAGCCGCCGACTCGCGCGCGAGCGACACGAGCGTGGCGAGCTCATCGGCGATGCTCTGGCCGAACGCGTCGAGGTCGGGCATCGCGTCGAAGTCACCCAGCAGGCCGAAGTTCATCTGTCCGTTGTAGGACATGATCGCGATCGCCAGCGCGTGGTTTTCCGGCAGGAAGGCCACGGGGATCGCGTGCAGCATCTCGCGCCCGAGCACATACAGCGGGAACTGCGGGCCGGGGACGTTGGTGACAATCAGGTTGAACAGGCGCGTGGAGAAGTTCAGCCGCGAGGCCTGCGCGAGGATCGTCGGCGGGGCGAAGTCCTGGGCGCCGGCGATCACCTCCGCGCCGAGCGCCTGCTTGGACTCCTTCAGGCCTTCCATCGCGCCCGACACGAAGCGCAGGCGGTTGACCGGGTCTGAGATGTAGATCGGCAGTGGGCCGCGCATCGCCACGATGCGGTTGCCGCCCTCGTGGTGCTCGCCTTCCGTGCGCACCGACACCGGCACCAGCGCGCGCATCTCCACGCCCGCGGTGTGGCGCCCGCGCGCGATCAAGAACGCGCGCAGCGCTCCCGCGACGACCGCCAGCACCACGTCGTTGACCGTCCCGCCGAAGGCGTTCTTCACCGCCTTGAAGTCGTCGAGCTCGCTGGTGATGCCCACGAAGCGCCGGTGCGGGCCGATCGGCACGTTCAGCGGCGTTTCCGGCGCCGGGTTCAGGCCCGCCCAGACGATCTCGCCGATGCCCTCCGCCGCCTCGCGCGCGTGCGAGAGCGCGCGCTCGGGGTGCGCCACCGCATCCATCGCCGCCTCCGCCAGGCGCACGCCCGCGCGCACCGCGCCGAGCAGGCCGGCGGCCACCAGCTGCGCCGTGCCCGGTTCAGGGTGTGGCTGCCAGGGGCGACCCACGTACTGGTTCTGTGGCGGATCGGGGGACAGGTCGAACAGCACCGTCGCCAAGTCCACGCCCGCGATGCCGTCGATCAGCGAGTGGTGGGTCTTGGTGATCAGCGCAAAGCGGTCGTCTTCCAGCCCCTCGATCAGCCACATCTCCCACAACGGCTTCGAGCGGTCGAGCTGCTGGGAGAAGATGCGCGCGGTCAGATCCTGCAGCTGCTCCCACTGCCCCGGCGCGGGCAGCGCGGTGTGGCGCACGTGGTAGTCGAGGTTGAAGCTCGGGTCGTCGATCCACACCGGACGGCCGCTGTCGAGCGCCGTGTGCGCGAGCTTGTGGCGGTAGCGGGGAACCAGGTGCAGGCGCCGGCGGATCTGCTCGAGGAACTCATCCATGCTCGGCGGCGGGCCTTCGATGATCGTCAGCCCGCCGATGTGCATGTGCGAGACGGAGCTCTCCTGGTGCAAGAACGAGGCGTCTACCGGCGTCAGTCTGTCCAGGTGGTGTTGGCTCACGCGGTCTAGCGTATCGAGCTGCCCCCTACAATGACACCCGTGCCCGCAAGCGCCACAAGCGAGGTGTCAAACACCGTCGAGAAGCTGTTGCTGGCGGCCCCGCGCGGCTACTGCGCGGGGGTCGATCGCGCGGTGCAGACGGTCGAACGCGCGCTCGCCATCCACGGCGCGCCCGTATACGTGCGCAAGGAGATCGTCCACAACAAGCACGTCGTCGCGCAGCTGCGCGAGCGCGGCGCGATCTTCGTGGACGAGCACACGCAGGTGCCCGAGGGGGCGGTGTGCGTGTTCTCCGCCCACGGCGTCGCCCCCAGCGTGCGCGAGGGCGCCGACGAGCGCGGCCTGCGCACGATCGACGCCACCTGCCCGCTCGTCACCAAGGTCCACCGCGAGGCCGCCCGCTTCGCCCGCGACGGGTACACGATCGTGCTCGTCGGGCACGACGGCCACGAGGAGGTCGAAGGCACGATGGGCGAGGCGCCCGAGCAGATCGTGCTCGTCGAGAGCGAGCAGGACGTCGACGAGCTGCACATCGACGACCCCCAGCGGGTTGCCTACATCACCCAGACGACGCTCGCCGTGGGGGAAACGAGCGCCATCGTCGAGCGGCTGCGCGCGCGCTTCCCCAGCATCGTCGGCCCGCGCACCGACGACATCTGCTACGCCACCACCAACCGCCAGGCGGCCGTACGCCAGATGGCCGGCAGCTGCGAGCTGATGCTCGTGATCGGCTCGCGCAACTCGTCCAACTCGGTGCGGCTCGTCGAGGTCGCGCGCGACTGCGGCACCGACGCGCACCTGATCGACTCAGCGCGCGAGGTGCGCGAGGAGTGGCTGGACGGCGTGCGCGTCGTGGGCATCTCCTCCGGCGCCAGCGCGCCCGAGGAGCTCGTCAGCGAGCTGGTCGACTTCTTCCGCGCGCGCGGCGTGTCCGACATCTCGGAGTTCGACGTGATCCGCGAGGATGTCCGCTTCATGCTCCCCAAGCCGATCCGCCAGGCCTGCGCACTCTAGTCGTCTCCGACCTGCACCTCGGCAGCCGCACGCGCACCGACCTGCTGCGGCGCGAGGAGCTGCGTGCGCCACTGCTGGCCGCCGCCGCGGACGTGGACCGGGTGGTGCTGCTCGGCGACGTGCTGGAGCTGCGTCACGGCCCCATGCGCGAGGCGCTGGCCGCCGCGCGCCCCTTCTTCGCCGATCTCGGTCGCACGCTCGACGGCCGTGAGCTCGTGCTCGTGGCCGGCAACCACGACCACGCGCTCGTCGAACCGTGGCTCGCCGAGCGCGGCCGCGAACACGAGCCGCCACCGCTGAGCGTCGGGCAGCTGCTCGACCCCGCGCGCGTCTCGCCCGCACTCGAGCAGATCGCGCGCTGGGCCCTGCCGGCCGTCGTCCGCGTCGCCTACCCCGGCCTGTGGCTGCGCGACGACGTGTACGCCACCCACGGGCACTACCTGGACGCGCACCTCACGATGCCCACGCTCGAGCGCCTCAGCATCGGCGCGATGTGCCGCATGCTCGCACGGCCCGCCACCGAATTCGCCGCGGTCGGCGACTATGAGGCCGTGAGCGCACCGCTGTTCGCCTGGCGCGACGCCGTCGCCAGGGACGCGCACACCGGCGCGGTGCTCAACGGCATGGCAACCGCCACCGTGTGGTCTGCGCTCACGGGCGCCGGCGAGCGCCACCCACGCGCCCCTCGCGCGACGCTCGCGCGCCGGCTGCGCAGGCGCGCGCTCGTCGCGCTCTTTCCGCTGGCCGTCGCCACGCTCAACCGTGTCGGGATCGGCCCACTGCGGGCGGATCTGTCGTTGGCGGAGCTGCGCCGCGCGGGCCTCGCGGCGATGGGCGAGGTCGCCGCGCGGCTGGAGCTCGGCGACGCCCACGTCGTCTTCGGGCACACCCATCGTGCCGGCCCGCTCGCCGGCGACACGCACGCGGAGTGGCGCGGGCGCGGCGGCGCGCGCCTGGTGAATGCCGGCAGCTGGACCTACTCGCGCTTCTTCCTCGACGACGCGCCCGGCGTCAGCCCCTATTGGCCGGGCCGTGGCGTGCTCGTGGAGGACGCCGGCCCGCCGGCGATCGTCGGCCTGCTGGGCGACCGCACGCACCAGCAGCTCGCGCCGCCGGCGCGTCGCCGCGTCACAGGCGGGGCCGCGGTGCCCTGATCCGTCCGCAACGCACGCACCAGCAGCTCGCGCCGCCGGCGCGTCGCGGCGTCACAGGCGGAGCCGCGGTTTCGTGATCGGCTCCGCAGCTGTGGCCCGCCCTGTACGATGATCACGCGTGCGGGGGCACGGGAAGCCGATACTCGGGCGGTTCCTGTCTTCGCTGCTCGTTGTCGGTCTGCTGGTTGCCGGTGGCTGGGTGGCGTCGCTTGCGTCCGCACGCGCGCTCGCGGACGGGGGGCTCGCCCGCGAGCGCGCGACCGGCACGTCGATCCAAGCTCCGTTGCCGGCCACGTCGTCGCGCACGCAGCCGTACGCCGCCTGCCCGCCTCCCAAGCGTGGGTATGCCGCCTGCCAGTCGATCGTCGTGCCGCCAGGCGCGGAGCTGCGCGCGCTGCCCGCGTCCGCGCTGCCAGCGACCGGCGGCGTCGACGGCAGCGGCCTGACGCCCGCTGAACTGCAGTCGGCGTACAAGCTGCCCTCGGCGAGCGCCGGGGAAGGCCAGACGGTCGCGCTCGTGGACGCCTTCGACGATCCCACCGCCGAATCCGACCTCGCCACATACCGCTCCGCCTATGGACTGCCGCCGTGCACGAGCGAATCCGGCTGCTTGCGCAAGGTCAACCAGGCCGGCGGCACCGCCTACCCGCCGGTCGCGAAGGCCGAAAACGGCGACTGGGAGCTCGAGGAGTCGCTTGACCTCGACATGGTCTCAGCGATCTGCCCCCAGTGCCACATCCTGCTCGTGGAGGCCGAATCGAACACCTCCGAAAACCTCGACGCCGCCGAGGCGGAGGCGGCGCGCCTCGGTGCCACCGAGATCAGCAACAGCTGGGGGAGCCCCGAATATGCTGGCGACAGCGAACGCGACGCGGACTTCCACTTCCCCGGCATCCCCGTCACCGCGGCCGCCGGTGACGACGGTTACGACAACTACGAGATCGGCGCGGAAACGCCCCTCTATCCCGCGGCCTCGCCCAACGTCATCGCGGTCGGGGGCACGGTGCTCAGTCAGGCGGCGAACTCGCGCGGCTTCTCCGAGAGCGTGTGGCCGCGCTCGGGCAGCGGCTGCAGCCTGTACGAGCCCAAGCCCTCTTACCAGGCGGACGGCGGCTGCGACCACAGAACCAGCAACGATGTCGCCGCCGTCGCCGAAGACCTGTCCGTCTACGACACCACCCACGCCACCGGCGACGGCGGACTGCCGAAGTGGGTGACCGTGGACGGCACGAGCGCCTCCACGCCGATCATCGCCGCGGTGGAGGCGCTCTCGGAACCGGCTGAGCGCGCGCTCGGCGCCGAAGCGTTCTATGAGAGCCCGGGTTCGCTGTTCGACATCGTCTCCGGCAGCAACGGCGCCTGCTCGGTCCTCTATCTGTGTGAGGCCGGAGGTGGCTACGACGGCCCCACCGGGAACGGCACCCCAGATGGGGCGCTGTCGCTTTCCGCGCCCGCGCCGCCCCCGCAGCTGACGGTCCGCGGGTACGGCACCGGATACGGCTCAGTCAGCTCCTCGCCCGCCGGCATCGAATGCGGCAGCTCGTGCAGCACGTCGTTCGCGCTCGGCACCAAAGTCACGCTCACCGCAACGCCCAGCGCCGGCTCGAGCTTCGAAGGCTGGCAGGGGCCGTGCACGGGAACCGGCGCGTGCACGGTCACCTTGAACGCCGGGGCCGCCGTGACCGCGACCTTCCGCGCCTCCGGTGCGCCCGCCGGCTGGAGCGAGGCGACGCTGGCAGCGCCCGACGAACGTGAACCGCTCGCGCCGGAAACGAGCCCCGAAGACACCTTCTACAACGTGTCGCTGTCGGCCAACGGCGACGTGCGCTCGAAGACCGTGTTCAACCCCCCGAGCGGCTTTTGCTACTACGCCACGAGCAACACGGGCGGAGTGTTCCTCGAACGCCGGGAAGGATCGAGCTGGATCTCCGAAGGCGAGCTCAGCGCGCCAGCCGTCGGCAAAGAAAGCGAAGCGCGGTGGGCGAACTGCGATCACTTCGGGGAAGTCACCAAGCTGTCCGCAGACGGCTCCACGCTGCTCGTCTCCCAGGACGCAGATCCCACATACGCGGCCGAACGCTGCGCCGCGTTCGTCTACCGCCACGGGCCACACGGCTGGACGCTCGAAGCGACGCTGTTCCCGCCCGGCATCGGTCCCAGCGGTACGAAGACGGAAGGTGGGTGCAACTACTTCGGGGTACAGGGCGCGATCTCGGACGATGGAAAGCACATCGCGATCATGGGCAACCGCAACCTGTACATGTTCGTGCGCGAACCGTCGGGGTGGTCCCTCGAACAGCAGATCGTGCTGCCCGAAGGGGCGAATTGCAATGCATCGGTCGGCGTACGGACACTCGCGCTCAGCGGCGACGCTTCGACGGCTCTCGTAGGTAAGCCGGATTGCGAAACGGACGGCTACTTCGGCGATGGCTCGGTTTACGCATACACGCGGTCGGGCGCAAGCTGGTCATTGTCGCAGACGATCGAAGCGCCCGAACCGTACTATCAAGATGATTTCGGCAACATCGTCTCGGTATCCGAAGACGGCTCCACGGCCGTCGTCTCGAGCAACCGCAACCTGGCGGGCGACCCGCCCGCGGCGTGGGTCTATGAACGCCTTGAAGGCCGCTGGCGCGAACGCGCACGCCTGACCGACCCCACGACGCAAGGAGAATCCGGTTTCGGCTGCTCCGCGATCGTCGCCGGCGGCGGGCGCATCCTCTGCGGCGCCTACGACACGGTTGGATTCAACGGCCAACAGGGGTCGATCTACGCCTTCGAACGTCCGTCAGGTGGCTGGAGCCCCCCCGCGGAACCCCAGGTGGCGCGCCTGTTCGCCACGAACGGCTTCCCAAGTGACTTTCTCGGTCGGTCGGGCAAGTCTGGGTGGCAGGGCTTCGGCGCCTCCGCCGACGGTTCCGTCGTTGACGCTCCGATCAGTGCCTTCAACATTGCCAACGGCCTGTACCCGGACGCGCTCATCGGCTATGAATTCCGCGGTCCCCCGGTGTACTCCAAGCCGACGATCGCGGGCCTCACGCCCGCAGAAGGGGCCGCGGGTGCGACGGTGACAATAGCGGGCGAGAACCTGCTCGACGCGAGCGTTGTCAGCTTCGCCGGCACGCCTGCCGCGAGCTACGACGCCGAATCGCCGACACAGATCACTGCCACCGTGCCTCGCGGGGCGGGCTCCGGACCGATCTCGGTGACCACCCCCGGCGGCACCGCCACGAGCGCCGAAGGCTTCACGGTCGTGAAACCCGTGTACGCGCCCGAAGTGACGTCCATATCGCCATCTGAAGGTCCCACCTCCGGCGACACCACGGTGGCGATCACCGGCACGCACTTCCTCGACGGCGTCAGCGTGAGGATCGGCGGTCTGGCGAGTGAAGTAAACGTACGCTCGGAAACCGAAATCACCGCACGCACGCCCGCGCAGCCAGCGGGAAGCTACGACGTCGTGGTGAGCGACGAAGCCGGCAGCTCGAGCGGCACCGTCTCCTACACCTACCTGCCGCCACCGACCGTCTCCTCGATCACCCCGCAGGCGGGCGAGGCGAGCGGCGCCAACGCCGTGACGATCGTGGGCTCCCACTTCCTGCCCGGTGCGACCGTGACCATCGACGGCCGGGCCCTGCAGGACGAGGTGGTCTCGGAATCGGAAATCAGCGCCGTGACGACGGAAACGCCGCCCGGCTCCTATGAAGTGATCGTCAGCGATCGGGGAGGCAGCTCGATTGGCGGGCCGTCCTACAGCTACCTCGCCGCGCCGACCATCTCCTCGATCACCCCGTCCAGCGGTCCGGCCGGCGGTGGAACGAAACTGACGATCAGAGGCTCCAACTTCGTCCAGGCTGACGCTCTGGTCCTGAT
>Ga0335075_10015587_pt1 | contig 11382 bp, 8 predicted proteins | sample Lox_Sample_24_FD_206723 | JGI IMG/M metagenome (GOLD analysis project Ga0335075, IMG submission 206723) | Soil microbial communities from Loxahatchee National Wildlife Refuge, Florida, United States - Lox_Sample_2.4 | ecosystem: Environmental > Terrestrial > Soil > Wetlands | place: USA: Florida...
AGGTCGGCAGGATCCTGCTGCACGAGGCGGCCGACAACGTGATCAGCTGCTCGATGGAGCTGGGCGGGAACGCGCCGTTCATCATCTTCGACGACGCCGACATCCCCGCCGCGGTGGAGGGCGCGCTCATCGCGAAGATGCGCAACGGCGGTGAGGCCTGCACCGCGGCCAACCGGTTCTACGTGCACGAGGCGGTGGCCGACGAGTTCACCAGGACGTTCGCGGCGCGGCTGGCGGCGCTGAAGGTCGGCCCTGGCCTCGACGAGGCCACCGAGCTCGGCCCGCTGGTCAACGAGGACACCAGGTCCAAGGTCTCCGAGCTGGTGGATGGCGCCACCGCGGCCGGGGCGGCCGTGGTCACCGGCGGCCGCAAGCCGGACCGGCGGGGCTTCTTCTACGAGCCGACGCTGCTCGACGGGGTGCCCGCACAGGCCGCGATCCTGGACACCGAGATCTTCGGCCCGGTCGCGCCCGTGGTGCGGTTCACCGACGAGGCGGACGCGATCCGGTGGGCCAACGCGACGGAGTTCGGCCTGGTCTCCTACGTCTACACGCGCGACCTGAGCCGCGGGCTGCGGGTCTCGGAAGCGCTGGAAGCGGGCATGATCGGGCTTAACCGCGGTCTGGTCTCCGACCCGGCCGCGCCGTTCGGCGGCGTCAAGCAGTCCGGGATCGGTCGCGAGGGCGCGCATGAGGGGCTGCTCGAGTACACCGAGACCAAGTACATCGCGACGGACTGGTGACCTCTGTGGCAGGCGCTAGCTGACGGACGGAAGCTTGGGAGGCTTGACCTGCCGCAGCACGTTGTGCTGGTAGATGAGGACCTCCCAGCGGCCGAGGCGGTGCGTGCTGGCCGGCTTGCCGAAGAACCGTTCGGCGCTCGGCCCCAGATCGTGGTAGATCAGGTCGATGACGACGAAGTTCGCGTAGTGCCGCGCGGGGTCGTACCACAGGGTGTTGGTTTCCCAGGGGAACGGCGTGATCTGCCCGCCTGCCAGCTCAACGGTGCGGACCTGAACCTGGTCCCCCGACAGCAGGGTGACCGCGGAGCCGTCCCAGTAGCCGCCGAGCCCGTAGCGCAGCCCGTGGGCCTGCAGCCACGCCGTCAGGCCCGCCCAGGGGGGAACCGGCGCCGGCTGGCTCGCCGCCAGTGACAGCGGCAGCAGCGCCGCGACCATGGCGGCGCCGCTCATGGCGAGGCCGGTCAGCCGGCCGGTGACGCGGGCGGGAACCAGCGCCCGGGCGCCGAGGATCGCCCCCGCCGGCAGCACGATCACGATGTCGTGCGGTGTCTGAGGAGTCGGCAGTGTGGAGATCGTGTACACGCCGAGGTTGACGATGATCGCGACGAGCAGCAGCTGCTCGGCCCGCCGCGCGGTACGCCAGCGCCAGAGCACCCGCACGATGCCGGCCGCCGCGACGACCAGGCAGCAGGTTCCGAAGATTGCCGTCTTCCCGGCCGGAGCGCTGCCGGCGTCGCCGAGCGCGCCGAATAGCATCCGTATCGAGTGCCAGGTCAGCGCCGCGTTGTGCCCCCATTCGCTGGCCGAAGCGATGCTGGTGTGCGGTGCCACCATCAGGTACGCGCCGAAATGCCGCATCAGCGCGCGGATGGCGACCGACAGCGGTACGGACACGACGGCCGCCGCCAGGTTCGCGGCGTCGGCTGTCCTGAACTTGCGCGCGGCCAGCCCCTGGTAGGCGCACACCACGACGATGGCGGGGACCGCCACATAGCGCACGGTCACATCGCTGAGCTGGCCGGCGCACAAGATCACGCACACCAGCGGCGCGGTAAACCTCCGGCCAGGCGCCCAGTCGATCAGCAGGCAGCAGACCAGGAAGAAGACCGTGGTGCCGGTGTGGTCGGGAAACCCGAGCGTGATCCATATGTCCGAGGTGACGAGGACGGGAGCCGCGAGTACGGCCACGACGACGCCGGCCCGGGCCGCCGCTGACCAGCCGCGGCTGGCCGTCGCCGCGATGGCGACGGCGCACGCCGTGACGATCAGGTAGACGAGCGCTTCGGTCACATGCACGGTAATCGTGTGCAGGCCGAAAAAGACCTCGACGAGGGCCATCAGCGGCAGTTCGAAGGTGTAGAACGTCACGTCGCCAGTGATCCAGCCATGCAGCAGCAGGTGGCCGTGCAGCATGTCCCAGGCCTGCAGCGCGTTGTTCGACGGGTCCGACGACGGCTGGGTCGGGGCGGTGAGCGAGATCCGCAGGTACAGCGCGAACAGCGCCGCGGCGCCGAGTGCCCACGCCAGCGCGGTCAGGGCCCGGCGCCCCGCCGCGCGGTCCAGGTCACGCGCATGCCGGGCTTGCCGCTGGGGCGGGCCGGACGGCGGCGCAGGTTGCGTGAACTCGGAGACGACGTCAGCCGCGGACCGGTCGCCAGGATGCATGGCGAGATCCTACGTGCCTGCTAGGGACGTATGCGGTCACACGGCAATGTCTGCCGCGTCGCGCCGGCCTTCACGACGATCTCGCCGGACGCTGACTTCTCGCAGGCGTGCTGCCACCCGGCCGCTATCGGCCCCCAGTTCCAGCTCGCCCGGCTGCGAAAGCTCGCGTACCGGAAGTCGGCTACCCAGCTGGCCGCGAGGACGGCGACCAGCGCCGTGACGGCTATCGCCGGGGCCGGGCCCGGCCAGCGCCACCGACTCAGGCGCAGGCCATCCCGGGGCCGGCCACCATCCCGTGGCCGGAGGAGGTAGTCGACCCCCACGATCGCGACGGCCTCGAACAGGAAGATGGGCAGCACGGAGTACCGGGAGCCGGACTCGAGGCTGGGCGTCACGATGGGATAGGTGACCACATTCGGGGTCAGGGTCGTGCTCACCACGGAGAAGACGAACCCGGTCAGCACGGCGGTCACCACGAACGGCCGGCTGCCCGGCTGGGCAGCCAGGATCGCGCCGATGACGGCCACCAGGATGACGGCCACGATCACCGTGGCCCCGTTTTTCCCGGCGAACGACTCAAGCCGCCACGCCAGGTGCCAGCCGAGCGATGGCAGCACCGAGTCGTGCGCGTAGAAGGCGAGCGAGTGGCCGAGCGTCCCCGGCTGCCGGGTCAGCCGGGACTGACCGGAGAAGTAACCGGACAGCACCGCGGGCAGTTGCACCAGGCACCCCGCGAGCCAGCCCGCGGTCACCGCGTGCTCACGCGGCCGGCGGAGCACGAACAGCCGCGCGGCCACCAGCGGTGCGAACAAGACGAGGATGACCTCGCTCGTCATCGCGGCGAAGGCGACCAGCGCCGCGATCGCCATGCCGGTACGCGTCCGCGGGCGCCACAGCAGCGCCCAGAACATCGCGAGCATCAGGTACCAGGGAGAGCCGGTCCCGCTGTCGGCGATCTCCATGAGCGCCATCGGCGACAGCACCACGGCGGTGCCGAGCAGGGCCCGGAGCAGCGGGGAGCGGATGTGTCCGGCGCTGGCGTGGAAGACGAACAGGCCACAGCCGGCCGCGACGAGCGCGCCGCCCACCGCGAACACCCGGGACGCCTGCTGCAACGGGAGGTAGAGCGCGAACTGCGCCATGACCCGCGGCAGGAGCTCTTCATAGCCGCCGAACTGGATGAACACATGCCAGGGCTGCTGCAATGCCTGGGTCAGGAACATCCAGTAGTCTTCGCCGTAAATGGTGTCCCAGGACGGCAGCCCGGGAACGCGTTCAAGCAGCAGCAGCGCTCCGAGGCCGACCGCCGCGACTTGCGCCGCGACGCTCAGCGCCCGCCGTCCCGGTGCCCGCGATGGCGGTGGCGGCGATGCCGGGAACAAGCCGGCCAGCGGGCCGCTGGCATCGGGCCGCACGGGACGGCGCGGGGCCGTGTTCTCGGCCCGCGTCGACTCGGTTGCCGCGGACTCCGTAATGTGGGAGACGTTAGCAGGCCGTCAGTCGCCCGCCCTTGCAATTCGCGACAACTCGTGCCGTGGGCTACGGGTGTCGAAAGCGCAGGAAGCGGGCATGATCGCGCTGAACCGCGGCCTCGTCTCCGACCCGGCCGCGCCGTCCGGCGGCGGCAGCCGCCCGGATGGCCGTGGCCTCGTGCGTGACACCACACTCCAGGCAGGGCAAAGAACGTCTGAATACACGCAGTGATCACGATATGGTGGGTGCCCGAGCTGGGTATCTGCCCACGCGTCGTCACCAGGTACTGCGGACAAAATTACTGCGGAGGTATGAGCGATGGCGGGATCGCCTGCAGGCGACCAGTTCGACCGCGATGTGGTCGTCATCGGCGGAGGTGGCCACGTCGGCCTGCCGCTGGCGATCGCGTTCGCCGACCGGGGCGCCCGGGTGGGGATCTACGACGTCAGCGATGCCGCCGTCGCCACGGTGAACGCTGGCCGGCTCCCGTTCGACGAGCCTGGCGCGGCCCCGGTCCTCGAGCGCGTGGTCGGTGACGGGCGACTGGTGGCCTCCGCCGACCCGTCGATCGTCGGTTCGGCGGAGCACGTGGTGGTGGTCATCGGAACGCCCGTCGACGAGCACCTGAACCCGAACCAGACCGCGATCCCCAAGGCGCTTGGCGGCTGCGCGCCATTCCTGCGTGACGGGCAGCTGCTGATTCTGCGGTCCACCGTGTTCCCTGGCGTCACGGCGCTGGTCGAGAAGATGATCGCGGGCCTCGGCGCGGAGATCGAGGTGGCGTTCTGCCCGGAGCGGATCGCCGAGGGCAAGGCGATGACCGAGCTGTTCGAGCTGCCGCAGATCGTGTCCGCGCGGACGCCGCACGGCCTGGAGCGCGCCTCGAAGCTCTTCGGCCTGCTGACCGACAGCATCGTCGAACTGTCGCCGGAGGAAGCCGAACTCGCCAAGCTGTTCACCAACGTGTGGCGGTACATCAAGTTCGCGACGGCCAACCAGTTCTACATGATGGCCAACGACCGCGGCCTCGACTTCGAGCGGATCCGCAAGGGACTGTCCCAGGACTACCCGCGCGCCGCGGACATGCCGGGCGCGGGGTTCGCCGCCGGCCCGTGCCTGTTCAAGGACACGATGCAGCTGGCCGCGTTCAACAACAACAACTTCACCCTCGGCCACACCGCGATGACGATCAACGAAGGGCTGCCGCTCTACCTCGTGCACCGGCTCGAGCAGCGGTTCGACCTCTCCTCGATGACCGTCGGCATCCTCGGGATGGCCTTCAAGGGCGAGTCCGACGACATCAGGTCCAGCCTGTCGTACAAGCTCAAGCGGATCCTCGAGTTCAAGGCCGATGCGGTGCTGTGCGCTGATCCCTACGTCACGGTGGACCCGAACCTGCTGCCGCAGGAGGAGGTCATCGCGCGGTCCGACCTGCTGGTCATCGCCACGCCGCACCCCGAGTACCGCCGCCTGGTCACGGACAAGCCGGTGGCCGACATCTGGAACGTCCTCGGGGACGGTGTGCGGGTATGACAGGGGAGACACCACGGGTCTCCGTCGTGGTGCCGGCTTACAACGAGGGCGATCACGTCGTCCCTGTCCTCGACCGGCTCTTCGAGTCGGTCCGGCTGCCCTGCGAGGTGCTCATCGTCGTCGATTCCGACGATGACACCACGGTCCCGGTGGTGGCCGAGTACGCGCTGAAGGAACCGCGGATCCACTGCCTGGTCAACACCTATGGCCGCGGCCCCGCCAACGCGATCAGGTTCGGTATCGACGCGGCGGCCGCGCCGGTGGCGGTCGTGACGATGGCCGACGGCTGCGACGACCCGCGGCAGATCGACGACCTGGCGCGGCTCGTGGACCGCGGGGTGGCGGTCGCCGCCGCGTCCCGCTACATGCCGGGCGGCCAGCAAGTGGGCGGGCCGATCCTGAAGGGGGCGCTGTCCCGGGCGGCCGGGCGGTCGCTTAGGATGCTTGCGCACATCGGCACGCGGGACGCCACGAACTCGTTCAAGGCGTACTCCACCGACTTCGTGCGCGCGGTCGGGATCGACTCGCGCGACGGCTTCGGGATCGGCATCGAGCTGACCGCGAAGGCCAAGCGGCTGCGGATGCCGGTGGCGGAGATCCCCACGATCTGGCTGGACCGCCAGGCGGGGATATCGAACTTCAAGGTCGCCAAGTGGATACCGAGCTACTTGCGCTGGTACCGGTTCGCCTTCGGGCGACGGCTGTCGACCGAGCAGATCAGGGCCTACGGGCAGCGGATACGGAAGGACTACGACCAGTAATGCAGAAGGTTCTGATCAGCGGGTCGGCCGGGTTCATCGGCGGCTACGTGGTCGAGGAACTGCTCGCCAAGGGCTACGCCGTCGTCGGCGTCGACAACTTCTCCAAGTACGGGAAGGTCGCGAAGTCCTACGACGACAACCCGGACTACCAGCTGGTCGAGGGCGATTGCCGGGACGTCGAGCTGATGACGCGACTGCTCGCGGACTGCGACCACTTCATCGCGGGCGCGGCCATGATCGGCGGCATCTCCTACTTCCACACCTACGCCTACGACCTGCTCGCCACCAACGAGCGGATCATCGCGGCGTCCTGTGACGCGGCGATCGAGGCGCACAAAGCCGGCCGTCTGCGGAAGGTGACGTACCTGTCCTCCTCGATGGTGTTCGAGTCCACCACCGAGTGGCCGTCCTACGAGGGCCAGGAGCGTGAGGTGCCGCCGCCGCTGTCGTCCTACGGCTTCCAGAAGCTGGCCGTGGAGTACTTCGCCCGCGCCGCCTGGGACCAGTACAAGCTGCCGTACACGATCGTGCGGCCGTTCAACTGCGTCGGCACCGGCGAGTCCCGGGCGCTGGGCGACGAGGAGATCCTGTCCGGCAACGTCAAGCTCGCGATGAGCCATGTGGTGCCCGACCTCGTGCAGAAGGTGCTCAAGGGGCAGGACCCGCTGCACATCCTCGGCTCCGGCGACCAGATCAGGCACTACACCTACGGCGCCGACCTGGCCCGCGGCGTGGTCCTGGCGATGGAGCACCCCGAGGCCCGATGCGAGGACTTCAACCTCTCCACGGCGCAGTCCACGACGGTGCTCGAGCTCGCCGAGGCGATCTGGCGGAAGGTCAAGGGCCCGGACGAGCCGCTGCGAGTGGTGAGCGACGACCCGTTCGAGTACGACGTGCAGCGCCGCGTCCCGTCCACCGAGAAGGCCAAGCGGGTCCTCGGCTTCGAGGCCACCACCACGCTCGACGAGATGCTCGACGAGGTCATCCCCTGGATCGACCAGGCGATCGCGAACGGCACGATCTGACCCGTCAGAACCCTCCCACGGAGGGCACCTGCAGCCGGGTCAGCAGGTTGTAGTCGTACACCATGATCGTGTACGTGTCGAAGTGATACGTCCGCGCGGGCGCGCCGAACCTGGCGCGCACCGCGCCTGGCTTGACCAGCGGGACGTCGGCGGCGGGCGAGCTGACCGAGACGATGAAGTTCGCCTGCGACACCGCGGGGTTGTACCACGCGGAATCCGACTCATACGGGTAGGCGGACACACCGCCGTCTTGCACCGCCGCCAGCCTGACCGCGCCGCCGGAGTCGAGCGTGGTGATGTTGGCCTCCCAGTATCCGGCCAGGCCATACCGCAGGTTGTGCGCCTCGAGCCAGCCGGCCAGATCCTGGTGCGCGGGCGTCGCGATCGGCTGGACGTCGTTGTGGGCCAGCCCCCCGAGGTAGCAGGCCAGCCCGAGGGCGAGCACCGGCTCGAGCCTGGCCCTGACCAGCGGGCCGCCGAGCAGCCTGCCCGCCAGCACGGCGCCGAACGGCAGCACCGGGATGATCTCGTGCGCGCCCACGATGGGGGACATGTATGTGCCGAGCGCGCCCGCCGCCAGGATGATGACGGCGCCGGCCACCACGATCTGGGTGACCCGGTCGATGCGGTGGAAGAAGCCGTACAGCCCGAGGCAGAGCCCCAGGAAACCGAGAGCCAGCCCGGCCAGGTGCAGCACCCCCAGGGTGACGCTGACGCCGGTCTGGTGCCCGATGAAGTCGGCGCCGAACAGGATCAGCAGGTTGTAGCCCGTGTACCGGAGATCTCCTGGCAGCGCCGAGAGCGGGGCGAACCCCGTGCCGTACTTCGGCGGCGGGAAGTAGAAGCCCCCGGCCGCGTGGATCTTCGCCACGATGAGGTGCGCCAGCGCGATGGAGACCAGCGCGGCCGCCGCGAGCGAGACGTCGTACCAGCGGACCGGCCGCAGGCGCCGCCGGACGGCGATCTCCGAGCAGGCCCGGACGCCGCAGGCCACCGCCACCGCCAGGGCGGCCCCGTACGTGGCGATCGGGTCACTGACCTGTGCCCACGTCAGCATGAGGCCCGCGGCCACCGCTACCCACCAGCGTTCCGGCGCGCGGTCGAGCAGCAGCAGCATCAGCAGGATGGGAATCATCGTGCCCATGTGGTCGGGACCCTGCATCAGCACCCGGGTGCCGTACACCAGCGACGGCGCGAGCATGACGCCAGCGGCGAGCAACGCCCGCACCACGCCCTCCCGGCCGCGGGCCTTTCCCCTGGCCAGCAGCGCGCTCAGCAGCACGACCGCCGTGTAGACCAGCGCCGCCAGGATGTGTATCTCGCCGACCCGCAGCCCGTAGACCGCTTCGATGATCATGTTCAGCGGCAGCTCGACGGTGTAGAACGACACGTCCCCGAGCCACCAGCCGCGGAGCAGCGGGTTGCCATGCAGCATCGCCCAGGCCTGCAGCGCCTGCCCGGCGGGATCGGAGTTGAGCTCGTACGTCTGGGCTTCGCGCAGGTAGCACCAGTACAGCACGAACCCGGCGAGCAGCACGCAAGCCGTCCACAGCAGCCTCGGGTGCCGCCGCAGCCGCTCGGGGAACCGCCGCCGCTGGCCGCCGTCCGGGCGGACCGCTGTCTGCCCGCCGTCCTCGGTCAGCTCGACGTCCACCGTCATCCCCCAATCCTGGTCAGGCAACAGTCCCCGCCTCAGGATGGGCCGTGTCACAGGTGGCGCGCGCGAACCGTAAAAGACTAGTTAACGTGGTCCGGATCATACACCGCGCGACCGGGGATGTTGTGCTCTTCTTTACTGGTACCGTGTGCGCCGTGATTGGACGATGGGCCGGCGCGGCCGGCACGCCCCGGGAGCGGGAACCGATGGCTGTCCGCAGCGTGGCCATCACCCGCGCGGACCTCCCCGTCGTCGCCGCTCCCCGCCGCCGGCCGTGGTGGGTGTGGGCCGCGCCGTTCGCGCTGATAGCGGCCGTGCTGCTGATCCGCAACGCGTTCTTGTTCTCCACCCCGCTGTACGAGGACGCCGACATGGGGGCCAACTCGATCCTGATCGAGCAGGCCCGCCGGTTCACGCTGCTGGTGGGGCACTACTCCCGGGAGAAGTTCAACCACCCGGGGCCCGCCTTCCTGTACGTGCAGTCCTGGGGGGAGTCCCTGTTCTGGGCGGTGCTGCGCGTCGTGCCCACGGCCTGGAACGGGCAGGTGATCGCGGTGTTCGCGCTGACCGCGCTGTTCGCCGCCATGGTCGTCGCGACCGGCTACGGGATCACCAGGTCGGCGCGCACCGCCCTCGCCTGCCTTGCCGCCCTGCTCGTCTTCGCGGCGGTCAAGCCGGCCGTGTTCAGCTCCGACTGGATGCCGTACGTCCTGGTCATGCCCTACCTCGCGTTCGTGGTCGCGACCGCCTCGGTCGCGGCGGGCAACCTGCGGGACGCGTGGATCGCCGCGGTGGCCGGCTGGTTCCTGATCAACGGGAACGTGGCGTTCCTGTTCTTCGTGCCGGTGCTGGCCGCCGGCTGCCTGCTGGCGCTCGCCTGGCCCCGGCGCCGGTCGCTGCTGGCGTCCGCGCGGTCCTTCTTCGCCCGCCAGCGGCGGGTGTGGATCCCGGTCGTCGTCATCAGCGTGGCGTTCGCGTTCCCGATCGCGCTCAACACCGTGCTGCACTGGCCCGGCGAATTCGGCAAGTACCTGACTTACTCGTCGCACCAGGGCGACAACGGCCTGCGTCCGGTCGTGGACTACACGCTGCACTTCTGGTGGTCAGGGTCCGCCCCCGCCGGATTGCTGGTCCTGGTCGTCTCCTATCTGGTGGCCGGGCTGCTGACGTGGCGGCTGGCGCCCGGGCCCGTGCGGAGGTTCTGCGCCTCGCTGCTCGCGTTCAGCACGCTGTCGTCGGTCGCGTTCCTGGTCTACGGCGTCGTGGCGATCGACGAGCTGGACCCGACCGGCTATTTCATCGGTTACTTTTACTGGTCGGCGCCGGCGATCATGCTGCTGATCGCGCTGGTGGCGCTGACCGAGTCGGTGCCGTCGCTGGCCGGGCTCGCCGTCGCCGCGACGGCCGCCGTGGTCGCCTGCGCGTTCTTCGCGACCGCCCCGCTGACCAGAACGAGCACCAACCACACCGACCCCGGGGTCCCCGCGACGGGCGCGGACACCGACCCGACGCTGCCGGCCGGGGTCGCCCGGATGGCGGCGCTGGCCGGCGGCCGGCCGGTAGTGCTTGACCTCGCGCACAGCGCGTGGCCGGACATGACCGGCGTGCTCGTGCAGGCGGAACGCACCGGGGTCACGGCCTGCGTGGCCGATCCCTACTGGGAGTTCATGGTCACGAGCCAGTTCATCTGCACCCCCGCGGAACTGGCGGACGGTGACCGGTTCTGGCTCTACCTGCCAGGCGGCGTGCCGCACGGCATGCGGGTGGTGTTCCAGCTCCGGCGCGCCGTTGTGACCAGCTTCGGCGGGGGATAGTGACCGGCACGGCCCAGGGAACGTAGCCTAGAGGTGTGGACCGGCGAATTTTCGGACTCGAGAACGAGTACGGCGTTACCTGCACCTTCCGTGGACAGCGGCGGCTGTCGCCAGACGAGGTGGCCCGCTACCTCTTCCGCCGCGTGGTGTCATGGGGCCGTAGCAGCAACGTCTTCCTGCGGAACGGGGCGCGGCTCTACCTCGACGTAGGCAGCCATCCGGAGTACGCGACCCCGGAGTGCGACAACGTGATCGACCTGGTCGCGCACGACAAGGCGGGGGAGCGGATCCTCGAGGGCCTGCTGGTGGACGCCGACCGGCGGCTGCGCGAGGAAGGCATCGCCGGGGACATCTACCTGTTCAAGAACAACACCGACTCGGCGGGCAACTCCTACGGCTGCCACGAGAACTACCTGGTCGGCAGGCACGGGGAGTTCGGCCGGCTGGCCGACATCCTGATCCCGTTCCTGGTCACCAGGCAGATCATCTGCGGGGCCGGCAAGGTGCTGCAGACGCCGCGCGGCGCGGTGTACTGCGTCAGCCAGCGGGCCGAGCACATCTGGGAAGGCGTGTCGTCCGCCACCACCAGGTCGCGGCCGATCATCAACACCCGCGACGAACCGCACGCCGACGCCGAGCGGTTCCGCCGCCTGCACGTCATCGTCGGTGACTCCAACATGAGCGAGACCACGATGCTGCTCAAGGTCGGGG
>Ga0335075_10015588_pt1 | contig 11382 bp, 11 predicted proteins | sample Lox_Sample_24_FD_206723 | JGI IMG/M metagenome (GOLD analysis project Ga0335075, IMG submission 206723) | Soil microbial communities from Loxahatchee National Wildlife Refuge, Florida, United States - Lox_Sample_2.4 | ecosystem: Environmental > Terrestrial > Soil > Wetlands | place: USA...
TCCCGGCCGAGCTGGTGCCCGCGCTGCGCGGGCTCACGGTGGTCAGCCAGCCGCACTTCGTGGCAGAGCGGGGGGAACAGTACGGGCGGGATGTCGCGCCTGAGGACCTTCCTGACCTGTGGCGGCTGCGCAGCCTGATCGACGCCGGGGTGGCCGTGGCGGCGGGCAGCGACGCGCCGTTCGGCGGGGCGGACCCGTGGGCGGTGATGCGCGCGGCGACCCGCCGTCCGGCTCTGCTCGGGCCGGGTGAAGCTATCGTCCCGGAGACGGCGATCGGCCTGTTCCTCGGCGATCCGGTCGCGCCGGCCGCGGCGCGGGTGATCGCGCCCGGCGCGGTGGCCGATCTAGTCCTGCTCCGGTGCCCGCCCGGGGAGGCCGCCCGGTCGCTCCGTTCCGACCTGGTCGCCGTCACGATCATCGACGGCGTGGTGGTGTACCGCGCTGACGATGGCGCCGATGTTGGCGTTGGCGTTGGCGCTGGCGCTGGCTAGGGCTGTCGCGGCTTCCTGAACAGGGTCTCCTGGGCGATGGTGGCGAGCCGCGATCCGGCCGCGCTGTAGACGACGCCGGTGTAGAGGCCGCGGCCGGCCGCGGCGGTGTGCGGGATCAGGCCCTGCCAGGTCCATTCGTCGACCCGGGCCGGGCGGTGGAACCAGACCGCGTGATCGAGGCTCGGCCCGCCGTGACCTTCGCCGCCCTCCAAGGCGATCAGGCCGGACGAGATGTCGGAGGTGTAGGTGAGGACGGCCGCGTGCAGCAGCGGGTCGTCCGGCAGGTCGACGGTGCACCGGATCCAGCACTCGGTGGGGATCCGGAACCCTTCCTGCGCCGTCTGGGCGGACCGGAACTCGAACGAGTCATGATCGTGGTCGGTCCAGGGCGGCAGCGTTTCCGGGGCCGGGGAATCGGGGATCGGGTCCGCGTCAAGGTCAGGGCCGGATCCCGGAGCGGTGAACGACGCGGCCATGTTGAAGATGACCTCGCCGCTCTGGATCGCCACCACCCGGCGGGCGGAGAAGGAGTGCCCGTCCCGGTCCCGCTCGACCTGGAACAGGGTCGGCCGGAGCGGGCTCCCGGCGCGCAGGAAGTATCCGTGCAGCGAGTGCGGCTGGCGGCCGTCGGGCACGGTCTTGCCCGCGACGTACAGAGCCTGCGCGGCGACCTGGCCGCCGAACAGCCGCGCCCGGGGCCCCTCGACGATCACGCAGGACCGGTACAGGTTCTCCTCGATGAACTCAAGGTCAAGCAGGTCGAGGATCGACGGCCGGTCTCCCACGAGTTGCCCCTCCATGTCAGGGTGTTGTCTGCCGCGCCTGGTAAAGCAGCCTGAACTTCCAGCTGGTGACCCTGTCCGACACGGGCGTCGCGCGCTCAGATCAAGTCACCAGGCCAATCTAACGGGCGACCCGGGCCGCGCGTCTATACCCTGCCGCCGCCTCCGGCCTCCGTCCGGGCCGACCGCGCCGACCGGGCGCTATCGTGTGCTGATGATCGGCCGGCGGGAGGACGCGACGGTGAGCGGCGGGCGGGGCGCGGGGCTTCTGCACCGTGAGCTGCAGCGTGAGCTTGAGCTCGACCTGGCCGCAGACGGCACGCCGATCAACTCGCTGGTCGTGCTGGACCTCGAGCGCTGGCGCGAGGCGGCGGCGGAATTGGTCGGCCGCGCGGCGGAGCTCGTCGCCGCCGCGCTGCCGGTCACGGTGGGGGTGCTGCGCGGCCCGATGACGCCCGGCCTGGCCCCCTTGGCGGCCGCCGCGAGCCTGACGCTAGCCGATGACTCGACGGCGGCGTCGACGGCGGCGTTGGCGGCGTTGGCGTTGGGGTCGGGGTCGGCTCTTCACACCGTCCCGGTTGGCGACATCCAGGGGCCGGGGCCAACGGATCTGGATGCGGCCGTCGGCCGGCTGCGGGACGCGGTCCTGCGGTCGCCCCGGGCGGCGATCGCCTGCGGGCAGCTGGTGCGGCAGACGGCGATGCTCGGGACCAGTGCAGGTCTCGCGGCGGAGGCGACGGCCTACTCGCTGCTGCTCGGCGGGCCGGAGTTCGCGCGCTGGCTGGACGAGCGCGGGCCGGCCCGGCCGCGGCGGATCCGGCCTGCGGAACCCGTGCTCGTCACGCGCGACGGCGGGCGGCTGTCGATCGTGCTCAACGTGCCCGAACGCCGCAATGCGTTCAGCGCGGAGGTTCGGGAGGCACTGCTCGAGGCGGTGCTGCTGGCCGAGGCGGACGAGACCATCGAGTCGGTGACGCTGAGCGGGGCGGGCCCGGCGTTCTGCAGCGGGGGCGACCTGGACGAGTTCGGCACCGCGACCGATCTCGTCGCGGCCTCCCTGGTGCGCCTCTCCCGGGCCCCGTGGCGGGTCATCGAGCGGATCGCGCCGAAGGTCACCGTCCTCGCGCACGGCGCCTGCGTCGGGGCGGGCACCGAGATCGCCGCCTACGCGGGCCGGGTCGCCGCCGCGCCGGACGCCTTCTTCGCGCTGCCGGAGGTTCGCATGGGCCTGGTTCCAGGCGCGGGCGGGTCGGTGAGCGTGGTGCGCCGGATCGGCCGCTGGCGGGCCGCGTGGCTGATGCTCACCGGCGAGCGGCTGCCGGCCCCGACCGCGCTGCGCTGGGGCCTGGTCGACGAGATCGCGGAGGACGGGTGATCGCCGGACCGGTGATCGCCGGCGGAGGCGTCACAAGGCTCGCAGGCGCTCAAGGACCCGGCCGAGCAGGCGCTGGTCGGTGACCGCCCCGCCGCGCGGCGCGGACTCCATGACCTCGATCAGGTTCTCGTAGAGCAGGTCGCCGAGCAGAACCCGGACCACGCCGAGCGGGAGCCCGACGAGCGCGGCGACCTCGGCCACGCTCACCGGCACGCGGCACAGTTCGAGGATCTGGCCGCGTTCCGGGCTGCTGATGGAGTTGGGATCGCCGGACCTCGCGCTGCGGACGACCATATCGACCAGGTCGAAGTACCGGGTGCCGCGCGGCCGCGTCCGCCCGCCGGTCACCGTGTACGGCCGGGCGACCGGGCCGGCCTCCTCGTAGGTCCATCTGTCGTCCTCGCTCATGGCCCCGGCCTTACCTGGCGACCGGGTCCTGCACGGGGAACCTCGGGTTCGCGATCATGTGCTGTCCGACCCGCTTGACGAGGACGGCCATCTCATAGGCGATCTGGCCCGCGTCGGCGCCCGCGTCGGCCAGCAGGGCCAGGCAGGTCCCGCGTCCGGCCGGGGTGATGAAGAGGAGTCCGGCCTCCATCTCGATGATCGTCTGGCTCACGTCCCCGTAGCCCGACCACATGCCCACGCCCCTGGCCAGGCTGGCCGCGCCGGCGGCGAGCGCGGCCAGGTGGTCTCCGTCGCTCGGGCTCACCCCCGGTGACCTGCCGAGCAGCAGGCCGTCAGGAGAGAGGATGACCGCGAGCCGCACGCCGAGGACGGACGAGGCAAGGTTGTCGAGCAGCCAGTCGAGCTCGCCCAAGGCGGGTCCTCCGCTCATCCTTGGCTCCAGCCGGGTTCGGCGCCGGGCCGTTGGCCGGGGCCTTCGCCGCCGGGCGCGGAGCCGCTGTCCTCCGGTATGCCGACGGCGCGACCGCTCCGCAATCCCTGCTGGATGGCGGACATGAGCGACCGGGCTTGCTCGGGCGACCGGCCCGCCAGCGGTCCCTTGGGCGCGGTCGGGCGGTTCTCGCGGAGCTGCGGCGCCATGCTCGCCTGCGGCGCCCGGCGCGGCAGGCCGCCTGGCCCGGCGGCGCCGACCGCGCCGCCGTTGTCGGCCCCGGACGCAGCCCGACCGCCGTCGAAGGCGGCGCCGACCACCAGCCCGCGCTCGGGCCGCAGCAGCCGTCGGCCGGCCAGCGCCTCTGCCGCTCCCCCGAGGGACGCTCCCGAGGACACCGCGGCGGAAGCGGATGCCGCTGCCGCCGCCCGCGCCGCCGCTTGCGCCTCCTTCGCTGCCTTCCCCGCCAGGGCGGGGACCTCGTCCTCGGCCACCACCAGCGTCCGCGGCAGCAGGACAACGGCCGAGGTGCCGCCGTAGCCCGACACCCGCAGCGAGATCTTGACGTTGTGCCTGGCGGCGAGCCGGCTGACCACGAAGAGCCCGAGCTGGTCGCTGTCGGCCAGGTCGAACTCCGGCGGCTTCGCCAGCCGCTCGTTCAGGGTGCTCATGATGTCGAGCGGGATGCCAAGGCCGCGGTCCTCGACCTCGATGACGTACCCGTTGGCGACCCGTCCGCCCCTGACCTGGACCTTGGTGCCCGGCGGGGAGTACTGGACGGCGTTCTCGATCAGCTCGGCGAGCATGTGGGTCACGTCCGCCACCGCGGTGCCCTGCACGAAGTCGGGCGAGTCGGTGACCAGCTCGACCCGGGCGAAGTCCTCGATCTCGCCAATCGCGCCCCGCAGCACCTCCACCACCGCGACCGGCTGGCGCCAGGTCCGGCCGGGGGCCGCCCCGGAGAGGATGATCAGGCCCTCCGCCTGGCGGCGCATGCGGGTGGTCAGGTGGTCAAGCCGGAACAGCTGCGCCAGCGCGTCCGGCTCCTCGGTGGCCCGTTCCATTTCGTCCAGCAGCTTCAGCTGGCGCTGCAGCAGCGACTGGTTCCGCCTGGCCAGGCTGCGGAAAACGCGGCTGACGCCGCTGCGCAGCTGAGCCTGCTCAACGGCCGCCTCGACCGCCGTCCGCTGCACGGCGGAGAAGGCGTCCGCGGTGTCCGTCACCTCTCTGGTCCTGGTGCCGAGGTTGAGCGGCGGCGCCTCGACCGCCACGTCGACGTCGCGGCCGGCCCGGAGCCGACTGACCACGCTCGGCAGCCGCTCGTCGGCCAGCGTCCGGGCCGCGCCGCGCAGCCCGATGAGCTCGCGGCTGATCCGGTTGCCGAATCCGAGCAGCAGGACGGAGGAGACGATGACCGCGAGCAGCCCGGCGCCACCGACCACGATGACGTTGCGGATGACGGCATCGCTTGCCCGAGCCTGCCCGCTGGTAACGTCTAGCCGGGTAGCGGCCTCCGCGGCGGTGAGCTTGGCGAAGACCGTGCCCACGCCCGCCTGCCAAGCGGTCGGGCTCACCGGGAGCGGCGCGCCCGCGCGGCCCGCGATGATCGCGTTCTCCAGTTTCTGCAGGTTCTTGAAGGTGGGCGAGGCGTCCACCGGCGCATACGGGTTGGGGCTCTCCTGCCAGTCGTTCGGCGAGTCGCCCAGCGTCTCGAGGAGCCGCTGGTCGTCGACCGTCTGCACGAACAACGCGTGCTCGGCTGTAGACATGATGCCGCCGCCGGCCAGCACCCCGCCCACCAGAGAGGCCTCCTCACCGATGTCCTCCGCCGCCTCGCCCTCCTGGAGCACCGCCTGACCCTGGCTGTACTCGGCGATCGATGATCCGTCGAAGTCGCTCAGACCGGCGGCATAGGGGTCGGTTGCGCTCCCGGTGGCGGTGTAATCCTCGAAGGCGGTCAGCGCCGGGATCGTGCCGGCGTCGACCCCGGCCCGCAGCTGGGGGAGCCGGCTGAGATCGGCCAGCAGCGCGGCGGCCACCGGTTTGTCCAGCGCGGGCTCGAGGCTCTCCGCCTGCTTGGCGGCGACCCTGAACTCGGCGACGGCGGCGTTGGTGCGCGGGCGCTGCGCGTCCATCGCGGCCTTGCTCGCGTTCATCGCCTCCACCGCCCGGGCCGGCAGGTGGCCGTGCGCGCTCTGGTACAGGGCGTGCGAGCTCTGCCAGACGAAGGTGTCCGCCTGTTCGGTTTGCAGCGCATCAACCAACGCCGCGATCGGGCCGCCGACCTCCTGGTTGAGCGTGTTGTCGCTCTGGTTCGCGATGGCCCCGCCGACCGTGCTCACCGCAGCGTAGGCCCACAGCGCGATGAGCGAGAGCAGCGGGATCACGAGCAGGATCGTGATCGTGGACCTGATCGACCGCTGGCGGCCGCCCCGACCGGTTGACCCGGTTCGCCAGGAGCTGCGGCGGCTTTTGCGGTGCCCCGCGTGGCCCGCACGGCTCCCATCCTGACCCCGGCCGAGTCCCCTGCGCGTGACGCCCTGCTGCCCGTTGCCCAGTCCCACGGGCAGCCCGACCGGACCCGTCTGGGACCGGTCGACGTAGTCGGCGTAGCCGTCTGACTGGGGTACCAGGCGAGGAGGCGTGGTCGGCCACTCCTGGTCAGCTCTTCCCGGACCCATCAAGTTTCCCGTCTTTATTAAGCCTTACCGGGCGGGGGCCAACAAAAAACAACACACCTCGTGACGATCGCCATAAAGTCGGCTGTCACGGCGAAGCCGCCTTCGCGCACAACTGCTCGCCCGGGGCGGCCGGATTTGCGAATAGCTTACCTATTAAGCTAGCAGTCGAGCCGGGTGTTATCAGCCGATTACCGACTTACGGAATATTGTTACCGTCTTGCGAGAACACGCCTGTCAGCGCGGTGCAATGCGGACCGAGCGGGCCGGCGGGCGCTCGTCGACCGGGACCGGCCGCGAGCGCTGTCGCATCTCGCCGTCCGTGCGCACGAACTGCCGCAGCTCAACCCGCTGACCCGGCCGGGTCGCCTGGTCGCGGATCCCTGACCGGCGACGCTCCGCCACCAGCAGCAGCTCCGCCGCCATCACGGCCAGGTCGTGGCTGGCCTGGTGCTTGTGCCCGCGGCTGCCCAGGTCGACCTGGGCGATCGCGTCGAGGCCGTGGGCGGCGGCGGTGTCAAGGAGCACGGCGAGCTCGACGCCGTACCCGACCGGAACCGACAGCGACTCCATGAGCTCGCGGCGGATCGCCCACTCCCCCGCGAGCGGCTGCACGACGCCGGTCAGCTCGGGCCACCAGAGGCTTAGCAGGGGGCGGGCCACCAGCTCCGTCACCCGGCCCCCGTCGGCGGTGACCGACCCGTCGCCGGCCGCGAAGAGCCGCTCGTAGAAGCCCTTGACCAGCAGCACCTGCGGGTCCGCGAGGAGCGGGCCGAGCAGCCCGGTGACGAAGTGCGGCCCCCAGCGCGTCAGGTCGGCGTCCACGAAAACGAGCAGATCGCCCTTGGTGACCAGCAGCGACTTCCACAGCGCCTCGCCCTTGCCGGGCCAGCCGCCCAGTTCGGGCGCCACCTCCCTGGCCCGGTGCACGGCCGCGCCCGCCCGCGCCGCGGTCGCGGCGGTGGCGTCGGTCGAGTCGGAGTCCATCACCACGACCTCGTCGATCAGCCCGGTGTCGGCCGCGAGCCGCGCGATCGCGCTGACCACGCCCGCCACCGTGCGCTCTTCATTCTTGGCCGGGATCACGACGCTGACCGTCACGCCCAGGTCCCGCTTACGCTCGGCCAGCTGCCGCTCGGGCCAGTCCTGCCAGCGGCTGGTCCGCCGCCGCAGCCAGGCCGCGGAAATCTCGTCCGCTCCGCTCAGGACCAACCCCCTAGATCTTCCGGCCAGCCTACCTCCGGCCGGAATCAGACCCGCTGGAGGCTGACGACGGCCGGCCGCGCACGCCTGAGCTCGCCCCGGCGGAACACCTCGGTCTCCGCCGTCAGCGCGTCCCGCAGGTCGGCGGCGGCCAGCGCCTGGGCCTTGAAGGCGCGCGCGGCCAGGCTGAGCCGGTGCGACATCGGGTCACCGCTGCCGTCGAAGTCCCCGGGCCACCCGTCGCCCCAGAGCCTGATCTCGATCCGGCGGCCGGCCTCGGCGGCGGCGCGCACCAGACGGCGCACCCGCTCGTCGTCGTGGTACAGGTCCGCCGGCAGCGCGATCGACCGCAGCCGCGGTCCGAGCGCCGGCGCCGCGAACACGGAGTCGAGGTCGCGCGCCCGCACGCCGAGAATGTCGAGCGCGCGTCGATCGCCCGCCTCGGCCGTGATCACGGTGACGTCCCAGCCCGCCATCACCTGGTCAAACAGCCAGCCGCCGGCCGACCGCACCGCCTCGGCGGCGCTCGGCGCGATCGCCGTCAGCCGGGGCCGCAGCGAATGCCTCACCGGGGGCTGAGCGCCAGCTCCCGGGCGAGGGTGCTGGCGTAGCCGCGGAACACGTCGGTCAGCGGGATTGACGGGTCGAGCAGCCATGAAGTCTCCATTCCATAGAGAAAGGCGATGATCTCCACGGCCTTGACGGCCGGATCAAGGTCGGTACGGTAGCGACCTGCTCGCTGACCTCGCCTGATGCCTTCGGCGACGATCGTCGAAGCGTCCTGGTAACGGCTGAGAAACCGATCGTGCAGCGGGGCATCGGGGCTGAGATTTTCCGACAAGAGCACGGTGAACAGGCCAATCAGGTCGGGCGCGCGCTCGAAACGCTCGGTCACCCGCTCCAGCTGCTCGACCACGTCGCCGGACAAGTCGACGTGGGCCATGTCGTCAGCGTCGCGTGCGTCGAGCACCGCATGCAGCAGCTGCTCTTTGGACTCGAAGTGATGGAGCAGGCCGGCCGTGGTCACGCCCGCCTCCTGCGCGATCTGGCTCAGCGTGGTGCCACGCCCGCCGTTGCGCGTGATCAGCCGCTTCGCCACCGCGAGGATCCGCTGCCGCCGGTCCTCGCCCTTGGCGAAGAGCGCGGCGTATCGCCTCTGATCGGCCACGAAACTCCCTCCAACCAACCTACTGAACGCACACTAGATTGGTTGTCTGGTCGGTTACAAGAGGAAATGCGCAGTTAATTTCTCCGGTTGGGTCGGCATCGGCCCGGCTCTTCGTCACCCTCCGTGCACACCCGCCCCGGGCTGGCCGCGTCCCCCGATCGCCCGGAGCGCACACGCAACGTATTCGCACGGACACCTCAAACTCAGCACGCGGGCGATAGTCGCGGAACATCGCCCTGCATAATATGATTACCAATAAGCGACAACGGCGATCTCGCGAAACGAAAGGACGGGCCGCCGATGTGATAAGTCGCCTAATGTAACCGTGCAGTAAGGTTGTACCCATGACGCAGAACGTGGTGGATGTGGCGGCGACCGCGCCGGATGACGAGCCATCCTGGAAACAGCGAGCGGTGGAGCGGTCGACCCGCGCCGCGAAGCTCCGCGCCGAGCAGCGCGTCCAGCGGTTCCTCGACGCCGCCCAGGCCATCATCACTGACAGCGGTTCCACCGACTTCACCGTCCAGGACGTGGTCAACCGGTCCAGCCAGTCGCTGCGCAGCTTCTACCAGCATTTCGACGGCAAGCACGAGCTCCTGCTGGCCCTATTTGAGGACGCGCTGCGCCGCGCCACCGGTCAGATCGCGGCCGCCGCCGAGGCCCAGGCCGCGCCCATCGACGCGCTTCGCACCGCCGTCCAGCTGCTGTTCGAGCTCTCCCGGCCCGACCCCGGCGCGCACCGGCCGCTGTTCACCGAGTTCGCGCCCCGGCTGCTGCTCAGCCACCCGGCCGAGGTCCGCCGCGCGCACGCGCCCCTGCTCGGACTGCTGGCCACGCTGACCGCCAACGCCGCCGACGCCGGGCAGCTCCGGTCCGGCATCGAGCCCAGGCGCACCGCCGCCCTCATCATGGAGACGGTCATGTTCACCGCCCAGACCAGCGGCGGGGCGGACCCCGAGGGCCTCGTCGGCCCGGTCACGGCCGACGAAATCTGGGACTTCATCGCTCACGGCATCACCAACGCCTAACCCAGAAAAATCAAAATCGTCATCTCGAACGGTCCCTGGTTCCACCGGTAGGTCTCCGCAATAACCGCCGAGGGAGAAAGCCCCGAGCGTGAAGCAAATCCTGCACGACAAGCTCCGCGAGGGCCGGGCCGCGCTGCTGTCCCGGCTGGACGGACTGGACGAGTACGACCTCCGCCGCCCGCTCACGCCGACCGGCACGAATCTGCTCGGGCTGGTCAAGCACCTGGCCGGGCTCGAGTACCTCTACCTCGGCGAGTCACTCGGCCGACCCGGGCCGGAGACGCTCGCCTGGGTCGAGGACGGCTCGATCTGGGACGGGGCCGACATGTGGGCACTGCCGCCGGAGTCAAGCGCTGGCCTCATCGGGCTGTACCACCGCGCCTGCGAGCACGCGGACACGGTGATCGACGAGCTTGACCTCGACGCTCCCGCGCGGGTTGAGCACTGGCCCGAGGACAGGCGCGGCACCACCCTGGGTTTTCTCCTGGTCCGGATGGTCGCCGAGACCGCCCAGCACGCGGGGCACGCGGACATCGTCCGGGAGCTGATCGACGGCCGGGGCGGGTCCGACCACGACATGATCGACGACGCGTCCTGGCGGGAGCATGTCGCGCGGATCGCGGCGGCGGCGGAGACGTTCCGGCCGATCGGATAGGTACAGCCTCACAGGCGGGCGGAGCCGGAGGCGGGGGTCGACGGCTTGGCCACGATCAGCAGCGGCGGTCGGGCGGCGCCGCTCCTGATCGCGCCGCGCAGGCTCCTGATCACGGTCGACGGCTCGGTCCTGACCGTGTCGGGGAGAAAGTGCAGGACGTTGATGCCCTGAGCCGCCATCCGGTTGTGCCGCATCACCGTGCGCTCGTAGTCGGCCGGGCTGAGGTGGTACCGGCGCGAGTCCACCTCGGCGGCGACCCCCGCCCGCTGCCACCACACGTCGGCGATGCCGAGGAAGGTGCCGTCGGCGGTGTAGAGCTCGGCGTTGTACATCGGCTCGGGCAGGTCCGAGCGTCCGATCAGCGTCATCAGGTCGCCCTCGGCGGCGGACCTGCTGCCGTCGATGCACTCCCGCAGCGCCACCCGGTACAGCCGCGAGCCGCCGACCGGGCCCTGGTTGAGCTCGGCGACCAGCGAGGCGACATCGCAGCGGCCGTTCTGTATCGCCTCAGCGACGACCGCTCGAACATCGCCCTGATTTGCCATGGGCCTGGTCGCGTCGGCGACCGCACGCGCGAGCGGCGCAAACCGGATCCGGTTGGTCCGGAAGAACTTCTCCGGCATCCGGCCGGTGCGCACGATCCGCACGTAGCCCGCGCTCCGCACCCGCACGTCCTCGGGGACGAGAACGTCGACCTGGTTGAGGCCCGGGCACTGGAGCCGATGCCGCCGCACCGCGACCGCCCCGGTCAGCACGCTCTTCGGTCCCGCGTAGAGCAGCGCCGCCATCGCCCGCTGATCCGCGGAGACGGCGCCGGTGTTGACCACGTAGACGCCGGGCAGGATCCGCTGCCACCGGCCGCCCGGCCGGACCAGGTGATCGAGCCTGCCCCGGCTCACCCCGCACTCGAGCGCCTGCGCCCGGCTCACCACTCCGAACTGCTCACCGAGCACCCGGTTGAGCCGTTCCCGATCATAGACAGCTGTGACTGGCATGCCCACAGAATGTCACCACCCCCTGACAAAACGCCCGCGCCAGTCGACCTCCGAGCTGCGCCTGGCCAGTCGGCTGCCATCGAGCCGGTTCAACCCCGCCGACAGCTGTCGGCTTCTTGCTGTTATCCGGGTTGAGGAATCTGTCACCTACGCCAGCGACAGGATTTGC
>Ga0335075_10015589_pt1 | contig 11382 bp, 13 predicted proteins | sample Lox_Sample_24_FD_206723 | JGI IMG/M metagenome (GOLD analysis project Ga0335075, IMG submission 206723) | Soil microbial communities from Loxahatchee National Wildlife Refuge, Florida, United States - Lox_Sample_2.4 | ecosystem: Environmental > Terrestrial > Soil > Wetlands | place: USA...
GCCCGCGCGCCGGGGTGGACCTGCCCGGGCTGGCCCTCGGCACCGGCGCCGCGCTGGGGCTGGTCTGGGGCCTGGTGCGCGCCAACGCGGTCGGCTGGGGCAGCCCGCAGGTCGTGGCCGCGCTGGTAGCCGGGGCGCTGCTCGTGGCGGTGTTCATCGCGTGGGAGCGGCACGCCCGCGCGCCGATGCTGCCGATGCGGCTGTTCCGCTCGCGGGCCTTTTCGGCCGGCAACGCAGCGGCCTTCTTCCTCAACGCGTCGCTGACCGGGGCGGTGTTCTTCATGGCCCAGTTTCAGCAGACCGCCCTCGGCCAGGGCCCGCTGGACGCCGGGCTGCGGCTGCTGCCGTGGGGGGTCACTCCGTTCCTGATCGCCCCGCGGGCCGGGGTGCTGGCCGACCGGATTGGTGAGCGGCCGCTGATCGTCACCGGCCTGCTGCTGCAGACGGCCGGGATGGCCTGGATCGCGACAATCGCCCGGCCCGGCCTCGCCTATCCGGCGATGATCGCGCCCATGCTCATCTCCGGGTGCGGCTTCGCCATGGCCGTACCCGCGGTGACCAAGTCCGTGGTCAGCTCGGTCGCGCCCGGCGACATCGGCAAGGCGTCGGGCACGTTCAGCACCATGCGCCAGCTTGGCGGCGCGTTCGGGGTCGCCGCCCTGGTCACGGTGTTCGCCGCGGCGGGCAGCTACGCCTCCGCCCAGGCGTTCAGCGACGGGTTCGCGCCCGCGATCGGCGTCGCCGCTGGCCTGTCCCTGGCCGGTGTGGCCGCTGGCCTGGCCCTGCCCCGGCGGCGCGCGTCAGGACAGGCAGGCCAGAGCACTCCCGCCCGGGCGGTACCGGAGGCCGTCGGCCGATGAGCCGGTCAGTAGCCGAGGTTCTTCAGGAATTGGATCATGATCGGCACCCGGGTCGCGTTTTCGTCCACGTTCGGCCAGAAGCCGGCCGTCAACGAGTCGACGGTCCGGGCCGCGGCGGTGAGCTGGCCGGCGGTCGCGCCATCCCAGTTAGCTGCGGTGCGGCCGATGCCCGCCAGGAAGATCAGATCCCGGCTTACTTCCCTGACCTGCGCGTGAACCCTGGTGGTGATGTCGTGGTACAGGGCCGGGTCGAGTTCGAGCGCCTGGGACTGGTACTCGTACATGTCGCCGGGTCTCAGCCACCGGGCCGCCGTGGCCAGGCGGTAGCGAAGATACGACTCGTAGTTCCGTTCCCCGGCGGGAACCGGGTACTGCGGGGCGTCGTCCGGGTAGGCCGGGTTGGGCTTGTTGTTGCACAGGTCGACGCCCGGGGTGAGCACGGCGCGTAGCCCGATCTCGCGAGCCTTCCGGCAGAACAGCTCGGCGTAGCTGACCCCGGGGTAGGGATTGCGCAGCCAGGCGCCCTTCTCGATCGGCGGGGTCTGGTCCCAGCTCTCCGAGTCGTACTGCACCGCCTGCACCCAGGAGGGCAGCCCGCCGGAGATCGCGTCGAGCAGGCCGTCGGTCCCGTTCTCGTAGGCCGCGAACTTCAGCACCGCCACGCCGGTGTAGCCGGTGGGTATCGGGGTCTTGGTGTCGGTTCCTTCGCCGTGATAGATCACGGAGAACCACGTGGTGCCCCGGCCGAAGGCGTTCTTGACCACGTCAGGGTCGCCGCCCAGGCTGATGTTGGTCAACGCGCTGAACGTGCCGTAGCGGGGTACCAGCCAGGTCCGGGTTTCTCCCGGCGAGCACCTGCCACTCGCGGCCCTCGCGGTTCCGGTGGCAGCCGCGGCGGCCGCCGCTCCGGTACCAGCCGCGGCGGCGGCTCCGGCAGCGGCCGCGGTTAAGCCGAGCAGCCGCCTGCGGGTCATGTCCATGGGAGCCCTCCTGACGCAGTGAAACAGCGGTGGAACCGGCGTGGGGGGCCACGCGCCAAGTTACATTCCGTGACGGCCGTTCGCACGGAACTTCGCCGGACCTGGCCAGATTCGCGAGACAAGCCGGCTTGATCGGGACAGGGCGGCGTAGAAGGCTCGGATGCGAGCAGGCAGAACCGTAGCCGTGAAAGAGGGTGCGAATGCCGGACATCCTGACCATCTACGCCGAGACTCAGCCGGACAAGCTCGCCGTCATCGACGACCGGGGCGGTGGCCAGGTTCTCCGCTGGACCTACCGCGAGCTGGAGGAGCACTCGAATCGCCTGGCCAACGCGCTGCTCTCGCTCGGGACCCAGCCGGGGGAGAAGGTCATCTGGTGCGGGCCGAACTCGGCCCCGGTGGTGGCGGCGATCTGCGCCACCAGGAAGGCCGGAGGCGTCGCCGTGCCGCTGAACTACCGGCTGACCGCGGATGAGGCGGAGCACGTCCTCGGTCACTCTGACGCCACGATCGCGTACGTGGACGCCGAGCACGCGCCGATGTTCGCGGCCCTGCGCGGCCGCGTCGACCGGCTGCGTCACGTCATCGTGTACGGCGGGCCGCCACTGGGCGGGATGCTCGGCGAGGACTTCGTCACGGCCGCGCCGGCCAGCCCGCCGCCCGAGGCCGACCCGGACGCAGGCGTCGGGACCATGATCTTCACCTCGGGGACCACCGGCAAGCCGAAGGGCGCGCTGCGGCGCACCCGCCCGGCCGAGAGCACCGCCGTCGGGCTCCTCGGGCTGATCGGCTACACGCCCGACGACATCTACCTCACCTCGGGCCCGCTGTATCACAGCGGCCCCTGGGGGTTCATGGGGGGCGCCCTGGCCCTGGGACAGACCATCGTGCTGCAGCGGAAATTCGACCCAGAGGACTGGCTGCGCCTGGTGCACACCTACCGGGTCTCCTCCACCTTCGCCGCGCCCGCGCCGATCCGGATGGTGTGCGCCCTTCCGGCCGACGTGAAGGAACGTTACGACCGGTCGTCGATGAAGCGCATGATCGCTAATGCCGCGCCGTGGAGCTTCGCGCTCAAGCTCCAGTACCTGGCCGACTTTCCCGAGGACTCGCTGTGGGAGGTGTACGGCTCGACCGAGCTCGGAGTGGACTGTGTGCTGGAGCCGAAAGACCAGCGGCGCAAGCCGGGTTCGTGCGGCAAGCCCGCGCCCGGGGTGGAGGTCTGCCTGCTCGACGACGATGGCCGCGAGGTCACCGGCACCGGGCCCGACCATCCCGGCGAGCTTTACGTGCGCTCGACCGGCGTTTTCGAGGAGTACTACAAGCAGCGGGACAGCTACGACAAGTCACGGCGCGGCAGCTTCCACACGGTGGGGGACATCGCCTATCGCGACGATGAGGGCTACTACTACATCTGCGACCGCAAGAACGACATGATCATCTCGGGCGGGATGAACATCTACCCGGCCGAGATCGAGGCCGCGCTCGAGCAGCATGCGGCCGTCTATGAGGCAGCGGTGTTCGGGATTCCGTCGCAGGACTGGGGCGAGGCGGTCCACGCCACGATCGTGCTCCGCCCGGGCGCCTCGATGTCGGCCCAGGACGTCATGGCGTTCAGCCGGGAGCACCTGGCCGGCTACAAGACGCCGCGGTCGGTGGACTTCGTCGACGAGCTGCCCAGGACCGGCTCGGGCAAGATCCTCAAGCGAGTGCTCCGGGCCCCGTACTGGGCCGCCACCGGCAGCCAGGTGGGCTAGTGTCACCCGGCATCGACCCCGCCGCCGACGTCGCCCAGCGGTGCCTCCGGGCGGGTCTACTCGACGAGATCCACCTGAGCCTGGTGCGCGTGCTGCTCGGCGGTGGCGTCCGCCTGTTCGACAACATCGGCGATCCGAAGTCCGGCCTGGAATGCACCCGGGTGATCGAGTCCGACGGTGTCACCCACCTGAGCTACCGCGTAGTGCGTTAACTGAGCCGGCGTCATCATTGGCGCTATGAACGCTGACGCCGACGGGCCGGTCGGCTGGGTACGGGAGATCGTCCTGGATTGCCCGGACCCATGGGACCTGGCCAGGTTCTGGGCCCAGCTGCTGGGCGGCACGCCGGTCGAGTGGTATCCGGGCTGGGTCACGCTGGAGCCGCCACCGCACGGCCAGCGGTTTTCGTTCCAGGGAGTGGGGCCGGGCGAGGGCGCCCAGACACACATCGTGCACTTTGACGTGCTGGTCAGCGACCTGGCCAGTGCGCATGAGCGCGTCGTGGCTCTGCGTGGCGTGTTCACCGGCGAGCACGTGTCCCCGCGCCCAGGCCCGGACGGTGAGCAGGTTCCCTGGCGGGTCTACCGGGATCCGGCCGGCCACCCATTCTGCCTGGTCGTCCGCTGACCGGACCGGTAGGGCGTGGCATGGCCGGCCCGGGGGCGATTACTTTGCCGCCGGCCGTCGGTCATCTACAGCATGCGGCTTATCTCACTCGTGCCGGAACGGGGCCCCCGGCGGCCATACGCGCTGTCGGTACTCGTGACCATGTTCGGCTTCGGGCTGGTCATGACGGCCACGCCGTTGTACGCCACGCGTATCGTGGGCCTGTCGCCCCGGCAGGTCGGGCTAGGGATGACGATCGCGGGACTGATCGGCCTGCTGGCCGCCATCCCCGTGGGGGACCTGGCTGACCGGCGCGGTCCCCGCGGGGTGCTCCGGACGGCCATCCTGGTCCAGGCCGTCACCGCGGCGTGCTACATCTTCATCCACGGCTTCGCGGAGTTCGTGGCCGTGACCACCGTGAGCATGCTGTCCATGAACGCCGGCATGTCAGCCGACGGGGCACTGCTGCGACGGCTCGGCGGCGAGGAAGCGTCGGGGTTCCGCGCCAGCACACAGGCGATCACCAACGTCGGCATCTCGGTCGGCGCGGTCGGCTGCGGCGTCGCCGTGCAGATGAGCACCGCTACTGCGTACCGGACGCTGTTCGCGGTCAACGCGCTGACGCTGATCGCCAGCTGGGCGATCCTGAAGCGGCTCCCCCGCTACGACCCGCTGCCCAAGCCGGACGAGGGGCCCCGGTGGGCCGCCCTGGCGGACCGGCCATTCGTCGTCTACACGGCGCTGGCGGGCTTCATGTTCATGGAGTACCTGGTGACCGTGCTGCTGCTTCCGCTGTGGGTGGTCGATCACACCCGCGCGCCCCGGTGGAGCGTCTCGCTGTTCCTGCTGATCAACACCGTGCTGGTGGTCCTGTTCCAGGTCCGGGTGGGCAGCAGGGTGAAGACCGTGCGGCAGGGCGGCGCCGCGCTGCGCCGGGCCGGGGCGATCTTCCTGCTCAGCTGCTCGGCCATGGGCCTGGCCGCGGGCCTGCCTGGCTGGGCGGCGCTGCTGCTGCTCGCCGCCGCCGTAGTCCTGCATACTTACGGCGAGCTGTGGCATTCCTCGGCCATCTTCGCCCTCGACTTCGGCCTGCCGCCCGAGCACGCGCAGGGCCAGTACCAGGGCCTGGTCGGCATCGGCACCGGCGCCGGGCAGGCGGCGGCTCCAATACTGCTGATCGGGCTGTGCCTGAGCCTGGGCCTGACCGGCTGGGTCGGGCTCGGGGTCAGTTTCGCCCTGGTCGGTCTGACCGCCCCCGCGCTGGCTGCCTGGGGCGCGCGCACCCGCGCCGGGCAGCCCGCTCCGGCCCCATTTGACGCTCCCGAGCTCGCCGCCAAGATGGAGTGACAGCGCGGGACCGGCCCTGACGCGCCGGTTACCGGCGCCACGCGACCTCCCTAGACTGGCTTGCCATGCTGGTCGTTCATGTTCACGCGCGGGTGCGGCCCGGGCGGGTGGAGGATTTCCTGGCCGCGACGCTGGTCAATGCGCAGGCGTCGCCGGGCGAGCCCGGCGTGCTGCGGTTCGACGTGATCCAGGACCAGGCCGACCCGGAGCACGTGATCCTGGTCGAGGTCTACCGGGACGACGATGCCTCGGCCGCACACAAGCTGACGCCGCACTACGCGGCGTGGCGCGATCTGGTCGCGGAGATGATGGCCGAGCCGCGGGCGTCGACCCGGTTCTCCGCGGTGTTCCCGGCGGCCGGCGAAGGCTGGTCGAGCGGCGGGCGATGACGGCTTTCGAGTTCACTACCGCGGGCCGCATTCTGGCCGGTGCCGGCCGGGCGGCCGAACTGCCGGGGGTGCTGGCCGGCCTGGGTTCCCGGGTGCTGGTGTGCACCGGCGCGAACCCGGCGCGCCACGCCGGGCTGCTGGCCAGCCTGGGCCTGCCGGCCGCGGTGTTCGCGGTGGGCGGCGAGCCCACGGTCGACCTGGCCCGGGCTGGCATCGCCGCCGCCCGCGAGCACGGCGCCGACGTGGTCGCGGCGATCGGCGGCGGGAGCGTCATCGATACCGGCAAGGCCGTGGCCATCCTGCTGTCCAACGGCGGTGACCCGCTGGATTACCTGGAGGTCGTGGGGTCCGGGCGGAAGATCACCCAGCCCGCCGCGCCCTGTGTCGCGGTGCCCACCACCGCGGGCACCGGGGCGGAAGTGACCGCCAACGCCGTGCTCGCCGCGCCAGCGCACCGGGTCAAGGCGAGCCTGCGCAGCCCGCTGATGATCCCCCGGGTCGCGCTGGTCGATCCCGAGCTCACCGTGTCCTGCCCGCCGCCGGTCACCGCGGCCAGCGGCATGGACGCGCTGACCCAGTGCCTGGAACCGTACGTCAGCGTCCGCGCCAGCCCGCTGACCGACGGCCTGGCCCGCGAGGGGCTGCGCCGCGCGGCCGCGGGCCTGCGCGCCGCCTTCGCCCACGGCAGCGACCTCGAGGCCCGGACCGACATGGCCGTGTGCAGCCTGCTCGGCGGGATGGCCCTGGCCAACGCGAAGCTGGGCGCGGTGCACGGCATAGCCGGCGTTATCGGCGGGACCGCGGACGTGCCGCACGGCGTGGCCTGCGCCGCGCTGCTGACCCCGGTCATCGAGGCCAACGTGCGGGCGCTGCGGTCCGGGCCGCCGGGCACGCCCGTCCTCGACCGCTACACCGAGGCGGCTCGGTGCCTGACCGGCCAGCCCACCGCGTCGATCGAGGACGGCCTGGCCTGGCTGCGCGAGACCATCACCGTGCTCGGCATACCGGGCCTGGCCGCGTTCGGCATCGGCCCGGCGGATGCCGACGACGTTGCCGTCAAGGCGGCCAGATCAAGCAGCATGCAAGGCAACCCCGTCACCCTGAGCCACGACGACCTGCGCGCGGTCGTCCTTCAGGCCCGGTGAGCCGCGACTACTGGTGTGCGACTGTGGGGCCAGGTCAGCGACTCGAGCGGGCCGTTGAACACATGGTCGGCCGGGCACCGGATCTTCGCGCAGTCCAGAGGCCCGTCGGTTGACCCGAGCGTGTACCAGTACTCCACCTCGGCGGGCAGCCCGCACCTGCCCGTGCCCTGCCGGTCTCGGTACGCCGGGCAGTCCAGGAACATCATGTCGGCATCCATCGATGGCCCCCGTTCAATGTCAAAGCCCCGTCAAACGCCCCTTTGTCGCCAAGAGCACCGAACGGCGCCGTAGATACATGCCGGGCAGGGCCGGTTACTCGTCGGCCGACAGCACCCGGCGGGGGTGGACGCCGTCCACATAGCCCAGGAACGGCGGGTAGATGTTGTAGCCCAGGAGTTCCTGCAGGCGCTCCGGCAGCTGCCGGACGATGCGGCGCGGCACCGCGAGGCAGTGGTTCTCCTGTGGCCGCAGCCAGGCGGCGGCGTACTCCAGGATCACGCCCAGACGCGGCCGGCCGGTGCGGTTGGCCCCGCCACCGTGCCAGAGGCTGCCGAGATAGAACATGACCGAGCCGGGTGACATGGTGACGGTCACGACGGGGTCGTCGGCCGTCGGCGCGCGCCCGGGTTCCCAGCGGTGGCTGCCCGGGATGAACCTGGTGGCGCCGTTGTCCTCGGTGAACGCATCCAGGGGCCACATCGTGTTGACCACCACCGGCGGGCCGGGCTGCGGCAGCGGATACACCACGTCGTCCCGGTGCAGGATCTGGGCGCGCTCGCCCGGCCCGATGCGGATACCAACCGGCGCGCTGAGCTGGTAGTGCCCGAGAACCTCGTCGAGCACCTCGAGCAGAAGCGGGTTAACGGCCGCGCGGTCGAACGTCCGGGTCTTGGCGAACAGGGCATACACCCGCTGGGTGGCCAGCCCCTCGAACGCGTTGCGCCCGGTCGGTATGGCCTCAAGCACCCGGCCCAGATCCGCCGAGGCCGACTGCACATCGGCGGCGGACATCAGGCCGGAGACGATCACGTAGCCGTCGTCAAGCAGCCGCCGCGCCACCTCCGGGCCGGTCGACGTCTCGCCTGGCATCGGGGCCTTCATCAGCATGAGCCTAAACCAGTCCGGGCCGGTGGCCCGATGGCAGGATGAAGGCGTGGAAAACGAGCGGATCGAGGTCCAGCGCACGATAGCCGCGGAGCCTCACGCGATCTTCAAAGTGCTGTGCGACCCGCAGGGACACGTGGCCATCGACAGCTCGGGGATGCTGATGGACGCCGAGGGCGAGCCCGTGGCCGCTGTCGGCGACAGCTTCCTCGTGCACATGGACCGCGAGGCGCTGAACGACTACCCGGACCTGGGACGTTACGACGTCACCGTCAACATCAGCAAGTTCGAGCCCGACCGCGAGATCGCCTGGACGATTCTCGGCCAGATCCGCCCGCAGATCGGCCACGTCTACGGTTACGTCCTCGAGCCCACCGCCGACGGCACCCTGGTCACCTCCTACTACGACTGGTCATCCGTGGACCCGGCCTGGAAGCAGGCCGGGATCTTCCCGGTCATACCGGAAAGCGCCCTGCGAGCCACCCTGGGCATCCTGGCCCGGACCGTGGCCCGGGGCTATCCCGGCTCATCCGGGTGACGCGATCCGCCACACCCGCCCTCGTGCTGGCGTCGGGATCGGCCGGGCGGCTGCGCGTGCTGCAGGGCGCCGGGATAGATCCCGAGATCCTGGTCAGCGGGGTCGACGAGACGGCCGACGAGGGCCTGGACACCGCCACGGTCGTGGAGATCCTGGCCGAGCGCAAGGCGTCGGCCGTGTCCGCCCAGCGCCCGGACGCGCTCGTGCTCGGCTGCGACTCGCTGCTTGACCTGGACCGCAACGCGTTCGGCAAGCCCGGCTCCGCCGGGCAGGCGGCCGAATTGTGGCGCCGGCTGTCCGGGCGGCAGGCAACGCTGTTCACCGGCCACTGCTTGATCGAGCCGGGCGGCCGCCGGGTGCGCGGCGTCGGCCGGACGGTGGTGCGCTTTGGATCGCCGAGCGAAGCCGAGCTGGCCGCCTACGTCGCCAGCGGTGAGCCGATGTCGCTGGCCGGCGGGTTCAGCATCGACGGACGCGCAGCGCCGTTCGTCGAGGGCATCGACGGTGATCCAAGCAATGTCATCGGGCTGTCCCTGCCGCTGCTGCGGCGGATGCTGGCCGACCTCGGGCTGGCCATTACCGACTTGTGGCGGACTCGGCCTGGTGCAGGCTGATGATGGTGGCGACGTCGGGATCCGGGGTGAGGCCCAGCCGGGCCGCCCGCTCGGAGCTGACCCTTCCGGGCCAGGTGGCAAACATCCGTTCCACGACCGGATCCGGAACCCAGTCGATTAGCGCACTCACGTCCGGCCCGGCTACCCGTTCAAGGGCAACGGCTATATCCCCGACCGAAACGGTCAGCGCGGGCAGGTTGACCGCGGTGCGACCACCCCAGGCCTGGTCGGAGGAGGTGGCCGCGCAGAGCAGGCCGTCGATGGCCTTGGCCGGCGAGCTCAGCGCCACCTCGGTCTTCGGGTCGACTGGGCAGACCGCGCGCTGGCCGGCCAGCGGCTCGCGGATGATGCCGGACAGGAAGCCGGACGCCGCCGCGTTGGGCCGCCCCGGGCGCACGGTCACGGTCATCAGGCGGATGGCCCGGCCGCGCAGGAACCCCTTCCGGGTGTAGTCGGCCAGCAACTGCTCGCCGATGAACTTCTGCACTCCGTAGCTGGTCTGCGGGTTCGGCAGGGTCTGATCGGTCACGATCGCCGGGAGCGGGTGCTCCTCCGAGCCCCCGAACACGGCGACCGAACTCGAATACACCATCACCGGGTTCGTCCCGAGCAGGCGGCATGTCGACAGCAGCGACTCGGTGGCGCGCAGGTTCGCCTGCATGCCGAGATCGAAGTCTGCCTCGCATTCGCCGCTGACCGCCGCGGCGAGATGGAAGATCACGTCAGCGTCGGCGAGCCCGTTCCACCGGGGGAATCCGGGTTCCAGCAGTTCGGTGAGGTCGCCGCAGACCGCGGCCACCCGCTCGTCCACGGCCAGATCGGCCGGAGCCGGCATACGGTCGACCAGGGTCAGCTGGGATATCGGCCGCGCCTGGCTACCCGCCACTTCCAGAGGGCCAGCCGCCAGCAGCGCGCGGGCCAGGCGCGACCCCAGAAAGCCGGCCCCTCCGGTGATCACCACGTTCACCACGGCGCCGCCCACCTTCCATCGCCCCGGTCGCCTCCGCTGCCGGCCGGCTGTCTCCGCTGCTGGCCGGGATACAGCGATCCTAGAGCGGTGAGCAGTGGCGGAGAGCGCTGCGGCGTGCGGTTCAGCGCGGTTGCGGTGCGGCGTTGGCTGGATCAGCGGCCCTGGCCGCCTGCTCGATCTGCGCGCACCGGGCTTCCCAGAAGGCGCTGTCGTGTCCGTGCGAGGGGTCGCTCTGCGCGAGCAGCCCGACTGCGCCGTCGAGCTGTTCGCGCAGGATGTCGGCGTGTCCGGCGTGCCGGGTGACGTCGGAAAGCACGTGGACCATGATGTTGAACAGCTTCACTTCTTCACGCCACCAGGGCACGTAGCCGGGAGCGTCGATGGCGAGGGCGTTGATCGTCGCGTCCGAGTGCTCCCACACGCGCCGGTAGAGGCCGGCGATGTCGTCGCGGGTCTCGTGCTCGGTGGCCCAGAATGCGGCTTCGCCCGCGACCTCGTCGTCCCACCGGGGCAGCGGCTCGGGGAACGGCCGGCCGAAGACCTCGCCGAAGTACCTGGCCTCCGCGATCGCCGAGTGCTTGACCAGGCCGAGGAGGTTGGTCCCGGTGGAGGTCAGGGGACGGCGGATGTCGTACTCGGAGAGCCCGTCGAGCTTCCAGACCAGCGCCTCGCGTACCCAGCGCAAATGGTCATGAAGGTGCTCTTTCGCTAATGAATCGATCATGACATACGAGTCTGCCATGCCGTCAGTCCGGGCCGTCCAGCGACGGAACCGGACAGTCAGCGAACAGCAGTGAGACTCTGGTCACAGTCAGTGACTTACCGGCTTCCGGCGCGGTCAGCCAGTGGAACGGACCGCGTGCTCGCCGGTGCGGGGAGACCGCCGGCGAGGAGAGTGATCCTGCGGCCCGGTGTGCGCGCGGCCGGTCCTGGGCCGCGCCGTGCCATGCGGTCCTGTGCTGTGCGGGCCCGTGCTGTGCGGCCCCGTGTTGCGTGGTGGCTCGCTGTCCGATGGCGCGGGGTCCGATGCCTCGCTGTCCGAAGGCGCGGGGTCCGATGCCTCGCTGTCCGA
>Ga0335075_10015590_pt1 | contig 11382 bp, 10 predicted proteins | sample Lox_Sample_24_FD_206723 | JGI IMG/M metagenome (GOLD analysis project Ga0335075, IMG submission 206723) | Soil microbial communities from Loxahatchee National Wildlife Refuge, Florida, United States - Lox_Sample_2.4 | ecosystem: Environmental > Terrestrial > Soil > Wetlands | place: USA...
CCGGCTCAACTCCCGATCGCTCATCTGGATCACCGCCACCGCACGTCACTCCGACCGTCCGCGCGGCAGCATGTCCCAGTGACATTTCTATCGGGGACGGGAGTGACATTTCTATCGGTGATCTACATCGAGAGATCGAGGCAGGCACTTTATGGAGAATGAACCGCGGGCTTGGCTGTGGGGCGTCCGGCAGGCCGCAGACGAGATCGCCGCTTTCGTCCGAGGCCGAAGCTTCACCGACTACCTCGCCGATAGGATGCTGCGCTCGGCGGTTGAGCGCCAATTCGAGATCATCGGAGAGGCACTCAATCGTCTAGCGAGAACCGCGCCCGAACTCGCCGCCCGTATTCCGGAGCTTCCTCGCGCGGTCGCCATGCGCAACGCTCTGATCCATGCCTATCAGAATATAGACAACGAAACAGTGTGGCGAACTACGCGCGACAGCCCGCCGCTTTTGCGCGCCCGGGTAGCGACATTGCTTTCCGAGCTCGGCGAGACGCCGTGACTGCCAAACGGCTAGAATCGAGGCCGGGCTCCGACCCGAGAGGCGGTTCGCGAAGCGAACCGGATGCGGCTCTTGCCTGGTTCAAGGAAACTCCAACTCCCCAACCCCTCCCGCAATGGGAGCGGAACGTCGATGCGCCCCTTTCCCTCCCGCAGACACTCACCCAAACCGTGCCAACCGCACCGCCGTATGCCCGCGGCTTGGGTGCAGGCTGGGCATCACCAGCAGGCAATCGTCGTGCGGCGTGCGGATCTGCTCGTTGCCGTCGATAGCGATCAGCGTGTTGCGCCGGGCAACGACGTCGCCGCCGCGCCATGGCTGCACGAACGAGAATCCCGATGTCGCCGCCGTCACCGCACGCGTCACGGTGGCGAAGCGCTGCGGCCGACGCTCCGGCGGGCGCAGGTTCGGCGGTGCCATCTCCAGATAATTCAGCAGTCCGGCGACGCCGGCCAGCGTGGTCTCGACCGTAGCCGGCTCCCAGTGCTGGCCGGCTTCGATCAGATTGGCGGCGCACGCCGTGTTCGGATCGCGGAACCGCGTGTAGTCGATCAGCCGCCGCCCGCCGACGTGCCCTTCGTCCGAGACCACCAGCTCCGGCACGCCGATTCCCGCGGCAAGCCGCCGCCCCTTGTCGGAGCCGCCACATAGCATCAGCGGATCGGACGGCCACAGCATCGAGTGCAGATCGAGCAGCACATCGACCGTGTCGATGAGTGGCCGCATCTCGCGTGCACGCGCCAGCTCGGCCGAACGGCGCGGGCCGTCCAGCACCGCCTCGTCCCACACCCGGTTGATATCCTCATCGACAAAGCGCGACAGCGTCGGCCGCGCGGGGTCGAAGCGGTCGAAGGCGTCGAGGTTGCCGAAACCGAACGTCAACCGCCCACGGGTCGGATGCACCTCTTCGCGCAGCAGCCGGTCGAGCACGATCGCGCCCGCTAGCTCGTTGCCGTGCGACAGCGCGATCAGCGCGACATGCGGCCCAGGGCGAGCGGCCACACGAGTAACGAAACCGCGGATGCCGTGGCTGCCCTCGCGCCACGGCCCGAGGTCCGGCGCTTCCAGGCGGACCTCGAACTGCGGCAGCGGCGGCTGCACCGGCTCGGGCATGGCATTACGTCGCGACGCGATCGACCAGGCGGCGGATGAAGCTGTCGCAGGCCGCCAGCTCGCTCTCGGCGATCCACTCGTCCGGCTGGTGCGCCTGCGCGATATGGCCGGGACCGCAGATGATCGTTGGGATGCCGGCATTCTGGTAGAAGCCGCCTTCGGTGCCATAGCTGACCTTGCCCGCCCGGTTGGCGCCGGTGAGCTGGCCGACCAACGCCGCCAGCTCATGCCCGGCCGGCAGCGACATTTCCGGCATCTGCACCAGCACCTCGTACGTGAAGCCGGTATCGGGGTGCACCGCGTGCATGGCGGGTTCGATGTTCGCGGCAACGAAATCCTGCAGTCGTTGCAGCGCCCGCTGCGGGTCGTCGGCCGGAATATGACGCCACTCCATGTAGAACTCGGCGCGCTCGGGGATGATGTTGAGGATCGTGCCGCCGCGCACGGTGCCGACATGGATGGTGGTGTGTGGCGGGTCGAACCCCTCCTCGAACGGACCCTCCCGGGCCAGCCGGCGCGCCTCGGCAGCGATATGGGCGATCGCCTCGCCGGCCGCCTGGACGGCGTTGACGCCCTTGTGCGGTTCGCTCGAATGACCCGGCAGCCCACGCACGCGAACCAGAACGTCGAACTTGCCCTTGTGCGCAAGGATGGGCTGCATCCCTGATGGCTCGCCGACGACGCACAACTCGGGTTTGAGCCCCGATTGCTCGAGGTCCTCGATCAGGCGGCGGACGCCGGCGAAACTGACTTCCTCGTCATAGCTGATGAACAGGTGCACCGGCCTGACAAGCGCACGCTGCCTGATCTCTGGCACGGCGGCGAGGCACGCGGCCACAAAGCCCTTCATGTCGCAGGCGCCGCGGGCATAGAGGCGGCCGTCCTTGCGGCGGAGCGTGAACGGATCGCCGGTCCATGCCTGGCCGTCGGTCGGCACGGTATCGACATGGCCCGACAGCGCAATGCCGCCGGCCGCCTGTGGCCCGATGATCGCGTGCACGTTCGCCTTCGTCCCAGTGGGATCGAGGCTGACCCGGTACGGTACCTGTTGCGTGTCCAGCCAATCGCGGACGAACCCGATCAGCTCGAGATTGGAGTTGCGGCTCGTCGTGTCGAAGGCGACCAGCCGCGCGAGCATGTCGGCTGTTGTCACATCGGCGGCGGCGGTCATTGGTCGGTCCATGAGTAGCAGTCTATACGGGCGGCGGCGGGCGGCAACTGGAGGGCGAGGTGCCCGGCTCGCATTGCAACCCCGGAACGATGGTCCTTGTGGGTGAATAACGTCCGATCGAGCCTCTCGTTGCGGCATCGCGCGTGGCGATTGCTGCCGGCGCAAGGCCGCCGGCGCTTCGCGGTCACCGCGGCGGCCATGCTGGCGCCACGGCCCACCAAGCCGGCGCCGGACGTTACGCAAGGCATTATCGTGGCCGGCGAGTTCACCCGTGCATCCGGGCTCGGTGAGGGCGCGAGGCTGATGCTGCTGGCGCTGAAGCAGCTTGGCGTGCCGTGCTGGAGCCTGGATATCGGCCCCCTTCTGCCGGCGCACCGCGATGACCTGCCGGCCTCTGTCCCGATCGAGCCGCCGGCAGGGGCAGCGCTCGTCCTGCACGTCAATGCGCCGCTGCTTCCGATGGTGCTTCTGCGCCTGCCGCGGAACCTGACGCGGCGGCATCGCATCATCGGTTATTGGGCCTGGGAGCTGCCGGCGCTGCCGCCCGACTGGCGAGTCGGCGCGCGCTACGTGCACGAGGCGTGGGTCCCGTCCGGCTTCACCGCGGCGGCGGCGGAGTCCGTGTTGCCCGGGCGGGTGCGCATCGTGCCACACGCCGTGACCGCCGCACGGCCGGTGCCGGAGCCGCTCGACCGCGCCGCGTTCGGCCTCCCGCCGGACGCAGTGGTGGTACTGACCGCCGCCAATCTGGCGTCCTCGTTTGCTCGCAAGAACCCCCTGGCAGCGGTTGCGGCATTCCGGACCGCGTTCGGCGCCCGCCCGGACCGCGTGCTGGTGCTGAAGCTAGGCAACCCCGAGCATTTCCCCGCCGACTTCGAGCAGGTCCGCTCGGCGGTGGCGGGCGCACCCAATATCCGGCTAGAGACACGCACGCTGCCCGTGGGGGAGTCGAACGCCCTGACCGCCGCTGCCGATATCGTGTTGTCGCTACATCGGAGCGAAGGCTTCGGCCTGGTGCTCGCCGAGGCGATGCTGCTCGGCAAGCCGGTGGTCGCCACCGGCTGGTCAGGCAATATGGAGTTCATGGACGAGACGAACAGCGTAGCGGTACCCTGCCGGCTGATCCCCGCTCATGATCCGCGCGGCGTGTATGAGCTGCCTGATGCGATGTGGGCGGAGCCGGATATTGGCGCAGCCTCTGCCATGCTGACCCGGCTGGCCGACGACCCCGCCTTGCGCGAGGCGCTGGGTACGCGAGCGAAAGCCGCCGCCGAGAAACTTGGCGTGGCGCCATTGGCGGCAGCGGTCCGTGCGCTGGGACTGCACCCGGGTGCCGCGTGAGAGTGCTGGTCTGGCAATGGGGGCGGTATGGTGCGGGACCCCGCTTCGCCGCGCATTTGGCGGAGGCGATGAACGGGCTGCCCGGCGTCGCTGGGCTGCTGTCGCTCTCCGCCGACGCGGAAATCCTGCTTGGTGCCGATCCGCCGCGCTGCGACCTGCCAGTGCGGACCTATACCAACATCGCCGGTCTGGCCGGACGCGTGCTGCGTGGAGCTTCCCTGCTCGCAGAGCTTACTCGCGAGCTGCGCGGCTTGCAGGCGGACTTGGCGATCTGCGCCATGCCCGGCCCGCTCGATCTGATGTTCTTGTGTGCGTTGCGCCGCGCCGGTGTGCCGGTTGCGGTCATCGTGCACGACGCGAAGAGGCATCCGGGCGACGGCTTCCCGTTGCTCATGTCGTTGCAGCGGCGCCTGGTTGCCGGCGCCGATGCGGTGGTGGCGCTGTCCTCGCACGTCGCGACGCAGCTCAGGCTGCGGGCGATATTGCGCCCGGGCGCAAAGCTGATCGTGATGGCGCACCCGCCGTTTGATTTCGGCACCATGCCGCCGCCGTTCGCGCATGGCGGCAGCCCGCGCCTGCTCACCTTTGGCCGGCTGCTGCCATACAAGGGGCTGGATCTCCTGGCGGAGGCGCTGCTCCGGCTGGGTCCGCGCGTCGATCTCCAGCTTCGCGTGGTGGGCAGCGGCCCGGAGAGCCGGACACTTCGCACCCTGCGCCGGCATGAGGGCGTGAGCGTCGAGAATCGCTGGGTACCGGAGGAGGAGATTGGCGCGCTCATCGGCTGGGCGGACGCGTTGGTGCTGCCGTACCGGGAGGCGAGCCAGAGCGGGGTCGCCGCGACGGCTCTGGCCGCGGGGCGCCGCGTGATTGCCACGCGGGTCGGCGGTCTGGCCGAGCAGCTCGCCGGCGATCAACTGGCCCGACTGTGTGACCCGGACCCGGCCAGCCTGGCGGCAGCGATCCAGGAGACGCTGGACGCGCCGGCTGCGCCGGTGCCCCACCTGCCCCGCGACCCGGCGGCGGCTTGGCACGAGTTGGCGCGGCATGTGGTGGATGAACTCGGCCCACACCCGCCTCTCCCGCCTGCAGGAGAGGTAGGTGTGGGCCGCGCCGGTACCAGCGCTTACCAGTCGCGGCTAACGCCGCGCCGAGCTCTCCCGCAAGCTGGAGAGATGGACTGAACCACGGAACAACGCCATGCCGATCCGCATCACTGACATCCGTGAGGCCACAAAGCCGATCAGCTCGCCGATCCGCAACGCCTATATCGATTTCAGCAAGATGACGATCAGCCTGGTTGCGGTGGTGACCAATGTGCAGCGAGCCGGAAGGCCGGTCATCGGATATGGGTTCAACTCGAACGGCCGCTACGGGCAGGGCGGGTTGATCCGCGAGCGCTTCGCCCCGCGCATCCTGGAGGCCGATCCGCTGTCGCTGCTCGACGGTACCGGCGACAACCTCGACCCGGACCGCGTCTGGGCGGCGATGATGACGAACGAGAAGCCGGGCGGGCACGGGGAGCGCTCGGTAGCAGTCGGTACGATCGACATGGCGGTGTGGGACGCCGCAGCGAAGATTGCCGGCAAGCCGCTGTTCCGCTGGCTGGCCGAGCGGCACGGCCGCGCGGCGGAACCCCGCGTCTTCATCTATGCGGCCGGTGGATACTATTATCCGGGCAAGGACTTGGCGGCGCTGCGCGCGGAGATGCGCAGCTATCTCGACCGCGGCTACGGCGTGGTGAAAATGAAGATCGGCGGCGAGCCGATCGAAGAGGACCGACGACGAATCGAAGCCGTGCTGACCGAGATCGGCGACAAGGCGCGGCTTGCGGTCGACGCGAACGGACGCTTCGACCTGGAGACGGCGATCGCCTACGCCAAAATGCTGCGCGAGTACAATCTCTTTTGGTACGAGGAAGCGGGCGACCCGCTCGATTACCGCTTGCAGGCGGCGCTGGCCGGATTCTACCCGGGCCCGATGGCGACCGGGGAGAACCTGTTCAGCCACCAGGATGCGCGCAACCTGATCCGCTATGGCGGGATGCGGCCGGACCGCGATTGGCTGCAGTTCGACTGCGCCTTGTCGTATGGCCTGTGCGAGTACCAGCGGACTCTGGCGGTGCTGCGGGAGGCCGGCTGGTCGTGGCGCCGCTGCATCCCGCATGGCGGCCACCAAATGTCGCTCAACATCGCTGCCGGCCTCGGGCTCGGTGGCAACGAAAGCTATCCGGACGTGTTCCAGCCCTATGGGGGCTTCCCGGATGGCACCCGCGTCGAAGGCGGGTACGTGACCCTGCCGGACCTGCCGGGGATCGGGTTTGAGGCGAAATCCGATCTTTATTCCGAGATGCGCGCTCTCGCTGCGTAGAGGGAAGTCGTTCCGCATACGACCGGTATTGGCGCCGACCCTGGACAGCGGGGGCACTTTGCGGATGATCATTAATTGAGGGCGGCCGATTGGCGGTCGCCCTGAAGCCCGAAAGAACAGGGGGAAAAAATGTCACGATTGGGGCTATGTGCGGCGGCATGCTGCGTCATTGTCGCCGGCGTGCTGGGCGCCGCAACAACCGCGGCGGCGCAAAACGCGGTATCGAGCCCGACGCTCGATACCGTTAAGAAGCGCGGTGAACTGGCCTGCGGCATCGATACCGGCGTTCCCGGCTACGCGTTCCAGGATGCCGCCGGCAACTGGAAGGGGCTGGACGTTTCCCTTTGTCGCGCCATCGCCGCTGCCATCTTCGACGACCCGACCAAGGTGAAGTTCCTCCCGCAAACGGCTCAGGTGCGCTTCCAGGTGCTAAAGTCGGGCGAGATCGACGTGCTGATCCGCGACTCCGAAATGACGCTGCTGCGCGCCGGTCAGCTCGGCCTGATGGAGCCGGCGATGAATTTCTATGCCGGGCAGAGTTTCCTGGTGAGGAAAAGCCTCGGCGTCCAGCACGCAAAGGATCTGAACGGCGCGACGATCTGCCTGGAGAGCGGCACGACCCTCGAAACCAATATCGCCAACTACAATCGTGCCAACAACATCCAGATCAAAACGCTCCTGTTCAGCCGCTTTGACCAGGCCATTGCCGCGCTGGAAGCCGGCCGTTGCGACGGCTACACCGATGACGGCGGCAGCGCCGCGGCCGCGCGTTCGAACATGAAGAACCCCTCGGACTGGGTCATCCTGCCGGAGACGATCGCCCGCCAGCCGATGGGGCCATACACCCGGCAGGGCGATGATCGCTGGACCAATATCGTGGCGTGGACGCACTATGCCATGCTGGAGGGGGAAGTCCTGGGAATCACGCAGGCCAATATCGACCAGGTCAAGGCGGCCACAAAGGACCCGCAGGTCCGACTGTTTCTGGGGCTAGAGGGCAATCTTGGCAAGGGGTTGGGCCTCGAGAACGACTTTGCCTACGAGGTCATCAAAGCGGTCGGCAATTATGGCGAGGTCTACGAAGCCTATTTCGGGTCAGGGCCACACGGCCTCGGCTTGGCGCGTGGGCTCAACAATCTCTACTCGAACGGCGGCCTGATGATGCCACCTTCCTGGTACTGAGCGGGTCGCGTCTTGACCAGGCGGCCGTCTCGCCAAGCACGGGCCGCGCAATGGCTGCTGCTGCTCGCGGTGATTGCGGCCGCCTGGTTTCTCGCCTCGATGGCCGGCGCGAACCTGGCGCGCCGGCACATCCCCTTCGGCTTCGGCTACCTGGCGGGGAAGGCGAATTTCGACATCCCGTTCCGACTGATTAGCTGGAGCGTGGGCGACACGTATTTTCGTGCACTCGTCATCTGCATTCTCAACACGCTCCTGGTATCCGCGTTGGGCGTCGTCACGGCGACGCTGCTCGGCTTCCTGGTCGGGGTGATGCGGCTGTCGATCAACTGGCTGGTAAGGAACCTCGCGCTCGGCTTCATCGAGCTAATACGGAACACGCCGCAACTCGTGCAGATCATCTTTTGGTACGTGGCCGTGCTGCGAACCCTGCCGGGTCCGCGGCAGAGCATCATGCTGCCGGGGGGCATGCTGCTGAATATCCGCGGACTCTATCTGCCGACCCCGGTGTTCGGCTCGCATGCCGCGATGCTTTGCCTAATAGCGCTGGCGCTGCTGCTTGCCACTCCGCTGGTCTGGCGTCTGCGTTTGCGTGGCATGTCGGTTGGCGCGCGATCATTGGTCCTGCCGCTGCTCGGCGTGGCGCTGGCGGTCGTTTCCATCGACCACGTTGAGCTGCCGCGCCTTCAAGGCTTCAACATCGCCGGCGGCGTGCAGGTGATACCGGAGCTGGTGGCGTTGTGGGCGGGGCTCTCGATCTATGCCGCTGCCTTCATCGCCGAGATCGTGCGGGCGGCGATCCTGTCGGTGCACAAGGGGCAGCGAGAGGCCGCGCTGAGCCTCGGACTGCGGCAGCGGCAGGTGTTGTCGAAGATCATCCTGCCGCAGGCGCTTCGCGTGATCATCCCGCCATTGACCAGTCAGTATCTCAACATAGTCAAGTCGAGCTCGCTTGGCGCGGCGGTTGCCTATCCCGAGCTGTTCGCGATGTTCGCCGGGACGGTGATGCAACAGACCGACCGTGAGATCGAGACCATGGTGATCCTGATGGCGATCTTCCTGTCGTTCAGCCTCACCACGTCGGCCGCGATGAACTGGTACAACCGGTACGTCGCACTGCGCGGAGGCTAGGCGATGTCCGGAACCACTGCCCAAGGCATCCCCTCCCGCACCGTACGGCCGCCCACCGCCGGGCCGTTCGCGCCGGAGCGTGGCGGCAGCAGGCTGGGCGCGGTACTGGACTGGCTGCGACGCAACCTGTTCAGCTCGTGGGGGAACACACTACTGACGTTGCTGGTGCTGGCACTGGCGGCGGAGGTGCTGCCGCCGCTGCTGCGGTGGGCGATCACGCACGCGACGTTCGCCGGTACCAGCCCCGCAGTATGCCGTTCCGATGGCGCCTGCTGGACGTTCATCCGCGTTCACTTGCTGGTGTTCTTCTATGGAACCTATCCCCCGGCCGAGCGCTGGCGGGTCAACCTCGCCGGCGTGTTGCTGGTGGCGTTCGCCATCCCGGTGCTGCGCCAGACCATGCCGCATCGTTGGGTGTGGCTGTTGCTGCTGCTGACTGTGTTTCCGGTCGTGGCGGGGGTGCTTCTCGTCGGCGGCGTATTCGGGTTGGCCTATGTCGATACCAGCCTGTGGGCGGGGCTGATGCTGAATGTCGTCGTCTCGTTCGTGACGGTGGCGGGATCGCTGCCGTTCGGGGTGGTGTTGGCGTTGGGCCGGCGGGCCCGACTGCCGGTCGTGCGCACGCTGTCGATCGGCTACATCGAATTATGGCGTGGCGTACCATTGCTGACCGTGCTGTTTATGTCGGCGGTGATGGTGCCGCTGTTCCTGCCCCAGGGCGCGTCGATCGACCGCTTGGTGCGCGCCATGGCCGCGCTGGTGCTGTTCAACGCGGCCTATATGGCAGAAGTGGTGCGTGGCGGGCTGCAGGGCGTGCCGGCGGAGCAGGAGCAGGCGGCTGAGTCGCTCGGATTGAGCTGGTGGCAGGTGCAGGCCTTCGTGGTGTTGCCACAGGCGTTGCGGATCTCCGTGCCGGCCATCATCAACACCGTCGTCGATCTGTTCAAGGACACGACCCTGGTCTTGCTGATCGGACTTTTCGACCTGTTCGGCGTGATCGACCTGGCGCTGAAGGATCCTGCCTGGATCAGCTACTCCAAGGAGGGATATCTGTTCTCCGCGGTGGTGTTCTTCTTCTGCTGCTTCGCCATGTCAGCCTACGGACGGAGCATGGAGCGTCGATTGGCGCGGGCGGATTGAACGGGGGAAATGGGCCTTCGACCGAAGGCGGGATTATGGCCGTTACTGTGAAATAATCAAGTGGGCGCGGAGTGCACCGAGTTCGCACAGAGTATGGCGAGCCTTGTGCCGGCCATCTCCCGCCAGTTCCGGCACGTAGCGCCGGCAGAGCGGTATTCTTTCGGCTGCCTGGTATTATATTACAGACGATTGGTCACTCGCTTTATCTCCAGGTGCGACGTGCCAAAGCTCAATAGCAGGCAGAGTGGAAGGCTGGTTGCCTTCAGATAGTTGACGCATTGAGCGCGATGCGCCTCTTCCGGCGTTTTCACGGTTTTCAACTGCCCTAAGCCACTCCGCCACCCATCCAACCGAGCGCCCTACACCCCATCCTGCCGCGCCGGAAATGCACCTCCGGCCACCGCCCGTCGCCGCGCTGCCCGGGCAACCCTTCCCCGCCCGCGTGCACGCGGATCCAACACGTCCCGCACCCAATCGCCGATCAGGTTCTCCGACAGCACCAGCAGCACCAGCGCCACGCCCGGCAGTACCGACGGCCACCACGCGCCGCTGAACAGATACTGATACCCCTGCGCCACCCGCAGCCCGAGCGAAGGCGTCGTCACCGCCACCCCAAGCCCCAGGAACGACAGTGACGCCTCCGCCTCGACCGCGCGCGGAATATCGACCGAGATCTGCACCAAGAGCGGCCCCAGCACATTCGGCAGCAAGTGCCGGAACACCACCCGCCGCGGCGACGCACCCGCCAGCACCGCGGCGATCACGTAATCCTGCTGGCGTTCGGCCAACACGCTCGACCGCACCAGCCGCGCGTATTGCGCCCAGCCGACAATCCCGATGACCGCGATCACCTTCCACAATCCGCGCCCGGTCAGCGCCAGCACGGCCAGCGCGATCAGTACCGCCGGCAACGAAAGCTGGATATCGACCAACCGCATCGCCACGCCATCGAACCACCCGCCGCTGCGATAACCGGCAAGCAGTCCCGCCACCCCGCCGATAACCACGCTGATCGCGACCGCAACGAACCCGGCCAGCAGGCTCACCCGCAGCCCGAACAGAATATTCGACAGCACGTCCCGCCCCAGCCCGTCGCTGCCCAGCGGATAGGACCAGTCGCCGCCCGCCATCCACGCCGGTGGGTCAAGTCGCGAGAGCAGGCTCTGCTCCTCGGGATCGTGCGGTGCGATCCACGGAGCCAGCACGGCCAGCAAGACCAGCACCACCAGGATCAGCAGCGAAACCCAAGGCAACCCGCGCAACAGCCTACCGCGCATGTGCCACTCGCGGGTCTAGCACGCCATACAACAGATCGACGATCAGGTTGATCGCCGCGAACATCGCCGCAACCACGATGACGTAAGACAGCACCACCGGGTAATCCAGCCGATACAAAGACTCCAAAGCCAGCCGGTTCATGCCGGGCAGTGCGAAG
>Ga0335075_10015591_pt1 | contig 11381 bp, 8 predicted proteins | sample Lox_Sample_24_FD_206723 | JGI IMG/M metagenome (GOLD analysis project Ga0335075, IMG submission 206723) | Soil microbial communities from Loxahatchee National Wildlife Refuge, Florida, United States - Lox_Sample_2.4 | ecosystem: Environmental > Terrestrial > Soil > Wetlands | place: USA: Florida...
GCTTGTTGCGCGCTTTGTTGTGCCGCAGTAGCTTTGTTGCCGGCGTCGATGGCGTGCTGATCGGCCTCGTTAGCTTTGTCGGAAGCCATCTTGATGCCAGCCTGGGCGCGCTCGTCGGTTTCCTTGATCGACTTGCTGTTGGCAGCGGTCAGGTCGTCGAGCTCATTAATGCGGTCGCGGATCGGCTCAGTCTGGCGCTTCACATAGTTCTTGCGGGCGAAGGGATTTACACGCCCCCAGAAACCTTCGCGCGCTGGAGCCTGCAACGGCTGCTTGCCGGTGGCGGTGTCGGTGGACTGAGTCGAAGAAGGCTGCATCGCCGTGTTCGACTGAGTCGCGGTGGATTGATCAGTGGTCGACGAAGTCTGGGCGAAGGCCGGAAAAGCGAGCACTGCGGCCAGAGGTAAGGTGACGAGAATGCGGCTGTTCATAAAAGACTTCCTCCAAGTGGGGGAGCGTTTGGGGCTCCACTCCAGCACGCCAAAACGGGCGTGATGCGTGATTTTTAATAGCGTCCCCTAAAAAATACTGGCATGCGCTGACGCAACGCATACCCAAAAATCGAGGCGCTTCCATACGCGAGCGCCTGGCATTGTTATAACAAGTCTGATGCCAAAACCGGAATTAGGGTTGAGGCGCTAACCCATTGATATCCAACGACATTGTACCTCCGCCAAAGCGGGAAAGGTAGAGCCGAGTCGGCGGGGAGGGTAATTTTGGCGAACCTGATATAAAAAGTGCGTGCAGGCGCTTGCGCTCGCCGAAAGGGAATTCTAGCTCCTTGGAAGGGTAGCCGCAGCGCAGTGCTTTTCATATTGCTCGATGATGAAGTGGTCGGTCATGCCCGCAATGTAATCGCAGACTACGCGGGGCAAAGAGTCGGCCTCGGCTTTTTCCCGATAATTGGTCGGCAGGGATGAAGGATTTCTCATCCAGAAGTCGAACAATTCCGTGACGATGCGTTCGGCGTCGTCTTTTTCTCCAGCAATCGATGCGCTGTAATAAAGGTTTTCGTAAAGGAACTCCTTAATCTGTTTGCGCTCCGCTTCCACTTCGGGGCTGAATTTTGGCAGCCTCTCTTTGTGCGTGCGTACGTCGGCCAAGGTTTCGATCTCAGATTGTTTCAGCCGTGCCTGCGTGTTCGCGATTAAATCGCCGGTGAGACGATTGAATACGCACTTTAGCGCTTCATTGAATTTCAACTTCTCTGCGACATCGGGATATGCCTGTTCGACCTGTCGAAAGAAGCGGTCGAAGATTGGAATACCGGCGCGGATTTGATCGAGCGTCAGCAGATGGGCCTCGTACCCGTCGTCGAGATCGGCGGTGTTGTAACCGATTTCGTCGGTGAGATCGATGAGCTGGGCTTCGAGCGGCGGAAGTTGATCGAGCAGATATTCCGCCAATTCCGGATATTTGGCGGCGGAGTAGTCGCGGGAATGCTTGATGATGCCTTCCCGCACCTCGAAGGTGAGATTCAGGCCGCGGAAGGCAGCGTAGCGCTGCTCGAAATCCTCGACGATGCGCAAGGCGTGTAAGTTGTGGTCGAAGAACAATCCGTGAGCCCGCATTGAAGTGTCGAGCGCTTTTTCTCCAGCGTGGCCGAAGGGAGGATGGCCGATATCGTGGACGAGGGCTAAAGCTTCGGCGAGATCGACGTTGAGATTGAGAGCTCCGGCAACGGTGCGCGTGATTTGCGCAACTTCAATGGTATGCGTGAGGCGGTTGCGGAAATGATCGGAGTAGCGCCGGGTAAAAACTTGCGTTTTGTCTTCGAGACGGCGAAAGGCACGGGCATGAATGACGCGGTCGCGATCGCGCTGGAAATCGTTACGATAAGGATGGGCCGGCTCGGGGAAGCGCCGTCCGCGGGAATGATTGACCTGCACCGCGTAGGCGGCCAGCATCCTCGAAGTTTAACAGGTGGGACGCTTAGTACCTAGTTGCGAGTATCTAGTGGCAAGTTCGCAACATGTGAGTTATCTCCGCCAGCTTACCCTTTCGCTGGCGTATAGAGCCGGGTGCTCCGAGCTGGGTACTCGGTACTGGCTACTGCTTCTCCGAGTCTTCCTTGGCCAACCGAACTTTGGCGGCATCGAGTTTTTTCTGCGTGGCGGCTAGTAGATCGCTATCGACTTCGGCGGGAACGGTTTTGCTCCACTCCTGGACCGCGCGCTCCCAGTGGGCGGCGGCCAGTTTGAGGCGTCCGGTTTTTTGATAAAGATCACCAAGGTGATCCTGCACGGTTGGGTCGGAATTCATGTGGAGGGCCGCCTTGTTCAGGCTGTCCTCCGCGAGATCGTACTTGCCCAATCGGAAATATGCCCAGCCCAGAGAGTCAAGATAAGCGCCATTGGTGGGCTCAAGGTTGACCGCTTCCTTGATGTAGTTGAGCGATTCTTCGAGCTGCACGCCGCGATCGGCATTCATGTAGCCGAGATAGTTGAGCGTGGCGGCGCTTTGGGGATTGACGGCCAGCACCTTCTTGAACTCAGCTTCCGACTCGTCGTATTTCTTTTCGCGTTCGTAGGTCGAGCCGCGCAGGAAGTAAACATACTCTTTATCGTCCGGTTTCGTGGAAAGCTTTTCAGCTTTATTGAGCGCCTCTTCAGCATCGGGCCAGCGCTTCAAGCGCGTATACATTATGGCGAGACGAAGATATACGTCGCGATCTTCAGGCGTGCCCTTTAACATCGAGCGCACATCGGCGAGGGGCTTATCGGGATCGCCGGTATCGGCGAGTTGGGCATCGAGAACCATGCGAATTTCGCGGTCGTTAGGAAGCTTCTGCGCAGCTTCTTTCGCGGCGGCGGTGGCCTCGGGCCATTGCTTGGCTTCGCGGTAGGTATCGATCACGTCCTGATAGCCGGTGCGCGTGTTGTCGTCGCCGAGGGGAATCATCTTGCGGAAAGTTTCCACCGCGGCGGGATAATTTTCCTGATCGCGATACACCATGCCAAGGCGCTCGATAAAAATGGCGCGGTTGTTGCGATCGGATTGCGAATAGCTGTTGTCGGGTTTTTCGGTTTTCTTCAGCAGATCCTGCAAAATGTTTTCGGCATCGTCGTAACGGCCCTGAGCCTGATAAACCACGGCAATGTTGTAGGGAACTTCAAGCGCATCGGGAACCATGGCCTGCGCCTTCTTCAGGCTGTCAAGCGCCTCGTCGAACTTGCCTTGGCGGCGGTAAATCTCGGAGATGCGCAGGTAGGTTTGTGCGTCTTCCGGATTCGCGTCCGCAATAACCTTGTACTGATCGAGCGCGGCATTGACCTGACCATCGTTCAATAAATTTTCGGCGAGGCCGCGGATGGCGTCGAGATTATCGCGATCCAAACGGATGGCATGTTTGTAGGCGTCGATGGCGGCTTTGAAATCCTTGCGCTGTTCATAAGTAGCGCCGAGCGCGGCGTAAAGCTTGGCGGAGCGGCCAGTGTCAGGCACCGAACTGAGAACCTGCAACGCGTGCGCGGTGTCGCCTTCGTCGGTGTAAAGCAAGGCGAGAGTGGTGACGGCCTCTTCCGAATCAGGATCGAGCTTGACCGCAGTTTTGAGTTCGGTTTCGGCTTTTTGCAGATCATTGTCGAGTCGATAAAGACGGCCCAACAGAAGATGATCGTCGACATTATCAGGCTCGATCTTGACGATCTGTTCGTACTGGTCGATGGCCAGCTTCAGCACGTTCTCTGAGCCGCTGCCATTGCCGGGCAAGTCTCCGAGCGAGCGTAGATAGATCCGACCGAGAAGCTTGCGGGCTTCGAGATTGGTTGGATCGCGCTTAATAATGTCCTGCGCTTCGATAACGGCGTCGCGGATGCGACCTGTCTTCACGTACAACTCGGCAAGGCCCGAAGTAAGGAATTCGGACGATGGATCGGCCTCAATAGCAAGACGGTATTCGTCCATGGCCTTGTTCGCTAACTCGCTGCGGCCGTACATCGTGACCTGCTCTTCGTACATGTGCGCGAGCGTGTAGTGGTAGTAAGCGGCGGCGCGATCGACTTTGCGCGAAGAATCCCTGGACTGGTTTTTCGAGTCGACAGGCTTCGGCGCTCCCTTCGAATTTGCAGGCGAGCTGGTTTGCGCGGCGGCAGCCGCGGTGGACAACGATAAGACAAAAATTGCGCGACAAAAATTATTCATGCTCGACCTGATAGGGCTGGAAATGATCTTACGTTTGGAGCCGCTGCGCGAACTTCCGAAAAACATAATCATTGGATGCAGAACCACTGGAGCTTGTGTCCTTTAATTCTACCCCGGTGAGACGCGGATTGGGGAAAAACACTGCGGCGAATGTGCGTGAGCGAAGCCCAGAAGTACAGGGACCGAGGGGCGATTGCGAGGTTTGTCAAGTTTGGTAAAGGCAGTGTTGGCAATTTCTGATTCTGGTCAAGCCAGCAAAGCAAGAGCTTTTAACCGCCAAGGGCGCGAAGGACACAAAGAAAAACTAGAAAAGGCTTGTACTTGGGAGTTCTTCTTTGCGGACTTTGCGTGACATCTTTGGGACCTTTGCGGTCAAAAGCTTTGTTCCCAGGAACGCCCTAGTGGCGGAAGTGGCGTACGCCGGTGAAGAGCATAGCTAACCCAAGCCGGTCAGCTGCGGCGATGACTTCGGCGTCCCGCTGTGAGCCGCCGGGTTGGATAACGGCGGTCGCCCCCGCTTTAGCGATTTCTTCCACTCCGTCGGGAAATGGAAAGAATGCGTCGGAGGCGGCAACGGTTCCTTGCAGTGGCAGTTGCGCCTTCATCGCGCCAAGCTTCGCGGAGTCGACGCGGCTCATCTGCCCGGCGCCGACTCCAACAGTCTGCCCCTCGCGGGCGTACACGATGGCATTCGACTTCACATGCTTGCAAACTTTCCAGGCAAAAAGCAGCGCGCGAGTTTCTTCCGGCGTCGGAGCGCGTTGGCTGACGACTTTGAGGTCAACATCCTGCAAAGGACGAATGTCATTGTCTTGCAGGAGAACTCCACCGGAAATATTTTTTAAGATCCACTTTTGCGGGGCGGCTTTTACTTCTACCAGGCGAAGATTTTTCTTGGTCGCGAATTTTGCTTTTGCGGCTTCGTCGAATGCTGGCGCGGCAATCACTTCGAGAAAAAGCTTGTGCATCTCTTCCGCGGTCTCGCCGTCGATGGGGCGATTCACGCCGATCACGCCGCCGAATGACGACACTGGATCACATTCAAGGGCGCGTCTATAGGCCTCAGCCAGCGTCTTGCCGATGGCGGCGCCCGCCGGATTAGTGTGCTTGATAATGGCGCAGAACGGTTCGTCGAAGCCGCTATCATTAAATTCCTGCGCAAGGTCCCAGGCAGCTTGGAGGTCGACGATGTTGTTATAAGAAAGTTCCTTACCTTGAAGCTGGAGACAGTTTGCCACGCCTGCACCCGAGCCGTCCGAGTACATTGCCGCTTTCTGGTGCGGATTCTCGCCGTAGCGCAGGTCGAGAGTTTTCTGGAATGACAAGCGGAGAGTTTTAGGGAAAGACTCGCTGCTGGCGAGTTCAGAATGATTGACGTCGGGGATGCGTTCCAGTGTTGAAGCAATCGAGGAATCGTAGGCCGCTGTGGTAGCGAAGGCTTTTTGCGCGAGCTTCCATTTCGTTTCTAAAGAAAGAATACCGGCGGAGCGAACGAGTTCTTCGGCGATCTCGGCGTAGTGGGCGGGCGAAGTAACGACGGCGACGTCATGAAAATTCTTAGCCGCGGAGCGGATCATGGACGGTCCGCCGATGTCGATGTTCTCGATCAACTCTTCGAACGCTACGCCGGGCTTGGCAGCGGTTTTCTCGAACGCGTAGAGATTCACCACGACCATGTCGATGGGCAGGATACCGTGCTGGGCGACCGCGGCAGTGTGTCCGGGATTCTGGCGGCGATGCAGGATGCCTCCGTGCACCTTGGGATGCAGCGTCTTGACGCGGCCATCGAGCATCTCGGGAAAGCCGGTGAGCTCAGAGATGTCTTTGACGGAAATACCGGCATCGCGCAAGAGCTTGGCGGTGCCTCCGGTAGAGATGAGTTCGATGTTGAGACTGGAGAGCTGGCGGGCAAAGTCTACGAGTCCAGTTTTGTCGGTGACGCTGAGGATGGCGCGCTGGATGCGGGAAGTGCTGCTGGACATGATCGGCCTCAGGAATGAAAGATGAGTGCGGAGCGACCGAAGATTCTATCAGCAAACTGAACACGGGCGTTGCGTCCAAGCATTAGCGCTCACGATACATCATGGTGTGACTCCGATCACCGACAGCGCGTGGGGGCAAGTGTGGCATGGGGAAGTGGAGGATTGGAAAAGCCGATTCCCCCGAGCTTGTACACGATCACTCGGGAGGCTCAAGTGCCACGTCGGGAACGATGTCGACATTTCACCGGCAAGGTCATTGACACCGAGTTTCGCTTGTGCCAAAGTTGCGATGTTCGGTCGTCCTTCCTCTCCCCTTTTTTCTCCCCCGTCACGACCGAATGTTTCGACGGGCCGAACCAATCCACAAATCTGAAAAATGAAGGAGGTTCGCCATGACGCGAATCCGTATCTCGATGATGATTCTGTTCGTGTGTTTCGTGACTCTGGCCTGGGGCCAGCAGCAGGATGGCACAGCCGTTAACAACTGGAGCGAGTTCACCCGCACCAACATGCATCGCTGGAACCCGTACGAGAAAATTCTCGGCGTTAACACCGTCCCACATTTGACACTGAAGTGGAGCTATTCGCCAGGAGTGCCAGTATTCTCCTCTCCTGCCGAGTTGAATAACGTGGTGTATGCCGGTGCCTACGACGGAAATATGTACGCGTTCAACGCCACCACGGGTGCCAAGCTTTGGAGCTTCTTCACCGAAGTCGGCAGCTGGATCTACTCGTCGCCAGCGGTCGCCAATGGCGTAGTTTATTTCAGCTCGGTGTATCCGGGCGTGCCAGGCGTCATTTATGCAGTCAATACCGACGGCACACTGCTTTGGAGTTTCCCCACACTTAATGGATCCTATGCCACGCCAACCGTGGCAAACGGGGTGGTATATTGCGGCGACTACAGTGGAACGCTGTACGCGCTGAATGCAACCACCGGCGCGCTGCTGTGGACCTTTGACAGCGGCACGCAGATTGCATCGGCGCCGGCGGTGGTGGACGGAGTGGTTTACTTCGGATCCGAGAGCACCAGCGTTTATGCGCTGAAGGCTTCCACGGGGACAGAAATCTGGCACTTCGCAACCGGCAGCCAGATCCAGTCAAGCCCTGCGGTCGCCAACGGCGTGGTCTACATCGGGTCCAACGATAACAACTTCTATGCGCTGAAGGCCACGACGGGGGCGCTGCTGTGGAAGTACACCACGGGCGGACAGGTTTCGTCCTCGCCCGCAGTCGCAGGCGGCGTCGTATATGTCGGGTCTTATGACGGGTACCTCTACGCCTTCAAGGCCAGTACCGGAGCTGTTCTGTGGAAATATCTCACCATCAGCAATATCGCATCGTCGCCGGCTGTCGCCAATGGCGTGGTGTATTTCACCTCGCAAAGCACCAGCGACGCGAGCCTTAACTCTTTGTACGCCTTGAACGCGAGCACTGGAGCACTGCTGTGGAGCTATCCCATTTCCGGCACCCTCGGGGGTGGCGCACCTGCCGTGGCCAACGGCATCGTGTATTTCCCCATCGGCGACATCTACACGTTCACCGGCTCCGTATTGGCTTTTGGCTTTAATTAAACAAAAATGCGAGGGACGGAAATCCGTGACCCTCCCGAACCGCGAACCTGATTGCCGGCGCCGCCGTCGAGATTGAGTTCGAGGGCGCGCTGGCGATTTTTCGTCGCAGACTCTCTGTCCGCGAACCAGAGGTCGTCGTTGGCGGACAACTAATCTGACAAATATGAGTTTTAGTCGAGACCAACACCCGAGGGACTCCAACCGCTCTTGGCCATTGCTGCCTTGTGCGAATACAATCCTGACGGAAACCCGCCAGTCTACGCATGTCGCGTAGCGGAGGACAGCTGAGAGGAGAAATAAAATGAAATTTACGCAAACCAAACCCAGCATCGTTTTCTGCCACGGGCTATGGGCGGACGGCTCGTGCTTTAGCAAGCTGATCGGTCCGCTTCAAGCGGAAGGGCACGAGTGTATTGCAGCGCAGTACGGCCTCAACACGACGGCAGAGGACGTCGCCCTGACAAAGGCAACGATCGGCCGAGTCGGCGGCCCAATTCTCCTGGTTGGCCACTCCTACGGCGGAACTGTCATCACAGGCGCCGGGGTCGACGATCGCGTTGCCGGCCTGGTCTATATCTGCGCGCTCGCCCCGGACGCCGATGAGACATCTCAGACCCAGCAATCGAACTTCCCGACAACAGACGTCTTCTCCCAGATTGAAGTCGTTGACGGACGTATCTGGCTGCGCCGCGAAGGCACGAAGTATTTCTGCGGAGATCTTTCGGAGCAGGAGCAGCACCTCGTCTGGGCGACCCAGGGCGTCCCCAAGCCCGACCTGTTCGGGGCGAAAGCAGGAGGAACCGCATGGAAGACGAAGCCTAGCTGGTACATCGTCGGCAAAAAAGACCACACGGTCCATCCCGATCTGGAGCGCGCGATGGCCAAACGCATGGGCGCAACAACCTACGAACTCGACAGCAGCCACGTGCCTATGCTTTCGCAACCGGAACGGGTGATTGATGTAATCCGTGATGCCGCAAACGCCATCAAAGGTGCGACGGTAGCAGCATAGAACGGATCGGGGATCCTCTTTGCAGCGGTTTATATGACTGTTCAGGCGCCGCCGAAGGGTTCGCCAATAACCGGCAGCCTCGCTACGCTTTCGCCTTAGCCTTCAACTTCACCTGCCCGCCGGCGAGTTCCACCGAGAACTCTACGTCCTGGCAACCATACTGCTTGCGGATCTGCTCGGTCTTTTTCTGCACGAAGTTGGAGAAGGAGTCGAGGTTACCGGAGACATTTTCTCCGGCTTTCTTTTTTGCGGCCACCAGCGTGTTGTAGAGGCGCTCGACGTGTTCGCGCTCGCCTTGGTCGACGTTGTGCAAGACGAGGGGCTCCGACGCGACCGAGGTGGTGGCCGTCTCGGCGGCCGTGGCCGTCCCGGCATGGCTTAATCCGTACACCGGATTGTGCTGCGGCTTATGCTCTTCTTCAACGCGCACGCCCTGCACCGAAAGCAGCGCATCCTGGGGACGACGATAACCTTCTTCGCGGATGCGGGACTTCTTCCGCCACAGGTCGCTGTAGATGGCATAGCGCTGGGCCATTTCGTTGTAGCGAAAGCGCTGGGAGAAGCTCATGCGTCCGCCGTCGGAAAATTTGCGCAGCAGTGAGAGCACCTTCCACTCGATATCGGTGGGCGGCCGCTTCGTTGGATTGCTGAAAAAAACCTCATACTCGATCTTCAGCCGGCGAAGCTGCGTCTCGAGCACATTCAATTCTTCATCGGTGGTCACGCGAGGGTCTCCAGGCAACCAGTGTATGGAGAAGACGCGGCGGCGGCGAGGTAACCCGCGGTCACCAAGGGACATGGTACGAAAGTAAGGAGTGCAGCTTTCAGCTCTTAGCCGTTAGCTCTTAGCTTGAACCCCATGAAGGAAGCCGTAAATGCCAACGCGTGGGTACATGAATTCGGCAGAGCAAAAGCCGACCGTAACACCAGCGCAAGCAGCGTGGTCGTTAAGCTAAAGGCTAAGAGCTAGTGGCTAAAAGCTTATTTCGACGAATTCGACGCCATTTTCTTGACCATAGCTAGGACCAGCTTGCGGTCGCTATCGTTCAAGTTTGTAGCATAGCGCCGGACCTGACTGAGGAACCGGACTTCGTCGTCGGAAAGTTGCGGCAGTCCCTTGGAGCCGTTGCTATGTCCGGATTCGGAGAAGAACTGCGAGAGCGCGATCTCCATGGCGCCGGCGATTTTGGAAAGAGTATCGAGCGAAGGAATGGTGTGGCCATTTTCTACGCGCGACAGATAGCAACGAAGAAGGCCGGTGCGTTTTTCGATGTCTCCCTGAGACATGCCTTTTTGCAGCCGGTAGTTGCGGATTGTCTCGCCGATGTTGATCGTAGGGAGCATTGCAGATGCGACATAGTACCCAGATCGGGATTTTCTGGCAAGTGGAAATTAGTGCCCAATTTTGAGTGCGTGTAAATTTTGTTTTAATGGTCCGCGCGAGCGGCGTTAAGACGTAGCGTAAGCATCGGCGCGAAATCCGCGCGGTTATATGATCGTATCCGGAATTACTTCTTTAAGTTCTGGGCGAGAAACGCGACCGTGCGCTTCCAGGCGTCGGCTGCATCTTCTGCGCGGTAGCCGGTCTTATTGTTTGGATTCTCGAAAGCGTGGCCAGCATCATCGTAGATTTTGATCTCAACTTTCTTGCCTTGTTCTTTCATCTCCGCTTCGAACTTGTGCACGTCATCGGGAGTAATGCCTTGATCCTGTCCTCCGAATAGTCCGAGGATGGGCGCATTGATTTTTTTGATCTCGGCAGGATCGGTGACAAGGTGGCCGTAGTTAATAACGTCGGCGGCGAGAGTTGGCTCCTGAAGAGCGACATCGAGAGAATAGCCTCCGCCCATGCACCAACCGATGCTGCCGATGCGGTTCTTCTTCACATTGGACTGCGAAGCGAGAAATTCGAATGCGGCGTGCAGGTCGCGTTTGGCGCGATCTTCAGGAACTCCGCGCATGATTTCGTGGGCCGTCTCCGGGGTGGTCGCGACTTTGCCGCGATACAGATCGATGGCGAGAGCCTCATAGCCCTGGTCGGCAAGCTTAGATGCCTGGTCTTTAACCCAATCATTAAGCCCCCACCACTCGTGGATAACGATGATGCCGGGAAACGGCCCCTTGCCCGGAGGTGTGTAAAGAACGGCGTTCACGGTTTCATCGCCACTCTTATAGGTGACGGGTTTCGAATCGGCGGCGAAGCCGGCAGCGGCGAGGAGCAGAATAAAGGCGAGCAAGCAGGTCTCTTTCATGGCGTTCCTCAATTCATCATGCAATTCCAAAATCACAATGCCAACTCCATGTACATGGCCCCGGCAATCGGGTTGGAACAATACGGGTCGATCTCCTTAAATCCCAGCTTGCGATACATGGCGACAGCATCTTTCATCACAGGCTCGACGGTGTCAAGGCGCATGCGCTCATAGCCGATCTGGCGCGCCTCGGCGATGATGCGCTCAGCCAGGGCGCGTCCCAGTCCCTTGCCGCGAAATTGCGCACGCACGAAGAGGCGCTTCATCTCGCAGATGGTGCTATCGAGTTGGTGCAGCGCGACGCAGCCAGCGGAATGATTATCGAAATATGCCAGCACCAGACGGCCATCGGGTGGAGCGTACTCGCCCGGCAGTGCGGCAAGCTCCTCATCGAACTTCTGGAAACAGAGGCTGAAAC
>Ga0335075_10015593_pt1 | contig 11381 bp, 11 predicted proteins | sample Lox_Sample_24_FD_206723 | JGI IMG/M metagenome (GOLD analysis project Ga0335075, IMG submission 206723) | Soil microbial communities from Loxahatchee National Wildlife Refuge, Florida, United States - Lox_Sample_2.4 | ecosystem: Environmental > Terrestrial > Soil > Wetlands | place: USA...
GGCCGGTGCGCCAGCCGGCGCTTGCCGGGACCCAAACGTAAGTATTGGATTGCGTCGGGCGGCGGAGACGCAGCATCGTTGCCGCCCTCTGTTGGGGGGAACGACGGGCGCTTTTATGTCGGTGCACACCGAGACTTCAACAGGTGTGGAGAAAACTGGGACGGTCGCGCGCGAGGCGTTCGCTTCCGGGAGCAGGCATGCGCGCCACTCGCCCAAGGTCGTGCTGTCGGCACTGCTGCATGGCGCGGTGCTAGGCGCGATCCTGGTGTTTCTGCGAACCGCGGTGCTGCCCCCCGGCGTTCCCGAACAGGTGCCGGTCCCCATGGTGTTCGAGGCGCCGGCAGCGGCGCCGGCCGCAACGCCTGCCCCGGCGCCAACGGCAGCACCTGCCCCGGCGCCAGCGGCGGCACCTGCCCCGGCGCCCACCCCGCCGCCCACTCCGCAAGTCAAACCAACACCGCCCCCGCCGCAGCCTGCTGTTGCGCCGCCGGTACCGGCGCCACCTCCTCCGGTGGCAAAACCGCCAACTCCGGTTCAGCAACCACCGCCGCCCGAGGTCGCCCCATCAGAGACGGCAGTCGAAATGCGCTTGCCGGTACCGCCGCCGCGGCCGCCACCGCCTCCGCTCCGGCGCGCTGTTGCCGCTGCGCCTTCCCGCGCGGTGACGCGTTCGCCCGCTGCCGTCGCGCCGCCAGTCGCCTCGGCGCCGGCGCAAACCGAGGCTCCCAGCAATGCACCGGGTAGCGTCTCGGCCGAACCGTTCGAGCCGCCTCGGCCGGTGGCCGGGATGGCGTCGGACCGGCCGCCGGTCTATCCTGAGATGGCCCGCCAGCGGGGCGAACAGGGTCGTACAGTGCTGCGGGTCAGCGTCGGGGCGGATGGCCTGCCGCGCGATATCTCGGTGGCGGTGAGCAGCGGCTACCCGATGCTGGATTCCGCCGCCCTGTCAGCGGTACGAGACTGGCGCTTCGTACCGGCGACGCGTGGCAACACGCCCATCCCGGCGGTTGCCGAGGTGCCGGTGCGGTTCCGCCTGGAGAACCCTTGAGTCGAAACCATCTGACCGGCACATACCAGCGGGATACCTGGTTAGGAGATTTGAGGATGGACGCACTCGCCCTGTTGCTTGGCCGTGAGTCGGCGCTGCGGCTGGAACCGCCGGGACCGACGCCGGAAGAGCTTGATGTGATGCTGGGCAGCGCGGTGCGGGCCCCGGACCACGGGCGCCTGCGACCGTGGCGGTTCGTGATCGTGCCGGAGGAGCAGCGGGAGCGTCTCGGCGAGGTGATGGCAGAGGCGATGCGGCGGCGCGAGCCGGGTGCCTCGGCCGATGCGCTGCAACGCGAGCGCGACAAGGCGATGCGGGCGCCACTGATCGTGGTGGTCGCGGCGCGCATCCAGAAGGGACACAAGATTCCGGAAGTGGAGCAATTGTGCTCGGCCGCGGCGGCAGCGGAGAACATCATGCTGGCGGCGCATGCGCAGGGCTATGGCAGCATGTGGAAGACCGGGGCGGCGGCGTACGATGCAGGTGTGAAGCGGGCGCTTGGCCTTTCCGCGGACGACGAGATCGTTGCGTTCATTTATCTTGGCACGCGTGTCGGCGAGGGATCGCCGGCGATGCGGCCGGCGGCGCGGGACCATGTGTCGGTCTGGCAGGGGTGAGGCGTCTGATGTCGTTACGGTCCGGAGGAGTGAATGTCTGAACAGGAGCGCGTGCTGCTGCTGACCGGCGCCAGCCGCGGCATCGGCCATGCGACCGTAAAGACGTTCAGCGACCATGGCTGGCGGGTGCTGACGATCTCCCGCCATCCCTTCGATCCGCGATGTCCGTGGAAGGGTGGCGAGCGCAACCATATCCAGGTCGATCTCGCGTCGATCGAGGGCGTACAGGCGGCGCTGCCGCATATCCGCTACATCGCGCAGGGTCGGCTGGATGCGCTGATCAACAATGCGGCAATTTCGCCCAAGACACCGGAGGGTGGAAAGATCACCAGCCTGGAGATGCCGTACCAGGACTGGCTGCACATTTTCAACGTGAATTTCTTCTCCGCAATCACGCTGGTGCAAGGGTTGAAGGATTACCTGATCGCCTCGCGGGGCAGTGTGGTGAATATCACCTCGATCGTGGGGTCGCGGGTGCATCCGTTTGCGAGCGCCGCCTATGCCACATCGAAAGCGGCGCTGTGGGCGCTGACCCGTGAGATGGCGAGCGATCTCGGGGCGAGCGGCGTGCGGGTGAACGCGGTCTCGCCGGGCGAGATCGAGACGGGGATCTTGGCGCCCGGCACGTCGACGATCGTCGAGCGCGCGATACCGATGCGGCGCGTGGGCCAGCCGAAAGAAGTGGCGGCGCTGCTATATTTCTTGTGCTCGGAGCGGGCGAGCTACATCACCGGCTCCGAGGTGCATATCGACGGCGGCCAGCAGGTGTAGGCGGGGCATACGGGGTATCCCCGGTGGCTGCTCCTCGGCATAATAATGAACCCTCCGGAGGGAGTAATCGTGGCTTATGCGTCCATAAAGGTCACAGATATCGTCGAGAGGTCTGTTCACCACAGATGGAGCGTTCCGGAATTCCAGCGTGGATTTGTGTGGAAACCGACCCAGGTCCGTGATCTCGTCGATTCGCTCTGGCGTGGGTACCCGGTCGGGACACTTTTGGTCTGGGATAGCGAGTTGCCTGTTGCGACCCGCAACGTACCGGACGGCGAGATACCATCGCAGTGGGTGGTCGATGGTCAGCAACGGACGACGGCGCTCTGTATCCTCACTGGTCGGAAGCCATATTGGTGGAATTCAAAGGAAGGCTGGGAGACGGTTCTCCGCCGGTTCGACATTCGATTCGACGTGCATGCCAAGACCGAGCCATACTTTCTGGTCGCAAGTGCAGCACACCGAAAGGTCAAAACTCACCGCTATATCCCAATCTCTGAGCTCCTATCTCTGGATACTGCCAAATCGGACCAGCAGCAGAAGCTGATGAACCTAGCTAAACAGGTGAAACTGGACGGTCTCTGCGATGGTATGGATGCCATGGAGGTATACACTCGACTCGACCGACTTAGGAAAATCCGCGACGCCGAGGTCGTGATCGTTACTGTCACTAATGAACTGGAGGACGTTGTTGAGATATTCGCCCGTCTCAACAGCAAAGGCACTCGCGTCCGCGAGGCGGACATCTACCTAGGCATTGTCGCTGCACGCTCCCCGGGATGGGTCCGAGAACATTTCCTCCCATTCATGAGCGATCTAGACGAGGCTGGGTTCAATGTTTCGCCGAGCCTCGTATTCAGATCGCTGAGCGCGGTCGGCCAGGGTAAAGTGAACTTCAAGGCAGTCGATGACTCGTTTTGGAATGCAGACCGACTATCGCCAGCATGGAAGCGCACAAAGGCCGCATGGGGCCTGCTGACCAAACATATGAAGGAGTTCGGGCTGTCGGGAAATGCACTATTACCAGCGGATAACGTCCTGGTCTCGTCGGTTGCGATCCTCGACAAGTTTCCTAGCGCGCACTTCGGACAGGTATTCTATTGGCTTCTACAAGCGCTTCGTTTTGGTCGATATTCTGGTGCTTCCAATACGGCGCTTGACGAGGATCTTAAGGAGATCGGGAATGCGTCCTTCCCTCAAAACGCGCTGAGTGGCATGCTTTCGCGGCTCCGATACGTTCCGCCTCTGGAGTCGAAAGACTTTCTCCGCGACTACAGTGAGAGCCGGTTCGGGCGACTCGTCCTATATCTACTAGCGTACAATAACCAGGCTCAAGATTGGGATCAGACTAGCCTTCGAATTGGTTTCGAGGGTCAAGATTTAGTTGCTGGGTTTGAGCCCCAGTACCATCACATATTTCCGAGGAAGTTTCTAGCAGGCAAGGTGCCTCCTGAAAACATCGAGGCATTAGCAAACATCGCAGTCGTTGGTCCTAGGATCAAGAGAAGCTCAAGCAGCAATACATCGCTGGACTAGACATGACGAGCTCCAAGGAGTTTCAAGCTTGGCTGTCGAAGCGCGCAGAGACGCTGGCGATTGAGACCAACCGATTTCTCGAAAAGTTACGCTCTGGTCTTCCGCTGCCAGAGATTGTCTCGACGGCAGATGCAGACACCGCTCTCATGGAAGCGGCTGAGTGAGTATCAACCTCATCTGACGCTATCTCGAAGCGTGGCGTGCGGCGCGATCGGGCACGTCCACCTAGTCACCAAATGGTCAAGGTGTATACCCTGGCCAGCGCAAATGGAGCGCTTCAGGGTTGTGCGAGAAGTTCGATTTTCGGGAGATGCAGCGCATGCATATCGTAACTGCCAACGGCTTGCATATGCCTCAGCTTGGCTTCGGCACCTGGCGTATATCGGGTCGGGAATGCCAGGCAGCGGTGGAGAGTGCGATTTCGCTTGGTTACAGGCATATCGACACCGGCCAGATGTACGGCAATGAAGCCGAAGTGGGCGCCGGCGTCGCCGCATCGGGCGTGCCGCGCGCGGAGCTGCACATCACCACCAAAGTGTGGAACCAGAACCTGGTGCCAGAGCGGTTGCGCGCGGCGATGGCGGCCAGCCTGGAGATGCTGCGCACGGATTACGTCGATCTCTATCTGATCCACTGGCCGTCGCCCGACATGGATTTGCCGGCGGCGCTGGAGACGATGATGGCGGTGCAGCGGGAAGGCAAAGCGCGCCACATCGGTGTCGCCAATTTCAACGTGGCCTTGCTGCGTCGGTCGATCGAGGAAGTGGGCGCGCCGATCGCCGCGGTGCAATTCGAATACCACCTGCTGCTGCGCCAGCCGCCGTTGTTGCGTTATGTGCGAGAACGCGGCGTCCCGATCATTGCCTATTCGCCGCTGGCCAAGGGGCAGCTTGTCAATCATTCCGTGGTGGCCGAGATCGCCCGAAAGCATCAAGCCACACCGTCGCAAGTCGCGCTTGCCTGGCTGCTGGAGCAGAAGGACGTCGCGCCGATCCCGAAATCCGTGCGGCGCGAGCGCCAGCAGGAGAACCTGGGTGCGTTGGATGTCGTGCTGGACGACGCTGATCGCGCAGCCATCGAGGCGCTGCCGAAGGACCGGCGCTGCGTCAGCCCCGGTTTTGCACCGGCCTGGGACGCGACCGGCTGAACGGGCGCATTCGCCTCTCACGCTCGGCGGGCGAGGCGTTGTATTACTGCGGCGGGCGTTCGGGGGCGCGCGCGTGTTGGCCGCCGTGCTCCGGCCACTCCCACGGCCCGTCAACGTCCACGCCGTTTGCGCGCAGCATGTCGATATGATCCTCGGCATTGTCCTGCGGCAGGTAGCCAAGGAAGCCCCAATTTGGGTCATGCGTCTTGATCCGCGTGTTGGCGGAATAGCCGTTGACCACCAGGCAACCCGGATCGGGATGGCGCAATGCCGCATCCACCAGCCTCGCGGCGTCACCGGGGCTCAGCCAGGTTGCCAGCGACCGCTGGTCGATCGGCAGCGTCCGGAAGGTGCCGATCCGCAACGAGACGGACCGGATGCCGTGCCGATCGTAATAGGTGCGCAGCATCGTCTCGCCCAGCACCTTGAAAGCGCCGTAGAGACTGTCCGGCCGGGGCGGCAGCGCGGGACTGACAGATTCCGTGATCGGATAGCAGCCGAAGGCATGGTTGCTGCTGGCAAAGACAATGCGCTCGACTTCAGAGAGCCGCGCACCTTCGAAGACGTCGAAGAGGCCACGCACATTGACCCGGAACAGATCCTCCAACGTGTAGTTCCCGCCCACACCGGCCAGGTGGACCACAGCTTTCACGCCGTGCATCATGCGTTCCAACGCCATGCGATCGGCAACGTCGGCCCGCACGAAAGTCTCGTTCGGTGTCGGATCGAGGATCTCGCGGACATCGGTCAGCACCAGATGCTGCCAGCGGTCACGAAGACCAACGCGCAATGCAGTACCGACAGCGCCGGCTGCACCGGTGACCAATACCCGATCGTTCGTAGGATCGATCACGATTCGCCCTCCAGGATGGACGCCAGAACCTCGCCGGCCCGGCGGCACTGAGCGGTGCTGACATCGAGATGGGTGGTGGCCCGCACGGTTCGCGGTGCGAAGGCACCGACCAACACGCCCTGTTGTTGCGCACGTTGAACCACAGTCGCGGCGTCCGGCAGATCGTTTGGCAGCCGGAAGATGACAATGTTGGTCTGCACCGTGGCCATGTCGATCTCAGCCTTGGTTTGGGCAATGTAGTCCCCGATGATACGCGCGTTGGCGTGGTCTTCGGCCAGGCGCTCGAAGCCTTGGTCGAGCGCATAGAGTCCCGCCGCGGCCAGAATGCCGGATTGGCGCATTGCGCCGCCGAACATCCGGCGGGCCCGAACGGCCCGACGCATTGCCTCCGCCGTGCCGGCCACCAGGCTGCCGACCGGGCATCCCAGGCCTTTGGACAGGGCTACCGAGACCACATCGAAGGGCGCGGCCAATTCGGCCAGCGACCGGCCGCTGGCCACCGCCGCATTGAACAGCCGCGCGCCGTCGAGGTACGTGCCGGCGCCGAGCGTGCGAGCAGCCGCGCAGATGGCCACGATGTCGGGCTGCGGGAACACCAGCCCGCCGCCGCGGTTATGCGTGTTTTCAACTGCAACCAGCGTGGTCGGCGGAAACACCACGTGGCCGGCGGGCTTGAAGGCGCTTCGGACGTCATTCGCGTCGAAGGTGCCGCCTCGGCCGACGACGGTGAACTGCACACCGGAATTGGCGGCGGCTGCGCCGGACTCGTGCCACACGACATGGGCTTCGGCGCCGACGACCACGTCATCGCCGGGGCGGGTCAGCAGCTTCAGGCCGATCTGATTGGCCATGGTGCCGCTGGGCACGAACAGGGCGGCCTGCTTGCCGAGCAGGTCGGCGATCCGCTCCTGCAACAGGTTGACTGACGGGTCTTCGCCGTACTGGTCGTCCCCGACAGGGGCGCGCGCCATCGCTGCACGCATCGGTTCCGATGGAAGGGTGACGGTGTCCGATCGGAGATCGATCCGGTCCATGTGGTGGGTCCTATTGCGCCAGGTAGCCGCCATCGACCGGCAGCACCGCGCCGGTGATGAACGATGCTTCGTCGGAGGCCAGGAACAGGATCGCGCTGGCGACCTCCTCCGGACGGCCCATGCGGCCGAGCGGATGCAGCTTCACCACTTTGTCGATGCCTTCCTTTGACATTCTCGCGACGGCCGGAGTGGCGATCGTGCCCGGCGCCACCGCGTTGATGCGGATGCCCTTCGAGGCGAGATCGATCGCGAGGTGCTTGGTCAGGCCGGAGGCGACAAACTTCGATGGTCCGTACACGGCCTGTCCAGGCTGCCCGGCAAAGGCGGAAATCGACGACAGGCAAACGATGGCGCCCTTGCCGCGTGGCACCATCGCATCGGCGGCATATTTGCAGCACAGGAACATGCCGCGTGCATTCGTTGCCATGGTGCGTTCCCACAGCTCGACCGTGGCGCCGGCGAGGTCGGCCTCGGGGATGACGCCGGCATTGGCGACCAGAATATCGATGCCGCCATAGGCCTGGACGGCGGTGTCCATGATGCGGCGGACATCGGCTTCCTGTGACACGTCGCCCGCGACGCCGCGCGCGGTTGCTCCTTTGCCGGCCAGCTCTGCAACAAAGCTTTCCAGCGCTGTGGCTTCGCGATCGTTCAGCAATAGCGATGCACCTTCGGCGGCGAAGCGCTCCGCGGTGGCTCTGCCGATGCCGTTGGCGGCGCCGGTGATGACGGCGGTCTTGCCAACCAGGCGGCCAGTCGGTGCCGGTGCCATGTTTCCCTCCCTCACTCATCAAACGCGGATCGGTGTGGCAGATTACCATCTGCCCCGGTTATCTCTAGCCGCAGCAGGACGAATTGTCGAAGGACAGGAGGATATGATGCCGAAGAGCTACGACTATTCGCAGTATGGCGGGCTGCTGGTCGAGAAACAGGACAAAATACTGACAATCACCCTGAACTCGCCCGAAAATCTCAATGCCTTCACCGGCCCTATGCACAACTCGATGTCCCGCATCTGGGATGATGTCACCGACGATCCCGACGTGCATGTGGTCGTGCTTACCGGCGCCGGCCGGGCATTCTCGGCCGGCGGGGATTTGATCGCCATGCAGAAGAAGATCGACGATCCCCGGCTTTGGGATGCCGGCATGCCCGAGGCCAGGCGGATCGTGTTCCGTATGCTCGAATGCGACAAGCCGATCATTGCGAGGGTCAATGGCCACGCGGTCGGGCTTGGAGCGACCGTGGCACTGCTGTGCGACATCATCATCGCTGCCGATCACGCCAAGATCGGCGACCCACATGTCAACGCCGGGCTCGTGGCGGGGGACGGTGGCGCACTGATCTGGCCACAGCTCGTCGGCTTTGCGCGTGCGAAAGAGTACCTGTTCACCGGCGACCTGATGACCGCGGCAGAGGCTGAACACATCGGGCTGATCAATCACGCGGTTCCGGCCGACGAGCTCGACGAGAAGGTGTATGGCCTGGCTCGGCGGTTGGCCGGGGGTGCGATGAAGTCCATCCGCTGGACCAAACAGGCGATCAACGTCCCGCTTCGCCAACTCGCGCACTCGATGATGGACCTGAGCCTCAGCCTGGAGACGCAGTCGAACCTGTCGAACGACCATCAGGAAGCGGTGTCGGCTTTTTCCCAAAAGCGCAGGCCCAGCTTCACTGGCCGCTGAAGACCAGCCGGAAAATGTCCGACCCGCCGATTCGGCACAGTCAGCCAGCGCGCGGGCGCCGCCGAGAAACATCTCGGCGACCTTTGTCCCCTCAGCGGCCCGCTTCCTTTAAGCGGAACTTTACCTACCTTTAGGCGCAAGTCGTTGACACAGCCGGTTTTCGGGGACGGCTACCTGTCCACGCGTTGATCGCCCGAGCAAGCAACCCACGGGCGATGATCGTTGCCACGGCCGGCGTGAGCCGCGCCGAACCGACCCTCGTTATTGCGTGCTACCCAACTTCATCTGCGTGCATCTGCGTTCATCTGTGGTTCCAAACTTCTATTTCCCCTAGGCCGCACCGGCGCTGATCGACATGGCAGCAAGGGAATGGAACCACAGATGCACATAGATTCACACAGATGAAGATTGGAGTGTCCCCCTGGAATGAGACACGGAAATTAGACACACTGTTCGAGAAGGAGAACGAGTGTGTCAGGGAAGAGGACCGCGAAGAAGAAGCGACGCAGCTTCACGCGAGAGTTCAAACTCTCGGTGCTGGCACGGATGGCGAGCACCGAGAGCATCTTCGGATTGGCGCGTGAGCTGGGGATCGAACGCAAGCTGCTGTATTGCTGGCGCGAGCAATACCAACAGGGCGGCGCGGCGGCGTTGCGCCGCGCCGGCCGGCCCAGCACGGCCGAGTTGAGTGAGATGGAGGAGCCGATGGCTGCTCCGGTGCCGGATGCATCACGACAGATCGCAGCATTGGAGCGGAAGATCGGCCAGCAGCAGTTCGAGCTGGATTTTTTTCGCATCGCCTTGAAGCAGCTCAGGCCTTGAAGCAGCTCAGGGGGCAACGTCGGTCGAACGACGCGCCTGGCGGGAAGGCATCTACGCCGTGATCCAGGCGACGATGCAGCTTCAAGGCAATCGCGGGATCGAACGGCTGTGCGCGTTGTCTGGCGTCAGCCGGGCCGGCTACTACCGTCACTGGCAGGCCTCGGCGCCGCGCCAGGAGGAGACGGCGCTGCGCGACGAGATCCAGCGCCTGAGTTTGGCGAACCGGCATTACGGCATTCGGCGCATCACCGTGCTGCTGCGCCGCGCCGGCTGGCCGGTGAACCACAAGCGCGTGGAGCGCATCCGGCGCGAGGACAATCTGCTGTGCGTGCCGCAACGGGCGTTCGTGCCGGCGACGACTGACTCGCGGCACCGCTTCCGGGTGTACCCGAACCTGGCGCGTCAGCTGATCCCGACGGCGACGAACCAGTTGTGGGTCGCCGACATCACCTATGTGCGGCTGTTGGAGGAATTCGTGTATCTGGCCGTAATATTGGATGCCTTCAGCCGGCGGGTCATCGGCTGGCACCTGGCGAGGCATCTACAAGCGAGTTTGGCGCTGGCCGCATTGGACATGGCATTGCTGAGCCGCGAGGTGGTTGCCGGCGGTCTGGTGCATCATTCCGATGGCGGGGTACAGTATGCCTGCGGCGCCTATGTCGCGCGGCTGGACGAAGCTGGCATCCAGCCCTCGATGAGCCGGGTTGGCTGTCCGTGGGACAACGCGATGGCAGAGAGCTTCATGCGGACGCTGAAGAAGGAAGAGGTCGACGGACGCGCCTATCGGGATCTGGAGGGTGCGCGTGGCTCGATCGGTCAGTTCATTGATGACGTCTATAACGGTCAACGGCTACACTCGGCGCTGGACTATCTGTCGCCTTTGGCGTTCGAGGCGAGACTGTCAGCCGGGCCGCCGCACTTGCCCACGACCATGTTGCCCTGTGGGTTTGTGGACAACGGAAGGGCGTTGTCCACAAACCCACAGGGCCAACAACGACAAGTCGATCTGATTCGATAACCGGATAGGAAGTGTTATTATGTCACTGTTTGGAACCGCCATGTGTGTCTAATTCTGTGTCTCAGGGACGGGGGACGGTCCAATCGAGTGGTTGGTTTATCTGTGTGAATCTGTGTGCATCTGTGGTTGCAAACTTCTGTCTCCCGCGGCCGCACCAGCGCTGATCAGAGATGGCAGCAAGGGAATGGAACCACAGATGCACACAGATACACACAGATGAAGATCGCAGGCGGACCGGCCGCGGTGCTGATGATCGCCGGCGTCTTGGAGCCACCCGGCCGAGCGATTGCTGCGTAGACAGGTGGCCATCCCTGAAAACTGGCTATATCAACAACTTGCGTCAAAAGGCGGGTAAAGTTCGGGCTAGTGTCGCGACCTCTTCTGGTGAGTCCGTCGGTTTTTCTCATAAGAGAAGTCCGGAATAGGACCGTTTTACGGGCTGCTGCGCGCGAGCCGCGGTGATTCAAGTCCGGGCACGGCGCCCACGGCGGATGTGCCTGCACGCAGCAAGCGAAGCTTTTCAGCACGGAGAAGGCGCGGAGAACACGGGGACCACGGAGACTAAGTCCAGGGCGCTTCGGTGAAGACGCATTTCATTTTGCGGCTCCGTAAGCACCGTGTTCTTCGCTTCATCTCGGTGCTGGATCCTGGTGTACGGCCTTGAGTTCAGTGATGCGGTGGAGGCGATATGGACCACCGTGACCGGCACGCGCGATCAGTTGTCGGCGTGTTTGGTTGCGGCCGACGGCCGCGTCAGGTCGCTGTCACCTGTTCGGCTACCTGATACCGGGTGGCGCTCGGTCGGTCCGGATCAGTGCAGAATCAGGACGGCGGGGCTGGCCGTGGGCCA
>Ga0335075_10015594_pt1 | contig 11380 bp, 8 predicted proteins | sample Lox_Sample_24_FD_206723 | JGI IMG/M metagenome (GOLD analysis project Ga0335075, IMG submission 206723) | Soil microbial communities from Loxahatchee National Wildlife Refuge, Florida, United States - Lox_Sample_2.4 | ecosystem: Environmental > Terrestrial > Soil > Wetlands | place: USA: Florida...
CCACTTCACCACGCAGACGGATTATGTGCGCGACCAGAGTGGGAATCCGCTGAGTGAGTTTACCCTCGGTTCCAATGGAGCGCCGGTGCTGCAGTTAACCAACGTGTGGGCCAACGGCATGCTCATCGCTACCGACGATAGCACGGAGACGCATTTCTACCTGAACGACTGGCTGGGCACGCGGCGCGTCCAGACCAGCTACTCGGGAGCCGTCGAGCAGACCTGCGCCAGCCAGCCCTTCGGCGACACCGACAACTGCACCTCCGGTATCCTCTTTACCGGCAAAGAAAGAGATGAAGAGTCAGGCTTAGATAACTTCGGGGCCAGATACTACGCCAGTTCGATGGGCCGGTTCCTCAGTCCTGATATACCCTTTTACGATGGCGATCTTACTGATCCTCAGAAGCTGAATCTCTACAGCTATGTTCAGAATAATCCTCTAACCAACATTGATCCCAATGGTCACGATTGCATTTACGCATCAAGTGTGGGGTTCGAGGTGATACGCGGTGATTGTCTGAGCGACACTGACAGTGGCATTTATGTGAATGGGACGGTCACGTCGTTGAACTACAACTCCAGCAATAATAGCTTAGGTTTTACCTACGCCGCATATGACACTGGGAACCTGGGGACAGGAATTATCACGGGTGTGCCAACACAACAACCAATGGACGAAGGTGCTGTCATCGATGAGAGTGGAAACGAAATAATCGGCATTGCAGGCGGCATGGCTGCCGATTACCTGGCGGGAAGGATAGTAGGCGCTCTCTTCGGACGTGGGGCCGAGGCGGCAGGCGAGGCTACAGTTGAGGACATCTTAAAAGGCGCAACGCGAGAAGGCGGAACGAGAGCCGATATATACTCAAAACCCGGCGGTGTTGCGCAAGCGAAGAAAGACTTCAACTCGCTCGGGGGGATCGCAGTTAAAACTGGAGATGTCACGATCAAAGACCTCCCCGGTGGAGGAAGAGCAGTCCTCAGAACAGACCCATCTACGTGGAGCACTGATGGTAGGCCATCGCTCGACATACAGCCCACGGGCGGCGGATACAAAGCGATTGCAATTAGGTACAACCCATGAGAGTGATTGAAGGTGAGATGGAAGTTAAGAAGCGTAGCGAACTTGTCTCCGAAATGACGGTTGATCGGATTCAGTTCAAGCCAGAATGGGTGCATCAGAAAGGGTGGAAGGTTGTCCCAGTAGAGACAGGGATGAGCTTTTCTGAAGAAGATATTAAGAACATCGTTACAGGGTTGCGACGGTTCGGTTTTTCTGAATGTTTTGCGATAGCGACTGAGGTGCTGGACCCGCTTCCGATCTGCTATGCACTCGAAATCACCGAAGAGGATTTTCGAGAGTTCAACCGAAACTGTGGACTTTTTTGGTTTTTCATCACAGACGAACAGCGATCGTGGGCCATCTCTTGTAACAACAACTACAACCTCTTCGCTGGGAAACCGGAGCTGCTGGAGTCAATGTTGGGTAAGCCCATCGAAGAGGCGCGAGCGGAGTACCTCAGCTTCGCCACAGCGCTGGCAAAGGAACCGGATGAACCTCTGCTCCAGGTGGCAAAACATTACGCCGCCTTGTAGGGCGTTTCCCAGGAGCGGCCTTGCTGGCTGTGGAGTTCTGCATCTTGTCGCTGGCAACCCTGAAAATCTCTGCTAGCCGTCATCCCAAAGAACGGCGCTGCCTGTCGGCATCGGCAGTAGTACGACACGTCACCCCCGGCGGGTTGCTGCAAAGTAACCGGCGGTTGCTTTGGGGTTAACGTGCGCCGCGCCAATGCGATGCAGGCGGCGAGGCGCGCAAATACTGGTGTTTACGTGTTTACGAGCGTCAACGCGAGTGGAATCAGCAGTTAAGAGGAAAATGAGCCTGTGCTCGGTTCCTGCGGGAGTAACCAAGGTTGCTGCGGCGTCAACGTGTTGAAGGCAAAAGATCGTGGCAGAAACCGGCGTCCCGGCGCGGCTGACGCCGCGTACCGGGGTTCCCGGCGACAGGTCTTCGTCGCTGGGGTGGAGTAGCCTCCGCTGCGGTGGCCGTCAAGAAACATCGAAGGGAACCCTTGTCGTCACCGGAATGAACAAAGGTGATAAGAGCCCCACGGAACTGTTGAAGATGGATGTTGTGGTTGGCGGCGACGGGCATGTGACTCCGACAGGAACCTTCACGGCAAAGAGTTGGGAAAAGGATCACGTCTCGACCCTGTATGGAAGTGCAGCAAATACGCCGTGGAGCAAGACGGTGCTTGGCGGCAATGCCTTCGGGCCGTTCCAACTCCACATCAAGGAACTGGACAGCAGAGGCATCATGATCCACGGGACAATGGGGCCGGGCTGGAGTCCCACAACTTGGGGAATAGTACCTTCCTCAGCCCGACTTCACACGGTTGCATACGCATGTGCAACAGTGCCGACATCGAACTGCACAACATGATGCCGAACCCGAGTGGGAACAAAATCATCATCCAGACCAATCCGTGAGGACGAAATGCGACGTTGGGCGGTGGTCTTTTCGATAGTGCAACTGGTCGGGATAGCCTGTTCTTGGTTCAGTGAGCATCCCCACTCCGCTCCGCAGCCAGTTCCTTCCTCTCGGGGGCAGCGTGGTTGATGCTGCTCCCTGGAGATTTGCTGGGCACCTGGGCTGTGCAGAGCTTGCTCTGGCAGCGCAGTCTCACGCTGGGAGCCATGAGCGTGATCGCAACCGTACTGTGCGTGGGAATAAATGCAGCCGTCTGGTTCGGGGTATTTAAGGGCATCAAGGTTCTGCGGATTTACCTATCCCGACACTCCGCGATCCCAGGGAAAAATGTTGCAGGGTGAATCAGCTCATAGGTGGCGCTCGGCGCTCTTGGTTAGCTTGCTGTGCAGCTCCGTTGGGGTAGGGTGTTCTTCCGCGCCGCCGAGCGTAGGCGGGGTCAAGGCCGACCACATCGTCATCGTGAAATCAAAGCACTCAATGGTTCTGATGGCGAATGGAAAGCCCCTCCGATCCTACCGCGTTGCTCTCGGCAGATCGGACGGTGCAAGGAGCGGCAGGGCGACCATAAGACGCCGGTTGGCCAGTATGTGATCGATCAGAAGAACGCGCAGAGTCGCTTCCATCTGGCCTTGCACGTCTCGTATCCGAATGCCGCCGACCGGAAGCGGGCGCATGATGCTGGGGTCGATCCGGGTGGAGCGATCATGGCTAGGTCCTCTCCAGCATGACGTGGACCGGACCGATGGCTGCATCGCTGTCACCAACCGCGAGATGGACGAGGTGTGGCAGCTTGTCCCGGTTGGAACTCCGGTTGAGATAAAGCCCTAAAGGCGTCCTGAGCCGTGTTTACATCCGTAAACAGCAGTGGGCCGCGTCCAGCGAAGAGCACGCCGCCTACGGCATCGGCTGTAGGCTGGGATACTCCACCCCTCACGTCTTCATGTGCACCCATTTGCATGGGCCATGATGTTCGATTTGCCGATTAACTACTCCGCGAACAGCAATGTGAAGACGATGTCGGATGCGTCGCTGAACGGGCCGTCAGTCGGAAGCTAGACCTATCAGTACGACAACCAGCCAGGCTCCGGGCAGCGTGGAGATGGTGGCCGCCACGTCGCCCTCCAGGCGCTCCATGTCGGAGCACCCTGGTGACCTGACCTTCCGTTTCGTGGCCTGGAACGACGCCCGCATGGTGTCGTCTTTTCATTCGGCCCTTCGGTGGCGGTCGTGCATTACAAAGTCAAGCCCGGGTGTGTCGTTCATTTGCGTCTCTTCTGGTGGGTTTAAGGGTGGGCCGTTCGCGGGGTCATTGTGACCGCGCACGACTGCATGGCAGCCCCGTAGGGCTGTGTAGGACGGCCCGTCCCTTGAAGAAATGCGCTGTATGCGGTTGTATGAAACTGCATGGATGCCGCCGTTCGGCTTAGGATCTGGCGGGACAACCCATGGGGGTTCAAATTTATACACAATCATCAATAAATCAACCAATCAACCACTTACAGGCTGCTCAATCAGCTTCGAACAACTAGATCAAGGTCGCACAGCCGACCTTGATCATCGGTCTTTATCTGCGGGACTGGTAGAGATCCTGATTTTTTCCAATCAAAACTTAGCCGATTTTGCCAGCAGGTGACCAGAGTATCTCATGGAGGGATTCGATGGATGCTCGACCACATGGGCTTCTATGCATTGAAGTGCACTGTTGAGCGACATAAGAAATTCTCTCTTCATTTTCCAGAATATGCTCCCACATCGGTATTACCTCTTGTTGGGATTTTTCGGCGACTGCATCACCGGAGACCGAGCATTTATTACCAAGCACTATTAAGGAGAAAGCATTGATAAATTACGAACCATTCCTGAAACATCAGCAAACAGTGCGCAAGTGCAGTCCGCAAACCATACGGGCATACCGCAATGACCTGAAGTTGTTCGACGTGTTCGCTGCTCAACAATCTGTCGCTAACGTCGGGCAGATCAACCACGTTATTATCCGGGACTATATCGAGTGTTTGCGTCAGAGAACCAATAGAAGGACAGGTAAACCCGGGCTTGCCGACTCCTCAATCGCACGCAGGCTGGCGGCGCTTTCGAGCTTCCTGGAGTTCACGCGGGTCAGCGAACCGGATCTGCGAAATCCATTGAAGGAACTGTCGGGCAGATGGCAGAAGAACAACGAGCCAAAACCGGTTGAGGAGTACTCGCTCGGTCTCCTCCTCGCGAGCATTCCCAGTGAACGCGATCGCGTTCTCTTCAATCTGCTCCTCGCTTCCGGCCTTCGAGTTTCCGAGGGTCAACAGTTGAATCGCGACTCCATAAACGGAACATTTGAAATCCAGCCAGATGGAGAGGAGCGGTTAATGGGATGTGGTGAGGTGGTCGGAAAGGGCGGTAAAAAGCGGAAATTCTATATTGACGGGCAAACCGTCGAAGCGCTTGTTGCCTATCTTGAAACCAGAACTGATCAACATCCGGCGCTTTTTATATCGGAGCGCAAACAACGCATGTCCGTCCGGGCCATGCAGGAAAGGCTTGACCATTGGTGCAAGGAGGTAGACTTTGCGCATATCAACGTGCACCGCCTGCGTCACACGTATGCCACCCGTCTGGCCAATGCCCATATGAACAGCATGGTCCTGAAAGATCTCATGGGCCACAGCAGCCTCACCACGACCCAGAGGTACTTCAAGCTAACCGACGCAACTCTTGCCCAGGGATATTTTGCCGCGATGGAACACCTTCGCAAATAGGTGCGATTGTGCTCGTATACGTTCGGGGAGGCACACGCTCTTTAACCACAACCCACCATCGGTCACAACAACGCGCTACATGCGCCAGGAGCAATGACTATGCCTAACCGATTTGATGCGTCGGCGGGAGTTACCCGCATGGACGATTGGCGTGCGAGTCGCCGCAAGCCGCTCCACTAGGTTCGGTGTTCCGATGCATTTACCTTGAAGGTGTAGAGCACAGCTAAATCCGGTCCGCGCTCATCCCCCTCACCACAAGGTGGTTTGGTCGAGCTATTTATAGGGGGCCACTTGAGACGCGGATGCTTGTACGGGGGAAGTGACGGCGGCAGCAGGCGGAGTCTCCAGGAATTTTCGGTGACTGCTCAGATCATCAGCACGTTTCTTCAAATCCTTCTCGTATGCCCAGAGTTCTCCCCAGTCGTTTTTCATTTCGTCTTGGCTTCGTGGTACAGGCGGTCGCCCTACAGGGCGATCATGTCCGGAAAATTCAGAAGCCTTCTTCATAGCAAAGAACACCTTCCGATAGTCCTCGTCTGTTACGCTGACGCCCTTTAGCGACTGTGTCGCAACTCCTGGTTGAAATCTTCCGACTACATCATTCAGCAGACATTCTTCGACTAGGCGTTCCCATGTCTCCCTAAGCTTCGAATAGAACGCTTCTGTCCTTTTCAAGTATTCATCGGGCGAAGTTGTAAACTGATCGGGCATGTCTTTGATCATCTGGTCTAGGACCGCCAATCGCTCCTTCGTTTTTTTGACCTGCCAAGGTCCATCGTTCGAGGTGATGTATCCAAAGCCCTTCGTGCCATCCTTGCGTATCCAGTTTCGATGGACAGGGATGTTTGCTTCGGCAGCAGTCATCCAAAGCTCGTAATAGAATGCCAGATCATGCGTGAATACGATCACCTGAGGACGAACCTTCGCTTCGTCAACCAGCCGCTGAGCTACCTGCTCGACATGCAGGTGATCGAGCGAGGAAACCGGATCGTCCACAACAATACCGTCGTGCCCCGCGATGCTTCTGATCTCCGCAAAGAAGCATGCTAGGGCAAGCCCTCGGAATTCGCCTTCGCTGAGGATGTGTGAGGTGGGTTCCCGTCCAGTTTTTGACAGTGCGACGCCAATATAGCCGACTCCATGTTCCGTCCGTCCTTCCACTTTGAGTGGCAGGTAATCAAGCCCCAGATTCCGAACTTCATTCATCACCGCCTGCTGAAACCCTTGTGTGAGATATGAGTTCCGGAGCTGCGTGTTCTTCCTGGAGATCGCGTCCGTTCCGCACTGTTCGCGGCATTTCTTCCACGCCTCACGTGTGAACAGGTCTTCTCGCCGCGTGAGGAAGATTTGCAAATTTGCTGCACAGTTCTTGCGGTCTATCAACTCTGTGCGTTTATTCTTCAGGTTCGAAAGGGCAACAGTGTCCTTTGTATGATTGTCAAATGTCAGCTTCTCTACCGTCAAGATTCTGACGGCCGAGTCGATTTCTACGAGTACAGCGGGATACACAGGAGGAAGTGTTTCGAATCTGCTCTCACCTTTGAGGCTTCGCAACAGTTCAGACTTCAACGCGGTTAGAGAAACACATTGTTGCTTGATGGTATCCCGGAGTGTGACATGGACGGGCTTCGTGTCCGTCAGTTCTTTGAAAAGCGGTTCAATTTCTGTAGGTTCAGGGATAACGATGCCAGACACCGTGCGTGTCGTTTCTGCGAGTTCTTCCTCGGCGTGTAAAGCATCCTTCTGTGTTGCATCCCGTAGAAACCCAGTGAAGCGACGGAAGCGATCTTGAGCGATTTCGCCTATCGGTTGCTGGCAGAGGAGACAAACTCGATCCGCACCGATAGCTGGGAACTCGTCGTTCGGGTATACCTCCGCACTGAACGCCTCTGCGCTCTCATAGAGTCTTCGCCACGCCCCAGTTGTCGGAGCCTCGCCGAGCGGATCGGTCTTGAAGCGTCCCGTCGCTGCAATGGTGGCTGCTTCACGAGCACTCTTCGCGTTTGTGACCTTCGCTTGTGCTTCGGCAAGCGCCTCAGGGCATAGCGATGTAAACGCCGATTCGAGTCTCGGCCTGAAACCATTGAGAGTGCCTATCAATCTGGCAAGGTGTCCAGACTGAGCAGCGGGCTCGGAGAGTTTCCAGGTCTCCTCCTGAATGACTTGCAGAGCAGAATCATCAGACGCCGTCCACGTAAACAATGTTTGGATCTCCGCATTGGTTGGCACTTGCGAAGCTTGCGCATCGACTGACAAGCGGCTCAAGAATTGAATGTGGCTGCTGCTCTCGACCTTCGGTAGTGGCACTGCGAGCTTCTTATCTACTGTTTGGATCTGTATATCGATCTCCGCAGTCAACTGTTCGCATATCTTTCCGAGCCGGGGCAGTACGTCGAGTCCCAGTGGTAGGAATTCTATTTTGTTTTGTTTATCCGCGTAGAGAGGAGCCGTGGTTGCGTCGAATACAGAAATCATGCTGAGTTCGTCCGGCACAGGAGAGCCATCGGTCCACGCGAACGTCTTTACAACTCCTCCGGTCTTACAATCAATACGAGCAGATGCGGCGGGACTCGCCTCACTAGAATATACGTCGCCAAGAATGGGGTCTTGTTTCTCGTGTCGAGAACGGCACACCTGCTTCAGAATGCGACCATATCCCGTCTTTCCGCTTCCGTTATACCCGTAAATCAAGGTAATGCCCTGTTCGGCAAACAGGAGCGTTTGATTCGAGGCGAGCCTGTTCGCGTTCTTCACGTCGCTGATCGATGTGAGGACGGTAGAAGCCCGAGCGACGACGGTATGGTCAACGAGGTGAGAAGGATCAAGATGCTGGATCACACCAGCCGGAGCGAGTCCTTCTGTCGCTTTCAGGTTGGTGAACACCTCTTGGAAGTCGTTCGGGGTCAACTCAGATTGTGTGCAGATGCGACGGAGGCAGTCGCGCAGCCACGATGCGCGACCACTTGCAAAGTCGAGTAGTTCTTTGTCGATTGACATAGAAGGCTAAATGTACTTGATAGCGCGTTCAGCTTAGCTCTTTCCGGGTGTTTTGTCATATAAGTCTTCAGTCCCTTATTAAAAGAAACGGGGGTGATGTGGGGTAAAGGAACGAAAACGGCTATCGGCTATCCAACCCGTCTGTCTTCCAGCCACTGCGCCAGAATTGCTGGGTCAAATTTCACCCTGCCAAGCACCCGGTAGTGTGGGATCTCGCCTGCTTTTGCCTTCGCATAAAGCTTGTCCTTGTGCATCCCTAGAAGCGAGGCCGTCTCCATGGCATCAATCAAACCTCGCTTCGTCTTCAGACTTTCAATCACCGTCATTAATTTCTCCCCTAGAAAGAAAATACTCATCGAAGCGATGGCGCTTGAATTTGGAGCTAGGGATTTTTAAGTTGGTAAATCCGTGTGATGATGGTGCCGAAAAAGTTCTTCGAATCCACTTCTTGGCTAATTTTCGGCTAACACTTCTCGCTTTTTTGGTGTATGTTGATCAAGTCATCCGCGTGCAAGCGTCAACGCACAAAGTGACTATCACCCGCATGGTGATTGGGCGAAACTGAATAAGGCTTTTGATTGCAGAAGCTTGTGAAATGCCGATCGTTGACTCCCTTCTTCGGCACCAATTCGCAAAATAAACGGTTTCGAGCCGGCAGCTTACCCTGCTGATTGCGGCTGGCAGCTGCATCCTTCTGCTGATTTCCTCAATAAATTTGTATCGGCTGCACAACGCGGCCAATCGCGCCGTTGGGGCTTGGCGAGTCGGGCATGAGGCCGTAGCGCAGGCTGAAGAAGAGGCCGAGCAACTGGCCGAAGATGGTGTCGACCGCGGGACGATAGAGATCGGGGACGGGCCAGGACTGCTGCGGAGCGAGGAGTCGCGTCTCCTCCAGTTGCGGCAAGGGCATTGCTCCGCAGCCGATGACGGCGAGCGATCCGCCGACGAGGTGCTTCCGTTCGATCTCGCGGAGCAGGTCGATCTCATAGCGCTGTGGCGTGCCTTGGGTCGATAGAAAACTGACGAACAGAGTCTCCTTGTCGAGCGCGGCCATAGGGCCGTGGCGCAGCGCCAACGTGGTCTGCGACATGGTATTGGTTTTTCCGGCGGTCAACTCAAGCAGCTTCAGCGACGACTCGAGCGCGGTTCCTGCCAGCGCTCCTGAACCTACAAAGCAGGCTCTGGCGTATGTTTTTGCTGCCAGCTGCTCCGCGAGTTCGGCAGCTACCGGAAGAAACGCCTGTCCGGCGGCGGTGATGGAATCGAGGATCGAATTGTATTGCTCCGGCGACCACGCATGCCCGAGCGCCTGACCGGCGATCACCATGTTGGTAAAGGAGCTGGTCATGGCCAGGCCGCGATCATTCGTCTCGTCGGCCAGCACGATGCTACATGCGTTGGGCTTGCCCTGAGTGAGCCGGCTCATGCGGCCAGAGGCATTGCAGGAGACGACGAGATGCGAGATGGACGGTCGTTCCGCCAGCGCGCGCTCCAGCACGGCAATGCCCTCCGGGCTGTCGCCGGAGCGCGAGAAAGAGATCCAGAGATAAGGGCGATCATCGAGAAGATAGCTGGAAAAATCAATGAGCAGATCGGTGCTGGATACCGGCATGACTTCGCACTGCCATTGCTGACGCAGGAGATGATGCAGACTTCGTCCTACGTAATCGGACGTGCCCGCGCCGATGAGCAGAATCGTGGGTCGTTTGTCCGGAGACGATTGAAGGCCCGCCGCCGCGAGAAACGCGCGTATGTCCGGCAGGTGGGATTGAAGGAGAGCCCAGGTGCGAGGCCAGGTCGCGGGCTGCTGCGTAATCTCCTGCGGAGTATAGAGAACACCGAGTTTTTCTTTTTCCGTTACGGTTAAATCCAGTAGTGCCGAGAGAGGGTTCACGCGTTCAGAGCTCCTGTTTGTGGCCTGCGTGGGCCGGCCTGTTGCGAAGAGAGTTGATCACGGCTGCATGCCGGGTGTGTGAGACTCAAGTGTCAACACCTCAAACGGTTTTAAGTGAAGCGAGATGGTACGGTCGGCTCGCCAGCGCATGGATGCCCGCTGCGGTGATTGAAACGGCAGCTCAATGGTGAACGCGCCAGGAGCACCTGCGGGCAGCTCAAGCGCGCCTTTCAGATCCAGCGGAAAATTCTGAGCGAGGTTGGAAGGATTGCGCAGGGTGAGGATCCAGCCGCCTGGGGCCCATGCCGCCCATCCGTAGGCCTGTAGCTTGCCGGGATCGCCACCGATCCAGTGCGAGTCCTGTAGGATGGCGGCATTCGCACGCGACCATTTCGCCGCGTATGCGAGCGTGTTCCAATTTGCTGTGGTCAGCAGCGAAGGGGTGATGTACAACTCCTGCAACTGCGTCCCCGTGGCGAAGTATGATTGCACTTCGTCGGCGAAGTCGTTGCCAGGATCGGTCTTTAAGCCGTCTGCCTGTTTTGCGTAGATAATGCCGTGAAGCATGAGCGAGTTCAGAGGAAATAGCGGGCCTTTGAGGACTATGTTGCGATAGGTCTGCTCGTCGCGATAGGTGATCCAGCGCTGGCGGGAGGTTCCGACGCCGGCAAAGCTGTGATCGTCGCCGCCGCGCCAGATGGAGTCTGCATAGAAGAGCCAGAAAGGCGAGGGGTACGTTCCCGTGGTGAGGTTGATGAAGATTCCCGGCCTGGCCTGCCTGATCCGCGAGATCAGGTGAATCGCCGCATCGAAGTCGCTGTCAAACGCCGAACCGGGGAAGACGCTGTTCGCGTTTCCGGTTCCGTCGAACTTGAACTGGTTTACATTGTAGCGATTCACCATCTCCATGCAGACGCGCGAGAAGTCGCGATAGTATTTGGGGCCGGAGAGCGCAAAGCCGTTATTGATGATCTCGTAGCCGTGCGCTCTTCCGTTCCGGATGCGCTCGACCTTCTGCTCCACATAACCGCCCCACGGCGACAGCCACACGCCAACGCCCGCATGGATTGCAGCCGCGGCCTTTGCTACGTTAGTGAACCCATCCGGAAAACCTTTGTTGAAGCCCCAGAACGAATTGGGATTGTCCCATCCATCGTCAAAGAGGAATGAGTTGAGTTCCACGTGGCGCTTATCGACGAGCTCCTCGCCGAAGGCGTGAATGCGGTTGAGCGCATCGGCTTCGCTGTA
>Ga0335075_10015596_pt1 | contig 11379 bp, 8 predicted proteins | sample Lox_Sample_24_FD_206723 | JGI IMG/M metagenome (GOLD analysis project Ga0335075, IMG submission 206723) | Soil microbial communities from Loxahatchee National Wildlife Refuge, Florida, United States - Lox_Sample_2.4 | ecosystem: Environmental > Terrestrial > Soil > Wetlands | place: USA: Florida...
GCGTCGCCGCCGACTGGATGCTGACCGGCCGCACGGTCTCGGCCGAGGAGGCCGACCGTCGCGGGCTGGTGAGCGAGCTTCTCGCGCCCGACGATCTCGTCGACCGCGCGGTGGAAATCGCTTCTGGCATAGCCGAACTCACGCCGCTGGGCGTGCAGTTGACCAAGCGCGCGGTGCAGGTCAACGCCGACGCGGCCGGCCTGGAATCCGCAATGGAGCTCGAGAACCGCAACCAGGTGCTCAGCCACGCCACCGAGGAGGCGGCGGCTCGCCGCCAGTCGTGGTCGTCAGGTACGACGGAAGGACGATAGGTGGCTTGGGATTTCTCGACCGACCCCGAATGGGCTGCGCAACTGAAGTGGGTTGACGAGTTCGTGCGTTCGGAGTGCGAGCCAATCGACCTGATTGTCAAGGAGTCTCACGACCTCAACGACCCGGCACGGCAGGCGCTGATTCCCCCGCTGCAAAAGATCGTCAAAGACCGCGGGCTGTGGGCCACCCACCTCGGCCCGCATCTGGGTGGACCCGGATACGGCCAGGTGAAACTGGCGCTGCTCAACGAGATCCTGGGCCGATCCGAATGTGCGCCGATCGTCTTCGGTTCGCAGGCCCCGGATTCGGGGAACAGCGAGATCCTGGCCCACTACGGCACACCCGAGCTCAAGAAGCGTTATCTGGAGCCGTTGCTGGACAATCGCATCATCTCGTGCTTTTCGATGACCGAGCCGCAGGGCGGCGCCGACCCGAAAGTGTTCACCACCAGCGCGGTCCAGGACGGCGACCACTGGGTGATCAACGGCGAGAAGTGGTTCTCCTCGTTTGCATCGATGGCATCGTTCTTGATCGTGATGGCCGTGACGGACCCCGATGCCTCTCCCTACCAACGGCATTCGATGTTCGTAGTGCCCGGTGAGACACCGGGGATCAACGTGCTACGCGACGTCGGCCTTGGGTACCAGCCGCTCGGCGGCGGCGGACGCGAGGGCTATGTCCGGTACGAGAACGTTCGTGTTCCAGCCGACCACATGCTCGGGCCGCGCGGCGGCGCGTTCGTCGTCGCGCAGACCCGGCTCGGCGGGGGCCGTATCCATCACGCAATGCGCACCGTCGGCCTGGTTCGCCGGATCTTCGACATGCTTTGTGAGCGTGCGGTTTCGCGGCACACCCAGGGCCAACTGTTGGGCGACAAGCAGCTCGTCCAGGAGATGGTCGCCGACTCGTGGATGGAGATCGAGGCGTTCCGGCTGCTGACCCTGCAGACGGCGTGGAAGATCGACCAGCACAACGACTACAAGGCTGTGCGCGCCGACATCTCGGCGGTCAAGGCGATGATGCAGAAGGTGCTGCATGATGTGTCGGCTCGCGCGCTGCAACTGCACGGGTCGCTGGGCACCACCCATGAGATGCCGTTCGTCCAGCATTTGGTGGAGTCGTTCGTGTTGGGGTTGGCCGACGGGCCGACCGAGGTACACAAGGTCACCTTGGCGCGACTGCTGCTCAAGGACCGCAAATCGTCACCTGACGTTTTTCCGTCCGAACACCTGCTGCGGCTGCGGGCAGCCGCCGAGGCCAAGTTCGCCGACAAACTCGCCGGCGTGCCGCGTGGCTAGTCCGTGAGGACGGCATTGGGATCGGCGGTGATCTTCTGGGTGTGGGTGTTGAAGTCGAAAAGCTCGGCGTAACGGCCCCATGCGATCGCAGTGTCGAGTTGCTTTCTAGCGTCTTGCGGGCTGAACCCTTGTCCCAGAATGTCGAGGAAGAAGCCGGCGTCCATACTCTTGTCGGGGCAATCGCGTAGTGCATGGCACATCGTCCGGACCAACGGTGCACGGACTACTTGCTGGGCAAAGACTCGCTTGCTTGTCTGGATGTCACCCGCGGTGAAATCTTTTCCGATAGGCGTGAGTTCGAGGTCTGCGCCCCGCACGCCGACGAATTCAAGCAGGGCGGCCGCATCGACGAGCGGCAGTAGGTCCTTGGCCTCGATGCCGAGATCACGCGCAATACCAGGGATATCGGCCCGTCCGCCTTTGCCATAGACGATTTCCACCAGCCCTGCCAGCCCGCCGACGCTGGCGTAGGGCAAGCGGTGGCTGATCGGAGAAGCGGTCGCCGATTCATCGAGTCGCGTGGCCGGTCCGGTGCCGGTGAGTAATCCGTACAGCTTGTCCACGAGTGCCTCAAAAGCCGGGGAACGCCTGTCCCGGGGTCGCTCCAATTCAATAGGCAACTCGGCGAGCAATCGGCCGGGGTGGGTGCCGAGGACGACGACCCGGTCGGCCAGCGTGATCGCCTCTTCGATGTTGTGGGTAACCAAGCAGATCGCCCGGGTGGGGAAGTCATGGCCACTCCACAGCGTCATCAGTTCGTTGCGCAGGTTTTCGCCGGTGAGTACGTCGAGGGCAGAGAAGGGCTCGTCCATCAACAGCAGGTCGGGTTGCAGCACCAGAGCGCGGGCAAACCCGACGCGCTGGCGCATACCGCCGGATAGTTCTTTCGGGTAGGCGGTTTCAAAACCGTCCAGACCGATTAGGTCGATCGCCTGCAGCGCGCGTTGACGTCGTTCCGCGGGCGCCACTCCGCGCGCCGCCAGCCCCAGTTCGACATTCTTTTGAACGTTCAGCCAAGGCATCAGCGCAAAGTTCTGAAACACCATGGCTGCGCCGGGATTCGGGCCAGAAAGCTCCGCGCCGTGATAGCGCGCGGTCCCAGTGGTCGGGGCAATCAGCCCGGCGATGATGCGCAGCAGCGTCGACTTTCCACACCCGGAACGGCCAAGCAGTGCAACAATTTCGCCGGCGCGAATGTCGAAATTGATGTCGTCGAGGACCACCAATGCGCCGCCATCGGGCTTGACGAAGCTTTTGCCGACGTGGTCGAGGTGGATAATTGAGTCATCTCGTGTCATGGGGACCTCCAACATGAGTCGAATCAGGACAGGGAGAATCGGCGCTCGGCGAGGGCGTAAAGACGCAGCCAGACAGCAAGATTCATCGCGACGACGAAAAAGCTCATAACGATCACACCGATGAGTAGGCGTGGGGCGTCGCCAACCGCGGTCGCATGGGTGATGTACGCGCCCAACCCGGTAGCGGTCAGTGTGGTGGAATGGTAGTGGACGATTTCGGCCACAATCGACGCATTCCATGCCCCGCCGGCAGCGGTAATACCTCCGGTGACATAGCTACCGAAAATTCCAGGCAGGATGAGCGTGCGCCATCTGAGCACCGTTGGCAATCGCAGATTGGTTGCGGCATCACGCAACTCGGTAGGGATCGCGCTGGCGCCGGCGATGACGTTGAACAGGATGTACCACTGTGTGCCCAGCGCCATCAGCAAAATCCCGCCCCAGTTCAAGCTGATTTTGGTTGCGAGGAGCACGGCGGTGAACAACGGGAACAGGAAGTTCGCCGGGAATGACGCCAGCACCTGTACCACCGGCTGAGCGAGTCGAGTGATTCTGGGATTCAAGCCGATCCACACGCCGATGGGCACCCAGATCAGGGTGGACACCACTATCACCACCAAGACGCGACCGAACGTGGCCAACCCGAGGAGCCCCGCATGGCGAACCTCGCCGAAGCCCACGCCGGAGCCGATGTACTCGATCACGCGAAACGTTCCGTAACCGAGTACCGCTGTCACGGCGAGTGCGAACACAGCATCACCGATGCGACTACGGACTTTCGACGGCCTCAGCGCGTGACCGGTTGTCCCGAACATTGCCATCGTGCGATCCAGTGGATACACCAACCGCCCCAGCGGATCACCGATTGCGCCGGGTAGGCGGGACCGGCGCAACACATCCAGCGTGAGGCTGCGGGGCGCTTGAATCGCCGCTGACTCCTCGATCCGGAAGCGCTCGGCCCACGCGGTGAGCGGCCGCCAAAATAGCGTGTTGACGCCGATGATCACGACGATCATCATCGCGATCGCCAGCAGCACCCTGGTCAGGTTTCCCTGGTCGCCGGCTGCGGCTACGTAGGCGCCGATGCCCGGCAAGGCGAATTTGTGATTGTTGACGCTCAACGCCTCCGATGCGGTAAGGAAGAACCAGCCGCCACCGAAGCTCATCATCCCGTTCCAGACCAGTGGAATCATTCCCCCGGGCAGATCGACCCGCCAGAACCGCTGCCAGCGCGAAACCCGTAGCAGCCGTGAGGCTTCGTCGAGAGCCTGCGGTTGAGTGATCAGCGACTGATAGAACGCGAACGTCATATTCCAGGCCTGCGAGGTGAAGATGGCGAAAATCGAGGCGCACTCCAAACCCAGCAACGAGCCGGGAAAGAGCGCGATGAACCCGGTGATGGTGACCGCCAGGAAGCCCAGCACGGGCACCGACTGCAACACATCCAGCAGCGGAATCAGAATCCTCTCCGCTCGGCGCGAGCGCGCTGCGGCCGTGGCGTAGAAGAAGGTGAATACCAATGACAGTCCCAACGCGGCGAACATCCGCAGCAACGACCGCGCCGCGTAATACGGCAACTCGAATGGGTACGTAGAGACCGCGGTCGGTGCGTGAGCCACCGTCCAGGGCACCGTTGCCCCGCGCCCGACGCGCACCATCAACCACAGCAAGATCGCAACGCCGACGAAGACCACCACGTCGGCGCCTCGACTGCGTGGTCGTGGCGACAACACGACTCGGTTTGGAACCCCGTGAACCGACATCATGCGCGCCTCATCATGTCTATCTCACTGCACAATCGACACGTTCGTGAATGCGCGGTTAATTGCCGCTGAACCCATGGGTTTTCACGGCTGGGTTTGCTCCGCGCACAGCACACAGGTTGATGCTGGTCGCTCTCCTGGTACGCGAATAGGGGCAACAGCATGGAGTTTTGGGGGAATTGTGCCCTAGTCCGCGGTGGCCAAGGTTGTGTTTCTTTGTGATGTCAAACGATTGACGAGCAGGAGCAGGTAATGGAGATGGAGCCTCAGGCTCGTGTGGAACTGATGCCTTATCGGACCGCGTCAGAACATATCGACGGCACCTGGTGGCCACGGTCCAAGCAGTTGGCCGAAGAATTACCCGGTTTGGTGACCTCGGTGTCCGACCGGCTCGGACAGGTCGTGATGGTGGGCTACCGCCGCGACGATTGGTTCGAGGCCCCGTCGATTGCTGAAATCGACGGGCGCACAATCGAATTGCTGGGTTTCACCAGTGATGAGCCGGCCAGTGTCATCGCGATCGGCGACGACGGGCGCCACATCAGGCTGCAAGTGATTCCGCCGGACGTTGGTGAGCAGGTGGCCCAAGGCGCCCTGGACGAAACCAAACGACGGGCCGACGCCGAGAGGGCAGCGGCCGCCGGAGGTTCAGCGATGGACCGAACGGTAGCTGGTGTTGCAGACAAGTTGGCCCGTCACGAGGGCCGCGAGGACGGGCAGCGCACACGCCAGATAAGGCGGTGGTGTGAGGAGGCCGCTCGACAGTTCGTCGACGCACGGGTTCAGTCGTTCGTGCCGATCCTCATCGAACACATCGTTTTCAATCGCATGCTCAAGACGCGTTCGGCAACCCCCACCGGTCCATCGCCGGTGGACATTCTGGACGAGCGGCACGACGCCGCGATGTGACACCTTGCCCAAGCCCACTGCTAGAGCGGGGGAATGCCGGCGGCCGGCCGCTACCGCTACGACAGCGATGGTCGCGGCCCTAGGGGCGATCGCACTGCTTGGTCCTCTCGGCGTGGCAGCTCCGATTGCGCGCGGCGAACCAATAGACGACAGATTTCTGGCGGCATTGCGGTCCCAGGGCATCACCTACCAGTCGCCAGAGGCGGCCATCGCCGCCGGCCACTTGGTGTGTACAGAACTTGATCGCGGCGAGACCGAAGACCAAGTCGCGCAAGACGTCATGAACGTCAGTAATCTCGACCCATACCACGCCGGATACTTCGTCGGTGCGAGCATCGGTGCCTTCTGCCGGAACCATGAGCAGGACAGCTGACAGCGGGCCAACGTCGTCGCACACTAATGGCGGCGGCGAGTACCCTCGGTGATCATCATCAGGAGAACTACTTTGATCGCAAAAGCCTTCGTCGCTGGCGCTATCGCCGTCCTCACCGGTACGGGAGTAGCGACACCCGCGCTGGCCGATCCCGCCACGTTCGACGAGATCAGCTGCTCCTGTCAGGCACCGGCCCGGCAAGTCGGCCCGGTCGTGCAGGACCAGATCAGCCAAGGAATCCGGCAAGGCGTGTCGGATTTGAACCCCGCTACACCTCAGCCGTAGCCGACGCACCTGCGGGATCGCCGCGGCAAACGTCTCCGTGACGAAAGTCGCTCAGCGCAACCAGCCGATTTCCCGCAGGAACGGCTGCGTATGGGCGATGCGACCGGTCAACGACTTAGGATCTCCGGTGACCAGGGTCAGCGCGGTCTGGGTGATGAGTTCGATGTCCTCGGTGTCGGTCTTGGCCAGGTCGAGCGCGCCAGCGCCTTCGGTGGCCACCGGGTTGGACGGCGCGGCGGCGTTGACGGCGATGCCGTCGTTATAGAGTTCGGCTGCAAGGCTTTTCGTGAGCCTGTTGAGCGCCGCCTTGGCAGTGCCGTAGACCCCGAATCCGGCAGTGCGGTCGAAATCGGAGAACGGCGGCCCATCGGGAAGATCGCCGCCGACCGAGGTGATGTTGAGGATCCAACCGCGGCCGCGTTCACGCATGGCCGGGATCGCCAACTGGGTCAGATGCAGCGGCGCCAGCACGTGCATCTCGATCATCAGTCGCGCGCGGCGGTCCGGGAACTCGTCGAGGGGACGCAGAAACGTCACGGCGGCATTGTTGACCAGAATGTCGGGTGCGCCCGCGCGCTCGACCACCTCGGCGAGGAGTCGCTCGCGATCGTCGGGCTTCGACAGGTCCGCTCGGATGGCGATCGCCGAGCCCCCGGCGGCGGTGATCTCTTCGAGCGTCTGTTGCAGGGAGCCCTGGTATTTGGGGTCGGGCTCCATGGTGCGTGCGGTCAGCGCCACCGTTGCACCTTCGTCGGCCAAGCGCTGTGCGATCGCCTTGCCCAGCCCGCGGCTGGCGCCGGTTACCAATGCGACCTTGCAAGCACAGGCTCCCGTCACGTCCGACCCGCCTCCTCCGCACCGAGAACGCCTTCTCCAATAGAGAGAACGTGATTGTCCGCCGACTCGGAGTATAGGCGCGGCAACCACAGCGGTTAATTCGGTGGCCCAGACGATCTCGGAAGGTAGCTAGATGTCTAGCTATTATTCATGGTGAGATTTATCTGAGCTGGTTACGCTGAGCGACTTGCACTGCCGGCTACGGCGGTATGAGGGCTTCTGAACTGCAGAAATATAGCACGCTGGACCTCACGAGACGATTCGACTTCAGCTGGGAGTCGACTGCTAGTCTGAGGTTTCTCGCAAAAATATATTGACTTTCTATGTTGCTAGTTAGTACCGTCCAGGCTCGTCGCCCACGGGGTAATGGACACACGTTTAAGGAGAAATCTCATGCATCGTCGCTTGATCCTCGCTGGTCTATCGGCCACCGGCGGGCTCTTGACTTCAGCGTTTCTACAGGTGGCGGTCGCCGCCGCTGATACCGCCGCCGCCGTCAGCGCCACCGGCGCGGACGCGTTCACCATCGGTGGCGACACCTTCGACCCCTTCACCTCACCCGGCGTCGAGGGCTGGGAACCCGTTCAGGTGCTCAGCGGCGCTGCGCCGTTTTTGGAGCTCGGCGGCGGGTCTGTGGCTCTTTTGCCCGGCTTCAGCGTCCCGCTTTCTGGCCAGGACTTCGAGGTGTACAACCCCTCCACCGGCGCCGACCTGGGCAGCGTCGATACCAACGATTCCGTGAGCGACCTTTTCGGCTTGACCAACGCCGAGTTCGTCGTGACGAGTGACAGCGCCGCCGCCGGGGGAAGTGATTCCGCACTGCCGACCGTGGGATCGGTCTACGACGAGTTCAACCTGGGCAACGGCTACGAGAACGTTTACACCGACATCGTCAGCCCGACCGGCGGTCCAAATACGGTCACAGACACCCTGATCACGCCCAACGGCGACATCAACCTCGACTCGCTGTTCGGCAGCGTCGACGCCGCCGCCCCGCTCAACCCCGGCGACGCCTTCACCGGGCTCGAATCCGGTGACAGCAGCATCGGCGCCGACGCCTTCAGCATCGGTGGCGTCACCCTCGACCCCACCCTTACCGGCGGAGGTGAGGGCTTTGAACCGGTGCCCCCGCTGACCAGCACTCCGCCGGTGTTGACCGTCGGCGGCGGGTCGCTCGGCAACAACCCCGACGAGGCCGGCACCGACACCGCTCTCCAGAATTTCAACGTGTATAGCGGGGACACGAGCAGCACGGAGGTCGGCACCATCACGACCGGCGAGGATGTCACAAACCTGTTGGGCTTCACCAACACTCAGCTCGTCGTCACCAGCGCCACCGCCGCCGACGGTGGAAGCACTTCCGACCTGCCAACGGTGGGATCGATCTACGACGCATTCAACCTGGGCAACGGATTTGAGAACGTCTACACCGACATCCCGGGCACTGGCGGCGGCGCCGACACCATTACCGACACATTGGTGACGCCGTTCGGGAACGTCAACCTCGACTCGTTGTTCGGCAGTTTCGACGCCGTGGCGCCCATGCAGCCCGGCGACGCCTTCACCGGGCTGCAGGCAGGTGACAGCAGCGTCGGCGCCGACGCCTTCACCATCGACGGCACCACCTTCGACCCCATCACCAGCGGCGGGGCCGAGGGCTATGACCCCGTCTACCAGATTCTCGGTGTCCCGCCCTTGATGGAGATCGGCGGCGGCACGCCTTACGTATTCGATAACAGTACGTGGGCGCTTTCCCCGCAGGAGTTCGATGTCTACAGCGGCTCGGGATCGGGTGCCACCGAGGTCGGCAGCATCCAGGGCAACGAGGATGTGCTCAACCTGTTGGGCATGACCAACACCGAGTTCACCGTCGCGAACGCCACCGGCACATCCGCGGATTTGCCGACGGACGGAACGGTTTACGACGCCTTCAACTTCGGCGACGGGATCACCAACGTCTACACCGCGGTCCCGGGTGTCGACGGCGCCCCCGACACCGTGACCGACGAACTGGTGACGCCGTGGGGTGACTTCAACCTGGATTCATTGTTCGGCAGTTTCGATGCTGTCGGGGGGCTGAATCCGGGCGACGCGTTCGGCGCCGGCCTCGACGCGGCAACCTCCGCGGCCTCCGACGCGGCGACATCCGCGGCCTCCGCGATCGACCCGCTGTCGTTCCTCGGCCTGTAGAGGAGCAACCGGCTGAGTTAACCCGCAGAACCAACCGTCCCAGGCCAATCTCGGCCTGGGACGGTTGGCGTTTTCGGGCTGAGTTCCGGCTGAGCTTGAGTCCCGATTCCCTCAGGGAGGTACTGGACCCACGTCAAACAAAAGCGCAGCTAGGACGGCTATTGACGCAGTGCCAGCGCTCTGAACTGGCCCGACGCGTTCAGGATTTCGGACTGGGAGTCTGCTGACAACCTGAGATTTCTCCCAAAAATGTATTGACTATCAATATTACCCCTGAGTAGGGTCCTGTGACGTTACTCACGGGTAATGGACACACGTAGAAGGAGATTCCCATGCATCGTCGCCTGATCCTCGCCGGCCTATCGGCCACCGGCGGACTCTTGACCTCGGCATTTCTGCAGGTGGCGGTCGCCGCCGCCGACGTCAGCGCAACTGGCGCGGACGCGTTCACCATCGGTGATTACACGTTCGACCCGTTCACCTCACCCGGTGTCGAGGGCTTCACCGGTGTCGCACCGCTGACCGGCGCCGCGCCGTTCCTGGAGCTCGGCGGCGGGAGCGTGCTCGGCGGGCTCCTCCCCCTTGGTCCGCAAGACTTCGAGGTGTTCGACCCCTCCACCGGCGCCGACCTGGGCAGCATCGACACCAACGAGACCGTCACCGATCTGTTGGGTTTCACCAATGCCGAGTTCACCGTCACGGGTGACAACGCTGCGGACGGCGGCAGCGCCTCAGACCTGCCGACCGTGGGATCGGTCTACGACGACTTCAACCTGGGCAACGGGTACGAGAACATCTACACCGACACCCCGAGCACCACCGGCGGAGCCGACACCATCACCGACACGTTCGTGACGCCCAACGGCGACTACAACCTGGACTCGCTGTTCAGCGGCATCGACGCCGCAGCACCTCTGCAGCCCGGCGACGCCTTCACCGGTCTTGAGACAGCCGACATCACCGGTGCGCCAGACGCTTTCGCGATTGGCGGATTCACCCTCGACCCCATCACCAGCGGCGGGGCCGAAGGCTTCGACCCGGTCGTCCAACTGGCCACCTCTCCGCCGCTGTTGGAGATCGGCGGCTCGAATGTCGGTAACCCCGCCGACGGCATCAACGACTTCGCGCCTCAGACCTTCGATGTCTACAGCGGCAGCGGGTCAAGCGCCACTGACGTGGGAACCATTACGACCGGCGAAGATGTCACAGACTTGTTGGGCCTCACCAACACTCAACTCGTCGTCACCAGCGCGACACCGACGGGCGATGGCACCGCCGCGGAGCTTCCGACGGTGGGGTCGGTCTACGACTCGTTCAACCTGGGCAACGGGTATGAAAACGTCTACACCGACGTCCCAAGTACCACCGGCGGAGCCGACACCATCTCCGACACTCTGGTCACGCCGTACGGCGACGTCAACCTCGACTCGTTATTCGGCAGCTTTGACGCGGCAGCACCCATGCAGCCCGGCGAAGCGTTCACCGGTCTCGAGACAGCCGACATCAGCGGTGCGCCAGATGCTTTCACGATTGGCAGCACTACCTTCGACCCCATCACCAGTGGTGGGGCCGAAGGCTTCGACCCGGTGTATCAGATCGTTGGTGCAGACCCGCTGTTGGAGATCGGCGGCGGCCAAGTCACCTTCGCCCCCGGCTCCGTCTTGGCGCTCAACGGTCAGGACTTCAACATCTACAGCGGCTCCGGATCGGGCGCCACTGAGGTCGGAAGCATCAGCACCTACGAAGATGTGACCAACCTGTTGGGTCTCACCAACACGGAGTTGACGGTCTCCGGTGTGACCGGCACGTCCAGCGATTTGCCCACGGATGGAACGGTTTACGACGTCTTCAACTTCGGCGGCGGGATCGAAAACATCTACGAGGCAGTGCCGGGTGCCAGTGGTGGTGCGGACACCATCACCGACACGTTGGTGACGCCGTTGGGCAACATCAACCTGGACTCGCTGTTCGGTAGCGTCGACGCTCTCGCACTGCTGAACCCGGGTGACGCGTTCACCGGTGGTCTTGACGCCGCTTCGGCTGCGGTCTCGTCGGTCGACCCGTTGTCGTTCCTCGGGCTGTAAACGCAGTAACCAAACGGCCCAGGCCCCTAG
>Ga0335075_10015598_pt1 | contig 11379 bp, 10 predicted proteins | sample Lox_Sample_24_FD_206723 | JGI IMG/M metagenome (GOLD analysis project Ga0335075, IMG submission 206723) | Soil microbial communities from Loxahatchee National Wildlife Refuge, Florida, United States - Lox_Sample_2.4 | ecosystem: Environmental > Terrestrial > Soil > Wetlands | place: USA...
AGAACCCCAGCTTCGACGGCACCTTCTCTTACGGACACCCGATGAAAGGGCACGGCATTCGTCCCACAACCACTGGAGACATGCTGCGCGACATGGCCGCGCATATTCTGAAGCACGCGCCACCGGGCGAACCGCAGAACTGGTATCCAAATCAGGCAAATGCGGATTCTACCCGGCTTGTCCAGGCATCACCGAAGTGATCCCGTGAATGTCACGAGAGAGTGATCCGCGTCGGGGATACCCCAGGCTGGAAGCAGGGAATCGCTGACTCAGCGGGCCCAGGTATTTGAACAGGAATGGTAGGCACGAGGAGACTCGAACTCCTGACCTCTACCGTGTCAAGGTAGCGCCGAAGCAGCCGGATGAACAAAATAAAAGGGTTAAGAGTTGGTAGGGTGATCAAAAATCGGGTCTCCCGGCGCTAAATGCTACCAAATTGCTACCAAAATCCGACGCAGGCAATCGAGTAGGTCACCGGGCTGAAACCGTGGGGGGATCAGCCCGACATGTTCTCAGGAGCCCTCGGCTCTGGTCGACTCTGCATTCCACTTTGTTAATTGCTCTGACGCGCCAGACAGATTAATCTGGACGGAGTAGATTGGGGGATTATGGAAGCTGTACTGGAACGTCTGACCACCAGTGAAGCGGCCGTGGCGGCCGGAGTTTCAATCCCGCAGATTCACCGAGTCATCGACGAGAAAATCCTTCCTGCGGACCTTTACCGTATCGATGAGATGCGAACCTTTCGCACGGACGCCTGCGTGCTAATCGCCTTCTACTTTGAGACTGCAGATTCGCTGACAGCCCAGGCTCGGCTGCGGACCATCCGAGATGCGCTGGCGCACTGTTCGGGCTGGGAGGGACTGCGTAATTGCGTTGTCGAAGAGCGGTCGATTACCGTTCGCCTGTCGGAAATCTGGAAAGCGGTGAATAGCCGGCTGGATCAGTTGAAGAGGGCACGGGAATTGGTGGTTGAAGATTCCGAGGTCCTGAGCGGAACTCCCGTGATTCGGGGAACTCGCGTTCCGGTCTACGACGTCGGTATTGCGGTCAATTCAGGGACTCCGGCGGAGAGGATTCTCGCTTCGTATCCCAGCCTGAAGGCATGGCAAGTTGAACTCGCTTCCGTCTATGTAAAGGCAGTTCCTCCGCGGGGCAGGCCGAAGCGTGTGGCCCACCCGAATGCGACCAGATTGTCCGTCTCAAAGAGGCGACTACGCAGTTCCTCTATAGAAGGAGGAAAGCGTGCCGAAGTTCCTGGTCGATGAGTGTCTCAGTCTGAACTTGGTGGAGGTCGCCAGGAGCCGCGGATTTCCGCAGGGTTCGCATGTTGTGTGGATGGGGAAGTCAGGCTGGAAGGACTGGGAACTGAAGCGGTTCATCCTGGACGGAGACTGGACTTTTGTCACTCGCAACAGCGTCGATTTTCGTGGTCCAGCATCGGATCCGGGGTCGAGTGGTCAATACGCCGACGTCCCGCTCCATGCCGGACTCATATGTATTAGTGGTCCGGAGGGGATGACCGCCGAGGTCCGGTGCGGGCTGTTTGAAGTCGCTCTTGATGAGATTGGGCCCGAAGGCCATCTCGTGAACGAGGTCATCGAAGTGGAACTGCAATCCGATCAGGGTACCGTCGCTGTACGCCGATATGCACTTCCAGTCGGTTTGTGCAACGATCCTCGAGCCCTTAACGAGTGACTCGGCGATTTGGCGCTAAGCCGCTAGCGGCGTTACACTCATGCGTTTTGAAAGCTCCCCAGGACTGCCTCGGCGGCCGAGAGGAGCGGAATCTCCTTCGAACCTCGGTAGACCATCTTGGCGGAGAGAGCGCCATCGATGACGCCAAGTATCGCCGCTGCCGCTGCGTTTCTATCAACCACATCAGGCTCTAGGAACTGGGCAAGATAATCGCGCAATTTGTCTTTATGCTCGATCACCCGGCGATGGAAGGGGTGGGAGGTGTCCGGAAATTCAGACGCGATACGAAGGAAGGGACAGCCAATGATTTCTGGCCGGTTTGCCATCTGTTCGAATTTGATGAGGACCTCACGCAGATCCTTTGGGGGGATGGGATGCGCGAGATAGTCCCAAAGCGCTCGATCGCGCTTTTCGAGGTACGCCAGCACGAGGGCATCTTTGCTTTGGAAGTGCCGGTAAAACGTCGCCTTGGCAACTTCGGCGACGGACATGATCTTCTCGGTCCCAGCGGCCCGGACCCCCTGTTCATAGAACAGGCGGTCGGCAACTTCCAGAATTCGTTCCCGAGGATCGGATTTTCTTCGCGGCGTCATAAGAATTATCTTGATAGAAGACAGAGCTGTCTGTCTATACTTGGAGACAGACATGTCTGTTCTCTTTTGTACTTCAAAACCCAAAGCGTGGAGAAAGAAAATGTCAAACCGCCTGAACAAAGGCTTATCGCTGTTCCTGGGAATTTTGATGTTCATGTTCGGCTTCTTGAAATTCTTCGAGCCAATCCGCGGGTGGTTCGATGTGCAAATCCAACAGAGTCATCTGCCTCACGGGGCTATCCTCGTCGGCAAACTCACGGAAATGCTGACTGGAATCCTTTTCTTACTGCCATGGGTCTGGAGATCGATGACAGCGAAAGGCAAAGATCAAACTGTGCTGGTCGCGTGCTTCATCCTCTTCACGCAAATGGCCGTGGCGATCTACGTCCATCTGCAACCCGGGGTGCCAGCCAGTGTTCTCCCTCTTGGAATCAAGCCCCCCATTATTCCCGTCTCCGTTCTGCTCCTCGGACTGCTCGCTGCTTTCGGCGTTTGGAAGGAGCTACGGTCAGAGATGGCGAAGGATGTGCCAGCTCAATAACAGAATCCGACCCACTTAATTTCGGTCTGCGCGTCGATCCTTATCCTTACGCTTCAGAATACCCGACGGATACAACGGCGCAGGAGCAGGTCTATTTCTTCACGCGGTATTTCGGCAATACGGAGAAGAATTTGAAAACGGTGCAGGTGATGAAGGCGCTGCGGGGCGGGAACCAGCCGGTGTGGTTCCAGTGCGGCAACGACAATAAGGGCGACCTGACCTGCTGGTACACGGAGTCGACGAATGGCTGGGCCCTGCTGCGCGCGTTCGAGGATACGGGGGATGTGGACACGTTCATCAAGGGCTATGCGGGTGTGATGAGTGTGGAGGCCGATCTGCTGGTGGACGGTATGTGCTTTGCGCATTTCATTTCTACGCGGGGGGTGTTCGACTTTACCCCTCCGCGGACGTTGGATGGGGGAATCGCGCAGTTTGGATTTTTGAAAGCGACGAAGTCGTGGGTGATGGAGGACGAATGGTTCCGCCTGATCGGCTGCGGTTGCCGGGTGGAGAGCGCAGAGAGAAAAATCGAAGCCTATCCTCAGGATGGGTTGAGGAAGCGGCTTCGGTTCGTCCCGCAGAAAGTGGATATCGAAGTCACACAGGGCGAGTTGGACAAGGTGATTCTTGGCGAGGACGGGCACGGGATGGAACTCCACCTAAGCGATTCAACCGAGTTGTGAAGATGGCGGAATTTGTCATCGGCGGATTGCCGCGCGGCAACTATATGGTTCGCTATGGAGGCTCTGAGAAGCGAATGGCGGTCAACGAGTCCCTCGCTGTGTCGATTCCAATCGCCGACGGGAGGCGGGTCAGCATCGAGAAGTTATAAGGCCCGCTCAAATTCTGCCACGGCGCCACGCAGCGACAGAAGCAGGACGGCAACAGGGGAGTCATCGCCAGTGAATCGGAGTTGCTCTTTCGCGAACTCCACGGCGATGCCTTGGGGCGGTCAGACCACTGACAATTCTCCGAAGATCGATGAGACCGCGCGAGCCTGTCCATGCGTGAATGATGAATCTATCGCCCTCACGGCAGTACGAAAGAGCCGCCTGGAACTGGGGCCTATGCGTACCTTTGCCGCTTGCCTTGTCTTCGAAGGTTCGGCCAAAATCAGCGGCAAGCCAACGCGAGCTGCTTCGCAAATTCTGAAGCTTCAGGCCCGCCTTCGGGCGGCCCATTTTTCCCCGGGGACGAAAGCCGAAGTTGCCACCTTCATCGTGGGCCATGCGACTGGCGTGGAAATCTGACCGCCGCGACCAGCTCCTGGGCGATTCCCTGCCCCCTTTTTCTACTTGACAATTCCATTTTTACGGGTGTAGCGTCACTCCTTGGCTCGATGCAGTTAACGTCACAGTAAACGCATCTCGCTGGAGGAGTGATGAAACGTAACCGCGAATTTCAGAGGCCAGCTACTACGCATCACCGTCCGAACCTTTCAGTGGCAACAGCGGCGAACCTGATCACCTCACTGTTCCTTTGCCTCTTCCTGCTGTGGAATTCACCGTCCGCGTCGGCGCAGATGGATCAAGGCACGGTCAACGGAACGGTGTCAGATCAGGCCGGTCGTATCGTTCCGAATGCAACGGTGACCCTCACGGATGCGGAGACCGGCCTGGTCCTGACTTCAAAGACCGACTCGAAAGGGTTCTATATTTTTTCGCCGATCAAGATTGGTTCCTATTCAATCAGGGCAACGGCTTCAGGGTTTGCGACAACGGTGCTGACGGGGTTGGTCCTTAATGTAAATGAACGCCTGGAGGCCAACCTCACACTGAATGTAGGTGAAGTTGCGCAGAAGGTGACTGTGAGTGCCAACCAGGAGCCGCTTCTTCAGACCGAACAGGCTTCAACCGGACAGGTTGTGAGTACTCGGGAGATCAACAACCTGCCGCTCAGCGGACGAAATGCAGTGTTTGAGGCGCAGTTGATTGCCGGAGTGCAACAGGCGTACTCGAGCCGGGGATCAGGTGAAGGGGACTTCGTTGCCAATGGCCAGCGCCCGGAGGAAAACAACTTCATCCTGGACGGGGTAGACGATAATTCAAATGCCGTAGACTTCCTCAACGGCGCCACCTTCGTGATCATCCCTCCTCCCGATGCGCTGGCGGAATTCAAGCTACAGACTGGAAGTTATGACGCGGAATTTGGTCACTCGGCGGGTGCCGTGCTGAATGCGGCCGTGAAGAGCGGAACCAACGCTTTCCACGGTGACCTGTGGGAGTATGTGCGCAACAGCGATCTGGAGGCCCGACAGGAATTCTCCCCGAGTATCGGGGCGTACCACCAGAACCAGTTCGGCGGGACTCTGGGAGGCCCCATCATTCGCAACAAGCTGTTCTTCTTCGGCGACGTGCAAGCGACGCGCATCGTCTATGGAGCTCCTTATACCGGCCTGACGATTCCTACGATGTTGATGCGCCAAGGGAATTTCAGCGAGTTGCTGAATCCCGCCCTCACCGGCCAAAGCGAGCCCATCCAACTCTATGAACCGGGGAGCGGCGGCGGTCCGGGCAATCAGCTAAAGTGCAACGGTCAGAACAATGTAATGTGTCCGGGCCAGATTGACGCGATCGCGCAGAAGATCTTCAATGCATTTCCAACGTCGACTAACAATCTTGCCTACGATAATTACAGCGTTAACGAGAATGACATCGACAATACGACATCCTGGGATGGGCGCATCGACTGGAACATCAGTGATAAAGATCAGGCTTTTGCTCGCATAAGTGAGTCACTTGAGCATGAATACGACCCGTCGCCGTTGGGAGCCATGCTCGACTATCCCAATTACGCCGGGGAAGGGTTCGGGCTTGTTAAGGGCTTAAACGGAGTGTTTAGTGAGACGCATGTATTTTCGCCAACTCTCGTGAATGAATTTCGTCTTGGAGACAACGCAGGTCACTTCGACTGGACCGGCCTGAATCCGAGCGTCAATACGGCGTCCTCAGAGTTTGGCATGAACGGCTTTCCTCCCTTGTCACCTGTTGCAGCCGGGCTGGGAGGTATGCCTACCTTCTTCCTGTTTAACTCATTTGGTTTCAGCGATTTCGGCACGACTTATAACTACCCGGGAGATGAACACGAGGAGGTTCCAGCACTGCTGGATAACGTGACAAAGACGCTCGGAACTCACTCAGTCCGTGCCGGGCTCTATCTTTCGCGCGTGGAATCGGAGGTGTTCTCTCCACAATTCGGGCACGGGAACCTGCAATACAACGGCCAGTTTACGGGAACGCCCGGAGTCGCAAACACGGGAGCGGCCTTTGCCGACATGCTCGCTGACAGTTCGGATTATGCGACGGTTTCTAACAGCTCCAGCGCGGCAACCGGCGACTTTCTCCATTGGGACATCGCCGGCTACGTTCAGGACGACTGGAAAGTGTCTCGGAAGTTCGATCTGAACCTTGGAGTGCGTTGGGAGTATTTCCAGCCATACTATGAAAAAGATGGTCGTCAGGCAAATTTTGTCCCCCTGACTCAGGGAGTGGGCACGGGAACGGCTCAATATCTGCTTCCCAGCGGGGATCAGAATCGCTATACGCTATACCCTGCATTCACGACGCCTGCGGCCCAAAACAATATCTCCATCGTCTACGACGCTAATCACTCGCTTACAGAAGGACAGAAAACGAACTTCGCTCCCAGGTTCGGCGCGGAATACCAAATCTCGCAGAAGCTGGTGGCGAGGGCCGGGTTCGGCATGTTCTACGCCGGAGAAGAGAGTGTGGGTGGTTCGCCCGCACTGGTGTCAAATTATCCCTTTAATTTCAATGACAGCTTTGTGTCGCCCAGCTGCACAACGCCCGGCACGCCTTGCGCGGATGACAGCATCACTCTGGAAAATGGATTTGCGGCGGCTTTGCCCGGTGGGAGTCTAAATAATATGGCTCAGAGCGTGACCAGTCCTCCACTCACCGGAAGAGATGCGAAGCTGAAAACGACTTATAGTATGCAATACAATCTGTCGACGGAATACGCGCTGAGCAATAGTATGACTACCACGATTGGCTATGTCGGGAGCCTGACACGCCATCTTCTTGGTCAAGTCCCGATGAATATCGCCCCCGCACTTGCGGCGCCGGGAACCAATATGCAACCATATGCGCCGTTTCCGCAGGGCTACTGGGCAACCGCCCAGGGTACGGCTTCTTACAACTCGCTCCAGGCCACGCTTGAGAAGCGCATGACGAAAGGGTTGTTCTTTCTTGTTAACTACACGTGGAGCCACTCGATGGACGATATGAGCGAGCCATTGGGCGACGCCACGGAAAGTACAGCGGGAAATCTTTTGTTAATTCCGCCGAAGTATAGTTACGCGAACTCCCCGAACGATATTCGGCAAAAATTCAATTTCAGTGGAACATACAACCTGCCTTTTGGTTCCGGTCAGGAGTTTCTTAGCCACTCACGGGCTGAGAATGAGGTCTTCGGAGGCTGGTCGATTACTCCCATATTTACAGCGCAGACGGGGAACCCGTTCACGGTGAGTCCTGCAAATATTGATACGCCGGCAGGCGATACAGCCTATGCATTGTTGACCGGGAACCCATTCAAGGGAGGCGGCACACCAAACGCGAGCAATCCCACAATTAATTGCCCGAGTTCAGTTCGCAACAGAACGCATTGGTACAATCCATGTGCCTTTTCGAACCCGCGTGTGTGGGACCAGGGTTCGAATCTGATAACCAATACGGCAGCCGCCCTGCCTTACGTCGGATCTAAGGGCGATCAAATTGCAGGTCCAGGTTATTGGCTGTCGAACGTCTCTTTGTTTAAGAATATTCCCACTTTCGAAGCACAGCGCGTTCAATTGCGAATGGATGTGTTCAATTTGTTCAATCATCCCTCCCTGGGTTCGCCGAACGGGGCGATCAACAACTCGGCAGGGTTGATCACATCTACAAGAACCCTGGGTAAGGATCAACCGAATTCGCGATTCCTGCAATTCGCGGTCAAATACTACTTTTGACCGGTATCACAAGTGCCTCCGCATCATTGGGGGAGGCATTTATCTGGGCAGGCAAGGCCAGCACACGAAAGAAGTTTGTAAATGGCTCACGCTCCCGGTGGACTCCAGTCGCGGGCAGCGACGTCAAATATTGTGCAGATATGCGCGCAGTGTTGAGCACTTGATGAAAGCAACAGGCGGAAGTCAGACGTGAGTTTATCGATGAATCGTCGCACATTTCTTATCTCTTCGGGAGCCGCCGGCATTGGCGCGATGTTGGCGGGTGAAGCGTTCGCCCAGGGCGATGCTGCTAATTCCGAGGATGCTTTTTCCTGGACCGGCGGTGAGGTTCGGTTCGAGTTTTCGATTTCAGACGGGCGCCTCAGGCAGCACAGGTTTCTGCCTGCAGGGATGGCAGCTCCACAGGGTGTGCCTGGGCAACCAGGCGTAGAGGTGGGCCTCCTCTGCACCGGCGAGGACTCACCCGACTCCGGCATGAAGCAGTCAGGAGGCTCGCCTGGAATTCGTCTGCAGTTTCAGGGGAGGCGGGAACAGCGGGGCGTCCGGGGCGACACTCTGGTTCTGCAGCACAGCGACCCGGAGCTTCGCCTAGACGTTCGATCGTTTTACGAATCCTTCGATGACCTTCCGGTCGTCCGTCGCCATGTTGAAGTCACCAATGCGGGTGACCAGCCTGTGGGCATTGCTTATGTCAGCTCCTCCATGCTTCATGGACTGGCCGATCCGGTTCATTACGAAGATGAACTGAAGATCTGGCTGGCTTTCAACAGTTGGATGGCAGAGGGCCAGTGGCACTGCTATCGGCCTTCGGAGCTGGGTTTTGTCGAAAACATGCGCACCAGTTGGTCACAGGCGTCGGCCGGCGTGATTGGGAGCTGGTCGACTGAAAAATATCTGCCGATGGCCGTCGTCGAGAACACGAAACTCGGTGTCGCCTGGTTCTGGCAGATCGAACATAACGGTTCCTGGTATTGGGAGGTTTCGAACCTCGCTTACAGGGGAATTCGGGCTTCAGACGTTTACGCGTATCTCGGCGGACCTGATGAGCTCCATTCGCATGCGTGGAAGAATCTGCAACCCGGTAGAAGCTATCGAAGCGTTCCGGTTGCGATCGGCTGCGTGCCTGGAGGCTTCGGTGAAGCCGTGCAGGCCTTGACACGATATCGTCAGGAAGCCTGCATTCGATCGCGGCCAAAGCAGCGTGTGAGCTGTCCTGTCATATTTAACGACTATATGAACTGTCTAGTCGGCGACCCCACCGAGGCGAAGGAGTTGCCTCTCATCGAGGCTGCCGCCGCCGCGGGCTGTGAATACTATGTTATCGATGCCGGCTGGTACGCAGAGCTCAACGAGGGCTGGTGGTCCACAGTAGGGCTGTGGCAGTCTTCGAAGAGCCGCTGGCCCCATGGTCTCCGTTTCGTACTGGATCGGATCCGCGAAAGAGGGATGGTTCCTGGGCTCTGGCTGGAGCCGGAGATGGCGGGCAAAAATTCGCCTCTGGCGGCAAAACCGGATAGTTGGTTCTTCATGCGCCACGGTCGACGCGTGGTGAATGGCGGAACGCTTCTTCTGGATTTCCGCAACCCGGAGGTGCGCTCCTACATGAGCGGCGTGATTGAGCGCCTCGTGACGGAGTACGGTGTCGGATATATCAAAATGGACTACAACACCGACGCACTCGAGGGGACCAGCGAGAACGCAGACAGCCCGGGGCAGGGCATGCTGGAGCACAATCGGGCAGTTTTGAGCTGGCTTGATGAACTAATGGAACGCTATCCGGAACTCGTCATTGAGAACTGCGGCAGCGGGGGAGGGCGCATGGATTACGGTATGCTCTCGCATACCCAGATCCAGTCCTGTACTGACCAGGAGGAGTATCTTCGGATGCCTGCCATCGCGACGGGATCGTCTGCGGCAGTGGCCCCCTCGCAACTCGCACTCTGGTCGTATCCACTAAGGACTGCAGACGCCGATCAGGCAAGCTTCAACATGGTCAGCGCGATGCTGCTGCGTATCCATCAAAGCGGGCAACTGGCATCGCTTGAGCCCGAAGCAGCGGCACAAGTGAAGCAGGGGATACGACTCTACAAGGAGGTGATTCGCGAGCATATCCCCGGTGCGTTGCCGTTTTATCCGCTGGGGATGCCGGACGTGACGAATGCGACTGCGCCGGTAGCTCTCGGTATCCGATCAGCTCGACACTCGTTTGTTGCAGTGTGGCGGCTCGAGGGGGATGAGGACGTCCGTATCCCCGCTTCAAGCCAGGCGCGGATTCTCTATCCGACGGAGCTGGGAATCAAATTGCAACAGTCTGGCGGTGACTGCCTTGTGACTTTTCCGAGACCGAGGATGGGCTGCATCTTATTGTTCTGACGTGACCGACCCCTGAATCGGCCAGCAAAGCGATGGATCTCTGGGCTCACCAGAACAACGTCCATCTGGACTTGATCCGGCCGGGACGTCCGGTCGAGAACGGGTACATCGAGAGCTTCAACGGGCGCCTGCGCGACGAATGTCTGAACGTCGAGGTGTTCTTCACTCTGGCCGACGCCGCAGAAAGCTGGATCACTTCCGCGACGATTGCAACTACCATCGCCGGCACTCGGCACTGGCGGACCGAACCCCGGCCGAGTTTGCAGCCCTGTGCAGCGGTGGAAATGACGGCGAACCAACCGCCTTGGAAAACGCTGCGCGTTTCCCACATTTCCCCCGCACGACGACGGCTGGCAATGATCGAATCTGCGCTCCGGTCTCAGGCCTGTTGCTGGAGACCATCACATGAGTTACATTAACCGCAACCGTGCCCGCCAAACGGACAACAGCCGAACCACGCAGGCCGAAATCTCCAACCTCCTGCGGTCGAGTTTTCCGGGGCAGGTCACCGGCTCTGCCGGGGGATACTTAGTGGACTAATCGGAGGGGAGCACCTCACTGCAGCCAAAGCGGTTTATTTGCCCGCTTGCTGCCAGCCCGACCGCAGTTTGAGACGAACACCCGGCCTCGGGGTTGCGATGAGGCGTTTGCCTGTACCACTCTCGAAGATCGTGCGCAGTATACTCATCAAGTGGCACCACCGCAGTCCGCTAACCAGCCGGTGCGAGCATTTTTCCGAAAAAGCCAAGCGATCCAAATTGTCGGGTGCGCCTCGTTCTTATTCCGGCAGATCGATCTGGCCGTCGATGCGGACGTGCCCGGTCACGCCGGGCGCTCCGGTATCCGGCTGCCCGCCGCCGACGCTGATCGTGTAGTCTCCGTTGGCAATGATCGGCTGTCCTGCTGCCGTCACCATCCCCAGATCGCGGCCTTTCAGCTCGAAGTGGACCTTCTCGCTGGCGCCCGGATCGAGGTGAATGCGCTCAAATCCGCGCAGGGCGATCCGAGGCGCGCCGGCTACCGGAGGGAACTTCAGATAAAGCTCTACCACTTCATCGCCCGCCACCTTGCCCGTATTGGTCACGGTCACAGACACGGGCACAGGATCGCCCACGCTCACCGGCGCCTGCGGCACGCTGAGATCGCTGTAGGCAAAGGTCGTATAACTGAGGCCATATCCGAACGGATACAAAGGCTTCCCA
>Ga0335075_10015599_pt1 | contig 11378 bp, 10 predicted proteins | sample Lox_Sample_24_FD_206723 | JGI IMG/M metagenome (GOLD analysis project Ga0335075, IMG submission 206723) | Soil microbial communities from Loxahatchee National Wildlife Refuge, Florida, United States - Lox_Sample_2.4 | ecosystem: Environmental > Terrestrial > Soil > Wetlands | place: USA...
CCCAGGCCGTGATCCACGGCCTCGCCTACTATGCGGACGGCAGCGTCCTCGCCATGCTGGCCGCACCGGACATGCGCATCCCGATCGCCCATGCGCTCGCCTGGCCGGAGCGGCTGCGCACGTCCGCGCCGCGGCTCGACCTCGCTCTGCTCGCCCGGCTCGAGTTCGCCGAGCCCGACGCGCAGCGTTTCCCTGCGATCGGGCTGGCGCGCGCCGCACTCCGCGCCGGCGGTGCGGCGCCGGCGATCCTGAGTGCCGCGAACGAGACGGCCGTCGCGGCGTTCCTGGCCGGGCGGATCGGCTTCCTCGACATCGTGCGCGTGGTGGAATCGGTGCTGGACGGCATGGGCGCGCCGGCCGCGCCGACGCTCGAGAGCGTGCTCGCGCTCGATGCCGAGGCGCGCCGGCACGCCGAGCGGGTCGCCGCCCGCATGGCCGCCGCAGGCGCGCGCACGCTGCTTGGCAGCGGGCTTAACGGTGTCCCATCAGGGAGCGTTCCCTCAGAGGGCGTCTCCCGGGGGGGCGTCCCCTCGGGGGGCGTCCCATCCGGGGATGCGCCATCAGGGTGGTCCCGATGATCGACTTGCTCCGCACCGTCATATCCTTCGTCGTCGTGCTCGGGATTCTCATCTCGGTGCACGAGTTCGGCCACTATCTCGCGGCCAGGCTCTGCGGCGTCCATGTCGAGGCGTACTCGATCGGCTTCGGCCCGGCGCTGGCGAGCTGGCAGGACCGCCACGGCACCGCGTGGCGGCTCTCGGCGCTGCCGCTCGGGGGCTACGTCATGCTGCACGGCCAGCAGCCGCTCGAGACGGTGAGCCCGGAGGAGCGGGCGCGCTGGATCCCGGGCCGCGCCTTCCAGGAAAAACCCGTCGGCGCGCGCGCGATCATTGCCGCCGCCGGGCCGCTCGCCAATTTCGTGCTCGCCTTCGTGCTCTTCGCCGCCCTCTTCGCGACCGCCGGACGGCCGATGGTCATGCCGGTCGTCAATGGCGTCGTGCCCGGAGGTGCGGCGGCGGCGGGCGGGATTCACGTCGGCGACCGGATCATCGCGATCGACGCCTCGCCCGTCGCGAGCTTCGCCGATATCGAGCGGCTCGTCCAAGCCCGGCCCGATCGCGAACTCTCGGTCCTGGTGGAACGGGCGCACCGGACGATCAGGCTTGCCGTCCATACCGGCACCACGACGGAGGGGGGACGCGAGGTCGGCCTGCTCGGCATCAGCGGCGACACCTCCGCGCTGGAACGGCTCGCGCCGGGTGCCGCGCTCGCGGCCGCGTGGGGCGAGAGTTTCGACATCGGCGGAGCCACGCTCGGCGGGGTGTGGCAGATCATCACCACCCGCCACGGCGCCGCCGACCTCGGCGGACCGCTCAGGATCGCCGAGCTCTCGGGCCGCGTGGCCGCGCTCGGCATCGCCAGCTTCGTCTCGTTCATCGCGGTGCTCTCGATCAATCTGGGGTTGCTCAACCTGCTGCCGATTCCCGTGCTGGATGGTGGCCACTTGCTCTTCTTCCTCGCCGAGGCGGTGCACGGAAAGCCGCTCTCCGCCCGCGCGCAGGAGATCGGGTTGCGCGCCGGCCTCGCACTCCTCGTCTGTATCTTTGTGTTCGCAACCTGGAACGACCTGACGCAGCTTGGCATGGTCCGCTGGGTCAAGAGCCTGTGAGGGACCATCTGAGAATGCTACTGCGGCGGTCGTCCGACGTGGCTTTCTGCGCTTCCGGTGCTCACGGCCCCAAAAGGCCGCTCCGCTCCGGTTCTCGAAAGCCGCGCCGGGCCGGCACCTGCGGCGCCTCCGACTCGCCGCAGCGCATTCTCAATCGGTCCCTGAGAGGTTGGCGGTCGTCCGACCGCGGGTTGGCGCCCGGCCGAGCAGGCGGCTATTCTCCCGATTCCCTTCCTTTCGCCCCCGCCCCCGCGCGCCCCCGGCGCGGCTGACCAGGCGCCATCGGAGAATCGGCCGCTTGCCTCGCATCGCCACAGCACTCGTCGCGGTTGTACTCTGCCTGGTCCTGCCGCCGCTTGCGGTGACGGGAGGGGCCCAGGGTGCTGCGGCCGGTGCTGCGGCCGGAGCACCATCCACGGCTGCCGCAGCGGAGCAGCCCGGCCGGATCGCGGCGATCCGCGTCGAGGGGAACCGGCGGATCGAGGCGAGCACCATCCTCTCCTACATGCTGCTCGCGCCCGGGGATCCGTTCGATCCGACCTTGATGGACCGCAGCCTCAAGACGCTTTACGCAACCGGCCTCTTCAGCAACGTCGAGCTGGCGCGGCAGGGCGACGTGCTGGTGGTGACGGTGCAGGAGAATCCCGTGGTGAACGTGGTCGCCTTCGAGGGCAACCATGAGCTCACCGACAAGCAGCTCGCCCCGGCGATCGCGCTCCGTCCGCGCGCCGTCTTCACGACCGAGGCCGCCGAGGCGGATCGCCAGAAGATTCTCGCGCTCTATGCGCAGAAGGGCTATTACGCCGCGACGGTGGTGCCGAAGATCATCAGGCTGCCGGAAAACCGGGTCAACGTGGTCTTCGAGATCAATGACGGCAAGGCGACCTTCATCAGCCGCATCGTCTTCGTGGGCAACCACGCGTTCAGCGCCGGCACGCTCTCCGGCGTGATCAGCTCCCGCGAGGAGGCGTGGTGGCGCTTCTTCAGCACTGCGGACAGCTACAATCCCGAGCGCGTGCAGTACGACGAGGACCTGCTGCGCCGCTTCTATCTCCGCAACGGCTACGTGGACTTTGAGGTCACGCACGTGCAGTCCGAGCTTTCCCCGGACCGGCGCTCCTTCATCCTGACCTTCGTCCTGAGCGAGGGCAGCCGCTACCGCATCAGCTCGGTCAAGGTGGTCTCGCACCTCCCGAAAGTCTCCGGCACATCGCTCGCCTCCCTGGTCACGGTCGGGCGCGGGGACTGGTATGACGGCGACGCCGTCCAGCGGTCGGTGCAGGCGATCTCGGACAAGCTGCAGAACAGCGGCTTCGCCTTTGCCGAGGTCCACTCCGACATCACGCGCGATCCGCACAACCATACGGTGGCGCTGGTGTTCAACGCCATCGAAGGGCCGCACGTCTATATCCAGCGCATCGATATCAGCGGCAACACCCGCACCCAGGACCAGGTGATAAGGCGCGAGTTCAACCTCGCCGAGGGCGATCCGTTCAATGCCGCCTCGATCCAAAGGACCCAGCAGCGGCTGAAGGACCTCAACTACTTCAGCAACGTCAACATCACGACCTCACCCGGCTCCTCGCCGGACCGCGTGATCGTGAACGCGAACGTGACCGAGAAGGCGACCGGCGAGCTCACGATCGGCGGCGGCTACTCGACCGATATCGGAGCGCTCGTCAATCTCGGCCTGCAGGAGAACAACATCGTCGGCAGCGGGATCAATGCCGGCATCAACGGCATTCTCGCGCAGCGGGAAAGCTCGATCGACCTCAACGTGACCAATCCCTATTTCCTCGGCCGCAACCTGCTCGCCGGCATCGACATCTACGACATCACCAACAACAACCAGAGCATCGCGGAATACAGCGAGAACCGGTACGGCTTCACCTCGAGGCTCGGCTACAACTTCAACGACCACGTCTCGCAGGACTGGAGCTACTCGCTCGTCAGCCGCGATATCGTCGATATCGCAAGCACGGCGAGCGAATATATCTTTGCCAACGCCGGCACCAACGTGCTCTCCCAGGTGGGCACGACGCTGGTCTTCGACTGGCGCGACAGCACCATCAACCCGACCAAGGGCTTCGTCATCCGGGCGGGCGCCGATTACGCGGGGATCGGCGGGAATGCCGATTTCGTTCGCCTGCGCACCGACGGGGCCTATTATGTTCCCCTCGTCGGCCTGCTCGGCGATGGCTGGGGGATCTCGGAGTCGGGGAGCTACGGCGATCTCGTCCCGATCGCGCACGAGCCGAACATCCTGGACAATTTCTACCTCGGCGGCGCCAACCTGCGCGGCTTCGAGGACGGCGGCGTCGGGCCGCACGTCATCTCGACCGGCGACAGCCTGGGCGGGCGCTTCCTTTGGACGGAGTCGACGGAGCTGAACTTCCCCCTGCCGGTCAATCGCGACCTCGGGCTCAGCGGACGCCTCTTCGTCGATATGGGGTCCGACTGGGGTATCAAGGAAAACTATGGGCCGATCGTCGACTATGCGCAGCCGCGCATCGCCGCCGGTTTCGGCATTTCGTGGGACTCGCCGCTCGGCCTGCTCAGCATCGACCTCGGCTGGCCGATCGTGAAAAAACCGTACGATCAGACGCAAGTCTTCCGCTTCGGGTTCGGCACGAGGTTCTAGTGCGCATCCTTTCTCTCATCGCGATCGCCGGGCTCGCCTCGACGCTCCTTCTTCCCCAACTCGGCATGGCGCAAACGGCGCCGCAGCAGGGGCCGGGCTGGTTCGTTCCGGGCCAGTCTCATCCGGCGGCGGCGCCCATCGCTCCCCGCCCGGCGCCCGCGCCGCAACCGCCGCGACCGGTGCAGGCAGCCGCGCCGCCGCCGATCCCGCAACTGCCGCTCTTGCCGAAGGCGAAGCCACCGCCTGCCGCAATCATGGGCGTGCTCAGCGTGCCGGACGTCTATCGCCAGTCGACGGCGGTCCAGGAGGTGGAGAAGGTCATCAACGCGAGGCGCGAGGCGCTCAACCGCGATGCGGTGAAGGAGCAGGGCGTCTGGCGGCAGATGCAGGCTTCCCTGGCGCATGACCGGCCGAAGCTCACGCCGCAGCAGATCCGCGCCCGCGAGGCGGCGCTGCAGGACCGGATCACCAAGGCGCAGAAGGAATTTTCCGGGCGGAATCAGCAGATCCAGGAAGCGGCGCAGGTCGCGATCGGCGAGGTCAATCGCATGCTGATCGCGGTGATCCGCCAGGTCGCGGAGAGCCACGGCATGAATCTCGTGCTGCACCTCGAGCAGGTGGCGCTCAACATGAACGCCTTCGACATCACCGACGAGGTGGCGAAAGAGCTCAACAAGATGCTTCCCTCGGTCACCATCCCGCCGGACAGCGCGATGCCGATCGGGCCGCCGGGCACGGACGTGCCCGCCCCGGTGGCGGGAGCGGGCATCCCGGCGCCGCTGCCGATACCGCCGGCGCCCGCCGCCGATGCGCCGAAGCGCTGAGCGATGCCGCGAGAGGGCCGCGGCACCGCCGGCGACCCGCGCTTCTACGCCGGATCGGGCCCGCATGCGCTGAGCGCCGTGGCCACGGCCGCCGGCGGGGTGGCGGAGGCGGCCGAGCGGACGCTTTACGGGGTTGCGCCGCTGCAAACCGCCGGGCCGGGCGAGGTGAGCTTCCTCGACAATCGCCGCTATGTCGAAGCCCTCGAGCGAACGCGGGCCGGGGCCGTGCTCGTTCATCCGGAGCTCGCCCCGCGCGTGCCGGCCGGCACCGCCTCCATCGTGACGGCCGAGCCCTATCAGGGCTGGGCGCGGGTCGCCGCCCTTTTTCACCCTCCGGCCCCGCTCAAGCCCGGGATCCACCCCAGCGCGGTGGTGGGGGAGGGGGCGCGGGTCGATCCGACGGCGGAGATCGGCCCGCTCGTCGTCATCGGTGCGCGGGCCGAGATCGGCCCGCGCTGCCGGATCGCGCCGGGGGCCGTGATCGGCGAGGGCGTCGCGATCGGGCCGGACGGGCGGATCGGCGCCCTGGCGAGCGTGAGCCACGCCATCCTGGGCCCGCGGGTCACGCTCTATCCGGGGGCGCGCGTGGGCCAGGACGGCTTCGGCTTCGCGGTGGCCGACGACGGGTTTCGCAGCGTCCCGCAGCTCGGCCGGGTGATCCTCGAGCACGACGTCGAGGTCGGCGCCAACACGACCATCGACCGCGGCTCGGTCCAGGACACGGTGATCGGTGCCGGGACGCGGCTCGACAACCTCGTCCAGATCGGGCACAACGTCCGGATCGGCCGGCTTTGCGTCGTCGTATCGCAGGCCGGCATCTCCGGTTCGACCATCGTCGAAGACTTCGTGATGATCGGCGGGCAAGCGGGCCTTGTCGGGCACCTGCGAATCGGCCGCAAGGCGCGCCTCGGCGCGCAGGCCGGCGTGATGGCCGACGTGGCGCCCGGAGCGGAAGTGGTGGGCAGTCCCGCCGAGCCCGTGCGGACGTTCTTTCGCCAGATCGCCGTCCTCCGGCGGCTGGCGCGGGGGGAACGCCAGCCGGGCCGGCAGAGTGGCAGGGAAACGGGCTAAGGGCGGATGGACGCAGCGGTCACGCGCAAAAACGGCGCGCTCGAAGAGAACGGATCCGAAGGCGGATACAGAATCGACATAGAGCGCATCCAGAAGCTGCTCGCCCACCGCTATCCCATGCTGCTGGTGGACCGCATGCTCGATGTGGTCCCGAACCAATCGGCGACGGGCATCAAGAACGTGACGATGAACGAGCCCTACTTCCAGGGCCACTTCCCGGGCCATCCGGTGGTGCCCGGGGTGATGATCGTCGAAAGCATGGCGCAGACTTCGGCGGCCCTGGTGCTGGAGAGTCTGGGAGAGCACGCCGAAGGCAAGGTTGTCTATTTCATGTTCATCGACAACGCCAAGTTTCGCCGGCCGGTGACACCGGGCGACCAGATGCGGATCCGGGTGGCGAAGGTGCGCCAGCGCGGCAATGTGTGGAAGTTCACCGCCGTTGTCGTGGTCGACGGGCACGTCGCAGCCGAGGCGAGCTACGCCGCGATGATCATCAATCCTGCCGACCTGCCGTCACAAAAATTCTAGACCGGAACGCGCTCGCGGGCACTCACCCATCCCGCGTCCCGCCGATTGTCTTCCCGCCCTAGCGTGGGCGCGAGTGCAACGTTTCGCCCGGTTGCAACAGAGGGCAACAATCATTGACTTGGGAAGAGGGCGATTGCCCAGCATCGTTGCCGAACTTTCGCCTTCGTTTCCCCCCAACCCTCTCATTGAGCCGAGAAAGTCCCGTTGCCGATGGACCGCCTGCCTGAAGCGCCCGCGATGCTCGAGCCGAATGTCGAACCGCTGAGGGCGACCAAGCGGCGGCCGGCGGATATTCATCCGACGGCGCTGGTGGCACCGCTTGCGGTGATCGAAGCGGGCGCCGTCATCGGCCCCTGGTGCCAGATCGGGCCCGACGTCGTGATTGAGCGCGGTGCGCGGCTGCACGCCCACGTTGTGGTGGACGGCCACACGCGGATCGGTGCGGAGGCGGAACTCTATCCCTTCTGCACCGTCGGACTGGCGCCGCAGGACCTCAAGTATCGCGGCCAGCCCACGTCGTGCGAGATCGGACCGCGCACCCAGATCCGCGAGCACTGCACGATCCATCGCGGGACGGTGACGGGTGTCGGCGTCACGCGCGTCGGGGCCGATTGCCTGGTGATGGCGGTCGCGCATGTGGCGCATGATTGCCAGATCGGCAACAACGTCATCATCGCCAACAATGTCGTCATGGGCGGGCACGTGCAGATCGCCGATCAGGCGGTGATCGGCGGCGTCGCCGCCCTGCACCAGTACGTGCGCATCGGGCGCGGGGCGATCATCGGCGGGGCCACGGGCGTCGGCGGAGACGTGATCCCTTTCGGCGCCGTCATCGGCAACCGCGGCCGGCTGGTCGGGCTGAACGTGGTGGGGCTCAAGCGACGCGGCACCCCGAGCGACGTCGTGCGCAAGCTGCGGGCCGTCTACCTCTCCCTCTTCCGCGACGAGGGAATTTTCGCAGCACGCCTCGCGGAGACGCGGCGCCGCTACGGCGAGGACGCGCTGGTGCGCGAGATCATGGAATTCATCGACGCGCCGAGCCATCGCGGCCTGATCCGTGCAACGCTGCGCTGGGAAGGCGACGACTGAAGGGCGGTGCCGGCGCGCAGGCGAGCGTGCCGCTTCAGTTCATCGAAGGCGCTATCGGCCGCATCGGATCGCTCGGCGGGAACAATGGCGGCGCATGACCCGCCTCGTGCTCGCAAACCGCGATGGCGACCCACAGCGCGCGGACGGTGCAGGCGAGGCCGAGCGAGCCCGCTTCTTCGGCCAGCATGTGCAGGCACTGGATGATGCCGCCGGAGGTCGCGTCGCAGGCAGCGGCCGAGCCCGTCTGCGGTTCGCCGACCGGTTCCGGATTCCGCGCCGCCCCCGATTTCGACACGCTCAGGCGCCCCCCCGAAATGCCTTGAATCCATGCCGCAATGGTTGTGATCGCGGCAAGATAAAATACGTTCACGAACCAAAGCAATGCTGGGCGCTCGGATTCCGCCGGCGGCCTTATTCCTCTAGAAAGGCCGGGGGTGCCATGACGGCGAGGATGCTTGGCACGTGTTGAGCGACGAGCGCGGAACAAGCCTTGGTATCCTGGCGGGTGGCGGCACGCTACCGGGACGGGTGGCCGCTGCCGCCGCGGCGGGCGGCCGGGACGTCTTCATGGTCGGCCTCGAGGGGTTCGCCGACCCGGTTGTGCTGGCGCCCTATCCCCACGCCTTCGCCCGGGTCGGCGCGGCCGGGCGCATCCGCGATCTGCTGCGCGCGCACGCCTGCCGCGAGCTGGTCCTGGTGGGGTCGGTGCGCCGGCCGTCCCTGCTCGATCTCAGGCCCGACGCGCTGGCCGCGCGGCTGCTCGGCCGGATCGGCCGCCGCGCCTTCGCCGGCGACGACGGGCTCCTGGCGGCGATCGTGCGGGTCCTGAACGATGAGGGCTTCACGGTGCTTGGCGTCGAGAAGGTGCTACGCGAGGCGGTCGGGCCGGCGGGGCTGCTTTCCCGCGCCGCGCCCGACGCGGCGGCGATGGCCGACATCGAGCGTGGCGTCGCCGTCGCGCGCGCGCTGGGCGGGGTGGACGTGGGGCAGGGGTGCGTGGTGCAGCAGGGGATGGTCCTGGCGGTCGAGGCGGCCGAGGGCACCGACGCGATGCTCGCCCGTGCGGGCGCGCTCGCCCGCCCCGGGCCCGGGGGCGTGCTGGTGAAGCTCGTCAAGCCGGGACAGGACAGGCGGGCCGACCTGCCGACGGTGGGGCCTGAGACGGTGCGCCTCGCCGCGTCCGCCGCGCTCCGTGGGATCGCCTTCGAAGCGGGTGGCACGTTGATCGTCGATCGCGCGCTCGCGGTCGATGCGGCGGACGCGGCCGGTCTGTTCCTTCTCGGGCTCGACCCGGCTACCCTGGGTCCGATGAGCGAAGGAGGGAGTGGATGAGCACTGGGGATCACCGGCTGCTGCACACCATGATCCGGGTGAAGGATCTGGACGCGAGCGTGGGCTTCTACACGAAGCTGCTGGGGATGAAGGAATTGCGCCGGCGCGAGGTGCCGGAGGGGAAATACACGCTCGCCTTCGTGGGCTACGGCGACGAGGCCGAGCAGAGCGTGATCGAACTGACCTACAATTGGGGGAAGGACGACGGCTACGATCTCGGCACCGCGTTCGGGCATCTCGCGGTGGGCGTCCCCGACGTCGCCGCGACCTGCACGGCGCTGCGCCAGGCGGGGGCGAAGATCGCGCGCGAGCCCGGGCCGGTGAAGTTCGGCACGACGGTGATTGCCTTCGTCGAGGATCCGGACGGCTACAAGATCGAGCTCGTGCAAAGGCCGTAGCCGCCGGCGCGTTGACCGGCCTTGCACGGGCCCTTACTCTCCGCAAGGCGAGTTTCGTCGGTAGGAACGGAGGGATGGCCGAGCGGCTGAAGGCGGCGGTTTGCTAAACCGTTATACGGTTGAACGACCGTATCGGGGGTTCGAATCCCCCTCCCTCCGAAACCCGACCTTGCTAGGCCCCTGAAATCATTGCCCACGTCCTTGATATTATTCGCCTTCTGACCCCCTCTCTTCCGTCATACTCCCACATAGGACCCCATGCTCCCTCAGATGATCGGGGGTCAAATCTGGGGAGTTCGGCGGAAGGTTGACGCTCGGCGGAAGGTGCGATACCAGAACTCCCGACGGCGCCGCGGAGGCGCGCGACGGAGGGCCAACGATGGCGCGCGAGGCAGAGATCAAGGTGCGGCAGTGGCTCAAGCAGCCCGGCAAGCACGGGTGCGGCAGCAACCTCTGGCTCCGCGTCCCGAAGCCCGGCGATGGGAATTGGTCCGTCCACTTTCGCCTCGCCGGCAAGGATCGAGAGATGGGCCTGGGATCGTTTCCGGGTGTGTCCTACGCCCAGGCGTGCCGGAAGGCCGATGCGGCGCTTGCTCTGGTAGCGGACGGGGTCAACCCGATCGAGGCCCGCAAGGCCGAGCGGCAAGCTGCTGCTGCGCAAGCCGAGGATCGATCGTTCAAGCGTGTTGCGATCGACTTCATCACCGCCCATCGCGGCGAATGGCGAAACGAGAAACACGCGGCGCAGTGGCAGCGCACCCTTGAGACCTATGCGTTCCCGACGATCGGCCACAAGCCGGTGGGCGCGGTCACGACTGACGATGCGCTGGCCGTGCTGCGGCCGCTATGGGAGAGCGGGAAGCTCGAAACCGGGACGCGCGTGCGCGGCCGGTGCGAGATCGTGTGGTCGGCGGCAAAGGTTCGCGGCTGGTGCAGCGCCGAGAACCCGTTCCTTTGGCGCGGGCACCTGCAACTGTTGCTCTCATCTCCCGCCAAGGGGCGCCGGGTGCAGCACCACGCGGCCATGCCCTACGGCGAATTGCCGACTTTCATGACCATGCTCGCCGCAGCCGATGGCGCCGCGGCACTCGCGCTCCGGTTCGCAATCCTGACCGCGGCGCGATCGGGCGAGGTTCGCGGGGCGACATGGCGCGAGATCGATCTCGACCGCGCCACCTGGATCGTGCCGGCGCAGCGCATGAAGGGCGGCCGGGAGCATCGCGTTCCGCTTTCCGCTGCGGCGCTTGACGTGCTGCGCCAAGCCGCTAGCCGTGGCACCCCGGACCCTGACGGGCTGCTATTCCGGAGCCCGGCCGGCGGGGCTCTGAGCGACATGGCACTCATGATGCTGCTCCGCCGGAAGGGCCGCGGCGATCTCACGGCGCACGGTTTCCGCTCATCGTTCCGCGATTGGGCCGGAGAGACCACGGCCTACCCGGCCGACGTAGCCGAGGCCGCGCTCGCGCACGTGCGAGGCGACAAGACGGAAGCCGCCTATGCCCGCGGGACATTGTTTGAGAAGCGGAAGGCACTCATGGGCGATTGGGGAGCGTTCTGCACGACGCGGCGGGGTCGGGCGGCCGCCGAGGAAGCCGAGCCCGAGAGTGCAGAGAGGGTCGGCTTGGCACCCTGATCCGCCGCCGCGGAAGCCACCCGGCCGCGCGCCGGCCGATCGGTCACCCTGGCCCGCTGGCCTCCCCTAGAGCCTGATGAGTTTAAGTTGATCCATAGCCTGAGTTCGTGACGTAGGCGGCGCATTCTTCGGGCGTGTAGGTTTTGAGCAGTTCGCCGATGGTCTCGCATACGGTGTCGCGGGTGCGGGCTGC